>Ga0209936_1001748_pt1 | contig 11170 bp, 10 predicted proteins | sample SalPonR1_A_D1_MG_FD_185694 | JGI IMG/M metagenome (GOLD analysis project Ga0209936, IMG submission 185694) | Salt pond soil microbial communities from South San Francisco under conditions of wetland restoration - Salt Pond MetaG R1_A_D1_MG... ... | reverse complement strand
GGCTGCATTGCGAATTAAAAAAAGCAACGCTTTAAACATAAGATCTTTGTCTCCGGAAATTTTCATATCATCCAAATGCTCCTCAATATTAATGTTGCGTTGTCCTAACACTTCGTTTAACTCTAAAATACAAAAACTTACAATTTCTGCTACATCAATTTCTTCAGATTTAAACTCATACGTTTTAGAACTTAGCTCAGTGGTTAAAATTGCTTTATTGGCAAAACTTTCGAGTCGTGAAACCGATTTCTCCAGTAAATTAATCAAATTTTTAAGGGCAAACGAAGCTTCCTGATTCTTTAGCACATGCAAAGTACCAATAATCCCTGTTAAAGGAGTTTTGATTTCGGTACTGGTCATATTTAAAAAATAAGATTTCATTTTATCCAGGTTTTGCAACTCGGTTAAAGCATCTTCCAGTTTTTTATTGGTTTCCTGCAACGCCTTGGTTTTTTCATCTACTTTTTGTTCTAACCACTGGTTGACATTCTTTAGTTTATCGCGGCTGTCTTTTAATTCTAGATGAGTATTGATACGAGCTAACAATTCTGCCATATCAAAAGGTTTACTTACATAATCTTGTGCATTAAGCTCAAAACCTTTCACTATACTTTCTTTGTCGGTTTTTGCCGTTAAAAAAATAATCGGAATATCGCTGTACTTCTCATCTTTTCTAATGTTTCTACACACTTCATATCCATCCATCCCGGGCATCATAATATCGAGAAGTATTAAATCAAATTGTTCTGATTTAATCCATTCCAAAGCCTCGTTTCCACTTAATGCATATTCAACATTGTATTGATTTTTTTCCAGCAAATTCCCTAATACCTGCAGGTTTTTTGGATTGTCATCAACAATTAAAATTTTAAATTTTTGCGTATCCATTCAGGTTCTCTATTTTAGAATAAATTCATTTATGGCAATAAATTTTTTAATTTTTCAACAAACGGCTTAAACCGTTTGATTAATTCTTTTTCTTTTTCCACATTAAAAGCTTTGGAAGCATTCACTATTTCATGTCCATAATTAGTTACCGCTTTATTATTATATTTTTCGCCCATGCTAATTAACATTTGGGCAAACCCAGCCACAACCTTTTTGGGCTGGATATGTTGCATTTTTTCAAGATAAGGAGCACTCTGTTCTTCTAACTCTCGCAATAAAAAAGGCAAATTTTTTAATGCTTCTTCCTTCAATTCTAATTGGCTATACGAAATCTTTTCATCCTCCGTTTCAGTTAATTCTTCGTATTCAATATACTTTTTAAGTATACTAAAAATTATATTAAAATCTACAGGTTTACTCACATAGCCATCAAAGCCAGCATTAAGCCCTTTTTCTTCATCATGATCCAGGGTAAAGGCTGTAACAGCAATGGCAGGAATATTTTTTAATGTGTCATGCTCACAAATTTTTTCATACAACTCATAACCATTCATTTCGGGCATGTTTAAATCGATAAACATAATATCAGGGATAGTATTTTTAAGCATTGATAATGCTTGGATACCATTCGTTGCTTCAAAAATTTCAAAATTATATTTCATTAATTTTAATTGTAATACTTTACGGTTACTTTCATTATCGTCAACAATTAAAACTTTAGCCGGTTTAAAATTAATTTTTCCATTTCCAGAATCAAATACAGTCTTTTGTTCATCTGTATCTCCAGCAATTTCTACATTATTTAATGTTAAAGTAAATGTACTACCTTTATTTTTTTTGCTTTCAAGCAATATTTTACCGTCCATTAAACTGGCCAATTTATTCGAAATGGCTAGTCCCAAACCAGTACCTCCGTATCTTTTGTTATCCTGCCCTTCCATTTGTTCAAAAACTTTAAAAACCTTTTCTTGTTGTTTGGAGTCGATACCAATGCCGGTATCTTTAACTATTATCGACAATTCAACTTTTCCACCCGAGGTATTATTTGCTCTTGTACTAATTTTTACATATCCATTTTCGGTAAATTTTACGGCATTACTCACCAAATTTAGTAATATTTGCTTTATGCGTAACTCATCAAGCATCAGGTAATCAGGCAAATGATCATATAACTCTGTAACTAGGTCAAATTTTTTTTCTTTCGCACTAAATTTAAAAATTTCAGCAATATCCTGGATTAAGCCTCGAATATGCACCGGTTCATATTTAATATCTGTTTTCCCAGCTTCAATTTTCGAAAAATCAAGAATATCATTAATTAAGCTTAGTAATGTTTTTCCACTAGACTGGATTGATCTCACATAATCAACCATCACGGAATTATCGAGTTCTTGTTCTAAAACTTCAGCAAAGCCTAAGATAGAGTTCATAGGGGTACGAATTTCGTGGCTCATGCTGGCAATAAATTCACTTTTCGATTTACTGGCAGCATCAGCTTTTTGTTTTGCACTTCGAAGTTCTTCTTCCATTTTTATCCGAAAGGATATATCTTTTTCCAGGGTTTTAACCTTTGTTAGATCATTAATCATGGTTACAATATTATTATCAATAGGCGAGGATTGTATTTGAACCACTTTATTTACTCCCTGTTTACATCGAACAATGGATTCAATGGGGTCCATTACGGTATTGTTTTCAAAAGCTAATTTTATTTGGCTATCCCAGATTTGTTTATGTCTTTTTCGATATTCAGGATCGGGATAAACTAATTGATACCATTTTGCTGTAGTTGGAATGTCTGTTATCGTATATCCATAAACCTTCTCAAACCGATGGTTCAATATATTTATATTCCCCTCCAAATCTTCAACAATAATAGGAATGGGAGATAGATCAATAATCCGATTTAAGCGGATTTCACTTTCCTCAAGAGCTTCATTTGATTCTTCCAGCTGATTTAATAGCTCGATCTTAGATTTTAGTAGCTCCTGTAACTCTTCGGTTTGCTTTTTTAACTTTTGGGTAAGTTCAATATTATTCTCCCTAAGTTTATATTCATGTATCGCATGATCAATGATGATTTTTAACTTTTCATAATCCCAGGGTTTATTAACATACTGATAAATTTTTGTTTTATTAACCGCATCAGCCAATGCTTTAATATCGCTATAAGCGGTTAAAAGAATCCGGTTGGGCCCTGGATTAATTTTCAGGACTTCCTCAAAAAACTCCACTCCAGTCATTTTGGGCATCGCCTGATCAGAAATAATAACATCGAGGTGTTTTTCTTTTACAATTTCTAAAGCTTCTGCACCCGATAATGCCGTTAATACATTATATTCATCCTGAAAATTTTCTTTAAAAAGATATAGGTTAGCTTCACTGTCATCGACATAAAGTAGCGTATATTTTTCAAGGTTTGTTTGTTCCATTTTTAATGATGTCGTTATAATTTCAATAAATTTACTATTATTTTAACGGAAAAGCATGCAACCGTTGTTTCAATTTTGCGTAGAAATTATTATATTTATTAAAGATAATGATATTTTTCACCTATAACTAATCAATTAACGAAATTTAAACTTTATTCTAAAGCTATTGTTTAAAACATAAAAAAAAGAATTATTATCTTTAATTTATTATAGATCAAACTACTCATTTTTATATGAATAAATCTGCCGGGTTAATTACTTTAATTTACTTTACTCTTAGTTTTTTATGGATTATATTTTCGGATAAGATTTTGTTATCTTTTGAATCTGATCCGGTAATCCTCTCCAAAATACAAACCTATAAAGGTTGGATTTTTGTGTTTTTATCATCGGTTTTAATCTATTTTTTAACCGCTAAATCGATTAAAAAATTTATTCTTGTTAATCGACGTAAATCAAAAGAAATAAAAAATTTAACGGAAATTAAAAATAAACTTCAACTTTCTGTTGATGCCAGTAAGATTGGTTTTTGGGAATGGGATCTTAAAACGAATAAAGTATTCTTCTCGAAAGAATGGAAAAGACAAATTGGATTTAAAGATAAAGAAGTACCAACCACTTACGAGGAGTGGAAAAAAAGAGTACATCCGGATGATATCGATGAATTAAACAAAAATATTAATCAATTTATACATCAGGAAGTTGACCATTTTTATAAAGATTTTAGGTTTAAACATAAAAGTGGGCATTACATCTGGGTTTCAGACAATGCAATTCTTAAGAAAAACAAAAACGGAGAAGTTGAAAAGCTTATCGGGTCGCATCTTGATATTACATCCAGAAAAAAAGTTGAAGAAGAACTTAAAAAAAAGGAAAAACAACTATACAACTTAATTGGCAACTTAAAAGGAATTGTATACCGCTGTAAAAATGATGCTAACTGGACTATGACATTTTTAAGCAAAGGAATACAGAAAGTTACCGGATACAATCCTGAAGACCTGATTAACAACAAAAATCTTGCTTACGCCGACCTTATCGTACCCGAAGACAGGAAAAAGATTTTCGATGAAATACAGCAGGCACTGAAAGTTAACAGGCAATTTAGAATTACTTATCGTATTAAAACAAAAAACAATGAAGAGAAATGGGTGTGGGAACAGGGTGTTGGTGTTTACGATGCAAAAAAACAGTTAATACGGCTCGAAGGTTTTATTGCTGATATTACCGAACAAAAATTAGCTGAGATAGCCTTGCAAAAATCGGAACAGAAATATAAAGATATGGTTGAAAATTCATTGATAGGTGTTTATACCACTAACGTTGACGGAGAATTAATTTTTATCAATAAAGCTTTTTGCAAGATTTTAGGATATGATAATCCCGAAGAAATAAAACAAATAAATGTTAAAGATTTGTATCCCACAAAAGAGTTGAGAGAACAATTTATTCACGAAATAAAAAAACATCATCAATTATCCAACTATGAACTGGTATTACAAACCAAAACAGGAAATAGGCTTAATGTTACTTTAAGTGCAACATTAAGCGAAGATGAAATTTCGGGAATGATGATGGATATTACCCAAATTAAAGAATATGAAGCCCAAATATTAAATGCCAAAGAAGATGCCGAAAAAGCAAGTAAAATTAAAGATATTTTTATTGGCAACATATCACACGAAATAAGAACTCCCTTAAATGCTATTAATGGTTTTACAAATATTCTGAAAAGTACGTTTGAAGAACATATCGATGACAGGAGTAATGAATTTTTCCAAATTATATTTGATGCCTCCAGCCGTCTTGAACGTACCGTTGATATGATGTTAGATTACGCAAAGCTTAATGCAGGCGATATGGAGATAAAACCTTTAAGGGTTGATTTCAAACAAATTATTAAAAACATCTTAGAAGAACATCGGGTTGAAATAAAAAAGAAGAATCTCGAAATTATCATTGAGCAAAACACAGAAAACACCCAAATTATCGCTGATGAATATGCCGTTGAAAATGCATTTTCAAATATTATTCAAAATGCAATTAAATATACAGAGAAAGGGCATGTTAAAATAAGCTATTCACACAATGAAAAAGATGACTTTATTATTCATGTGGAAGATACCGGCATAGGAATGACCAGTGATTACCTTGAAAATATTTTCACACCCTATTCGCAAGAAGATACAGGTTATACCAGAAAATATGAAGGAATTGGATTGGGATTATCGATAACAAAAAAACTACTGAAGTTAAATGGTGCCGAAATAAAGGTAAAAAGTGAAAAAGAAAAAGGTTCAGTATTTAGTGTCATCTTTAGAAATGAATTTCAGAAACAGGTTAAGGAATTTTCTAAACCAAACTTATACGTCTCAAATAAATAAAGCCAAATTCAATTTTCACCTACAACGGAAGTAAAAAATAAAAGTTAGAGCCTTTACCCTGCTCACTTTCTACAAATATTTTACCGCCATGTTCAGTAATAATTTTTTTAGTGATTACAAGGCCAAGACCTGTACTTTTCTCTCCGGCTGTAGATTTCACAGCTGTTGTTTGAAACGGATTAAATATTTTTGAAATATCTTCTTCAGAGATTCCCTGTCCCTGATCAATAATTTCGGTTTTAAAGAAACCTCCACTTACACTCAACCGTAACATAACATTCGTTCCGGCTTCTGAGTATTTAATTGAATTGCTTAACAAATTATTCAGAACCTGTTCAATTTTCTGCACATCTATTCTTGCGATAAAATCATTGGTTTTCTGCTGAAACGAAATGGTTATATCTTTTTGCCTGGCAACAACCTCATTCTGTTCTATAATTGATTTTAGTATAGTTTAATTGTACTTTTCCCGACTCTATTTTGGAAATATCTAACAGATCATTTAAAAAATTCAAAGAGAAATTGCTTGAATTAATAATTACCGACAGAAATTTATTCATATCATCGGCTGAAATTTTATTAACCCGCTGGGATAACAATTGAGCAAAGCCTAAAATGTTACCCATCGGGTTGCGTAAGTCGTGTGCTGCTATACCCAATATCCTGTTTTTTTCTTCATTTAAAAGACTTAACTTTTTATTCATTTCGGCGAGTTGATTTTTCTCTTTTATCAACTGTCGCTGGAGGTTGTTTACTTCCCTGTTAAGCTCAATCATGGTATTATTAAGCTTTTTGCGCTCTTCAATTTCTACTTCTCCTATAATCAGTAATTCATCATTTTTTTTATAAACCATCGATTTAATGGACTGGTTTTCAGCTATACTGCCAATAGTTAAAAAACCATCAAAAACAATATGCTTATCATCCTTTTTTGCTGCTACTAATTTCTAAAACGTAGGATTTAATAAAATTTCTTTTTCATCGCCTACAATTAACTGCTGAAATGCACAATTTGAATAAATCAACTTTCCTTCAAAATTATAAACGGCAATACAGAGTGTTTTACTTTTCTCTATAAAAGGTTTAATCTCTAATTTCCAACGATCTAAAATGGCAGGACTATTTTTTTGTTCTTCCATAGGTTAGTGCATCGATTTCCCGGATTCTAAATCTTCAGTCGATAATTTTACAAAAACAGGAATATTAACCTGCATCCATTCATAAAAAGGAAGAATTTCCTTAAAAGTTTGTTCACTCAATTTCTTTTTTAAAATATCTATCCAACTATTTAGCTGTGCAGCCCAATAGTTAAAATGAAACTTCCGGCTGCTATATGCCCGGAAAACCCATAATACAGTATCTGTTAAAACTTCGGGATCAAAATTTTTGAATAACGAAGCCATAAAGCGAGCATGGTTAGCATGGTTATCTTTCATCATATCCAAATTATTTCCACCCACTAAGTCATTAATATCCGGACTGCTCAACATTTTATCATTCATTAAGCTAACCAGTTTTTCCTGCATCCTTTGGTACTCATTGTATCCTCTTTCTGATACAGGATTTAAATATTTTGCTGTTTTAATTAAATAAAATCGATCCATAGGCTAACTTATTTTTTTAATAAATAATTCTGTTTCATCCAGGTTCTTAAAATATTTAATCGAAGGAAATTCCTGAATAAGCGCTAAACCTCCATGCCGAAATGCCTGACCGCCTACTATTATTGGTGTATTTGGGAAAGTATCGGTTATTCTGATAATCATTTTTCCCAGAACAGGCAAATGAAAATAAATACTTAACGAGAGAGCAAAAATATTAGGTTCTATGGTTTTAGCAAATTTTATTAACTCCTCAACGGGTACATTAGCCCCAGGAAATGGGTGTCCCAGCCATTCATTTCAAAAATATCTGCTACCATTTTAATGCCTACCTGGTGATATTCATTTTCTACACAGGCAACAATGGCCGTTTTGCCCACCCTGTTTTCAGAGACTATTTTTTCGAACAGACTGTTTAAAATCGATTCGGTAATGGCTGTAGCTATGTGCTCTGAGACTACCGAAATTTTATTATGCTCCCATAGTATTCCTACCCGATACAATGTTTCTTTAATATATTGTTCGTATAATTCTTTTACCGTAATATCATTTTGCAAATACTGCTCAACCATTTGATAACTTTTCCTGCGATCACCATTGAGTAAAGCAAGCAAAAAATCTTTGTCTTTAAAGTCATTTATTAGTTCACAATTTCCCATAGCGGTAGATTTATAAAGGATAAGTGGAAATCCTAAGACAATATTAATAATACGGCAAATAAATCATAAAATTTTAAATCTCTCTGTTAGATCTATTCCTCTGATATCTCTAAAAAAAAAGTGCGGTATGCCAAAAAAAATTTTGATTTGGATACCATCCCCACATATTTTGCATGATCAATAATCGGCAGGTTCCATGCATCCGTATCTTCAAATTTTTCTATCACTTCTTTCATTGAATCTTTGGTTGAAATATAAGCCGGTGGTAAAATCATTAAATTACTAACTGGAGTATCATGCATCTCACGATCGAACATAATTTCACGAATATTATCCATTAAAATTAATCCATTTAAGATACCCTCTTCATCCACTACAGTAAAAATATTCCTATTCGATTGCGAAACAACTTTCACCAAATCGTTCAATGTATCATCCACATTAATGGTTTTGAAATCATTTTCAATGACTGATTTTAATTTCATAAATATGAGCACTGCTTTATCTTTATGATGCGTGATTAAATCGCCCGATTTAGCTAGCTGAATGGTGAAAATGGAATTAGACTCAAAAATTTTTACGAGAACAAATGATATCGTAGATGTTAGCATCAATGGTACAATCAACTCATAACCTTTAGTGGTTTCAGCAATCAAAAAAATAGCTGTAAGCGGAGCATGCAAAACACCCCTTAAAACACCCGACATTCCTACCAGCGCAAAATTACTTTTGGAAATGTTTAATCCAAACACATTTAAAGTATGAGCAAATAATATTTCGGTGATAGCGCCGGTAAATAATGAAGGTGCAATAATTCCTCCTATCCCCTCAGCTAATTATTGTAATAGATATAGCAAAAACCCTTAACAATAATAAAAAAAGAAAAATATATATAAAAAAACCACAACGAGTTTTCCAGATGCAAACGAAGATTCGTTCCCATGATCGATTCATAATTTTGAACAAAAATTGCTTTAATAATCTGATACCCTTCGCCATAAAGCGGTGGAAACAAGTATAGTAAAACGCCCAGGATTAAACCACCGACAAACAATTTCTGCAAATCGGGTATTTTAGCTGCTATTTTATCAACTTTAAAAAACACATTGGTGAAATAAACCGAAGCCAAACCGGATAAAATACCTAGAATAATATAAAACCCAGTATGGTTTCCATGATAAGGATCTTTTAAAACAAACTCAAATAAAATTTCGTCTTTAAAAAACACATTGGTTATAATTGCTCCGCTAACCGAAGAAATCAATAATGGAATTAATGAAAACCGGGTTAGATCGATTAAAAGTACTTCGATAGCGAAAACAATAGCTGCTATGGGTGTATAAAAAATCGCTGAAATAGCACCTGAAGCTCTACAAGCCAAAAACAATGTAACCTCTTTATAACTTAACTTTAACCATCTCCCGGTATTCGAACCAATGGCTGAACCTGAAGAAATAATGGGTGACTCTAGCCCTATAGAACCTCCAAAACCAGCGGTTAATATTCCACCGATAATAAATGAAAATATTTTATGAGCTTTCACCAGACTGTTGCGTTTCGATATAGCATATACTATTGAAGCTATATTATGCTTTATCTTATCACGTAAAATATAACGGGTAAAAATAAAGGTTAATGCAATTCCAATTACAAGGTAAATAAAAACTAACAAGTTAAATTCATCAAAGCTTTTGTTTTCAAGCAGTTTCTCATGCAGAGAGAACACTGTGGTTTTTTTTATGAGAGCGCAGCCAAATCCCCACCTAAACCAACTAAAGCACTAAGTAGTAAAAAATAAGTTCCCTGATTTATATGCTGTTTGAGCCAAAAAAGAAACCTAAGTAAGAGCGACTGCTTTTTTCCCATAAAAAAAATTTAAAAATTACCCATCATTATTAAAAATATGAAATTTTTTTCAGGAAATAAATAGCAGCATTTTTTGGTTAATATTCAGAAACCTGAAAGAGTAGATCGCGATAGGTATTAAAAATTTTGGATTTGGATACAAATCCAACATACTTCCCGTCTTTCATTACAGGAAGGTTCCAAGCCCCACTGGTATTAAATCTTTTCATTACCACTTCCATATTATCGGTAACATCCACAATTTCGGGTGGAGAAATCATCACATCCGAAACTAAAGTATCATCATAGTGTTCTCTTTCAAACATAATTTGGCGAATATTATCGAGTAATACAATCCCCACCAACTCTTGTTTTTCGTTTAATACCGGAAAAATATTTCGTTTAGATTGCGAAACTGCATTTACCAGCTCACCTAACGAGTGATCAACATTTACCGTAACAAAATCTTTCTCTATAACACTATCCAGTTTCATTAAAGTTAAAACCACCTCATCTTTATGATGAGTCAGTAATTCGCCACGTTCGGCAAGCCGTTGTGTGTACATGGAATGTTTTGTGAATGACAAAATGGTAATATAAGCAATGGTAGCAGTAATCATCAGAGGAATAAACAAGCTGTATCCTCCAGTAATTTCGGCAATAAGAAAAATAGCTGTAAGCGGTGCATGCATCACACCAGCCATAAGACCGGCCATTCCAACCAGAGCAAAGTTTCCCAAAGGCAATTCAATAAAATTAAATGAATTGATTAATTTCGACAGCCAATAACCGGTTACTCCACCCACAAAAAGGGTTGGTCCAAAAATACCTCCTATACCGCCACTTCCATTTGTTATCGCCATGGCAATAACTTTTAATAATAAAAGCAAGGCAAAATAAATTAACAAAAGCCATTCATTGCTTAAAAAGAAAGAAAAAATACGATCTTTAGGCATTCCATCAATAGAGCCATTTAGTAATGTTTGCAAGGTTGATGTACCTTCTCCATATAACGAAGGAAACAAAAATATCAAAACAGCAAGCGTAATTCCTCCGATTATAATCCTATAGGTATTTGATTTGAATTTATGCCAGTAAGATTCAACAAGCATGGATGATTTTTTAAAGTAGAAAGATACTAATCCGCATAATAATCCTAACAGAATATAAAATGGGATATTATTTAACGCAAATGGCTGCGTATTAAGTACCGTTAAAACTACTCCTTTTCCCATTAATAAATAGGCTACTGTTGCTCCGGTAACCGATGAGATTAATAAAGGAACAATAGAACTTAATGTTAAGTCGAGCATCAATACTTCGATAGCAAAAACCAAACCTGCTATGGGAGCCTTAAAAAT
>Ga0209936_1001746_pt1 | contig 11172 bp, 7 predicted proteins | sample SalPonR1_A_D1_MG_FD_185694 | JGI IMG/M metagenome (GOLD analysis project Ga0209936, IMG submission 185694) | Salt pond soil microbial communities from South San Francisco under conditions of wetland restoration - Salt Pond MetaG R1_A_D1_MG... ... | reverse complement strand
GCTCGCCAATGCTATTACCTATCAACTTTTGCGGCTTGACGAACCAATAGGAGAGGCGCTACAAATACTTTTGAAGAAACGTAATAATTTAATGTAATATGTTTTTTGCAAATCCTTCGTTTTTATGGGCTTTGCTGGGACTTGCGGTTCCGGTAGCGATTCATTTATGGAGCAAAAAAGAAGGAAAAACCATTAAAGTTGGAAGTATAAAATTCCTGCATGAATCTGAATCTCGAAAAAGCAGTAGCATTAAATTAAACGAATTCTGGTTGTTGTTGCTACGTATGTTACTTGTTACAATTTTGGTCTTTATTCTGGCCGAACCAAATTTAAATTATAAAAACGAAAATTCACCAATCACCTATTTGGTTGAAAGATCTTTGCTTTCTTCTTCGGAAGTAAAAAGCCTAACAGATAGTTTAAACAATACCGCTGAGGTTCGTTTTTTAGAAACTGATTTTCCGGAATATCAACCTGAAATTGTAAGGGATACTTTTTCTGGAACCCCAAATTACTGGCATCTTGCCAGGGAAATGCAGAATTTGAAAACCGACAGTATCGTGGTTTTTACTAATGCATTTTTCAACGGGATTAAAGGGAAACGACCTGAGGTAACCAAAATCATCAATTGGATCAATCTTAATCGTGAAAACATACAAACCAATTTGGTAGGCGCGATCAAAAGAGGTGAAGAAATTGAAAGAATTTCAGTGATTAGCGATGCTGAACATTTTAAATTTCAGAAAGAAAAGCAAGACTTAAACACTTCAGACATAGAAAGCAAATTCGAAAATATTGCTGTGGTGGAGTTGGATACTTTGCAGGTGAAAATTTTTTCCGAAGAAGAATTCCAGGCGGAAAACAAGTATATAAAAGCTGCTTTTTCGGCTTTGGGAAAGTATCTGGAACGGCCTATTGAAATAGCTAACATCGAAGAAGATTTAAATTTAAATTCAGAAGAAATTTTGATTTGGCTGAGTGATAAGCCGGCTCCTGAAACTGAAGGTAAAATAATGAAATTCAGAAGGGATTCTTTAGCCAATTCGCTTATTGAACCCGGAAATACTAAAAATGAATATTATTTAACCGGTAGGTTAAATTCAGAAAATATCGTAGCGCAGTATTTCGCCGAACAGCTTTTAAAAATTTTGAATTTTTACCCTGAAATAAAAAAAGAAGCAAAGAAATACGATCGCAGAGTTGCTAATTTAGCGCTTTTAGAACCTGGTTTTAAAGACGGCTCAGCAAAACCTGGAAATCGGGAAGGCAGGAATATCGTCAAATATTTATGGATATTATTTATCATTCTAATTTTGCTAGAACGGGCTCTGTCTCGATATAGAAAACAATGAATAAATCTGGAAAAGAAATATTAGTTAGGTTTCAGCAGCGCTGGCAGCTTTTACTATGGCTGGAGGTGTTCCTGTATGCAATTAGTGCTGCGGTTTTTACCTGGTTCCTTTCTTTCAATTTACTTCTCAGTATCTTGGGCTTCGGGCTCGTCTCTATAGTGGCTGCTGTGCTAAAAAGACCCTGGGAAATAGATTTGCAGAAAGTCAGTAGTTTTATCGATCGAAAATCCAATAAACTCGAATACAGTAGCGGATTACTACTGAAACCGAGCGAAGAACTTTCCGGTTTAGCAAAACTTCAGCAGCAAAAAGTAGCAAAAGTTGTAGAAGCTGAAAGCAAAAAGCTTCAGCCGGAAACTAAAGTGAAAACAGCGGCAATTTCTTCTATAGTTATTATTGCCATTGGTTTTTCTGTTTTTTATTTCGGCTTTACAGAAAATTACGTGTCCAATAAAAGTACTATCCCTCAGGAAGAAATTATATTTTTTAGACCTACAGATTCTACCACAATTAGATCTAACGCACCCGTTTTAAAAAATCAGCTAGTGAGCATTAAATATCCTGATTATACAGGCCTGGCAGTTGTTACTTCATTAAAAATGGATGTTAAGGCTGTTGAAGGTTCCCGGGTGAGTTGGCAATTAGATTTTGAAGGCGAGCCAGATAGTGTAAGCCTTGAAAGTATGGGTAATCGAAAACCAATGAAAAAGAACGGGACATCATACCATATAAGTTCGGTTTTAGAAGAATCAGGATTTTATAATTTTAGATTTACCGATAGCTCTGGCGCGGTTTATACCTCAGATTTATATGCGATAGAAGCTACAAAAGATGAAGCGCCGGTGATTATTCTAAAAGATTTACCACAGTTTACATCATTTAATTATGACGATGAAAAACGTATTAGTTTTAGCACAACTATCACTGATGATTATGGGATAGCTGATGCTTATATTATCGCTACGGTAAGTAGGGGAGCCGGGGAATCTGTAAAATTCAGGGAAGAACAATTAAGTTTTGACGGTAAAGTAGAAAGTGGAAATAGAAGTATAAGCTTAGCAAAAAATATAGATTTAGATGAATTGGAAATGAAGCCCGGTGATGAGCTTTATTTTTATGTACAGGCACAGGATCTCAAACAACCACAAGCCAATATTGCCCGAAGTGAAACTCATTTTGCCGTAATAAAAGATACAGTAGATTATGGCTATGGTATAGAAGGAGGTCTTGGGGTAGATTTGCTGCCTGATTATTTTAGGAGTCAGCGGCAATTGATTATTGATACCGAAAAACTAATTAGTGAGCGTGAAAAATTATCGAAGCAAGAGTTTAGAATCAAAAGTAACGATCTTGGTTTCGATCAAAAAGCACTTCGATTAAAATACGGGCAGTTTATGGGTGATGAGACAGAAGGAGGAATGGTACCCGGGAGCAAAAATTCAGAAGAAAATCACGATGATGACGATGATCCTCTGGCCGATTATACGCACGACCATGACAGCGAAAATGAACATAATCTGGTTGAGGAGGATCACGATCACGAAGCTGAAGACGGTGAGGCAGATCCTCTCGCAGAATACCTGCACGATCATGGAGACCCTGAATCTTCAACTTTATTTGCCGATAATTTGAAAGCTATGTTACGGCAGGCCTTGAATATTATGTGGGATGCCGAATTGCATTTACGACTTTACGAACCCGAAAAATCGCTGCCATTTCAATATGAAGCCCTGGAGCTTATCCAGGAAATCAAAAACAGCGCAAGAATTTATGTACATCGTATAGGTTTTGATCCTCCGCCTATTAAAGAAGATAAAAGGCTTACAGGAGAGCTTGATGGTGTGGATAATTATAGCAAAAAGGAAGAAATTGAAGAAAACGACGCTTATCATTTTATGCGAAAAAGTGTGCTGAGGTTGGAGGAGTTGAAAACTTTAACTTCGGAAATTACGGAAAGCGATCGGGAGCTTTTTGAAAAAGCAGGAAATGAACTGACCGAAAAAGCAATAGCCGAGCCCGGTAAATATTTGAATACTTTACAAGGATTAAAACAGCTTACCGAGGAACAACAAATCGAAAATCAACTTATACTTGAAACACAAAAAGGCTTATTAAATGCACTTCCTAAAGCTACTGCAAAACCAACTCAAAGAACCGGTTTTCGTGGAAAAATCAACGATTTATTATTGAAAGAACTCGAATTTAATGAGTAGTAACCTAACATATTTAAATATCACCTGGTTCTGGCCTGTGCTTATTTGCTGGGTTGCTTTGTTACTTGTTTTTTTCTGGAAAGAATGGTCTCAAGCTGAAAAAAAACGCTTAATTCTAAAAACTTTCCTAGCGTTTCTAGCGGTTTCTTCTTTGGCGCTAATTGCTTTAAAACCGGCAATCCAAAAAAAAATAAGTCAGGGAAATGTGCTAATTCTTACCCATGGTTTTAAGCAAAATCAGCTGGATAGTCTGAAAGAAGAATATCGTAAAATAAAAGTCATTGATTATCGTGATAATAAAATTTTACCGGAGCTTAAGACTTCAAAACAGATCTTTTTGCTGGGTAGTGGAATTAGGAATTATGACCTTTATCAATTTGAAAACTTACCAGTAACTTATTTCCCTGGAGATTCCGCAGAAGGAATTATAAAACTAAATTACGATCAAGAAAACAGGCTTGGAGATAAATTGCAGGTAAAGGGACGGTTTTTAGATCCAAAACCTGGGAATCGACTAGTTTTACAAGATGCCGGTGGTAATCCCGTGGATTCCATTAATTTTTCCTCAAAAGAGCATAAGAATTTTAATCTCGCAACTGAATTAAAAGTTGCCGGGAATTATGTTTTTAATCTAACCGAAAAAGATTCTTTAGGGCGAATTATAGATAGTAATCCTTTGCCGGTAGAAGTGGAGGAAGATAAATCCCTACGGATTCTTATTTTAAATAGTTTTCCCACTTTTGAGATCAAATACCTGAAAAACTTCTTAGCCGAATCAGGACACGAAGTGGTAGTAAAGAACCGCATAACAGCCGGCAGATTTAAATTTGAATTTTTTAATACAGAACGTACAAATCTGGGAAGATTAAACACAAAGAACCTGGAAGATTTTGATCTTCTTATTTTGGATGCAGGAGCTATTCGTAATCTCTCTTCTACAGAAACCAGCACGCTACAAAATTCGATTAGAGAAGAAGGTTTGGGACTTTTTATTTTGGGAGAAGCCAATGCGCTTAATTCTTTAAAAGATTTTTCTGTATTTAAGCCAGAACGTGGCTTAAATACAGAAATTATATTAGATAATTTCCCCGGAATTTCTTTAGAAAAGCAGCCTTATCAAATAATGGAAGAATTTGGTTTGGAAGAAATTCACGGCTCGAATTCATCAATTTTAAGCGCTTACAAACGATTGGGGCAGGGAAGAATTGGCACCACATTGCTGGAGAATACGTGGCAGCTGCAATTGGAAGGAAAACATGAAGTTTATCAGGAAATCTGGTCTGAACTTGTGGATGAGTTGAGTAAAAGAACTTTTTTAACCGTATCCTGGAAGCCTGAAACCAGGTTTTTATTTAAAGATGAACCTTTCGATTTTCATTTAAGAACTTCAGTCGAAGATCCTGGAGTAAGCGATGAAAATGGACATTTAATTCCGCTTAAACAGGATCTAATTAATCAGGAATTGTGGAGCGGGAAAACTTATCCGAGGGATACTGGTTGGCAAGAATTAAAATTAATTCAGGATTCTACTTCAACATTTAACTACTTTGTCCATGAAACTGATCACTGGCAGGCTTTAATAAGCCATCGAACTCAACAGCAAAACAGGAGATTTTTTCAGCAAAGATTGGATCAGGAAAACAAGGAAATGAAAAGTCCTGTTGCTATAGCTCCTTTGTGGTTCTTCGGATTATTTCTTGTCGCTATGGCTGGCTTATGGTTGGAGCCTAAGTTGTAAAAAGTCACCACACAGAACTTGAATATTGCCGGTAAGAAATTCCCCTATTTACCGCTTACCAATGAAATAAGAATCTTACAAATCTTATTTTTCTTAGCTCGTGGTCCTTTAACGTACAGGTTTATTTCTTTGAAATTTTAAGCTTAAAAATTCTTTTTAAAATTTAACGCAGTAGAATTATTTTGAGTTCAGATATTTTATAATTTTGGAAAATATCCTATAAAAAGGAAATAATCCAAATATGAAAAATAAGTCGATCTTACATCTGGACCTGGATACATTTTTTGTGTCGGTAGAGCGCAAGGAACATTCCGAATTAAATAATAAACCGGTTATTGTTGGCGGAATGGGAGATCGTGGGGTAGTTGCAGCCTGTAGTTATGAGACGCGAAAATTTGGAGTGCACTCGGGGATGGCAATGAAAGTAGCCCGGCAACTTTGCCCGCAGGCTACGGTAATTAAAGGTAATGCAAGTACGTATACTAAATATTCCAAAGAGGTTACAGAAATTATCAAGAGTCAGGTGCCCAGTTTTGAAAAAGCCAGTGTAGATGAGTTTTATGCCGATTTGAGTGGGATGGATAAATTTTTCGGCATCAATCAATTTGCCAGCGAGTTGAGGCAAACTATTATTAAAGAAAGCGGCTTGCCTATTTCTTTCGGCCTATCACAAAATAAGGTGGTTTCCAAGATCGCTACGGGAGAGGCTAAACCCAATGCAGAGATTGTTATTCCGAAAGGCGAAGAGAAGATCTTTCTCGCACCTTTAAGTGTGAATAAGATCCCGATGGTTGGAAATAAGACTTTTCAGAAGCTGCTTAATTTGGGGGTCAGGGAGATAAAAACTATCCAGGAAATGCCGGTGGAAATGTTGGAAAGCGTTTTAGGAAAAGCCGGGCGAACTATTTGGAAGCGTGCGAATGGTCTTGACGATACGCCAATTATCCCTTATCACGAAAGAAAATCTATTTCTACTGAACGCACTTTTGGGCGAGACACTATAGATATGGTACGCCTACACGCAACATTGGTAGCAATGGCAGAGAGCCTGGCTTACCAGTTGCGACGGGGGAATAAACTTACCAGTGTGGTAAGCGTGAAGATAAGGTATTCCGATTATCAAACGCATTCTAAACAGGCTAAGATCTCTTATACCAGTGCCGATCATATCCTTATTCCTAAAGTTGAAATGCTTTTTAAGCAACTCTATTCCCGCCGGTTATTAATTCGGTTAATCGGTGTGAAATTCAGCGGACTTGTAGGTGGAAACTACCAGATTAACCTGTTTGATGATTCTGAAGAAATGCTGAATTTATATAATTCTATAGATAAAATTAAGGAGCGTTTTGGCGAACACAGTGTGATGCGCGCGGTGACAATGGGAACAAAAACCATTGGTCGCATGGGAAATCCGTTTAACGGCGAACCGCCAATTGTGCTGGCGCATAGAAAACAATAATGATCTATTTAAACTGCCATACCTGGTATTCGTTGCGCTACGGGACTTTCTCAGTGGAAAAACTCTGTGAATTCGCCCGGAAATTTAAAGTTGAATCTTTGGCACTTACCGATATTAATAATACTTCGGCCTGCTTAAATTTCATAAAAATAGCTTCGGAATATGGTATAAAACCGATAGTAGGAATCGATTTTAGAAATGGAGCCGAGCAGCAATATGTGGGACTTGCGAGAAATAATGAAGGTTTCAGGCAATTGAACGAGCATTTATCGCAGCAACTTCATTCAAAAAAAGATTTTAAACCTGAAGCTCCCGAATTACCTGATTGTTTTATTATTTATTCTTTTGAAAAAGTAATAGCGAACAAAAAGACGAATTTTAGAGACAATGAATTCATTGGGATTTCTGTAGAAAGCCTGCGGAAGCTTAAATTCTCTAAATACCTGGAATTTAAAGATAAACTGGTATTGCAACAAAGCGTGAGTTTCAGAAACAAGCGGGATTATAACGCGCACCGTTTGTTGCGGGCCATAGACAATAATGTTTTACTTAGTCAGCTTCCGGAAAGCGAGCAGGGTTCTTTTACCCACCAGATGATGGCTTCGGAAATTATCGCTTCAGAATTCGAAGACTTTCCGCATATTTTAGATAATACTCGGCGATTGGCAAAAGCCTGCCGGGTAGATTTCAAATTCGGAAAAACCCAAAATCGGAATTTACTGGTTTCCGGTGACAGCCCCGAAGCTGATGTTGCCCGCTTAAGAAAATTGTGTGATGAAAACCTGCCTAAACGTTATCCTGATACAAATGAAAAAGTTTTAGAGCGGGTAGAAAAAGAACTAAGAGCCATCATAAAACTTGGTTTTGTCTCTTACTTTTTAGTCAATTATGATATTGTAAGTTATGCCCGGTCTCAGAATTTTCCGTTTATAGGTCGGGGGAGTGGCGCCAATTCTATCATTGCTTACATTATAGGAATTACCAATGTAGATCCCATTGAGTTGGATTTATATTTTGAACGCTTTATCAATGAAAGTCGAAGTTCACCACCCGATTTTGATATAGACTTTTCCTGGAAAGACCGTAACGAGGTAACCGATTTTATTTTTAGAAATTATGAGTTTACCGCTTTAATGGGAACTTATGTAACTTTTAAACGCCGTGCTGTAGCCAGGGAACTGGGAAAGGTGTTTGGCTTACCTAAAGAAAATATCGATAAACTTTCAGCAGGATTTTTTAGTGTAAATGAGCTGGATCAATTGGAGAAATTGGTTTTACGTTACAGTGCTTTAATTGAAGGTTTTCCTAATTATTTGAGCGTACATTCCGGCGGAATTTTAATTCTGAATGACAGCGTTTATAATTATGCTGCAACTTTTTTACCACCCAAAGGTTTTGAAACGATCCAGATAGATATGAATATCGCCGAAGACGTGGGGATTCATAAATTCGATATTCTTGCCCAACGCGGACTCTCGAAAATCACTGATGCTATTGAAATTATAAAGGAAAATCAACCGGATGCTGAAATTGAGGATATTGAAAATATTGCCGTATTTAAGGAAGATCCGGAAATCAATAACCTGTTAAAAACCGGGGATTGTATGGGTGTTTTTTATGTAGAATCTCCTGCAATGCGTGGCCTGCTTACCAAACTTCAAACCGATAATTATTTGAATCTTGTAGCTGCCAGTTCTATTATCAGGCCCGGAATTTCCAGTGGTGGGATGAAAGAAGAATATATAAAACGGCATCGTGATCCCAAACGAAGAAAAGAGGGACATCCAGTGATGCTGGAAATTATGGATGATACATACGGGATTATGGTATATCAGGAGGATGTGATGAAAGTGGCCCATAAATTCGCCGGACTTAGTTTTGAAGATGCCGATGTGTTGCGGCGTGGAATGAGTGGTAAAAAAACTTCGAAAGGCCAGATGCAGCGAATTGAAGCGAAATTCAGGGAGAATTGCAGGCAAAAAAATTACAATGAAAAGATCATAGATGAGGTTTGGGAGCAAATTTCCTCTTTTGCCGGGTATGCATTTCCAAAGGGTCATTCGGCTTCTTACGCGGTAGAAAGCTACCAAAGTTTATATTTAAAGAAATATTTTCCGCTGGAATTTATGGTGGCGGCGCTGAATAATGGTGGTGGATTTTATGATGTGGAAACCTATATCCAGGAAATTAGAAAATGCGGTGGAAAAGTGCATTCGCCCTGTATCAATAAAAGCGATCATCCAAATAGTATTTTTGGAAAAGATATTTATCTGGGATTAGGCTATATCAAGGAGTTGGAAACTAAAACCGTGCAGCAAATCCTGGAAAATCGTCAGTTTTTTGGGGTTTTTAAGTCATTTGATGATTTTATAGATCGGGTTTCTATTTCTATAGAACAACTAAGTATTTTGCTGAAAATAGATGCTTTTAGATTCACAAAAACAGATAAACATCATTTACTGTGGAAAGCTCATTTTAAACTGAATGCTTACAAACCGGTAGCTACGCAGGAAAAGTTATTTAATACCGCTCACCGGGATTTTGAACTTCCGCAGTTTGAATATTCAGCATTAATAGAAGCTTTTGATCAAATGGAATTACTGGGGTTTCCGCTTTGTTCCCATTTTAAATTGCTTAAAGATCCTATAGAAAAATCAGTAAGAGCAGAAGATCTAAAAAATTATGTAGGAAAAGAAATATTGATCTATGGTGCCCTGATCACCGCAAAAAAAACCGGAACGTCTAACGGGAAATATATGTATTTCGGGACTTTTTTTGATGCTGAGGGCGATGTTTTCGATACAGTTCAATTTCCCGCTACCGCAGAAAAATATCCGTTACGCAGCAAAGGAATTTATAAATGCTACGGCAAGGTAAATAATGAGCTGGATTATATTTCTATTAGCATAAAATGGCTGCAACGGCAGGACACCCTAACCGATCCCAGGTTGGTTGGCTATCAGTTTTCATAGAGGTTAACCTAAACGTCAATCTGAACTTGTTTCAGGATCTAAGGAGTTTGGCCGGAATTTTTATGCTGTTTCATATTTCAATTTTACTTATCTTTGACGTTAGTAACGGAAATCGGGATTACTTGTGATAAGATCATTTGCTGACAAGGAAGCTGAAAAAATTTGGAATGGAACTCAATCCAAAAAGCTTCCCGCTAGTATTCAAAACGTAGCTCGAAGAAAATTAAGAATGATAAATAATGCTCAAAATATAAATGACTTAAGAATTCCTCCAGCTAATCATTTGGAAAAGTTGAGTGGAAATTTAGAAGGCTTTCATAGCATTAGAATCAATAAACAATGGAGAGTAATTTTTAAATGGGAAAATGACAATGCTCTTGAAATTCAAATTGTTGATTACCATTAGATTTAAAATAATTGAAAAATGAAAAAGTTAGATAATATACATCCTGGAGAAATTTTAAAAGAAGAATTTTTAGATGCAATGGGAATCAGTGCTTACCGACTTTCTAAAGAAACGTTTATTCCTCAGACAAGAATAAGTGAAATCATAAAAAAGAAAAGAAAGATAACTGCTGACACGGCCCTTCGACTTTCTAAATATTTTGGAACAACTGCCAAATTTTGGTTGGGATTACAAGATGATTATGATTTAGAAGAAGAAAAATCTCTTAAAGGAAAAGAATTAAATAATATTAAGCCGTTAATGCAGACTAACACGTAATGTTTTTAAAGATAATAATTGAAATTCTAGATCGAGATAAGTAAAGTATTTATTCAGAATTCACATTAGAACCTGTCTCGATTTTTTATCGGAAACCAAGATGTTAGAACCTGAAACAAGTTCAGGTTGACGAAGTCCACAAGAATTAAAATTGCGTCATGCTAAATTTATTTCAGCATCTAATATGAATAGAAGAGTTGAGAATTTCATCTTAATTTGGACCCCGAAATAAATTCGGGGTGACGTAAAAAGTAAAAAAATCTTACTTTAGATAATCCAGCACATTCTTTTCAATACGGGTTTCAATGTTGCTGATGTCACTTTTCACAAAAGTTTCCCCGGTAATTTTTTCGTATAGTTCTATATAACGCTCAGAAACCGATTCGATATATTCATCGCTCATTTCGGGTAGAATTTGTCCATCTTTTCCCTGGAACTGATTTTCAATAAGCCATTGTCTTACAAATTCTTTAGATAATTGCTTTTGTGGCTCGTTTTTATCCTGTCTTTCCCGGTAACCATCGGCATAAAAATATCGGGAAGAATCGGGAGTGTGAATCTCATCTATCAAGACAATTTTTCCATCGGCATTTTTACCAAATTCATACTTGGTATCGACCAGGATCAATCCTCTTTCTGCCGCGATTTCTGTTCCTCGTTTAAAAAGATCTCGAGTGTATCTTTCGAGGATTTCATAATCTTCTTTAGAAACAA
>Ga0209936_1001744_pt1 | contig 11175 bp, 11 predicted proteins | sample SalPonR1_A_D1_MG_FD_185694 | JGI IMG/M metagenome (GOLD analysis project Ga0209936, IMG submission 185694) | Salt pond soil microbial communities from South San Francisco under conditions of wetland restoration - Salt Pond MetaG R1_A_D1_MG... ... | reverse complement strand
CACCGATCCGGGCCAGCCGATGGCGCCCAATGCCCCGACCGGTGGTGGCGGCGGTTCACCGCAGCCCGGCGGCGGCATGCCCGCACCGGGAACGCCCTGACGACGACCACGGCTCGCCGCCGCCAGGGGGCTTCAGGCCTCCTCGTCGCCCCCTTCGCCGGCCGACTCCGCCTGTTCACCGGTCTGCTGCTTGTCCTTCTTCTCCTTGGCACGCTGGCGCCGAACCTCCTTGGGGTCGGCGATGAGGGGGCGATAGACCTCCACCCGGTCGCCATCCCGCAGGGGCTGGTCGGGCTTCACCAGCTTGCCGAAGACCCCGAGCTTGTTCTCCCCCGTGAGGTCGATATCGGGGAACTGATCCAGGAGCCCGGAGCGCTCCACCGCCTGCCGGGCGGTAATCCCGGCCTCCGCCTCGAGGCTCAGGAGGACCTGGTGTTCGGGCCGGGCGTGGGCCACCTCGACCTTCATGGGCCCACCCTCCCCGTTCGTCGACTCATCCGCCATGCACGGCCTCCGCACGCTTGCTGAAGGCATCCACCAGGCTGTTGGCCACCTGGGTAAAGACCGGCCCCATGGCCATGCCGACGAGGCGGCTGCTGAACTCGAAGGTGAGATCCAGCGAGACCCGGCAGCCATCCTCCCCCAGCGGCTCGAAGCGCCAGAACCCCTCGAGATGATGGAAGGGTCCATCCACGAGATGGACCTCGATGAGGCTGGGCCAGTGATTGTAGTTCCGTGTGGTGAAAGACTTGTGGATGGAGCCGTAGGCCAGCTCCAGGGTCGCCTTCACCGAATCCTCGTCCCGCTCCAGCTCCTGCGCCGAACGGCACCAGGGCAGGAATTCCGGGTAGCGCGGGATGTCATCCACCAGCCGGAACACCTGTTCGGCCGACTGGGGAAGGAGCGCCTGGCGATGGATGGTGGTCATCCTACCCTCCGATGAGGCCGATGGCGTGGAGGAAGACGAGCCCCACCCCCACCGGCGTGACGTAACGGACCAGGCCATACCAGGCCCGGAAGAGCAGACCCGCCAGCCCCACCTCCTCCATGACGGCGGCCCGGGGCATGACCCAGCCGGCGAAGATCGCGATGAGCAGGCCGCCCAGCGGCAGCATGATGTTGGCCGTGAGGTAGTCGGCGAAGCCGAACCAGGTCAGGCCGAAGAAGATGTCGAAGCCGGAGGCCACATTGAGGGAGACCACCGACCCCAGGCCCACCAGCCACGCCGTACCGCCGCTGGCCACCGCGGCCGGCACCCGGCCCCAGTCCCGGTTCTCCACCAGGTAGGCGACCATGGGCTCGATGAGCGAAATGGCCGAGGTCCAGGCCGCGAAGACCAGGAGCAGGAAGAAGAGCGTGCCGAAGAAGACCCCGCCCGGCATGGCGCCGAAGGCCAGCGGCAGGGTCTCGAAGATGAGTCCCGGCCCGCTGCCGGGGCTGAGGCCGTGGGTGAAGACCAGCGGGAAGATGGCGATCCCCGCCAGCAGGGCCACCGTGGTATCCATCAGCGCAATGGTGGCCGCCGTGCGCGGGATGGAGGCATCGGCGGGCAGGTAGGAGCCATAGACCATGATGGCCCCCATGCCCAGGCTCAGCGTGAAGAAGGCCTGCCCCATGGCGGCCAGGATCCCGTCGGCAGAGAGGGCACCGAAGTCCGGCTGCAGGAGGAACGCAAGCCCCTCATCGAAACCACTGCTCTGCATGGCATAGCCCGTGAGTACCACCAGCAGCAGGAAGAGCGCCGGCATGAGGTAGCGTACCGCCTGTTCCAGGCCGCTCTGCACGCCCCGGGCGACCACGCCGATGGTCAGCGCCATGAAGAGGGTGTGCCAGAAGGCGAGCTGCCAGGGATCCGCCTTGAGCTCGCTGAACAGCGTGTTGATGGTCGCCGAATCGGCCCCCACGAAGGAGCCGGTGGCCGACTCGCCCACGTAGCTCAGCGCCCAGCCGGCGACCACGCTGTAGAACGAGAGGATGAGGAAGCCGGCCAGCACCCCCAGCCAGCCGACGAAGCGCCAGCCCGCCCAGTGGGCACCATCCGCCACCAGGCTGCGCATGGTATTGATGGGGCTCTGTCGCCCCCGCCGGCCGATGAGGATCTCGCCGATCATCACCGGCAGCCCGATGACGGCGATGCAGGCGAGATAGATCAGCACGAAGGCACCGCCCCCGTTCTCCCCCGCCATGTAGGGGAACTTCCAGATGTTGCCCAGCCCCACGGCGGAGCCGGTAGCGGCCATGATGAAGATCCAGCGCGAGGACCACTGGCCGTGATACGAGGTGCGTTGAGCGGACATACCTGCCTCTCGGGCTGCCGGAACCGCGAGGCGGTATTGTGGTGGAAAGCCCCCACCCCCTCAAGACGGCGGACACAAAGCGGTATCAGCCGGCGGGTTGCGGGCGTTATAATACCCCCATGGCAAAGGCGACCAAGAAGGGCAAGCTCGGCGAGAACGTGATCGCCGTCAACCGCAAGGCCCGCCACGACTTCACCATCGAAGAGACCTTCGAGGCCGGCGTGGCGCTGGAAGGCTGGGAGGTCAAGGCGCTGCGCTCCGGTCGGGGCCAGATCCAGGAGGCCTACGTCCTCATCCACCACGGCGAGGCCTTCCTCCTGGGCGGACTCATCACGCCCCTGCCCACCGCCTCCACCCACATCCACCCGGACCCGCAGCGCACCCGCAAGCTCCTGCTGCACAAGGACGAGCTCAAGAAGCTGATTGGTGCCACCGAGCAGAAGGGCTATACGGTCGTGCCGCTCCAGCTCCACTGGAAGCGCGGCAAGGCCAAGCTCGATATCGGCCTGGCCAAGGGCAAGAAGAAGCACGACAAGCGCGCCGACATCAAGGAACGGGACTGGGAGCGGGAGCGAGCCCGCCTCCTCAAGGAAAAGAATCGCTGATGACCCTTGGAAGGGAACCCTCCCGACCCTATACTGTCCTATGTAGCAAAGGGGGCGACCTGGGTTCGACGTGGAAGAGGACGCCCGAGGTGCATGCCGAGGATGCAGAGTCCCTCGTAAATCCCTCTGCAAAAAAGATAGTTGCCAACGACGACAACTACGCCCTAGCCGCTTAAAGACGGCTAGCCTCCGCCCCGAGGTGTGCCTGTTCACACGGGTAGCGGGGGTCGCCAATAACAGGATCGCGGGAAGGTTCGTCCAGGGCCGACTCGTTAAACCCCAACTGGGCTAGTTGGCCGTGCTCCCTGTCCGTCGGGTAGCGGTCAGCGAATGTAATGGACGGACTAAGCATGTAGAGCCGACGGTAGAATCTCCGCGGACGCGGGTTCAATTCCCGCCGCCTCCACCAATCACCTGCTCCAAAAGCATCAAAGCCCGCGCCATGCGGGCTTTTTTGTGTCCGGAGCACGGCGGCCCCGAGGACGCGCTCGTCAGGCGGGCCCCGGAACAGGTCGACTCCCGCCCGGCTCAGCCGTTGACGGCCACCGGGGCCGCGGGACGGACCACGGCCGGCGGCCGCGCCGCCGGAACCGGGCGCCGGCTCGTGCCCTGAAGGTGGTGGATGAACCGCGCCAGATGCGGCTCTCCCAGGCCCCGCGGCAGATAGTCCCGGGCCCCCACCGCCCGGACCTGGCGCCGGGCAACGGTATCCTCCTCGTCGGTGAGCAGGATGTAGAGGGCCGGGGTCAGCTCCCGACGCAGCTCCCGGATCACCTCGGCCACCACGCCTTCACCGAAACAGCCATCCACGATGATCACATCGGGATCGTGATGCGAGCCCAGGCGGAGTGCCCCGGCGGCATCGCGACTGAGGTAGATCCCGTCCAGCAGGTATGGCTCGGCCAGCGCGAACATCAACGATTCGACCCAGTCACGATCCGGGGTCATCAACAACACTCGATTTCCCATCGATATTTCCTCCGTAGTGGTCCATTGGGTTTGTTATCAGTGGCGTACGATGCCGGCCCGCCCTCCCCTGACGACCGTCTCGATGGTCCGGGACGGGAGGCGCCGGCGGCCCATGCCGGTCCGTGCCGGTCTCCCATCCGACGGCTGGTGTAGCTCCGCCTGGACGGCCAGGGCGCGCACGAGCGCCCGGTCGCCCCAGCAATCCGCCGTTGTCCCGAGCAGTTCGTAGACGGCCAGGAGGCGCTGGACCGCCGGCACATCCAGACCGGCATCACGGGCCCGGAGCACACATTCGACGACCAGCAGGGCCCCTCGATGGAACAGGGGCTCGCCGTCATCCGTGCGCCCTGCCGGCCGGGGCAGCAGACCGAGCCCCTCCAGCTCCTCAAGGGTTTCCGGATCGAGGAAGAGCGCACCGGCAAGGCGCGCGCGAGTCATCAAGGGGGTCCGGTATTCCATATCTCTCTGCTCCCTTCTCCGCGCAACCCATCGCCCGCGAGGGGGAAGGGCCGGATTCGAAGAGTGGCACTCCCCCCTCGGCCGGACTAGGGCCTTACGGCCAAGTGGTCCACTTCCGGCCGACAACCGGCCACGAATGGCCGCCAACGACGCCGATTGCGCCAAAACGGCTCAGCGGGCGGGGGCTCGTCCGAGACGCCGGGCGCCCGCCGCGGCCCCGTGACGCAGTGGCCGCACGAGGTAGCGGCCCGGCCAGGCCAGTCCGCGATTCCACCAGGGGATGCGATATCCCAGCCCTTCCTCCGCGGCGTAACGGCAGGGGTTGCAGCGGCCACAGGGGCGCCCGCCGGCGGTGGGGGCGTGGCAGAACCAGGTCTTCTCCATCAGGGGCTGCCAGCCCGCCCTGCCCGCCTCCTCGGCCATCGCCAGCTTGGTGGTCTCCAGCAAGGGAAAGGAGAAGGGGGCGAACAGACGCGCGGCGGCCTGGCTGGCCGGATCGCGCCCCGCCCGCGCGCCCAGAACCGCCGCCCGGGCGCGATCGTCGCGATGGATGCTCAGCTGCAATGCCTCCAGCCCCTCCTGGTGGCAGAGCCGCGCCAGCCAGTCGTACTGGCCGCCGATACGATACTCGCCGGCGACACGCTGCCAATCGTCGGCGATCGAGGGATCCGGCGCGATGTCCTCCACTGCCCGAAAGCGCTGGGGCCGCAATCGGGTGCGCGCCTCCGGGAACTGGCGAGCCAGTTCCCCCCGAAGCCGGCGCATGGTGTCCAGTTCCACCCCGGTAGAGCGACGTTCGGCGTCGATGACGTACCAGGGCGTCACGACCGCGCCCTCCCGGAGCAGGAGATTCAGGAGCTGGAAGGTAGAGTCCCAGCCGCCGGTCCAGAGGAGCTGCACCCCCTCGTTCGTTACATCTGCCATCGATGGTCCTCCGACCTTCGCGGGGTGACCCGTATCCACCGGACCGGACTTGCCCCGGCCCGGGTGGGACGTGTAGAACATGCGCTTTTCCCGGAGACGCCATGAGCGGCCCCACTCCCCGCCCCGGCCACGGTGACCCCCAGGACATCCTGCGCGAGGTCTTCGGCTTCGACGCCTTCCGCCCCCTGCAGGGCGAGGTGGTGGAGGCGGTGACCGCGGGCCGCGACGCCCTCGTCGTCCTGCCCACGGGGGGCGGCAAGTCGCTCTGCTACCAGGTGCCCGCCCTGGCCCGGACCGGGACCGCCATCGTGGTCAGCCCCCTCATCGCGCTCATGGGGGACCAGGTCGCCGCCCTGGAGCAGGCCGGCGTCCACGCCGCCGCACTGAACTCCACCCTGGAGCCGGAGGCCGCCCGGGCGGTGGAACAGGGGCTGATGGCCGGCGAGTACGATCTGGTCTACGTCGCCCCGGAACGGCTGCTCACCGAACGCTTCCTCGCCCTGCTGCGGCGGGTCCACGTGGCCCTGTTCGCCATCGACGAGGCCCACTGCGTCTCCCAGTGGGGCCACGACTTCCGTCCGGACTACGCCGGCCTCGGCACCCTCGCGGAGCGCTTCCCCGAGGTGCCGCGCATGGCGCTCACCGCCACCGCCGATGAGCCCACCCGCGCCGAGATCATCCACCGGCTGGCCCTGGGCAACGGCGAGACCTTCATCGGCGGCTTCGACCGCCCCAACATCCGCTACCACCTCACCCAGGGCGGCGACGGCCGCCAGCGGCTGCTGGACTTCATCCGGCAACGCCATGCCGGCGAAGCGGGGATCGTCTACTGCCTCTCCCGGCGCAAGGTGGAGGAGACGGCCGCCTGGCTGGCCGAACGTGGCCTCACCGCCCTGCCCTACCACGCCGGCTTGAGCCAGACCGAGCGGGCCATGAACCAGCGGCGCTTCATCCACGAGGAGGGGGTGGTAGTCGTGGCGACCATCGCCTTCGGCATGGGGATCGACAAGCCGGATGTCCGCTTCGTCGCCCACCTGAATCTGCCGCGGAGCATCGAGGCCTACTACCAGGAGACCGGCCGCGCCGGCCGCGACGGCGAGGCCGCCGACGCCTGGCTGCACTTCGGCCTGCAGGACGTCATCACCCTGCGCCGCATGGTGGACGAATCCGGCGCCGACTCCGCCCGCAAACAGGTGGAACGGCACAAGCTCGAGGCCATGCTCGGCCTGGCGGAGATCACCGCCTGCCGCCGCCAGGCGCTGCTGCGCTACTTCGGGGACGAGCTGGCCGAGCCGTGCGGCAACTGCGACAACTGCCTGGAGCCGCCGGCCACCTGGGACGCCACCGAGGCGAGCCGCAAGGCGCTCTCCTGCGTCTGGCGCACCGGGCAGCGCTTCGGTGTCTCCCATCTCAGCGAGGTCCTGCGCGGCCGCGCCGATGACCGGATCCGCCGGCTGGGCCACGACCAGGTCTCCACCTTCGGCATCGGCACCGAACTCACCGCCAACCAGTGGAAGGCGGTCTACCGCCAGCTCATCGCCCGCGGGATGCTCGCCGTGGATGCCGAGGGCCACGGCGGCCTGCGGCTCACCGAGACGGCCCGCCCCGTCCTGCGCGGCGAGGAGGTGGTCCATCTGCGGCGGGAAGAGGGTCGGCGAGAGCGGAACGGGGGCCGGGCCGGCGGCGCCCCCGGCTTCGACCATCCCGAAGACGAGGCGCTGTGGCAGGCACTGCGCCGACGCCGCCGGGAGCTGGCCGAGGAGCAGGCGATCCCGCCCTACGTCATCTTCCCCGATCGCACCCTGGCCGAGATGGTCCGGCGGCGGCCGGTCGGCCCCTCCGATTTCGCCGCCCTGCCCGGTGTGGGTGAGCACAAGCTCACGCTGTGGGCCGACGAATTCCTGGCGGTCATCGCCGAGGCCGAACGGGGCTAACCCCGGGGTCAGGGACTGCCCGGCACCCACGACTCGCACGCCACCAGCTCCCGGTAGGCCGCCCGCGCCTCCTCGCCGGCGAAGCGCTCGAACCGGGCCTTGAGCCGCGCCAGGCGGCGCAGGCGCAGGACCCGCTCGTAGCCGGCCCGTTCCCGCTGGACCGCCAGCTCCTCCGCCTCCAGCTGACGCTGCCGCTCGATGGCCTCGACCAGCTCGGGATAATCGGGATCCTGGCGCAGCCATTCCAGCACCGGGCCCGGGTTGTCGATCAGCCGTTCCAGGGCGGCGGTGGAATACCGGCTGGCCAACGCCGGCCAGCGCTCCTCGGCACGCGCGCGCACCGCCCGCTGGAGCTCCCGCACCCGTTCCCGGGCAGCGTCCTGCTCGCGGCGCAGGCGCTCCCATTCGACCTTGGTCCGGTCCAGCCCCTGATGGACGGCCGGCATCGGGTCCGTGGGATCCAGCCCCCGGTCGGTAGCCACCTCCACCGCCAGGTCGCCGTAGACATTCTCGGGGACGCCCGCGGTCCCCACCCAGCGCCACCACCAGGGCTCCCAGTCTTCCAGGAAGACCTCGCTGGTGGCGCGGGAGAGGTCGGCACTGTCGGCGGTGGCCAGGGCGTAGAGGTGGGCCTCGCGCAGGCTCACCCGGCCATCTCCGTCGCGATCCGGGTCCTGTTCCAGCGCCTCGCCGGTCCGCCGTTCACCGGTCAGGGCAGCGAAGAAGTAGGTGGAGTAATCGCGATACTCGCCCGCCTCGATGCTCGGCGTGCAGCCCTCGGACTGGCGGTCCGGCGCCTGGGCCAGGAAGCCGCAGCGCCCACCGGCCAGCGCCCCGGGCTCGGCCGGATCGTCATACATCAACCGCGCAAAGCCGCCGGAGTAACACTGAGGGAAGAAGAAGCGGGTGGTCACCCCCGGCCCCACCTCGTCCAGAAGCCCCTCGAAGCGGCGCACGGAGAGTTCCGTATCGCCCCAGAGGCGGACGGTGTTCCGGGAGTGGTCCTCGGGCTCCATGAGGCCGTGGCCCTGATAGATGAACCAGAGGTTGTCGCCGGCCTCCAGCCCCCGGAAATCGGCCTCCAGGGCCCGTGTGAGCGCCTCCACCTGCGTGGATCCCTCCACACCCCGCACTCGGTGGTTGCGATAGGACTCCCCCTCGGTGGCGGGGGCACCGAAGACGTGGACCAGGGGGGCCAGATCCCGTCCCTGTTCCGAATGCCCCGGACTCGAGGGGCCGGGATTACCCCCCGGCGCGCGCAGCTTCACATCCGCCCCGGGGGCGTCGCCGTCGTTGTAGCGCACCCGCAGTTCCGGGCCGAGCCCCTGGTCGCGCAGCCAGCCCGCGATCCAGCGGGTGTTGAGTTCGATGGAGACCTGGGAGCCGGAGGCATGGGGTCCGCCGCCCACCAGCCAGATCCGGTCCTCGGCCGCGGCCGCTCCGGCGGCCAGCATGCCCAACAGCGCCGCTAGCCATGGCCCCCTCATGCACGCACCCCCTGGACGAGGCCCCCCGCCCGGGTGAGCATGACCATGATCAGGGAGAGCATCAGCATCGCGGTCGCCGCCGCGATACCGCCCAGCCCCCAGCCCGCGGCCGCGGCGGCGACCAGCACCAGGACCAGGGAGGGGAGGGGGGCCAGCCACCAGAACAGCAGCGCATGGAGGACCTGCAGACCGGCCAGCCACGGCAGGGAGCGGAGATAGTCGGCGGCCAGCTCCGCCAGCAGGCCCTTCCAGCCGGTATGCAGCAAGCGATAACTGAACAGGCCGTCGCCGATCACCTCGTCCACCAGGACCACGGCGGCGGTGACCAGCGGCCAGGCCAGCAGCAGCGCCGCCAGCCAGACTGTCAGTGTGCGGTGCATTGTCGTATTGCGTCTCATGTCGCGCCTCTCACTTGGTCAGCACGTAATCACCGAGCACCAGGGCATCCAGGCCCGTGGAGTAGAAGCACCGGATGGCGTCCCACGGGGACTCCACCATGGGCTCCCCCATGATGTTGAAGCTGGTGTTGAGTACCACCGGGATCCCGGAGAGCTCGCCGAAGCGCTCCAGCAGCTCGTGGTAGCGCGGATTGGTCTCCTTGCGCACCGTCTGCAGACGGGCGCTACCATCCACGTGGGTCACCGCCGGGATCTGCTCCCGCGCCTCGGGGCGGACGTCGCAGACCTTGAGCATGAAGGGGGCCTCCACCTCGGTCTCGAACCACTCCCCCTTGCGCTCCGCCGGCACCGAGGGGGCGAAGGGCCGGTACGCCTCGCGATGCTTCACCTCGGCGTTGACCCGGTCCTTGGTGTCGGCGCGGGTGGGATCGGCGAGGATGCTGCGATTGCCCAGGGCGCGCGGGCCGATCTCCATGCGGCCCTGGAACCAGCCGATGATCTTCCCCTCGTGGAGCAGGCGCGCGGCCGTGCCCACCACGTCGTCCTCACGCTCCGCCGGCAGCTTGCACTCCGCCAGCACCGCGCGGATGGCGTCATCGTCGTAACCGTTGCCGATGAAGGGGTCCATGTGGACGAAGTCCCGCGGGCGGCCCAGCTCCCGGTTCCAGACCCAGTAGGCGGCGCCGATGGCGGTGCCGTTGTCACCGGCCGCCGGCATGACGTAGATATCGTCGAAGCCGGCCTCACGGACCAGGCGGCCATTCATGACCGAGTTCAGGGCGACCCCGCCGGCCACCACCAGGTTCCGGTGATCGGTGCGCCGCCGCAGGATCCCGGCCAGCTCCAGCCCCCGCTCCTCCATGACCTGCTGGAAGGCGGCGGCAACATCCAGGTGGTGCTGCTGGAAGTCCTCTCCCTTGCGCCGGGGCTGGCCGAAGACGCGAACGAACTTCTCGCCGTAGCGATGGCCGCCCCAGTCGGGGAAGTCGAACCAGTCCAGGTCCACGCGGACGGCGCCATCCGGCTCCACCCACACGGTCTCCCGCGCGGCGTCGATGAAGCGGTCCGGGTCCCCCAGGGGGGCCAGCCCCATGGTTTTGCCCTCGTCGTAGTTGGGCTGGAAACCGCAGAACTCCGTGGCCGCCTCGTAGACGCTGCCCAGGGACATGGGGAAATAGCTCTCGCGGAAGACCTCGATATCGGTCCCCCGTCCCTGGCCGATAAGTCCCGTGGCCCACTCCCCGGAACCATCCAGCGAGAGCAGCGCCGCCTCCTCCCAGGGGCAGATGAAGAAGCTCCCCGCGACGTGCGCCATGTGGTGGCTGACGGTGTGGAGCCGGGGACGCTGCGACGCGTTCGGCCAGGTCCGCGCCAGCCAGCGCCGCAGATAGCGCGGCTTCTGGACCACGGTGCGCCACTCGTGGCTGGCAAAGCCCTTGATGGCCCGCGGATGGCGGAACGGATAGAGCGCCTTGCGTCCCCGGTCCAGGCGGGGGTCGAAGGCCACGGCCACGTGATCGATGTCCCCGTAGTCCAGGCCGGCCTCCCGGAGACATCGGTCGATGGCCCGCTGGGGGAAGGCGGCGGTGTGCTTGTCGCGGGTCAGCCGCTCCTCCTCGATGGCGATGACCAGCTCCCCGTCGCGCACCAGGCAGGCGGTGGAGTCGTGAAAGGCGTAATTGAGTCCCAGGATGACCATCGTTAGTGCCCTGCTCCCTTTTCCTTGGTGTTGCCGCCCCCGACACGCCGGAGGCTGGCCAGTACGGTGCGCAGACGGCGGAGGCCGCCCCGGACACCGTCGCTCACCCTCGCCCTCCAGCCGGCCGGGCCGGGAGTGTAGAGGGTGGCGGAGTAGACGGCCCGCTGCTGCGGCCGCCAGACATCCTGATAGCGATTGCCGGTGACGAAGGTGAGCCACCGCACCGCGGGCTCGTCATCCAGGGCCTCCAGCAGCGAAGCCACCGCCAGCAGTCCCGGGCTGGCCCCGGCATACGATTCGTCGAAGGCGATCTTGAGGAGATAGACCGTACCGCTGCACTCCACGGCGAGTTGGGCGGCCACACACGCCTCCCCGAGGAACAGGCGGTGGATCCGCCAGCGCG
>Ga0209936_1001743_pt1 | contig 11180 bp, 8 predicted proteins | sample SalPonR1_A_D1_MG_FD_185694 | JGI IMG/M metagenome (GOLD analysis project Ga0209936, IMG submission 185694) | Salt pond soil microbial communities from South San Francisco under conditions of wetland restoration - Salt Pond MetaG R1_A_D1_MG... ... | reverse complement strand
GCTGAATGGTCTCGCCGACGATATCCTCGCTGCCACCGAACGCGCTTTGCCACAGGGCGTGAGAAAGCACGGCGGCGCGGTCGTTGCCCGGCTCGGTATGCGCGTCCGACAACGGTGCGCCCAGCATCGGCGAGGTTCTGAGTACGTCGAACAACGACGGCGTCGTCCTGAGCACCAGCAGCCTGCGTGGCTGGTCGGTCGAGGTCAGGTTCATGCCCTCCCATGTGAACAGTGCCGTCGACTCGAACGAGTCGGTGCGGTCGCGGCGATCGACGTAGTCCGGGATGGAGACGCCGGCGGTGTCGAGCCCGTTCATCGGATAGGTGTTGTGGATCATGACCAGATCTTCGCTATCCGGGTAAGGCAGCGGCTGCAGCATCATGCCGTTGATCATGCTGAAGATGGCGCTGTTGGCGCCGATGCCCAGCGCCAGCGTCAGTACGACGGCGATCGCGAAGCCGGGCTGTTTCAGGATCTGGCGGATGCTGTAGTTGATGTTGGAGATCAGGTTCATGTTTGGTATCTCATTCGTGATGAAGTGCTTCGATGGGTTCGACCCGGGCGGCCCGCCGGGCGGGCAGCAGGCAGGCGGTCAGCGCGATGGCGAGCACCAGTCCGGTCGTCGCCAGCCATGCCGATGGATCCGCCTGGCTGACGCCGTGCAGCATGCCTTCCAGAAAGCGGATGAACACCGCGCCCAGTAGCAGACCGACGCCAAGCCCGGTGACGCTGACACGCAGCCCCTGACCGACCACGCGCGACAGGATGTTCAGATTGCTGGCGCCCATCGCCTTGCGCAATCCAATCTCGGGCGTGGCCGAGGCGACCTGCTGGGCCAGCACGGCGTACAGCCCGACCGAAACCAGCGCCAGCGCGCTCAGGGCAAATGCTGCGACCAGCGCCAGCCGAAACGTGCTGTCGCGATAAAGCCAGCCGATGAATTCGTCCACCGGCTCCACCCAGTCGACCGCCGAGCCGGGCGCGATTCGGGCCAGCGCGGCCTTGAGCTGTTGCGCGTAGGCGGCCGGATCGCCGTCGACCTCGATGATGGGCGACACCACGCGGCGCGGAACCTGGGCATACGACAGATAGATCTGGTGATTGAAGTCGGCCGGCCCGTCGGGGCCGCCGAAGCGCGTATCCCCGACCACGCCCACGACCCGGTAGGGCGTGCCGTTCAACGAGATTTCCCGTTCCAGTGCGTCACTGGATCCGCCCATCAATTCGGCAAGCGACTCTCCGACGACGGCGCTGCGCATGCCCGTCCCGACGTCGCGCGAATCGAATAGCCGGCCCGCCACGCGCGGAATCTCGAGGCCGTCGAAGAACCCGTCATCGACGATGAAATTGCTCACGATGATGTCGTCGCGTGCTCCGGCCGTCGACATGCCGGGCCAGGCCAGGCGGCCGGTGCTCGGTGACGGCATCGGCAGCGTGGGCCAGAGCAGCGCCACGTCCAGCACGCCGGGTTCGGCCATCAGTTCGGCTTCGATGCGGTCGACGAACGCCGGCAGCGCGACCTCGTCCGGCACGTCCCCGGCACTGATGAACAAGCCCATCCGCAAACGGTTCTCTGTTGCGAAGCCGAGGTCGCGGCTGCCCAGCTCGAGATACGCGCGGCCGAGCAGCGAGCCGGTCAGCAATAGCGTCACCGTAAGCGCCACCTGGCCGCCGATGATCCAGCGGCCCCAGCGCGAGGTGCTGCGTGAGCCGGTCAACCGCCCGGATCCGTCGCGCAGCGAGTCGCTGACGTCGACCCGGGACGCCGCCCAGGCGGGCAGCGAGGCCGCCAGCAATCCGCCGATCAGCATCGCGGCGAAGGCGATCGCCAGCGTGTAACCGTCGATCTCGATCGTCATGTAGCTTGGGATATCGGTCCCGGCCACCGTCAGGAAGCCGGAAAGAAGCGGTGCGGCGACGATGCAGCCGATCAGGCCGCCGACCAGCGACAGCAGGATGGTTTCACCCATGATCGGGACCAGCAGGCGCGTGCGGCCGGCGCCAAGCGCGCCGCGAATCGCCAGATCGTGCCTTCTTTCCACGGTGCGGCTGACCAGCAGCATCGCCACGTTGAGTACCGCGATAGCCAGCAGCAGCGCCGCTGCGCCGGCCAGCAGTCCGTTGGCCCGATTGAATCCTGCGCGCCAGCTTGCACCCAGGCGTTCGACCTGAAATCCGTGCCCTTCGGAGATTTCGGCGAATTCCGGCGCCAGCGTATCGGCCAGGGCGTCGGCTTCGGCCTGCGCGGTGGGCAGCGCCACACCGTCGGCGAGGCGGCCGATGGCGAGCACGTTGCGGACGTCGCGCCGGCTGCGCATGTCTGCCTCGAGGTAGGCGCGGAACGGAATGAAGAACTCGAGATCCGGCATGTCGTCCTCGATCGTGCCGTGAAAGTCCGGCGGCAGTACGCCGACGATCGAGTAGGTGGTGGCGATTTCCTGGTCCTGGGTGAGGGTGCGGATAGTCTTGCCGACAATCTCGGGATCGAACAGGAATTCACGCCCCCAGGTGGCGTGCGACAGCAGCATCACCGGCTCGCCGCGCGAGAACTCGTCGGCCGAGATCAGCCGGCCGATGAAAGGTCCGATGTTCAGCAGTGAGAAATAGCCGGGCGTGACCGCCTCACCCTCGACTCTTCGTCCCGGTTCACCCGGTCGATCCCAGATCAGCCGCGATCGCGCCGTGGCTTCGAGTCGGTCAAGCGAGCCCATACCGGCTTTCAGATCGGCCAGATCGGCCGGCGCAAGCGAATCCTGCCGCGCAGAGCCCTGCTCGACGTTCCAGATGCGCACCAGTCTTTCGGCATCGGGAAAAGGCAGCGGGCGCAGGGATGTCAGGCTGATCAGCGTCGAAACGGATGCGGTCGCCGCCATGCCGAGCGCTATACAGAGCACCACGGCGCTAGAGATTCGCGGCGATTTCAGGATTCGCCTGGCGCTTTCGCGAACCAGCACCGTTATCCGCATGACTTCACTCCTGTCTCAGGCCGACCACCGGATCGACGTTGAGCGCGCGCCAGGTGGGCAGCGCGGCGGCGATCGCCGTGATGACGACCAGCAGCATCGCGACGCCGATATAGGTCAGCGGGTCGGCAACATCGACGTCGACCAGCATGCCGCGCATCACCTGCGCGAAGCCGAACGCCAGCAGCATGCCGACGCCGATACCCAGGCCGAGCTGGCCGAGGCTCTGACGCGCGATGTGGCCGATGATGCGTCGGTCCGCGGCGCCCAGCGCGCGCCGGACCCCGATCTCCCGGGTTCGCTGGGCCACCGAGTAGGCCAGCACGCCGTACATACCGACTGCCGCCAGCACCAGCGCGATGACGCCGAAAATCTCGAAGTTGACCGCAATCACCCGCGCGGTCCAGGCGCCGTACTCGATCCAGTAATCCAGCGTCTGCAGCCAGTAGACCGGCAGATCGGAATCCAGCGCCAGGACCGCCTGGCGCATGTCTTCCGAATGCGCCAGCGGATCGCCGACGGTGCGGATCGCGGCATAGGCGAAGCGCACTGCGTTCTGGCTCATCGGCACGAACACGGCACCGCGAGGCCTTTCTTCGACATCGCCGAGATGCACATCGTCGACAACGCCGATGATCGTTCGAAAACGCTCGGGCTCGCTGCTGGCGCCCAGCGCGATCTGCCGGCCGACCGCACCCTGGCCCGGCCACAGGGACGCGGCCAGGCTGCGCGTGATCACCACTACCGGTTCGGTGTCCGCGCGGTCGCGTGTATCGAAGGATCGTCCGGCGACCAGCGGTATCGCCAGGGCATCGAAAATCCCGGGTGTCGCGGCCGTCCAGTGCTCCCAGGTACTCCGCCCGAACTGATCATCCAGCAGCCCTTCGCCGGCGATGCCGATCTTGGTCCAGCTGACCTGCCCGCCGGGCAGGCCGGTGGAAGCGAAGGCGTGCGTGACGCCGGGCTTTGCGGCCAGGTCTTCGGTCAGCGTTTCGAAGAATTGCCGACGAGAAGCCTCCGACGGATACTTCTCTGCGAACAGTCCCATCCGGCTGAGCAGAATGTTGGAAGAGTCCACGCCCAGGTCACGCTGGTCGATGTTGAGGATGCTCCTGACCATCAGCCCGGCGCACACCAGCAATACGCAAGCCAGCGAAATCTCGAAGACCACCAGTCCACGGCCGATGCGGGTGCTGGCCGTGCCCCGGCTGCCGTCCTTCAGCGATTCGCTCAGGTTGATTTTTGTCCCGCGCAGCGCCGGCAACAAGCCGGCCATCAAGGTCGTCAGCGTGGCCGCGCCGATCGTGAACGCGAATACCCGGGCATCCGGAGACACGTCGACCCAGAAAGGCATCTGGGCATCGCCGGCGCTCAGCGCCGACATCATTGCACGGCCGGCAATATCGGCCAGGAACCAGCCGACGACCGCCGCCACCGCGGACAGCAGCAGGCATTCGGACAGCACCCGGGCGACAAGCTGTCGCCGGCTGGCGCCCAACGCGCTTCGGATGGTGAGTTCGCGCGCGCTGCGGGTGGCCCTGACCAGCACGAGGTTGGCCGTGTTTGCGCAAGCCATCACCAGGATCAGGACCACGGCGGCAAACATCGTCAGGATCGTGGCACGTGCCCCGGCGTCGATGAACTCGTGGGCGAATGGCTTGACCAGCACGCTGCGATCTTTGTTTGTTTCCGGAAACTGCCGGGCAAGATTGGTCGCGATTGCGTTCATTTCGGCCGATGCCTGCTCGCGGGTTACGTCGTCCTTGAGCCGGCCGAAGACTTCCAGCGTGGTGCCCTGATCACGGCTGTCGATCGTGGCCGGATCGATGCGAAGCGGCACCCATACGCGCTCCCTGACCGGAAACGCAAACTCGGGCGGGGCGATGCCGACGATCGTGGTGTCACGCCCGTTGACCCGAATCGCGCGACCGACGATGTCGGGATCGCCGCCGTAGCGGTGCATCCAGACGCTGTAGCCGATCACCGCCACATCCGCCGCGCCGGGCTCGCTGTCGCGCGGTTGCAGCAGTCGCCCCTTGTGGGCGTCGACCTCGAGCAGGGAAAAGGTATTCCCGCTTACGAATGCGCCGTCGTAGCGCTCCGGCCGATCGGCACCGGCGCCGCTTAGGTTTACCGTACCGGAGTAAAAGCCCGCCAGCCCTTCGAACGATTGCTGTTGCGCGCGATAGTCCAGAAAGTCCAGCGGTCTGACCTCCACGCTGTCCACGCCACCGGGGAGATCCTGATTTTCGATGTGCATCAACTCCCCGCTCTCCGAAAACGGAAGCGGTTCGAGGAGATATCCCTTGACGGCGCCGAACATGAATATCGTGCCGCCGAGTCCGATGCCGAGCACGAACACGATCAGCAGGGAAAAGCCGGGCGTGCGACGGAGGCGGGAGGCGGCCGATCGAAGTTCTTGCAGCAGTTCGGACATGATGGTCTCCATTGGGCATTGCCGGCTGATCACTGCGGCGGTGCAGTCGTCCCGGCGACGGTCAATATGCCGGCCGCGCGCAGCGCCTTGGCGAAATTTCTATTGCAAGCCGCGCGCCAAGCAGCGAAAGGCACCTATAAGAAACTGATTTGAATAGCCTTTAGGTGATGAGCCGACGTTCTGTGGTTGGCGCATGGATCGTCGTCCGCTTCGATTCCGGGATTCCTGCATTCCGAATCCGGGACTTTTTTGACTGCTTCCGGGCCCACTGATCTCGCGGTCCAATCCGCCGTCAGCCGTAGCGCGGGCCGTCGGTCGCTGCGGAGATCGCGGCGTTTTCGCCGGCCGGCTGCGTATACGGCCTCGCCGATATCGAGCGCCGCGCCGGCGCATTGACGCCGAACAGCGGCCAGAGCAGCCGAGCCCGCAGGATCACGAAATGGTGGAGCAGTGCGCAGCCTGCAATGGTGCCGAGCAGCAGAATGCTGGCCTCCAGCGCCCCCGGCAACGCAAGCGGAATCAAAAGCCAGGCCAGCGGCACGACCAGGCTCTGGTGCAGGATGTACCACGGGTAGACGGCGCGATTGGCGTAGGGCAGCCATCGGAACGGCCGGTTCAGCGACACCGCGCCGAAGCCGAGGATGGCCAGCAGCGCACTCCAGGCGTACAGCGCGTGCGCGGAATCGCTGATCAGCGTCCAGTTCCAGTCCGGCAAGGCCGCGATGCCAGCGGGGTCAAGTACGCGCCCGGCCACGCGCAGGCCCATGTAGAGGGTCAGCCCGGAAAGCGCCACGCTCAGTGAAACGCGCCGCAGTTCGACCACGCGCCGCCAGGCGGCGGGCCGGCGCGCCAGCCAGAAACCGAACAGGAATACCGGAAAGTACATTGCGTGCTGGGCCCAGTCGTCGACCAGCGTCTTGGTGTCTCCATAGCGCGGCTCGAGAACGTTGAGCGTGAACAGCAGCCAGCCGACCGGCGCGAGCAGCAACAGGCCGCCCGCCAAGGTGCGCGGCGGCGCCGAGTGGACTGCGGCTATGGGTGTGCGCAATCTGCGCGCGAGCGCGAGCAACGGTACCAGCGCCATCGTGTAGGCCCACAGGTAAGCGAGGTACCAGAGATGGTTCCAGGTGATACCGAACTCGGCGCCGGCGAATTCGCCGGCCGGCCAGGGTCGCAGTTGCCAGTAACGCAGCAGGAAGGCACCGAAGCCGGCATCGAAGGCGCCGTTGGCGCTCGCTTCCACCCAGGCCTGAATCGGCACGACGGCGAGCATCCCGAACACCAGTGGCACCAGAAGCATCCGCGAGCGCCGGCCGATCAGCCGGCCCGGGCGGTCGGCACTGCGACTCAGTCCCAGCGCCAGTCCCGACAACAGAAAGATGAGTTCCATGCGCCAGCGGTTGACGCCGACCATCGGCCATTGCAGCCAGGTCCACTGGTGCGGACTCTTGATGTGGAATCCCCAGTCATGCACGAACACCATGCCGACGTGATAGAGGATCAACAGGCCGAATGCGATGACCCGAAGGGCGTCGATATCGTGGCGGCGGGTGTCAATTGCGGTGGTCATCCGTTGCTCCGGCAGTCGGGTATCCGAGACGTGCAGTCTTCGGCCGATCTCACGACAGCGCAAGCGCAGGGGGACAAGGCGCCCGCTACCGGGGACGAAGCGAGGATCGGACGGGACGGAATGCGAGTAGGATTTGGACCATGAACTTCACCGCATCCGATTTCCTGCGCTGGTACGCGCCCCGCAAGGCGAGCTTCGAGTGGGCCTTCTGGATCGTCACCCACGTTTTCAATGCCGTATTCAACAGCGCGGTAAGGGTGATGGAGCTGACCCCCGGTGCCGATGAGCCGGCCGCATGGGAGCCAGTGGTGTGGGAGTGCTCTAGCGCGCTGTCGATGCTGCTGCTGGTCTGGCCGGTGGTGTGGTTCACCCGTGCCTGGCCGTTCCGCTGGGACGGCGCGGCAAAGTGGCTTGGCGGTCACTTGGTGGCCAGCGTCGTGTATTCGATTGCGCACGTGCTGCTGATGGTGGCCATGCGCGAAGTCGCCTACGCGCTGGCTGGTGGTGATTATTCGTTCGGGCCCTGGGCCGAGGAACTGTTCTACGAATACCTCAAGGACGTCAGGTCCTACATCGGCGTGGTGTTCCTGATCGAAGGCTACCGTTTCGTGCTGCGCCGGCTAAGGGGCGAGGCGCGATGGCTGGACTCGAGCGACGATCGGCCCGAAGCGCAGGAGCGCCGGCCCGATCGTTTCCTGGTCAAGATGCTGGGGCGCGAGTTCCTGGTGCCGGCCTCAGGTATAGACCGGGCCCAGGCCGCCGGCAACTACGTCAATCTTGTCGTCGGTCGTCGGGAATATCCGCTCCGCAGTACCATGAAGGATCTGGTCGACCGGCTGGATCCGGCGATGTTCAGGCGAATCCATCGCAGCCACATCGTGCGCCTCGATCGCATTTCCGAGATCGAACCGCTGGAATCCGGTGACGCCCGCATCACGCTGGCCGACGGCACGGTACTGCCGTGCTCGCGCAACTACCGGTCGGAATTGTCCTGACCGCGTTCCTTCTTCAGCCGGTCCTTGGTGCGCCGGCCCTTCTTTTCCAGCATCGGCCTTAGCGCGCGGCCGATTCTCGGGAACAGGTAGCTGATCGTGGTCAGGTAGCCGCTGATGCGCGGCATGGGCTTGTCCAGCGTGGCGTTGTCGACCAGCATCACAATAGCTTCGGCGACCTGGTCGGCGGTGCTGATCGGCTGTGAAAACGTCAGGTCGGTGACGGTCTCGATATCTTCCATGATGAAGCCGGTATCGATCGGCCCGGGCGAGACGCTGGCGATCTTGATGTTGCCGCCGCGCAGTTCCTCGGCCAGCGCCAGACCGAACGCACGAAGCCCGAACTTGGTCGCCGAGTATGTGGCCGAGCCCGGCACCGGCGTACGGCCGGCCAGCGAGGCGACGTTGATCACCGCCGGGCGTTTCGACCGGCGCAGGTAAGGCATCGCTAGACGGGTGGCCATCAGCGGCGCCTTCAGGTTCACATCGATCATCCGGCCGATGTCTTCGGCCGACACCGACTCGACCTTTCCGCGTGCATGGAAGCCGGCGTTGTTGACCAGCACATCGACCGAGCCGAACACCTCGTCGGCGCGCGCCAGCAGTTTGCCGAATCCTGCGATGTCGGTCACGTCCAGCGGGGCCACCATCACCCGGTCGCCGATGTCCAGTTCCTCGGCCAGCGCGTCGAGCTTTTCCTGGCCGCGGGCGATGAGCACGAGGTTCGCGCCGCGACCGGCGAATGCGCGCGCCGTCGCCGCGCCCACGCCCTGGGATGCGCCGGTGATGATGACGGTGGTGCCGGTGAAGTCTGCGTTGCGGGTCATGGGTATCTGGCCGCGATTCGAATCAGCATGCACTATACGTCGGTCACAGCGCGCTTTGCCAGCGGCCCGCCGCGGGCGTAGAATTTCCTCAACCTCGTCTCCGGGAGCCGCCCATGCTTTCCAGAATTTTTCTTTCCTTCGTGGCCGTGTTGCTGGTGGCCAGCACACCGGCCGTGGCCGAGGATGCCACCGAGGCAGCCGAGTTCGATCCCGAGCTGGCCGCCGAGCTCGAGGCAGACAAGTTCGGCATGAGACGCTACGTGATGGCGTTTCTGAAATCCGGCCCGAACCGCCCGGAAGACCCGGAAAAAGCGCAAGCCCTGCAGCGCGCGCACCTGGAAAACATCCGCCGCATGGCCGAGGAAGGAAAACTGGTGCTGGCCGGGCCATTCATGGACAGAGGCGAGATTCGCGGCATTTACGTGTTCGCCGTCGACAGCGTGGAAGAAGCCGAGGCGCTTACCGCCACCGATCCGGCCGTGCAGGCCGGCAGCCTGGTGATGGAACTGCAACCCTGGTACGGCTCGGCGGCGCTGATGAAGGTCAACGACATCCACGCCAGGGTCGCCAAAGCCTCGCCTTGATGGCGGCCGGAATACCGAAGCCGAGGAGCGCCGGAACATGAAAACCTGCATTCTGCTGTTCGTGGCATTGCTGACCGGAACCGGGGCCGCGGCACCGGATGAGTCTTCGCAACGAATTGAGCTTTCCGATCTTGGCTGGCTGGAAGGCTGCTGGGAAGGCACGGGCTTCGGCAACCGGGTCGGCGAGTGCTGGATGTCGGCGCCCGCCGGGCGGCTGACCGGCATGTTCCAGATGATCGATGCCGCCGGCAGCCAGACCATGTCCGAGATCTTCGTCCTGGACCACTTTGAGGACGGCCCGGCGATCCGGCTGAAGCATTTCCATGCCGACCTTACGGGCTGGGAAGGCCGGGACGAGTTCCTCGTCTTTCCACTGCGCGAGACCGGCCCCGACTTCGCACGGTTCGACGGGTTGACCTATAGTCGTACCGAGGACGGCCGCCTGATCGTCGAGCTGATGGTCTCGCAGGGCGACGAGTCTTCGCTCCAGCGGCTGGAATTCGATCGGGTTCGCGACTGACGGGCTTGGCCCTTCGCCTCACATGAAAACCGAACCGCCGTACTACGCCGTGATCTTCACCTCGCACCTTTCCGAAGATACGGATGGCTACGATGACATGGCAGAACGTATGGAGGCACTGGCGTCGACCCAATCGGGCTTCCTCGGCATCGACAGCGCCCGAGGTCCGGACGGCCTCGGCATCACGGTTTCCTACTGGGCTTCGACCGAAGACATCGCACGCTGGCGAGAGAATCTCGAGCACCGCGTTGCACGGCACCAGGGCAATCGGCGCTGGTACGCGCACTACGATATCCGGATCGCGCGGGTCGAGCGCGCATATGCGGGTCCGGGTCGGGGCTGACGGCTGGCCCCGAACGGCCCGGGCGCGTATCATCGACCGGCGCAACCAACAACCCGATTAGTCGATATCTGACTGGTGTCGTGTCGTGTCTCGGTACTATGCTCGAGAAAATGGAACAGTCGCGCTGAAAGCCGCTGGGTCCCGGATCAGGTCCGGGACGACTAGCAAAAAGGGGAGGCTCCAGCCATGTCGCCCCGGGCCTGATCCGGGGTGACAAGCAAGAGGAACCTCCGAGCATGTCGCCCCGGACCTGATCCGGGGCCCAGCGACTTTTGCAGCGACCAGTGACACAACTCGAAATCTCTATCGAGACACGATGCCAGTCAGGAACCAATAAACGAAAACAAGACGGGGAAACGCCGTGAAACTCGTACTCAAGCTCATCGCCGGGATCGTCGCCGGTATTCTCGTCGGCCTGTTCGCGCCGGAATGGATCACCCGGCTGCTGGTCACGTTCAAGGTGCTGTTCGGCGAGTTGCTGTTCTTCACCGTGCCGCTGCTGATCCTGTTCTACATCACCAGCGGCATCGCCGGCCTGCCGCGCAATTCCGGCGCCCTGCTGGGCCGCACGCTGGCCACCGCTTACATCTCGACGATACTTGCGGGTCTGCTGGCGTTCTTCATCGCCACGCTCGTCGTGCCGATGCTGTCGGCTTCCGGCAGCGCGGCCGGCGAGGTTTCTCACGGCGTGCTCGAGCCCTACATCTCGCTGGAAATTCCACCGCTGCTGGGCATCATGACGGCGCTGGCCACGGCCTTCATCTTCGGCCTGGGGATTACCGCCACCCATTCGGACGTGCTGAAAAAGGTGTTCGACCAGGGCCGCGACGTGATCGAAAAGCTGCTGGTTACGGTCATCATTCCGCTGCTCCCGTTCTACATCGCCGGCATCTTCGCCGACCTGGCCGCCGCCGGGACGGTGTTCGATACGCTCAAGACCTTCG
>Ga0209936_1001742_pt1 | contig 11185 bp, 3 predicted proteins | sample SalPonR1_A_D1_MG_FD_185694 | JGI IMG/M metagenome (GOLD analysis project Ga0209936, IMG submission 185694) | Salt pond soil microbial communities from South San Francisco under conditions of wetland restoration - Salt Pond MetaG R1_A_D1_MG... ... | reverse complement strand
TGCGCTTGGATCTACGCTAAAGGCTGCTGTATACGTGCCGGCATTCACCGCATCACATACCGCATTTCCTACACTTACGATCGGATATACACAGTCTGTCGGACAACTCGCAGGTCCCGTAAAGGTTTGTTCCGTTTCACAAACCGTACTACCATTGTCTACTGTAACTGTTACATTCGTTCCTAATGGAATATCGGTGATGGTATTTCCGACGATATTACCTACACTTGCAGCAATATTTGAGCCATTGGTTATAAAGCTAATGGAATAGGTACTAGCGCTAGGATCGCAGTCTTCTACCCCATTAATGGTCAAAATCGGAGCTACGCAATCCAAAACATTTATAGTTTCATCATCTGTATCATTCACATTCGCTCCAGTTGGAGGTGTGCCCGTAGCCGTGGCCGTATTCATAAGGCTACCATTATCTAAATCCGCTTGCGTAATCGTGTAGCTCGCTGTGAAGCTTTGCGTCGCTCCGGGAGCAAGACTAACACTTGCTGGCGTAATCGTGCTCAAGCCCGGCAATGGATCTGTTACATTTACATTGCTCAAGGTTACATTCCCTGTATTCTCCACATCGAAGGTATAGGCAATGACATCCCCTACCGCTGCATAGATCGTCGGACTTGCGCTCTTTGTCAGTGTGATTTCAGGAACTGCAAGGAGAGGAACCACGGTCTCATCATCTGGCTCTCCATCGCCTTCGAGGTCAATATCAGTAGGGTCTGTAGGATCATCTGACAGATCTGAAACCGAGATTCCGGTTTCAGAAACACCCTCCGCAGTAGCCTGGTTAATTACAGAGCCCGCATCAATATCCGCTTGTGTGATGGGATAGCTAGCAGTAAATACCGCACTTGCACCTGGTGCTAAACTTGAAACTGAAGCAGGAGATATCGCGGATAGGCCAGAAAGTGGATCAGTAACCGTAACATTTTCGATTGCAACATCTCCTACATTTTCCACAGTAAACGTATAATTAATCAATTCAGTTGGTTCCGGAATCCCGTCGGAATCGGGGTTGGTCAACACACCCGTTTTGGTCACTTGCAAGCCGAGTACTATGCTATCTAAATTATTGTTAAAATCACATTCGGGGATACCCGTAATTGGAAAAGAAATGATTGGTGACTGACTTGCATTGTCGTTTACCACTGGGAAGAGATCTTCGACCCCAAATCCATTCAACAATACAAAAGTAAGTGTTTGGCAATCAGCTTCATCCAAATCCACTGTCGTTTCAGCAGGGGTCGTTGTCGAAATCAGTTGAGCTGCAGGGTCAGTGAATGGATTTCCATCATAGAATTGAATAGGTGCGGGTGCAAAAACTGTGTTGTCCCCCAAATTGCAAACCTCAACGGTGACTTCAAGATCATTTGCGCCGGATTGAACTGCAGAGAGAATATCCATCGTAAGATCACCCGCTGGAAATACGGGACATCCATCCGTATTGATTAATGGGGATTGTTGTAAAAAACTATTGAGCGGCCGCGCCTCAGCACAACTGCCCCCACAGACACCCGTGGAAAAGACCGTAGCTTGATTAATAGGACTGGGCGGAATGGAAAGGTCATCCTCGATGTGAGTGCTGTAATAGCCGTATTGATTCCAAACCGGGCGGGTGGGCGCCCAAGGAAGGTTGTCGGAAGAATACATTTTCAGAGGGCCAATAAGTCCAGCCGTAGAAGCGGAAACAACTAGGATGTTGGAGGACCGATTTCCATCGACATCCACCACCACTGGATATTCCACACCCGTGCCAGACACTGACGGGATAGACTGCAATTCAACAGGTGCCGCACCGGAGACATCAAAAACACGCAGATCCGACTCATCACGATAGACCATCTCCGACTGTCCGTCCTGATTAAAATCGAATAGGGTGATTCCCGTCCCTCCAGAGCGGTCTGTCGTCACAAGATCCCACTTCAGGGAAAGCGTCGAGCTCCCGTCATAATCGAACGCGGCGACACGGAAGGGGACCGTCAGACCGATTTCCGGCCCACAGTCCCCATCCATATTGCCCACAAAAGGCACGCTGCCCATGCCATTACCGGTATTTCCACCAGGCTGGCCTGTGTAAGTCGTAGATGCCATGACCACATTGGTGCGTGGATTCCAGACGTATAGTGGAACAGTGAGGCTTGCACTGCTGCTGGCCTGTTCGACCACAATCACATCCAACTGACCATCCAGGTCGATATCGGCGACCGAGGTGAATCCGTCTAGACGACCCGGCACGTTGATCGGAACCATCGCATTACCCGCTGTGCCCGAGGGATTGGTTAGAGTGACCTCGTATACCGTGCGGCCAGCGGCCAATTCAAGACCTGGCGAACCTGTCAAATCGGCTGAAACCGATGATGAAGTCTTCAAACCGGATGTAGCCGGGCTTCTAGAGCCCATTCCCTGGTTCCCCTGCGCCAGCAGCACACCGGTTTGTCCATTAAAAATCTGATTGTAGATATGCACCTCCGGATTTCCATCGCCATTGAAATCAGTAATCCCAATTGATCCTCCAAAGACACCGGCAGTATTTATTGATGCACCAGTAACCGTATTGGAGATCCATTTCAGACTCCCATCGTGTTCGTAAGCGATCAGGCGATTCCGTTCTCCGACAGCATTGCCTGGCGCAGTCGTTGCTAGAATAATTTCACCAAGTCCGTCATTATCGATATCCGCAATCGCATAGGGCGTTATGGACGACCAATAATAAAAAGGGGTGTTGATTTTAAATTGGGTACTCCCATCCCGCCCATCGATCACCAAAAGGTTCCTCACTCGGCGATCGGTACCACCCACAAGATTATCCGTAGAACTGGCAATGACATCTGTAATACCGTCAGCATTAAGGTCACCGACGACCGGAATCAAATATGTAAGTGTTTGATCACTGCTCGACCAGGTTTCATCCAAAAAAACGTTAAAAGGAAACGCGCTCGGATCATACTCACATACCGGATTGGAAAAGAATGGGTTGACCGTAAATGGCACAACCGTTGGGTCATCTTCCAACAGACTGTTATCGTCTGAAAGGTCAGTAACATCGGGGCCGCTGGGCGGAGTGCCCGTCGCTGTAGCCTGGTTAGAAACTAATCCAGCATTGAGGTCTGCCTGTGTAAGTGCATAGGTCGCTGTAAAGGTAGTATTGTCAGATGCTCCGGGAGCTAAAGTAGGTATAGGACCTCCGCTAACCGTCACGAGTGGATCCGTCACATTCACATTTGTCAATTCTAAATTACCCACATTCTCGACGGTGAAGCTGTAGGTAATGGTTTCACCAATGGATGCAAATCCATCATTATCGTTATCATCAAAAACGCCCGTTTTGATTAAGGCGACAGAAGGATTTTGGATAAGAGGTGTTATCGTCGGGTCGTCATTATCGACAGCCGAACCCGAATCATCTGAGGTAGAATCTCCATTCGTGTCATCGCCCGTTACAGTTGCTTGATTGCTTACCTGACCCGTATTTATATCTGCTTGCGTCACCGGATATGAAGCCGTGTAGGTCCAGGTTTCTGTCAGACCCAAGATTCCATCACTACCAGTATCTCCTGTAGGGCCGGAGATGGTCACCGGTGGCATAGCGCCTGATAAAAGTGGATCTGTGAGAATAATATTATCCAGATCAACGGTTCCTTCATTTGTAACGGTAAACGTATAGTCTATGGTTTCGCCGGCATCGGCAAAACCATTTGTGTTCGCATCGTCAAATACGCTTGTTTTTACTAAGGCTATACTCCGTTCTTGCAGTGACGCAAATGGGGTTTCTTCATAGCAATCTACCGGTAAATCGTCGTGGGTGACTACTACATAATAGTCTGTTCCAAGTAGGCCGGTCGTATTACTAATATTTAAAGTCGTCGAATTGACGCCACTGTACACTCCCCCATTAGTCAAAGCGACACCAGTGCCATTGGGATCACCGCCGTACCATTGGTAATTTAAGCCTGCATTGGCATTGCCGGGAGAACCGTATACGGGTGAACCTCCACTAAAGCCTGTTCCCTCGTCTGCCTGCGCAGAAACGGAGAACGAAGCAGGATCACCCTCTTCCACGATATCATCTATTGGTGTAGCCGTTACTGAGGCCTGAGTCGGCGTGAGTGAAGTACCCGCTGTCTGACCTCCCGGGGAGACCACGGATGGTATTCCATCTGCATCCACACCCCCAGTGAGTCGATCGTTGGCATCCAGATCTGTTGCCATAAAGGACCCACCGCCTTCCAGCGCATCGGGACAACCGTCTTCATCTGAATCGGTATCCAGGTTATCGCCCACAAGATCTCCGTCAGTATCTACGAAACAGGCATAAAACAAGGTGGCTTCCACTAACTCAACTCGGCCCGCTGTTTGTGCGGTCATCTCCCATTGCAAAAAACGCGTGGGCGCGTCCAATTCGTAAAAGAACACTTCAGAATCTTCGGATAAGGGTACAGCCGGCATTTTGGGATTCGTGCCGCCACCCAGATCCGGCGTCGGACCGGACAGTTGGGCTACCCGCATCTGTCGCATTTCTCCATCATTGAACCAATAGTCTAATTGAATTACCGCATTTTCTGCAAATTCCTCACCTAAATCAATAATCACATAATCCCCCACGCTTGAGGTAGAGTATCCATCATCCGGTGCTATCACCCCATCGGTCACGAGAGCCTCCTGCGCCGGGGTACCCCCTAATGCGTCTTCTACTCCGCTAGCCGGCACTTCAATAAAGCAGCCCTCGTCCTCATCTAAAATTCCATCATTATCACTATCCAGGTCGCAGGCATCGACTAATCCATCACCGTCTGAGTCCAGCGTAGGCACGGTCAATTCAAAGGGATCTGAGATCACAGAACAAGTCCCGGCACCATCAAAGACTTCAACAGTGTACGAACCGGAGGCCGTGGGCACAATGGTTTGCATAGTAGCGCCCGGGATAAGTACACCGTCCAGATACCATTGATAATCGACCCATGAGCCATCATTTACGGTGAGTTCGGGATTGCAGATATCCGATAGCTGTGAAATGGATATAACGGGATTTACAGGAAAATCGCTGACATAACTGGCAAAACCGGCAAGTCCACTAGCTCCTAGAAAAGAAACAGAAACGGCGGCATCCGAGATGACACTCCATCGAGCACCGGGAATGACATTAGCCGAAGAAAAAAACAAGACCTGATAATCAGAGGTTCCTGCAATTGAAAGGGTCGAAGTAGGAGCAATCACAGTTCCATTTTGTGTTACGGTTGTCGTCGCGCCCACTGTTTCGATCACATAAAATTCTGTATTGGGATAGGTCGTCGTACCTATCTGCCCCACTTTGGCGATCTCATCGGCGACAAAGGAAGAAAAACAAGACAATGGCGGAATGAAGTTTAACCCTTGCGTTGGAAATGAGCCTGCAGTACCCAAGAGGGCATGATGCACATATACGGGTTCTGAGGTTTCAATAAACATGGTTCCCGCTGAAAAATTAGATCCTGGAATAAGGGCTTGATCTCCTTCGTTTAAGGTCGCAAATGGCACGGCCGACCCATTGAGGAATACATCGGTATTATCCGCTGTTGCGGTGACGAAAACCTTTTCAGCATTTCCGCCATTTCCCTGCACCACCACATATTCCGTTCCCAGGTTTTGGATGGGGACAATTTGATCAATCCCATGATCTCTTGGAATGCCGCCCGTAGGGTTGGCGCCTCCCATAGTATTTGCAAATTGTGCGGATTGACCGCCAGTATTGATCACGATGTCCCCTGTAGATGAAATATTTGCACCTACATGGCCTTCGATATTAGCTGTTGTATTAGGACCCTGAACTTCATAGATAATGGATTGGCCCGCCTGTAAGGAAACGGTCAGCGTCCCGCTATGCGTGACGCCTGTAATATCTGTGGCGGGGTCAATATCTGTAATAGTCACATCAGCATCTTCTACCGCAAAAATAGAAAGGTAACTATGAACAGGTCCTCCCTGGAACCCTCTTGGAACCGCCCATTTGAAATTTCTTCCCACTGCACTACTCCCTTTAGCGGACAGCACTCCTGCCTGGGCCTCCCCTCTTGAACGATAGTTGACCGAAAAATCATCTGAGGAGGTAAAAATGAGACCTTGACCGGTATAGATGTTTCCTACAGAACCTATGGGTTGTGACAAGGGCTGATTGGGGGAGGAAGGAAAGGGTATAGCGACAGGCATTCCTTTTACTACTGAAAAAGGGCTGCCTGTAATCGCTGCACCACTACCGTCTGTGACGGTGACTGAAATCGTTGAGGTGTTATTAGTGGCAATAACGATTTCTTCCTCGGCATAATTTAGCCCATCATATGTTTGCCCCACAAAGGGCGGCAAATAATGCACGTTATCGATTTGGAGGTTATAGGAATAAGCATCGAAGGATAAAGGAGAACCGCCTACGCTGCTATGCAGCTTCGTCGGTCGAAGAAGGTTAAAGGCTTGGGTGTTCACTTCCAGTTCCCAGTCTCCCTCTGCACCTGTCAGGTTGGTCGAGGCGGCGATGGATATGCCGAGTTCTTTTTCAAGGTAAGCGACGGCGGCGCGGCCTTTTTCGCCCCGGGCGAAGTTACAACCGTAGATGTGAATAGCTGTTGGCTTTTGGCTATTAGCTATTAGCTTATTATCAATAAAAACCATTATGGCTTCTTTTTTGAGCCATTGGCCGTCGATGAGGAGTTCACCGGGGCGACCGTGGGAGAAGAGGTGGAAGGTGCCCTTTTCGGCATTTGTGACTGCCTGCCGGAGAATGTGGGCATCGGGCAGGCTGGCGTCGATGTAGGAATTATTAGTAGTAGTCGATTCTGCCAGTACCGCTGTGTGAAGCTGGTGAGCTGTTCGGCTAGGACAAGTAGCCATCACGTTATCGCTATGTGCTACTCCTTCAGTTACACAATTTGTTTGGGATCGAAGTGAGACTTCCCCGCTGTGGGCTGCGTACCCGTGTTGACTAATTAATGTACATAGTCCTATGAGGACATAAACTAAAAAAACATTAGCCCAACAATTCTTGAATGATTTCAAACTTATTGTTTTGGTAAAAAGATGATTCATAACATTACTATTTATCTAGCACTTTTTCAACGACGTCAAGTTCCATATCAAGGATACCCCGCGATCATTTTATTGTATGCTACTGTCGCATTTTATTAAGGAGAACAGTCCTTGGACATATCTCTGTTACAAAACTACATGGTATGCTTTGGACTAACACTATTCATTTCTGTCATATTCCCCCTCATTTATGCCATTCCATATTATAAAATTATCTATGCTTAATATGTAAAGTATTGCTATTATATGGATTACACATGTGATGCCTTTTTTTGGTCATAAAGTGGTGGTTGAGAAATCGACTTTGGGATGACGCTGACTGGAAGGGGTTTTGAATCACAGCCTGTCACGCTTTAGCGTGAGATTTAACGGATTAGTATGATTACACGGATTTTTTACGGGTTCTTGATCGGGTGGGGTTTTAATGTTCGAATTGAGGGTTGTTGTGTAAAATAGATACGTACGGCCGTACGTATCTACAATGGCCTACGCACCAGGCCTTACTGTCTGAACCGCTGATTTTTTTGATGAACCGGATGGCGCTGATTCGTAAGGGGAGGCTTGATTGGGTGGGGGATTAATGTTCGAATTGAGGGTTGTTGTGTAAAATAGATACGTACGGCCGTACGTATCTACAATGGCCTACGCACCAGGCCTTACTGTCTGAACCGCTGATTTTTTTGATGAACCGGATGGCGCTGATTCGTAAGGGGAGGCTTGATTGGGTGGGGGATTAATGCGGAAAGGTGGTGCTACATGTCAAAGAGACGCGATGCATCGCGTCTCTACAGGGGGCATACGCGCCAGGCCTCCCTCATTCATTGTTACTTTTTGAGTGACCAAAAAGTAACCCAAAAATCACCGGGCTGGTCCTCGCTACCTGTCGTTCTAGCGCTCATTCGACTAATCCTTACAAACTCAACCCGCGCGGGGCACGGGTCTTAAACAGTGCAAGGATTGCGACGCCTTTGGCGCCGCCGCCGAATTTCGCTAAGAACGTCGACGGATGCTGCGGAGGCCCGGAACTAAAATAGGCACGCCCGCGCCCCCGGCCCCTGAAGGGGAGGCCACCCGCAGATTCGCGTCTGAATTGCAGACTTTGCCCTGCCGAAGCCTTGCTTTGCCCTACGTAGCTTTAGCGAAGGAGGGACGTAGGAGGTGTTTTTCTAATGGATGGATGGATCTGATTCGTTTTTGGACTAGCGATGTGAAGCCATCGCGGCTCGCCGACAGGCAGCCGGGAGACCGAGTCCCGAGGATCGCTGCAAGCGATCTCGAGGGCGAAGGGCCGAGTGAGGCTCCGGAATCACGCCTTGGCGTGATGGAGGAGGAAATCTGAACGAGTGGCGAAACGTAGCGCCTGCCGGCTCATCCGCTGCAGCGGATGAGCCGGAGGAGGCCCCAAAAAATTTATCTTAAATTACTCGCAATAGTGATTGTAAGCCATCTTTAAATTCTCGGCGATGACATCAGCACTGCGTCCTTCGATATGATGGCGTTCCAACATGTGCACGAGTTTACCATCCTTGAAAAGAGCAATGGCCGGGGAAGAGGGTGGATAAGGGAGCATAAATTCACGTGCCTTTTCTGTAGCCTCTTTGTCGACACCGGCAAAAACAGTATAAAGCTGCTCGGGCTTTTTGTCATTCTCGAGAGAGGCCTTTGCAGCAGGACGTGCGTTGGCCGCAGCGCACCCACAAACCGAATTTACCACGACTAGTGAAGTCCCTTTTCCCTGTGCAATTTTCGTTTCTACTTCCGTGGGATCATTCAAGCCTTCAAAGCCATAATCAGTCAAATCTTTAGCCATGGGCTGTACAAGTTGCTCTGGATACATATATTTTTCGTTTTTAAACCTTTGTATATTTAATTCGTCTAATTTAGTACAATCTTAGCCTTATGAAGTTCATGAATTTGTCAAATTTTATTGCCATCGCGCTAGTCTTATTGATCACTCTGTTCGGACATCAAATATTCGGCCAAAATACGTACTATCCTCCTACTGACGGATCGGGCTGGGAGGAAATGAATCCTGAGGAGCTCAATTGGTGCGCAGACTCTATAGCTTCGCTGTACGAATGGCTGGAAGAAAAAAATACGAAGGCTTTCATCGTTTTACAAGATGGAAAGATCGTGCTGGAAGAATATTTTGGAGCCTTTCAGCCTGATAGTGTTTGGCTTTGGGCTTCTGCGGGAAAGACGCTCACGAGTTTTATGATGGGACAGGCTCAAGAGGATGATCTATTGCGTATCGATGATCCCATGTCGGACTATTTGGGGCGCGGGTGGACGAGCTTATCACCTGAACGAGAGGATAGCATTACCATCTTTCACGGGCTCACGATGACCAGTGGTCTGGACGAAAGCATCGATGAGTTTTGCACTGATCCGGAGTGTTTGCAATACCTTGCACCGCCAGGCACGCGCTGGGCCTATCACAACGGGCCATATACGTCTCTGCTCGGCGTATTGGAAGAGGCATACGGATTCGGCATCAATATAATGACCAATAGATTAGTTAAAGAAGAGACGGGAATGGATGGGTTTTGGTTGCCGATAGGCTATAATCGCATTTATTTTTCTACTGCCAGGTCCATGGCTCGCTTTGGCTGGCTCATAGCCAATGATGGACGCTGGGAAAACGAAGCCTTACTTGAAGATACACAGTATTTGGAAGATATGAGGCGACCGTCGCAAGAGTTCAATCCCTCCTATGGCTATTTGTGGTGGCTCAATGGGCAGGATGCGATCATGCTGCCTGGAGATCGCACGCGCTATCAGGGTCCGATGACTCCCGAAGCGCCGGCCGATGCTTATTTTGCCATAGGTGCTTCCAGTCAGATTATCGCTATTCACCCGACGGCGAATCGTGTTATCATTCGTATGGGGCAAGATCCGGGGCAGTCCGGGCCACTGGTCCCTACAAGTTTCTTGAATGATCTACACGAGCGAATCAATCGGCTATCCTGTGGGACGGTAGCTGTGGATCAAGCTGCCATTGGGGAAGTCCAACTCTTTCCTGTTCCCGCCCAAAACCGATTGTACTGGACAACGGATACCTCCTGGGAAAAAATGGAAATTCACTCCTTTCAAGGACAGAAAGTCACATTTACCCCTGCAGACTTCAATAGGGGCTACTTACCCATTGAAAAACTGCCCAAGGGCACATATCTATGGGTTGGATATCGATTTAATGCCCTCCCCGTAACACAGATTTTTATAAAGTTATAAAGGATTACACGTTAAACATATTCTTAAAGCGCTTGCGCTTCGGAGCTGTACCGGTCCGTTCTTCTTTCTTGGCCTCATAATCTGAATAATTCCCCTCAAAGAAATACACCTGACCATCGCCTTCATAAGCTAAGATATGCGTGGCAACGCGATCGATAAACCATCGATCGTGAGAAATCACTAACACACAGCCCGCAAAATTGTCGATTCCCTCCTCCAATGCACGCAAGGTATTGACATCGATATCATTCGTCGGCTCATCCAGTAAAATTACATTTCCACCGTCTTTGAGGGTCATAGCGAGATGCACTCGGTTGCGCTCTCCACCAGAAAGGTCCTTGACCTTTTTGCTTTGATCGGTACCACTGAAATTAAAGCGGCTGATATAGGCGCGGGACTTCAGTTCTGTGTTCCCCACCGTAATAAAATCCTGCCCATGAGAAATCACTTCATAAACACTTTTATTCGGATCGAGATCCTCATGACTTTGATCTACATAACTCAAGTCGACCGTGGATCCAATATCAATACTACCCGAATCGGGCTTTTCCTCACCCAAAATCATGCGAAACAAGGTGGTTTTCCCCATCCCGTTCGGGCCAATAATGCCTACTACCGCATTGGGCGGCACCGAAAAGCTCACATCCTTCATCAAAACGCGATCGTCATAGCCTTTGGTCACATGATCCAATGTAATAACCTGATCCCCCAATCTTCTTCCGGCAGGAATATACAACTCCAATTTGGAGATGCGTTCCTTATTTTCTTGCGAGGCTAGCTTTTCATACTCATTGAGACGCGCCTTCGACTTGGCTTGTCGGGCTTTGGGGTTCATTCGCACCCACTCCAATTCCTTTTCCAGCGTTTTTTTACGCTTGGACTCTTGCTTTTC
>Ga0209936_1001740_pt1 | contig 11190 bp, 10 predicted proteins | sample SalPonR1_A_D1_MG_FD_185694 | JGI IMG/M metagenome (GOLD analysis project Ga0209936, IMG submission 185694) | Salt pond soil microbial communities from South San Francisco under conditions of wetland restoration - Salt Pond MetaG R1_A_D1_MG... ... | reverse complement strand
TCAGTTCTTCTACATCATTGCCGGTGGTGCGTTTGTCAGCTGGTTGCTGTGCATCTTGTGGCTGAAAGAGCCGGAGTCAGGGTTTGCAGACGAATACCAGGTGTCTTCTGTGGATCTCCAGATAGAAGAGGAAGAGCGTCGCCGACAGGCTGCTGCAACCACCTGAACTTAAACAATAAAAAGCCCGCATGGAGCGATCCCTGCGGGCTTTTTTTGTTGGCAGGACAAATGTCTGGGGCCGTGGCATGATCGTTCCCCGACATTTGTTCAATCCGAGGGAAGAATAATGAGAGTGTCACGCAAGGAAGGCCGGTTGATCCAGCGAGCAATCGATCGATGGCAAGCGGATGGGATGTTGTCGGCTGCCCAGGCTCGGGAGCTGAACAGCTCCGTTCAGATCCATGTGCTCGACTGGCGTCGGGTTGCGCGGTATGCCCTTTGGGTTTCCATCGCCTGCACACTCACTGCAATCACGGCGGCCCTTGCCGACGAATGGCTGATGACTCTTTTGGAGCGGGTCTTTTCGGCATCACCCTGGGTCAAGTGCGCAACGTTTGCGGTGATAGCTGGGGTGCTTTACAACGCAGGGCTGAGACGCAGAAGGCGGTTACCTGGCCGTACATTCACCAATGAGGCAATCTTCTTTTTCGGTGTCGTTGCCACGGCGGCCGCTATCGGATTTCTTGGTGAAGCGATCAGTACCGGGTCAGATCATTTCTCATTGCTGTTACTGCTGGCGGCTATCCTTTATGGGCTGCTTGGCCTCTGGTTTCCGTCCACTCTTGTGTGGGTGTTTTCGCTGATATCGCTGGGCAGCTGGTTCGGTGCAGAAACCGGCTATCTGTCCGGGTGGGGCGCCTATTACCTGGGTATGAACCTGCCGTTGCGTTTCGTGTTTTTCGGGATGGTATTGCTGGTTGTCGGTAGTTGGCTGTTCACCCGATGGCGGGGTTACCGCGCGTTTCTGGGCCCAACCAAAGCCATTGGGTTGCTGTATCTGTTTGTCGCGCTATGGATCATGTCGATTTTCGGAAACTACGGCGATATCGAGAGCTGGGAGCGTGCTGGCCATCTGGAGTTGCTGCACTGGTCGGTGTTGTTCGGGCTGGCGGCTGTGGCCTCCATCTATCATGGGCTTCGTTACGACGATGGCATGACGCGGGGATTCGGACTCACGTTTCTGTTTATCAACTTGTACACCCGTTTCTTCGAGTATTTCTGGGATGACACGCACAAGGCGCTCTTCTTCGGCATTCTGGCGGTGAGTTTCTGGTACCTGGGCAGTCGGGCAGAAAAGATCTGGCAGCTTGAAGCCTTTTCGCACCTTGGGGCTGGCTCAGAGAAACCTGAACGGCCCGGAACGTAAAAGGCCTCCGGAAGGAGGCCTTTTTCAACGTCTAAGCATCAGGGATTCTTGATGTACGCATTCTTGCGCAGGTAGAACCACCAGTTAACCACCAGGCAGAGCGCGTAGAACACCGCAAACCCGTACATGGCCACTTCCGGAGTGCCAGCCTGTATCTCCTGGCCCATCACCCGTGGGGCGATGAACGCGCCGTAGGCGGCAACCGCGGAGGTCCAGCCCAGAACCGGGCCTTTCTGCTGCTGGTTGAAGATGAAACCGATACTGCGGAAGGTGGAGCCGTTGCCGATACCGCTGGCCGCAAACATGATGATGAACAGGATCAGGAAGGGCGCAAAGTAAGTGTTCGGATCAGTGGAGTTGTAGGCCAGCATCATGACATAGCCGGTAGCCACTGAAGCTGCAACCATCACCACCGAGATGATCTGGGTGACAATAGAACCGCCAACCTTGTCGGAAATCCAGCCGCCCACGGGTCTGATAAGCGCGCCCACAAACGGTCCCATCCAGGCCCAGGTCAGTGCGCTCGGGGCATCAGGGTTGACCACACGGGTTACGGAGCCGTCGGCAGCCACTTCCATCATGTTCCCGAAGATCACGCTAATGGATAGCGGTAGAGCAGCGGAGAAACCGATGAAGGAGCCAAAGGTCAGGATGTAGAGTACGGTCATGGACCAGGTGTGCTTGTTGCTGAAGATGGCAAACTGGTTCTGAATGTTCGGCTTGATGTCGCCCGGGATCAGCCGCAGAAGAATCAGCGTAAGCACGATGGTCAGAGGCAGGGCCAACCACATGTTCAGTACGCTAAGAGCCCAGACGCCTGCGATAGAGGCGAGAATGCCTACACCATAGAGTCCCAGAATCTTGCCAAATGCCGAGAGCGGGTTACCGGGATTCGGGGTAACCACTTTCAGGTTGTTCATGCCGAACCAGCCGGCAAACGCCAGCGGAATCAGAAACACCAGCCAGATAAACCCGGCGTTCTGGATCCAGGTATCGGTACCCGCCTCAATGCGGCCAATCAGCGTGCCGCTGGGGCTCTGCAGCTGCATCGGATCACCGGCGAGGGCGCCGAAGATGCCGACGGTCATCACCAGCGGAATGACCACCTGCATGGTGGTGACGCCGAAGTTACCGAGACCGGCATTCATACCCAGGCCATAGCCCTGTTTGCTTTTCGGGTAGAAGGTGCTGATGTTGCTCATGGAGCAGGCAAAGTTACCGCCACCGATACCGGAGAGCAGCGCCAGGGCCTGGAACACGATGAACGGCGTGTCGGGGTTCATCAGGGCGATGCCGGTACCGGCAGCAGGAATCATCAGCAGGGCGGTGGTCAGGAACACCGTGTTTCGCCCGCCGGCAATCTTGATCATGAATGAGGCCGGGATCCTTAGGGTGGCGCCGGACAACCCTGCAATCGCAGACAGGGTAAACAGCTGATCGATGGTGAAAGGAAACCCCAGGTTCTTCATCTGGGTGGTGATCATTCCCCACATCAGCCAGACGGCAAACCCCATCAGCAGGCTGGGGATGGAAATCCACAGGTTGCGGGAAGCAATTCGCTTACCCTCCCGCTCCCAGAATTCTTCGCTCTCGACATCCCAGTTTTCGATGTCTGCGTTGGTTTTGGCCATGTTTTTGACTCCCTCGGTTAACGTACCCTTTGCCCCGTTTCTGGTGGCGCTCGGGCTTCTCGACACTATTGTGCTAAGCGAGGTGGGGAGGCATTCTTGATATTTCTCAAGGATAAAATGGTGCCCGCTCCGGCTGGTTTTTGGGTGGTTTTCCCTTCGCGTTTTCAGTCCTGAAAACGTATTTAATTCAACAGGATGCGATGGTGATATCCCGGAATAGGTAGGCATTTCGGTCGTCAGCGCAGTGGAGGTAGCCATTCATTTCCGGCGATTCTGGCTGTGCCGGAATAGAGCGATGAGCTGGAAGGCGACGAGGAAATAGATACAGGACCAGCTTGCGGCTGAGAGCCAGAGCAGGCCGGGTTTCGCGAAAGGCGTAAGGCCTGCAGCAAACCGGGCGAGCGCTGCGATGGTCATGCCGATGGCGATTCCGACAACCTGCCAGGGGGGTGGCGTGGTCTTCTTGGCGCGCTGCCAGGCCAGGCGGAGCATCACGCTGGCGGAGAGCGTGCCGAGAGCCCCAATGGTGATCAGGTGCATGGAGGGAATTGGGTCAGTTCCCTGCAAAAGACTGAAACCGGTGGCACCGGCGCCTGCCGCCAGCCAGAGATACCCGAGGGCGAGAACCAGCAGATCCGGCCGGTTTGCGCAGTGCCACAGTTTCCAGCGAGTCGTGCGAACCACGATCAGAATGGCCGACACCAGCAACAGAAGTCCTGCGGCCGGTTCCGCGAACGGCACAAACATCAAAACTATCAAAACCAGTGCCAGCGGCAGAATGATCAGCAGCGCCCCTTCAATCTGCGGTTGCACCCTTGCTGCCAGGGGAATGCCTCGTTTCTCCAGTGTTCCTGCCACAGCCGGCGCAATGAGCCTGCCTCCGATGAACGTCATCAGCATCAGCAGGCCAACAATGGCCGCCATCATCACCCCGCGGGTTTCCGGCATTGGCTGAAGGCCTTCTGTCAGGGAGCTATTGGCAAGCCAGAAAGCCAGTGACAAGAGGCAAAGAACCAGGATAAGCGGGCCAGCCATGCGGTTGCGCCATTTCTTGGCGGCCTGGAATCTGGGTACCGCATAGCGGGCAAGCAATATCGCAAAAGCCGGGCTGAGCAGTTGGGCCACGAAACTGCCCGGAGCCAGCATCCAGGTGACCCGGGCCAGGAGCCACAGCAGGAATAACGTCACCAGAACACGTCGGGGCTGGGGGCCAAGGGTATAACCGGCAATCAGGGCGAGGGCAAAGCCGAAAATCAGTTCATGTCCGTGTCCGGCACCCAGAAAGCCCGGAGGCCAGCCTGAGCCTGAGAGAACGCTATGAACGGAGAGGGGGACCACCATTGCGGCCAGAAGTGTAGCCGCCGGGAAGAACAGCCAGAACGCGTGAACGTTTTTGCGGGATTTACCCGAGTTGTCCGAAGTCATCTCGTGTCCTTGACCGTTCGGCGTACCGAAACTATCAGTAAAAATAACGCGGGATACATTCTAAAGGTGCATCATGAATATTACACAACTTGCCCGTCTACCGTTTTCTGGCAATGGCGCCTGGTCGGAGCTGCGGCGCCTGGACCTGTCCATTCCGTTTCTGGCGTGGGTGGTGGTAGTGCCGATGTCGTTTCTGCCCCCGGTGCTGCTCTACTTCGCTGGCACGCAATATGGCGACGCCTTTATGCAGGGCTTCGGTGACAAGGAATGGCGGTTTATCACCACCATTCTTTTCCTGGCGGAGCTGCTCACATTCTTCGTGATGGGTTGGCTGATTCACGCAGTGATGGACAGTCATCAATTGGAAATCAGTTTTCAGGATGCGTATTTACTGGCTGCAATTGCGCCGCTACCGCTCTGGCTGTCTTCACTGGCGTTGCTGGTGCCGGCACTGGCAGTAAGCGTCGTGGCAGTTTTTGCCGCCTTGTTCCTGTCCTGCGCGCTGGTTTACCAGGGCGTCCGCTCATTTTGCGAGCGAAGCGATAATGATGTGGTGGTTATGTCGGCCACCTACACCGTCATGTCGGCTTCTTTGCTGGCATGGGGCGTGCTAATGGCAATGGTGTGGGCGTTCTGATCAGACTGTATAGGGCAGAACGCCAAAATAGATGGCACTGAAGTGGCAGGCGCTGCCGCCGATGACGAACAGGTGCCAGATAGCGTGCATATAGGGTATGCGATCGGCCAGATAAAACGCGACGCCGGCGGTGTACAGGATGCCGCCGGCAATCGTGAGATGCAGGGCGGTTTCGCTCAGACTGGCCACCAGATCTGAAGATGCAAACGTGATCAGCCAGCCCATGGCAACGTAGATGCCGACACGGGCAAGCTTGAAGCGGTTCCTGAAAATAACCTTCAGCACCACGCCTGTTATGGCCAGGGCCCAGATCACGACAAACAGCGTCCAGCCAACGGATCCCCGCATGTTCACCAGAAGGAATGGCGTGTAGGTGCCTGCAATCAGCAAGAAGATGGCGCAGTGGTCAAGGGTTTTGAAGGCTCGTTTCAGTTCCGGTCGCCGAGCTCCATGATACAGGGCAGATGCCATGTACAGGAGAATCAGTGACGCGCCAAAAATACTGAAGCTGACAATTTTCCAGACGTCACCGTGTTGACTGGCACCCACGATCAGGGCGATGGTCCCGACCACACTGAGCAGCGCGCCCAGACCATGGGTGGCACTGTTAAGCCATTCTTCAATGCGATGGTGCATGTTTTGCGCGGGAGATGGTGCTGGTGTCATCGAGCGTTCGTCCGTATCAGTCATGCCCATAAAATACTTCAGCGTACAGGTGTACGCAATGACCGGGCATGAACATCCTGTGATCCTGTTCAGAAATACTGAACAACCTCTCTGAAATCTTCCGGTTTCGCTTCTCTGCCTCGCTGGTTAGTCTGTTTGCAACAGATGACAGACAGAGGAGGTTCTCCCGATGGCAAAAGTACTTGTGCTTTACTACTCGATGTACGGCCATATTGAAACGATGGCGAACACGGTTGCAGAAGGTGCCAAAGATGTCGACGGCGCCGAAGTAACCATCAAGCGGGTCCCGGAAACCATGGCGGATCAGGCGTTCCTGAGCGCCGGTGGCAAAGCCGAACAGGAAGCGCCCGTAGCCGACCCGTCAGAATTGGCCGATTACGATGCCATTATCTTCGGCACACCGACCCGTTTCGGCAATATGGCCGGCCAGATGCGTAATTTTCTCGACCAGACCGGAAAGCTCTGGTTTGAAGGCAAGCTCCACGGCAAAGTCGCCAGCGTGTTCACCTCCACCGGCACCGGTGGCGGGCAGGAGCATACCATTAGCTCCTTCTGGACCACACTGGCCCACCACGGCATGGTAATCGTGCCTTTGGGCTATGGCATTCCGGAGTTTTTCGATATTTCTGAGGTCAGCGGCGGAACACCTTACGGTGCGTCGACAATTGCCGGTGGCGATGGTTCACGGCAGCCCAGCGAGAAAGAGCTGGCGATTGCCCGCTATCAGGGCAGGCACGTGGCCGAGCTGGCAGTAAAACTGCACGGCTGAACCTGAGGTAGTTACCAAGCGTTGAGCGTTTTTCAGGGCAGCAGGCGAAAGCTTGCTGCCCTTTTTTATGTTCAGTTACCGGGCCTTACGGCTGGTTATCCGCTGTTCGGGTTTTCAGCCGGGAAAAGGTCGCCGGCACAACACCGAGCCATGATGCCAGTTGATTGTCCGGCACCCGTTTGACCAGCTCCGGGTATTCCTCAAGCAATAGCTTGTAACGCTCCCGTGCTGGCATCGTGTGCTTGCGAAACTCTCTCATGCTGGTCAGTTCCGCGATTTCCTCGGTCAAGGCCAGGGCGAACTTGGGCCAAAGCCCTTCCCCGTGGGACTGGATTGCGGAACGGAACGCAGCGAAGTCAGCCACCCAGACAGTGACCGGCGTTACTGTCGTGAGGCAAAGGGTGTTTCGAACGGTACGGCTACGGCCAAAAACCGGCCAGACCATATCGCCCTCAGAAAAGAAGTGGTGCACCGACACCTTGCCGCTTGGGGCTTCCCGGAACAGGCGCAGGATGCCGTACTGAACCAGGTAAACGTTTGCCCAGGGCTTGTCGTGCTTCTCCATGATCGTTTCGGGGTCAAGCCTGCGAAGATGAAACATCCGGGCGAGGTCGGCAAGAAACCGGGCGTCCGGATCGTTTTCGTGCCCTGCCAGGCGAATACCGAATATCCGGCTGAGGCCATTGAGTAGCGCCGTCGATTCTGGTGCGGCTTCCTGCTGGACGATCTCCGGGTTGTTTTCATCCAGCATGCACGGGGAGGAGGAGACGTCAGGCCTGAGGATGCTGTTCATGGCGTTGACCCTGTTATGAGTGTCAGGTCAATTATGGTATCAGAGAAGCATCTTTTGAAATGACTTAAATCATTAAGGCTTTTTCACTGAGTCGATATCGCGATCTGACGAAAGTTCAGTGATAGACTCCGGCACCTGTTGCTGGAAGTTAACCCTTGCCTCATGGAGCCCCGATGGCCGCAGCCCTTGCCCTTTTCTTCAAGCTTATTCCACTTTATGTAACGGTCGCCCTGGGCTGGTTTGCCGGTCGCTATCTTGAGGCCAGCGGCCGTCATATCGCCGGCATCATGCTTTATATCGTGACACCATCGGTGGTGTTTTCAGGGGTGATGGCCGCACCGCTTTCTCCGGAAGTCATCCTGTTGCCCTTTCTGGTATTCGGTATTTCGTCCGTTCTGGGGATTGTGCAGTTAAAGCTGGCAAAGAGGGTGCTCACTGACGGCAGTGCCAACATTATTCCCCTATGTGTGGGCTCCGGGAATACCGGGTACTTCGGGGTGCCGGTAGCCTTGTTGCTGTTCGGGGAAGAAGGCCTTGGGCTCTACATTGTGTGCATGCTGGGCACCACACTGTTTGAGAACTCCGTGGGTTTCTATCTGGCGGCGAGAGGACGCTACAGCATCAAGGATTCGATCTGGCGGGTGCTGAAGCTTCCCTCTGTGTACGCCTTCCTGGCGGCGGTTTCGCTGAACCTTGCGGGCATCGGAATTCCGGATATCTTCGTGCCGTTGTTCGATAACCTGCGGGGCGCTTACAGCATTCTGGGGATGATGATCATCGGTATGAGCATCACCAGTTTTCGCGGGCTGGCGGGCAATGTCCGTTTCACCGCCCTGGCGTTCTTCGGGAAGTTCGTTATCTGGCCATTGGTGGCTATCGTGTTCTGGTGGCTTGATGCAACGCTTTTGGGCGTTTATCAACCGGCGGTACACAAGGCCATGTTCCTGATTTCAATCACCCCGATTGCCGCCAATACCGTGGTTATTGCCACGTTGCTGGATACTTCGCCAAGGCAGGCCGCGGGTACCGTACTGCTGACTACACTGTTCGCCCTGGCGTTTATCCCGGTGATGATTTCACTGGCGTTCTAGTATCGGGACACTAGCGGCTGCTCGAGGGCGTCGCCGTCGGTTCCGCTTCGCTGGCCCTGGCTTCTGCGATATCGCTCCGGGCATGGCGCACCACACTGATCCCGGCCGTTATAGCCAGCGTGCCCATGATGGCGGCTACAACCAGGTCTGGCCAGGCTGTCCCGGTACCGAACACACCAAGGGCGGCCACCATAACAGCGATGTTGCTGATGGCATCGTTTCGGCTGCACAGCCAGACCGAACGCATATCGGAATCCCCTTCACGGAATTTGAACAGTATTGCAGCCACGCTCATGTTGGCAGCAAGCGCCAGCAGGCCGACGGCTCCCATGGTCAGCGGCTCCGGGGTAATGCCCGCTTGAACCACCCAGATGGCACGGGCCCAGACCGCCAGGCCGAACACCGTCATGGTGATCCCTTTAACCATGGCCGCGCGCCCGCGCCAGAGCATGCCCATTGAGAGGACAGTCAGGGACAGAATGTAGTTGGCGCTGTCGCCGAAGAAATCGATGGCATCTGCCATCAGCGAGACCGAGCCGGATGACAGGCTTGCGATGCCTTCCACGACGAACATGGCCAGATTCACCCACAAGGCAATCCATAACGCTTTGCGAAAGCCCGGGGCAGGGGATTTGGGTTCGGGGGCGGAGCAACCGCACGCCATAAAGACCTCCTTTATTCAGATGGTCTTATTAAAAACCCTGTAGTAGCTACAGGGTCAAGTTTCTTTGAGGCTCTTCGCTGGAGAATATCAATTATTCAATGGCAATTAAGTGATTCTAAATAAAGAGTTGAGACTCTTGTTCAGTATCGAAATTAATCCTGAATGCTCGCAGTGCCCCAAATCTGGAGCGCTTGACATATACAAAGGAACTGGCCAATCTCTGTACAATTAATCATAAAGCCGATCTCGGTGGGGCAGATATGCTTGGAAATGCCTTCTCAACGGCAGGGTTCGACCGCTGGATCAGTGATGTAAATCAGATCTGCGGACCTTTTTCGGCAGAACCTCTCGAACAGGAATTCTCTGGAAACATCAGCAAAATGGGATCCAGCGCTCTGGATATGTCCCACGTTACCATCCGTGGAGCACAGCTTGTTCGTGGCCGAAGCGAAATCCGTCGTTGTGTCACGCCAGAGTTCTTCTGTGTGTTCCAGCTTCGGGGAAAGTCGCAGGTTGAGCAGGCTGGGAACAGGTCCATTCTCGAGGCAGGGGACATTGTTCTGGTTGATTCGGCTCTGCCGTTCAGCTTTACCTATGACAATGAGTCGGAGCAGATTTCGCTGATTCTGCCTCGCCCAATCATAGAGCGAACTCTGAACCTGTCAGGGATCGAGCTTGGTGTCCGAATCCCCTCGGATAGCCATATTGCCCGTGTAGCAAACTTATTGATTGGCGAAGCCGCAGATTACGACAGTCTTGATGAAGAAGAAGGCGCCGCGATCGTTGACTCGCTGATCATGCTGATCAAACCCTCGGTCATCCGCAGCGTAGGGCAGAACAACCCCAGCGAGCGCGTGTTTCTGCAAGCTGCCTCGTATATAAGGGAAAACATTGGAGAGTCCGAGCTGAGCGCGCGGATGGTGGCAAACACCACCGGAACCTCGGTTCGCGGCCTCTATCGGGCGTTTTCCGCCCATTCCCTGACCGTGTCGGGGTATATCAAAACCCAGCGGCTGGAGATGTGCGCCGATTACCTGAAGACGTCCAAGGGCAAAGTGAATCTGACTGAAATCGGGTACCGTTTCGGCTTTGCCAGTCCCAGTGCCTTTTCGACAGCTTTCAGGCAGCACTTTGGGGTGACACCCTCGAGTTTCTGCCAGGATCGTATTTCGTGAAAAAAAGGGGAGCTGTCAGGCCGTTGAGTCTGGCAGCTCCCAGAAGGGCAGTGTCGCCGACGCTTTATTTCTTGATGCTGATAACCCTGGGCTGGGTTACCGCTTTCAGTCCCTCCAGGCCAAACTCGACCCCGTAGCCGGACGCTTTGTTGCCGCCGAAGGGCACCATCGGATGGATGGCACCGTGCTGGTTGATCCAGACCGTCCCTGCTTCCACGTTCATGGCGACCGACTCCGCCTCTTCCGGGCTGTTTGCCCAGACCGAAGCGCCAAGAGCCGCTGACAGGCGGTTGGCCGAAGCGATTGCGTCATCCAGGTTACGGTAACGGACGATGGGCAGGGCCGGGCCGAACTGTTCTTCATCCACCAGTCGCTGGCCATCCTGGATGTTGCCCACCAGGGTCACGGGCAGGAAGAAGCCGGATTCAGGCGGATTCCCGAACTCCATGACATCGCAGCCGTTCGTCCGAGCGTCATCGATCAGTTCTCTTACCTTTTTGTACTGCATTTCGTTCTGAAGCGGACCGATCAGGTTGCTTTCGTCCATGCCATCGCCAATGGGCATCTGGCGGGCGAGGTCGCTGAGGGCCGCAACCATGGAGTCGTAGTCATCTTCGTGAACGTACAGTCGCTTGATGCAGGCGCAGGTCTGCCCCGCATTCAGGAAGGTGCCCCAGAACAGGCCTTCAGCGATGGCCCTGGCGTCAGTGCCGGGAAGCACAATGGCAGGATCGTTACCGCCAAGCTCCAGAGTAATGGGGGCAAGGTTCTGTGAGGACGCCTCGATAATGCGCCGGCCGGTGGACTCGCTGCCGGTGAACATGATCTTGTCGATGTCCGGGTGGCTGGTCAGTGCGGCTCCGATCTGGCCATCGCCGGAGACGGTGTTGAGCACGCCGGGCGGCAGTACCTGATTGATCAGCCGAACCATTTCCAGGGTTGCAATCGGCGT
>Ga0209936_1001739_pt1 | contig 11196 bp, 8 predicted proteins | sample SalPonR1_A_D1_MG_FD_185694 | JGI IMG/M metagenome (GOLD analysis project Ga0209936, IMG submission 185694) | Salt pond soil microbial communities from South San Francisco under conditions of wetland restoration - Salt Pond MetaG R1_A_D1_MG... ... | reverse complement strand
AATCCGCCTTTATATGGGCCAATGGCATTATTAAACTGAACACGGTAACCTATGTTAACATGCACTTTACCATTATCGTCGGCCCAGGGCACCTTAAAAGTTAATACCCGGTCAGGCTCAACAATTCGTTCAACAATACTGGCTGCTTCGAACTGAGGATTTTGGTTATATATTTCCTCAATCGATTCTAATACTTCGCGTACAGCTTGCAAATACTCCGACTCGCCCGGATGTTTTTGCTCCAGCTGGATCATTAACTTATCTACATTCATTTTTTTGTATAGTTTTAATGTGGAACATCAAACTTGCATGATTTTCATGCATTTTAATTTTGGACAAATGTAGGTTTTAATATTGAAATAAGCCAATAAAAACATCATCTGCAGATATGATATTAAACACATTTTAGAAAGGCTTTAGTTAAAAAAAATCAGAACTGATTTAATGAATGAAACAACATTTTTTTCTGTTTTGAACTAAGTGCAGTTATACTGATTGGTGGGTATTTAGCAACACCTTTCGGAGAATTAATGAGTAACGTAATCTCTTCTTTTAAATTAAAAAAAGATTTCCCTGTCTTATATCCATGATAATCCTTTTTAGGTATTTCAATCGCATTTCGTTTGTTATCAAAAGGTCTTAATGAAACAAATTTCAGTGTAATTCTATCGCCCTGATCCGAATATAAAATATATAGATAATTTTTTATATAAGTTATCATTATATAGATTAGGTAGGCGACTATAGTAATTAATATTGCGGTGGTTTTATCAATACCCCAAACAGGATTAATCAGCAAACGGGTAAAAACCAGTAATCCGATAATCATCGTAAATAGTAAAAGAACAATATACCGTCGCATATTTAATTTTAATACTTTATTTTTATTATCGAATTGCATAATTTACTTTTATTAGTTACTATTCAAAGATAAGGAACTTTCTATATGATACATAATTAAAATATAGGATGATTAATTAAAAAAAACATAAAGCCAATAGTTTTTCTTATTTTTATCTGCTAAAATATGTGCTATGAGAATTGAAACATCCTTTTCAACCATCATTATATCAACTACTGTTCAATCGGTTATCAAACGATTCCTTGATGAATCGGACTATAGTAAAGTTTTCATTTTGGTTGATGAAAACACCAAAAAACACTGCCTTCCTCATATACAAACAAACCATCTATTAGACAACGCAAAAATTATCGAAATCAGAAGTGGAGAGTTAAACAAATCAATAGAAACCATAATCAACATCTGGACATTTTTAACCCGGCATCATGCCGACAGAAATTCTGTACTTATTAATCTGGGAGGTGGAATTATTGGAGATATGGGTGGTTTTGCGGCATCTACCTTTAAGCGGGGAATAGATTTTGTAAATATCCCTACCACCCTATTATCGCAAGTGGATGCTTCAGCAGGGGGAAAAACAGGAATTAATTTTTTAGCCCTAAAAAATGAAATTGGCGTTTTTAGTCATCCGAAGAATGTATTTATAGACAGCCATTTTTTAAAAACACTGGATAAACGCAATATTCTTTCGGGATGGGCTGAAATGATTAAACATACTCTGATTTTTAACCAGCAGGACTTTGAGCATTTGATACAACATAACATTACAACCATTAATTTCAATACCCTAAACCAACTCATAGCCCGGTCGGTTCAAATAAAAAATCATTATGTTGAATCAGACCCACAGGAAAAAGGAATGCGAAAAGCATTAAATTTCGGACACACCTTTGGGCATGCTTTTGAAAGTTTCTTTATGGATAAAAAAAGCCGTCTGCTGCATGGCGAAGCCGTGGCTTTAGGGATGTTGTGTGAAATTTATCTTTCCAGCAGGTTATGTAATTTCCCGGCAAATAAAATGACTCAGATTGTCCGCTATATTCTGAATATATTTTCAAAACCTAACATTCCCGAAAAGAACAAAGAAACAATTTTGGAACTTATCGGACATGATAAAAAAAATAAAGGAACAGTTCTTCATTTTACTTTGCTCGAAGATTTTGGTAAAATAAAAATTAACCAGCATTGCAGCAAGAACCAGATGCTGGAAACCCTAAAATGGTATAACACCCTTTAAGGATGAAAATAAAAATTAAAGCACCCGATAAACAAACCCGTCAAACAATTCGCTTACCTGCGTCGAAAAGTATTTCGAACAGATTGTTGATTATCAGGGCGCTTTGTAAAGAACATTTTAAGATACACCATCTTTCAACAAGTAATGATACCAAAGTAATGATAAATGCGCTTAACCATTTATCCCAGCCGTTGATTGATATTGGTGCTGCAGGGACGGCCATGCGCTTTCTGACTGCTTTTTTATCCATAACTCCGGGCGAAAGGATATTAACAGGAAGTGAGCGGATGAAACAACGGCCGATAAAAATTCTGGTCGGTATATTGAGAGATTTGGGTGCACAAATAGAATACCTGGAAAAAGAAGATTTCCCTCCTTTAAACATTAAGGGCTCCTCCCTAAAATCAAAATCAATCCACATTAAAGGAAATATCAGCAGTCAGTATATCAGCGCATTGCTAATGATAGCACCAGTGCTGGAAAAAGGGTTAAAAATCAATATCGAAGATAAAATTCTATCGAAAGATTATATTCATATGACTCTGAAAATAATGCAAAACCATGGCATAGATTTTCAATGGGAGAAAAACTCCATTGAGATAAAAAGAGGACATTATCTTGCAAAAGCAGCAAATGTTGAACCCGACTGGTCGGCTGCTTCGTATTGGTTCGCAATAATTTCTCTCATAAAGAACGCAGAGATACAATTACCGGGCTTATTAAAAAACAGCTTGCAGGGTGATTCGGTTTTACCCGAAATTTTTAAAGACTTAGGGGTGCAATCAGAATTTAATGAAAGAGGACTATCTATAAAAAATATTCCGGTAACCTGCAGCTTTTTTGAATATGACTTTACCGACTGTCCTGACTTAGCACAAACGCTTACGGTAGCATTGGCAGCTAAAAGCATTCCGTTTCGGGTAACCGGATTGGATAACCTGTCGATAAAAGAAACCGACCGTATCAAAGCGTTGGTGGAAGAGTTTGAAAAGATGGGAATACATCTGCAAACCAACGGAAAAGATTATCTTGAGTGGCAAGGAAATGAGCCGGTAAAAATTCCGGCAAACCATTCTGTAAAAACGTATGACGATCACCGGATGGCTATGGCTTTTGCTCCTTTGGCTATTGTGAGCAATATATTAATTATTGACGACCCTGAAGTGGTTCAAAAAAGTTATCCTGATTTTTGGGATGATTTAAAGAAATTTGGATTTACCATCAACAATGAATAGTAAAACAAGATATTTATTGGCCGAAAAATGCATTTATTTTTTCAATCCCTTCTTCAACCTCAACTATAGGGCGTGCAATATTTAAACGGATATAATTTTTCGCATTCACCGAAAAATGTTCGCCTGGAATGACTGCTACCTTTTGTTGCTCATATAAGTCAACAGCAAACTTAAAACCATCGGGGTATTTTTCCGGTAGCTGAGCCCAAACAAAGTAGCCACCTTTCGTTTGAGGGACTTTAAATCCTAACTTTTGAAGCGCTGTGGATAACAAAGTATATGATTTTTTTAACTTTTCCCGTAAGGATGCAATATATTCTTTTCCGTAATTATAATTTTTAAGATACTCTGCAATAGCTTGCTGCAAAATCGAAGGCGCGCATAAGCCGGTATAATCATGGATAGATTTTATAGTTTCCATATGCATTTGATGAGCCACTAAATATCCGATACGCCAGCCGGTTATTGAAAGTATTTTGGAAAAACTATTCACATAAAACACATTGGGATGAAACTGGTCTAAAGGGATGTAGGGTTTTTCTTCAAAATACAAATCGCGGTAAACGGTATCAAATACGACAAAAACATCAAGGTCTTTGCTCAGTTTGAGCAAGTTCTCAACTTCTTTTTTACTCCATATCTTGCCAAAAGGATTCCCCGGTGTACCAATAAAAATAACTTTTACATTTTTTTCCCTGCACGTTTTTTCCAACTTAGCAAAATCAACGGTTGAATCGTTTTGAAACGGAAATGAAACAAAGGCTGTATTAAAAATTTGCGGCAGATTATTGTAACTTTCGTAAACAGGCTCAAAAGCTAACGCCGAAAAAGGTTTTTGGATGATTTTATTAAAGTAAATATAAAGCAACGATAATGCTTCGGTGGCACCCTGCAGGATTAAGAAATCATCTTTTGTAAAAGTAAATTCGGACTGATATTTTTTGAGTAAAAGTTCAAGCAATTCATTATTCCCGTTTCCGGGAGCATATTGGTGTAAATTACTGGCTGTCAGACTGCTTAAAATTTGTATTAACGCTTCGGGAGGACTAAACCCGGGGATTCCCTGGGCAAGGTTAATGCCACCGTGTGTTTTAACCTTATCACTCATAAAACTGATATAAGAACCCTGTGGCTTTTTATATCTTTCTTCCATTCTTTTTCTTTTTGCATTCCGAATCAATATTATCGCGCGACAGGCCGAACTTTTCTTTCTCTTCGTTCCCTTTAGGTTCGATGTGCACTAACACATCATACACATTCTCAATACGCGTTTTAATATTTAGCTCTACCTTTTTGGCAATTTTATGCCCTTCATCGATTGTTAGTTTACCATCAATCTCAACATCCAACCCTACGGTATACATGTTCGAATGTTTCCTGATTCTCACTCTGTGAGGATTCACAGCGCCTACCTCTTCTACGGCATCAAATATCTTATAATACACGTCGGGATTATCGGTTCCATCCATCAGTTCCCGGCTTGATTCCATAAAAACACCATATCCCGACCGCATAATCCAGGCGCCAATTAATATTGCTGTAATTAAATCCAACACGGGTAAATGAAAAACATGAATAAACAATAACCCTAACAATACTGAAACTGAGATTAAAATATCATTTCGCATGTTTTTCCCGTTGGCAATAAGCATATTGCTGTTAATTTTTTTACCAACCCTTAGTTGATAAATAGCAAGCGCGGCTTTTGCCACGATAGAAAAAATGGTAACATAAACAGCCAATATTGAAGGAACCTGGTGTGGCTCATTTTTCACGATTCTAACTAGCGCAGAAAAAAACAACTGTGCTCCGGCAAAAAATATAACAAAACTTAATGCCTTGGTAGCAACTGCTTCGGCACGGTTATAACCATAGGGAAATTTATAATCAGGAGGTTTATTCATTATCCGTGCAGCGAGCAGGGTAATAAAGTAAGTTAAAATATCGGTGGTGGTATCAATTCCATCGCCAATTACGGCAAAACTGCCGGAAACAACACCAATGAATATCTTTGCAACCGCTAATATAGAGTTTCCAATGATGCCAACCCATGAAGCAGACTTAATTTGTTGATTTCTCTTATCAGTCATGATAACTTTTTTAAGAATATACAAAAGTAAAGCAAATAATCAGGCTGAACAAAAAAAATATTATTGACTAAAAATTGACTTTAAGCGTCCTTTTCATTAAATTGTTAGAAAAACAAGAAGATATATGCTTAAGCATATTGCCATAAAAAAAATCCTGATTATTGCTGCACATCTATCATTTACGATACAAATAGCAGCTCAGCTACCCGATAAAATTGACTCATTGATAGCTGATTCAATCGTATCGCATAATATTGATACTATATATAAATACAGTTGGGTAGAAGATCTAAACCAATGGATGACTTATGAGCGTGAAATTGTCCATTATAATAAAAAAAAGGACCCTTTAAGAACCCTTACCCAAAAGTGGAACACCTCAGAAGAAGTATGGACAAATACAACCCAGGAATTTTTCTCCTATGATAAAAAAGGGAATGAACAGGAAAAACTGGTACAAACCTGGAGACCTTCGTTTAACAACTGGGTAAACACACAACTGAAAACATCATATTACAACAATTTTAACGAACGAAAAGAAATTTTATACCAGGAATGGCAAAAGCCCGGCGAAGAATGGATTAATACGGTACGGTATATTATGGATTACAATATGGATGGGCTGGAAAACAGCATTATCATCAGCAAATTCAACAGCATTAAGAATAATTGGGAATATTATAAAAAATTTGAGTTGTATTATCCCAGAGAATTTTCATATCCTAACGAGATCCTTATAAGCAATTGGAATGAAACCAACAAAAGATGGAGTACTGAAGGGAAGTATGAATTTCTCTACAATTTCCGAGGTAAAAAAACCCAGGAAGTAAGAATAACCTGGAACAACTATTCCCAAAAGTGGCTTAATGGGTTAAGAATAATGTATCAATACGACCGGAAAGGACGACTAATCGAGACCATTCATCAAAAGTGGGATTATTCGAAGAAGAACTGGGTTAATTTTGATAAAACCGTTGCTCAATATGATGAAGAGGGAGAACTCCATATGGAAATTGTTTACCAATGGGATTATTCGTTAAACCAATGGATTGAAACCAATAAATTTCTTTACTCCGATTTAACTCCTGGTGAGCAGGATAAACAGCCAACAGAGTAATAAAAGTATTAATCCAGCTTAAGTACTGCCATAAATGCCTGTTGTGGTACTTCCACATTCCCTACCTGGCGCATTCGTTTTTTCCCTTTTTTCTGTTTTTCGAGCAGTTTTCGTTTACGGGTAATATCTCCGCCATAACATTTTGCAGTAACATCTTTTCGTACAGCCTTCACCGTTTCGCGGGCAATAATTTTAGCGCCAATAGCTGCCTGAATGGCTATATCAAACTGCTGGCGCGGAATAAGCTCTTTCAGCTTTTCGCACATCCGGCGGCCAAAAGAATAAGCATTGTCGCGGTGTATTAAAGTTGATAAAGCATCCACCATCTCGCCGTTTAATAAAATATCCAACCGCACCAGGTTGGCTTTGTCATAGCCTACCTGCTGATAGTCGAACGAAGCGTAGCCGCGGGAAATGCTTTTCAGCTTATCGTAAAAATCGAACACAATTTCGGCCAGTGGCATAATAAAAGTTACTTCTACCCGGTCGTTGGGTAAATAAACTTGATTTTTTAGCACACCCCGCTTATCGATACATAATTTCATCACGCCTCCGATATAATCGGTCTTGGAAATAATTTGTGCCCTGATATACGGTTCTTCGATATAGTCGATATATGTTATATCGGGTAGTCCCGATGGATTATGCACTTCGGTAACCTCCCCTTTTTTCTGGTATACTTTATAGGATACATTAGGTACGGTCGTTATCACATCCATATCAAATTCGCGATCGAGGCGTTCCTGTACAATTTCCATATGTAACAACCCAAGAAATCCGCATCTGAAACCAAATCCGAGGGCTGCTGATGATTCGGGCTCAAACGTTAACGAAGCATCATTCAGCTGAAGTTTCTCCATCGCTTCACGCAAATCTTCGTAATCGTCGGCATCTACCGGATAAATACCGGCATAAACCATCGGTTTTACATTTTCGAAACCGCTAATTGCTTTTTGACAGGGCCGGTCGACATGCGTAATGGTATCGCCCACTTTTACCTCTTTGGCTGTTTTTATTCCTGAAATGATATAACCAACATCACCGGCTTTTAACTCTTTCCGGGGTTCCTGCTTAAATTTAAGAACCCCAATCTCGTCGGCATTATACTGTTTCCCGGTAGCAATAAATTTCACCAAATCGCCTTTACGGATGGTACCGTCCTGAATTTTAAAAAAGGCTTCGATACCCCGGTATGGATTAAAAACAGAATCAAAGATTAACGCCTGTAAAGGTGCCTCTGCATCACCCACCGGATGGGGTACTTTTGTAATAATCGCTTTTAATATCTCATCCACTCCATGCCCTGTCTTACCACTGGCCGGAATAATTTCACTTTCGTCGCATCCAATTAATTCAATAATCTGGTCTTTCACCTCTTCGGGCATGGCTGCATCCAAATCCATTTTATTCATTACAGGGATAATATGCAAATCATGCTCCATGGCCAGAAATACATTGGATATTGTTTGTGCCTGAACGCCCTGGGTAGCATCAACAATCAACAAAGCCCCTTCGCACGAGGCAATGGATCGTGACACCTCATAGGAAAAGTCAACATGTCCGGGTGTATCAATCAGGTTAAGCACATAGTCTTTCCCTTCGAAAGTATGCTTCATCTGGATGGCATGACTTTTTATGGTAATACCCCTTTCTCTCTCCAAATCCATATCATCGAGCAATTGATCTTTATAATCGCGATCCGATACAGAATTGGTCGCTTGCAATAACCGGTCGGCCAACGTGCTTTTCCCATGGTCGATATGGGCTATAATACAAAAATTCCTAATATGATTCATACTCGTATTTTATCATTCCTGTCTTTAAGCAAAAAATATTTTTAGCGTTGCAAAGATAATGAATAATTGCAATGAAAGAAGAACTTTATTCAAGAAGAAAATATAAGTATTAAAAGACTGCTTTCGCTATTTTACGGATATTATCCGATTGGTCGAGTGTATAATAATGAATACCGGGCACCCCGTTCTGAACGAGCTCTTTAGACTGCATAACAGCCCAATCAACGCCTACCTGCCGCACTTCTTTATTGGATGTACATTTTTTTATCTCATCAATCAGCTCATTGGGTAAATCAATATTAAAAGTCCGGGGTAATAAACGGACATCATTTAAGGTAGCTACCGGTTTAAGACCCGGAATAATCGGCACATCAATCCCAACATTTCGGCATTTTTCTACAAAATCGAAATATTTTTGATTATCAAAAAACATTTGCGTAACGATATACTCGGCTCCTTTATCAATTTTTAATTTCAGATATTCAAGGTCTACCTCCATATTAGGTGCTTCGACATGTTTTTCGGGGTATCCGGCTACCCCTACCGAAAAATTAGTAGGCATAGGATTCACCAGATGCTCATGTAAATATTTCCCCTGATTTAATTCCATAATCTGCTCGATAAGCTCGCTCGAATATTTATGTCCACCGGGCTCCGGAGTAAATCGTTTAGTTCCGGGAACGGGATCCCCACGTAAAACCAACAAATTATTGATACCCAGAAAATGCAAATCGATTAAAGCATCCTCGGTTTCTTCTTTGGTAAATCCACCACAAATAATATGGGGAACCACGGTTATCTTATATTTATTTTGAATAGCTGCAGCAATAGCCACTGTTCCGGGGCGCTTGTGAATGATCTTTTTCTCCAGAAAGCCATCCTGCCGGTTTTTATAAATTACTTCCTGCTGATGATACGTGATATTTATATACGCAGGCTTAAATTCAATCAGGGGGTCAATGGCTGCATAAATCTCCTCAATGGTATGCCCCTTAAGCGGTGGCAAAAGCTCAAAGGTAAATAATGTGTTTTTTGCTTTTCTTATTTTATCTATAACCTTCATCTTTTATCAACTGTTTACTTATAACTTAAATTCTGTGCCAGACGTTTCTCCATTTCTTCGATCGCTGTTCCGCTTCTTACAGCATAATCTGTCACCTGGTCTTTTCCTATTTTCCGGATAGTAAAATATTTTGATTCGTGATGTGCCAGGTAAAGGCCACATACCGAAGCCTGTGGCTGCATCATATAATTTTCGGTTAATTCTATACCAACCTGTTGGTCGACTTTTAACAATTCAAAAACCGGCTTTTTTAAGGCATGATCAGGTAAAGAAGGATATCCTATTGCGGGCCTTATTCCCCGATACCGTTGATGTAACAAATCGTCAGGTGTTAATTTTTCGTTGATGGCATAACCCCAGTATTCGCGTCGCACTTTTTCGTGCAACAACTCGGCAAAAGCTTCGGCCAGTCTGTCAGCCAGAATTTTCAGCATGATTGCATCATAATCATTTCCCTGTTCTCTGAATTCATTCACCCATTGTTCTGCACCAAGTCCTGCAGTGATTGCAAATAAACCGATATAATCCTTTTTCTTATATTCTACCGGAACAATAAAGTCAGACAGGCAGGGGTTTGCTTCATTTTCCGGTTTTAGCCGTTGGTTTCTTAGCATCGGTAAACGAGTCTTCTCTTGACTCCCGTTCTCATTATAAATAATGATATCATCCCCGTCTGCATTGGCCGGATAAAACCCAAAGACGGCATTGGCCTGTAGCATATTTTTTTGAATCATCCGATCGAGCATTTGCTGTGCCTCCTCAAAAAGTTTTTTAGCCTCAGTTCCTTTTACAGGATCGTCAAATATTGCGGGATAACGACCCGGCAAATCCCAGGCATGGAAAAAGAAAGTCCAGTCAATATATTTCAACAAATTTTTTAACGGGTAATTTTCCAACACTTTAGACCCTAAAAAGGCCGGTGGCTGGATTTGAGCATTTTCCCAGTCGACAGGATACCGGTTTTCCCGTGCCTCTTCAATGGGAATATATTCTGCCCCTGACCGGGATTGATTATATTTCTCCATGGCTCGTTGGTAATCTTCTTTCAGCCTGTGAATAAAATCTTTTTTCAACTCTTTTACCAGCAGGTTATTTACCATATTCACGCTTTGCGAAGCATCTTTAACATACACTACCGGCGCTGAATATACCGGGTCAATTTTTAAAGCGGTATGTATTTTTGAGGTCGTGGCTCCTCCGATAAGGAGCGGAATATCCAACTTTTCCCTCTCCAAATCACGGGCAACGGTTATCATTTCTTCTAACGATGGAGTAATCAACCCGCTAAGGCCAATGATATCCACGTTTTCTTTTTTTGCTGTTTCCACAATTTTTTCAGGGGGTACCATCACCCCCAAATCAATGATATCGTAATTGTTACACGAAAGCACCACGCTGACAATATTTTTCCCTATATCGTGCACATCGCCTTTGACGGTAGCTAAAAGTATTTTCCCTTTGGAAGATGTATCGCCTGCATTTTTCTTTTCTTCCTCGATAAATGGCAGCAAATAGGCAACAGCCTTTTTCATCACCCGTGCACTTTTAATTACCTGTGGCAAAAACATCTTCCCCGAACCAAAAAGCTCACCCACCTTACCCATTCCTTCCATCAAAGGTCCTTCGACAACATCTAATGCGGCATTATAATTTTTTCTTAGCACCTCTATATCCTGCTCAACAAAGTCTAAAATTCCTTTAATCAGCGCATGATTCATTCTATCCTGCACAGGAGCCTTTCTCCACTGGTCGAAATCCTCTTCTTTCTTTCCTGAAAGCTCATTTTGTTCGGCAAA
>Ga0209936_1001731_pt1 | contig 11218 bp, 8 predicted proteins | sample SalPonR1_A_D1_MG_FD_185694 | JGI IMG/M metagenome (GOLD analysis project Ga0209936, IMG submission 185694) | Salt pond soil microbial communities from South San Francisco under conditions of wetland restoration - Salt Pond MetaG R1_A_D1_MG... ... | reverse complement strand
ATGAAATATTAATACCTGAACCATTTTACACAAACTATAATGGATTTAGTACATCAGCAGGAGTAAATGTAGTTCCTATAACTACAAAAGCAGAAGATGGCTTTGGACTACCTAGCAAATCAGAAATTGAAGAGCTTATTACAGGAAAGACTAAGGCAATATTATTATCTAATCCCAGCAATCCAACGGGAAAAGTTTATACAGAAGAAGAAATGAATAGAATAAAAACTATAGCAGTTGAAAATGATATTTATATAATTGCAGATGAAGTTTACAGAGAATTTGTTTATGATGGACTTGAATATAAAAGTTTTGCACAATATAAAGAAATAGAAGATAGGGTTATTCTTACAGATAGCATATCTAAAAGATATAGTGCATGTGGAGCGAGAATTGGTTGTGTAGCTTCTAAAAATAAAGAAGTAACAAAAGAAGTTTTAAAACTATGTCAAAGTAGACTTTGTGTAGCTACTATTGAACAAATTGGAGCAGCAGGATTGATTAAAGTTTCCAAAGATTATATGAAAGAAGCATTTGAAGAATATGATAAAAGAAGAAATTTAGTATTTGATGCCCTCCAAGATATGGACGGGGTGTTTTGTTTAAAACCAAAAGGTGCTTTTTATATCACAGCAAAACTACCAGTAGATGATGCAGAAGATTTTGTAAGATGGTTGCTCAATGATTATGAAATTGATAAGGAAACAGTTATGTTTGCACCAGCTGAAGGTTTTTATGCAACAGAAGGAATGGGAAGAGACGAGATTAGAATTTCATATGTACTTAAGGAAGAAGACCTTAAAAAAGCAATGCATATTCTAAAGCAAGCTTTAATTGAGTACAATAAATAATCAAAATAATTTTACTGTCTCTTGATTGATGAATAACTCAAGGGACAGTTTTTTATTAGAAAGGAAGAAAAATGGAATATTTGCTTATATTTATGGCAGGAACTGCTGCAGGCTTTTTAAATACAATAGGAGGTGGGGGATCCCTAATTACAATGCCGGTACTTATATTTATGGGATTGCCCTCGGCAACGGCTAACGGTACCAATAGAATAGCTTTATTAGCTCAAAACATATCTGCAACGATGAATTTTAAGAGGAAGGGTTATTTTTATCCTAAGCTGATAGTATTGTTGGCTATACCTGCAATAATAGGATCTATAATTGGTTCCAGCTTGGCAGTTAATTTACCAGACGAAGTATTTAATAAAGTTCTAGGAATTGTAATGATAGTAGTACTTGTTTTAATTCTTACAAGACCGGAGAAAAAATTTTTAGCTGACGAAGAAATAAGTGAATTAGCAGGTAAGAGAAAGTTTTTGGCTGTTGTAGCTTTTTTATTTGTAGGTTTTTACGGTGGATTCATCCAAGCTGGAGTTGGATTTATCTTTATAGTAGCATTAAGTTTAATAACAGGAATGTCTTTAGTTAAGATTAATTCTTTAAAAGTAGCAATAATAGGAATTTATACAATTACAGCACTTTCGATTTTTATATTAAATGGAAATGTTGATTGGGCATTAGGATTGATACTTGCTTTGGGAAACAGTACAGGAGCATATCTTGGAAGTAATTTTGCAGTAAATAAAGGAGATAAGTATATTAGAATTATTATAGCCATTGCTATAATAGTAATGGCTGGTAGATTATGGGGGCTTTGGTTATAAATAAATGCAAAATCAATTAAAATATGATAAAATTATTAGATGAAATTTTAATTAGAGGAGGCAAATATGGAATTATCATTTATTCATACAGCAGATGTACATCTTTGTAGAAATTTTGACAATATTTCTATAAGTTCTAAAGAGAGGGAACTTAGAAGAAAAGAACTTTGGGAAGTATTTGAAAAAATAATAGATTTATCAATGGAGAATGATGCAGACTACTTATTAATAGCTGGAGACCTAATATGTAGTAGATATGCTAAATTAAAAGATTATCAAAGAATATGTGAAAAATTAAAGACTCTCCAAAATACAAAGGTAATAATTGCAGCTGGTAATAATGATCCCCTAAAGGATGGATCTTATTATAATATAATAGATTGGCCTCCTAATGTTTATATTATAAAAGAAAAAGCTAAGCTCCAAAAAATTGAAATAGAAGAAGACAATCTTTGCATATATGGAGCATCCATAGATGACTTAGGTTCAGATTTTAGAATTAACGAAATTCTTGATGTTGAAATTGATAAATCCAAAATAAATATTCTAGTAATACATGGTGGGCATGAAAACAAGAACCATACTTTATATATAGATTATAAGAAGTTAGATAAATTTGATTACTGTGCATTGGGACATGTACACGATCATACTGAAATAAAAGAAAACATAGTATATCCAGGGACTCCAGAACCACTTGACTATAGTGAAGAGGGAAAAAGAGGAGTATTAATGGGTAAAGTAGGAAAGAATATTATCTTTAAAATTTTCATACCCCTATCTAAAAGAAAATTTATAACAAAAGAAGTATACATGCAAAAGGATTATAGTAAAGAAAAAATACTAGATATAATAAAGTATTCAGGAAACATTGACTCTCTTTCAAAAGATTATTATAGGATAGTATTAAGCGGGGAACTAAATAAAGATATAAGAATTAATAAGATAAAACAGGAAGCAGAAAAATATTTTAGACATATTGAATTTATTGAAAACTTCAATTATGTTTTAGATTTAAAAAACATACAAAAAGAAAATGAAAATAATCTTATAGGAAGATACATAAATGAAACATCAAAAATTACTGTTAAACCTTTAGAACTTCAAAAATCAATACTGATGGTTATTGAAGAACTTTCAAAAGAGAAGGTGGATTCTTAGATGAATATTAAAAAAATTAGAATAGATGCTTTTGGAAAATTCGTTGATAAAAAAATAAAATTTAAAAAAGGGATTAACGTAATTTATGGTGATAATGAAACAGGTAAAAGTACAATTCATAAATTCATAGAGACTATGCTATTTGGTATTAATCCATCTGAAAAAGATCTTTATAGTAAATATAAACCCTGGTTTTCAGAGGAATATAAAGGACAACTTATTATGAATGAAAAAGATAATGAGTTCTTTATTTATAGGGATTTTGAAAACAATATATCTTCGTTAAATAAAGAAGATATTAAAGACTTAAATCCTAATTCATTAGAACAACCAGGTTATAAGCTTTTGGGAGTCAATAAAGATATATATATAAATACACTTAGCATAGGTCAATTAAATAGCAAAACTGACAGAGAATTACTCAAAGAAATTAAAAATAAAATTGAAAACTTAGGTAAATCTAAAGACCAAAACATTGATTTGAAAAATGTTTTGAAAAGACTAGAAGAAAAAGTTGATGAAGATAGATATAAAGAAATATTAGATAAAATTAATATTTTAAAAAATAAAAAAAATCAAATAGAAGATAAAAGAGTTAAATTCAAAAAAATTATAAAGCAAATCAGGAGAAATAGAGAAGAACTAGATGATTTAGAAAAAAGGAACGAACTTTTAGAACCTCTTACCTCTATCAATGATTTTACTGAGTTTAAGAATAAATATGTTAATGCAGAGAAAGTAATAAATGAAATAAAAACATTGAATAAAGAAATAGAATCCATGCAAAGAGATATGGATATAGAGATAGAGGATTATGAAAAATTAATAGTTTTAAGCTCTAAAAATGAAAAATTAGAAGATGAAAGTATAAAGCTAAAGGAAGATATAGAATCTTTCGAAAAAGAAGCGATTTATATAAAAAACGATTTTCAAAAATTTAAAGGAATACATGAGTCTAATTTTATATCTCAATATGAATTATATAAAAGTAACAAGAAGATACTCCAAAGATTACAACTTAAACTAGATGATTTAGACAATAGTATTAAAGAAATAGAAGAGAAAAATTATCAGGGTATTATAGATAGCTTTAACGAAATTTCCAAAGAAACTAAAAGAAAAAAGTATATAAAAGGTATTTTAGAAGGAAATATAGTTAATTTACTTAAAATAAAGTTAAAAAAAGAAAGAAATAGAAAATGGGTTAAGATAGTATTATCACTCTTAATTATTATGGGAGTACCTATTAGTTCTTATTTTGCAGTTAATTACTATGATAATCCAATGATATATTATGGGAATGTACTTGTATTTCTTGGATTCATTGTTTTAAGTAAACTTTCACGTGATAACAAAATAATAAGAAGCTTAAAAAAAGAAATAAAAGAAATAAATCAAAGAGTGCCTCAGTACAAAGAGGAATGTGAAAAACTGGAAGAACATAAAAAGGAAATCCTAGATAAATATGGGTGTGTAAATATTAAAGACTTGAAATCTCTTTATTATGAGGCTATAGATAATAAAAAATCCGTAGAAGAGAAGAATAAAACTAATGAAACTCTACAAGAAGAAATTTTTTATTTAAATAAAAAATGTAGAGAAATCGAAGATTTTCTAACTGAATATTTAAATAAATTTGGCTATAGTGAAATAAGTGAAGAAAATATAAAAAAAATAAATAAAAAATACAACGAAAGCGAAGTCAGATACAACAGCTTAGAAAAAATAGAAAAAAATAGAAATCTTATAAAGGAAAAACACGATTCAATAAAAAAAGAATTGAAAGATAATAAAAATGAAATAAATACTATACTTAATATAAGCGGAGTTGAATCTAAAGACGAATTTAAAGAAGCATTTAAAATTCAAAATATTTTAAAAGAAAAGGTATCTCTTAAAAGTAATAAGGAAGAAGTTTTAAGGAATATACTTCAAGACGAAGACTATGAAGAAATTAAAAATAAATACAAATCTATAAAAAAAATCAAAGAAAAAGAAAAATTTTCTTCCTTTGAAGATATAAAAGAAGAAAAGAATATTGTGGAAGAGGAAATCAAAAAGATTTCAAACTTGATAGAAAGATATAAAAAAGAAATATGTAAAATTGAAGAACATAAAAGGCTTTATTTAATAGAAGAGGAAATGTCAGATTTAGATAGGGAAAAAAGAGAAATAGAAAAAACCAAAGAGATAGTAGAACTTTCTAAAAACAATATAATTGAAACATCTAAAAAAATAAAAGAAGAATTTATGCCGGAGTTAGAAAAGAGTCTTGCAAAATATTTTAAGATTCTAACAGATGGAAAATACGAAGAGGTAAAAATAGAAGAAAATTTTGATATAAAAATAAAGGAATCAGATAAAGATAAACAAATAAGTGTTGATAATTTAAGTTTAGGTGCTATTGATCAGTTGTACTTTTCCCTTAGATTTAGCTTAATTGATGTTATGTTTTCTAATTCTAAAATTCCTATAGTATTAGATGATTGTTTTACACAATACGATGATGAAAGACTAAAAAATGCCTTAGAGATAATTGTGAAAATGAAAGAACAGTATCAAATACTTTTGTTCACCTGTCATAAAAGAGAAGAAAATATTTTAAAGGAACTGGAAGAAGAAGTAAATATAATACAATTATAAATAGGGAGTAAATATGAAAATATATGCTATATCAGACCTTCATTTGGATTTTGAAAAAAAGAAGCCCATGGATATATTTGGGAAAGTTTGGAAAAATCACGAAGAAAAGATTTTTAATAGCTGGCAAAAAATAGTGAAAAAAGATGATATAGTATTAATGCCAGGTGATATATCCTGGGCGATCAACTTAAGTAAAGGCATAAAAGATTTGGAAAGAATTGATAAGTTAAATGGAAAAAAAATCATAACAAAAGGAAACCATGATTATTGGTGGTCAACAAATTCGAAACTTAAAAACTTAGAATTAGAAAGTATAGTATTCATACAAAACAACAGCTTTCAGTATAAGAATATACAAATCTTTGGAACTAGAGGATGGACGGATAGATCAAACGATGACTTTAAAGAAAAAGATGAAAAAATATTTCAAAGAGAACTGCATAGACTGGAACTCTCTTTTCAATCTGGAAAAGATTTAAGTTCAAGCTTTAATATTGCTCTTGTTCATTATCCACCCTTTGATACAAAAGGAAACCCTAATGAATTTGTAGAATTAATGAAAAAAAACAATATAAAAACCTGTATTTACGGCCATCTACATAGTGAAGAAGGACATAGATATGTATATGAAGGAAAAATTTCTAATATAAACTTTATATGTTCATCTGCTGATTATGTTGAATTTTCTCCAGTAGAAATAAAAGAGGTAGAATAAATGAAAGAAAAAGAAGTCAAAGTATTAAATATAGATAAAGATAAAATAGAAAATAAGCTTATAAAAATAGGTGGTAAACTTGTAAAAGATGAATTTCAGTATAACTACATATTTGATAAAGAAGATAGATACTTAAAAAATGAGCATCAAGGTTATTTAAGGATTAGAAAGACAATATCAGATAATAAAAATGAAAAGATAGAATTAACTCTTAAAAGAAACATTTCAAAGAAAAATATAAGAGAAAATATAGAAAATAATATTAGCATTGATAGTGTAGATGAAGGTATTAAAATTTTAGATGTTTTAGGCTATAAGTTGATTCACAAAGGCAATAAACACAGAAAGTCTTATGAATATGAGGATATATTATTTGAAATAGATACTTGGGATAAAGAAACCTATCCATATACATATTTAGAGATAGAAGTCAAAAAAGAAGAAAAACTTGAAAAAGCTTTAGGATTATTGGATTTAGATGAGAAAAACATGACGAAAAAATCCATAGAAGAACTTCGGGAAGAAGAATTTGCTAGAAAAGATTGATAAGATTCAATCTTTGTAATATTTAAAACTTTAAATTAATATAAAAACTTACATAATTGGAGGAGAGTATGAATAAAGAAAAAAATGTTTTTGATGTTTTGCAGGAAAGAGGCTATGTAGAACAGGTAACACACGAAGAGGAAGTAAAGGAATTATTAGAAAAAGAAAAGATTACTTTTTACATAGGATTCGATCCTACTGCAGATAGTTTACATATAGGACACTATATACAAATTATGGTAATGGCGCATATGCAAAAAAAAGGTCATCGACCAATTGCAATTATAGGTGATGGTACTACTATGGTAGGAGATCCAAGTGACAGAACTGGAATGAGACAGATTATGTCCAAAGAAACTATCAAAGAAAATGCTAATAAATTCAAGAAAATATTTGAAAAATTCTTGGATTTTGAAGATGGTAAGGCACTTATGGTTCACAATGGTGATTGGCTTCTCAACTTAAACTATGTAGACTTTTTAAGAGAAGTAGGAGTACATTTTTCTGTAAATAGAATGCTTACTGCAGAATGCTATAAAAATAGAATGGAAAAAGGATTAACATTTTTAGAGTTCAATTATATGATAATGCAGGCTTATGATTTTTATATGCTGCATAAAGATTATAACTGCAAGATGCAGTTTGGTGGAAATGATCAGTGGTCAAACATTATAGCTGGAGTTGAATTGATAAGAAGAAAAGACAACAAAAGTGCATTCGGTATGACATTTTCATTACTAACCAACAGTGAAGGAAAAAAAATGGGCAAGACAGAAAAAGGCGCTTTATGGTTAGATTCTAAAAAAACTTCTCCATATGAATTTTATCAATATTGGAGAAATATTGATGATGCAGATGTAAAAAAATGTTTATCTCTATTAACTTTTCTACCTATGGATGAGATTGAAAAACTAAGCTCTTTAGAAGGATCTAAAATCAACAATGCTAAGGAAAAATTAGCATATGAGGTAACTATGATGATACATGGTGAAAAAGAGGCTAAGAAGGCTTATGAAACCTCTAAGGCTCTCTTTAGTAAAGGGACTGATGATGAAAATATGCCCCACACAATTATAGGAAAAGATTTTTTAAAAGAAGAAAATACAATTTTAGATCTTTTAAAAAAGTCGGGATTAACTAAATCAAATGGAGAAGGAAGAAGATTGATTAAACAAGGAGGAGTAAGTATAAACGAAGAAAAAGTTGACGACATATTTTTAGCTATAACAAAAGATTTATTTGTTGAAGGCAAACTTACTATTAAAAAAGGGAAAAAAACTTTCCATCAAATCAGGTTAGATTAAGAGGGATATAATGTCTAAAATAAAATTAGCTGCTGTTGCAGCAGCGGGATTAGAAGCAGTAGTCAAAAGAGAATTACAGGATCTAGGATACAAAACACAAGTTGATAATGGATGGGTTTACTTTAAGTGTGAAATAGAAGATATACCGAGAGTAAATATAAATTTAAGGTCATCGGATAGAGTAATGTTAATTTTAGGACAGTTTAATGCTTATACATTTGAAGAACTTTTTGCTAGGACATACAATTTACCATGGGAGAAGTGGATAACAAAAAAGGGTAAATTCACCGTAAAAGGTAGAAGTATAAAATCAAAACTATACAGTGTACCTGACTGTCAATCAATAGTAAAAAAAGCGGTAGTTGAAAAATTAAAAGACAAGTATGATATAGATTGGTTTGAAGAAGAAGGTGCAGAATTCACAATACAACTTATCATCAGAAAAGACGAAGTAACTCTAGCCATAGATACAACTGGTTCTAGGGAAGGTCTCTTTAAAAGAGGATACAGGGAAAAATCAATAGAAAGTCCTATAAAAGAAACTATGGCCTCAGCATTAATACAGCTTAGTTTTTGGAGAAAAGATAGATTATTGATGGATCCTATGTGTGGTTCAGGGACTATACCTATAGAAGCAGCTTTAATAGGTATCAATAAAGCACCGGGTTTGGACAGAAGCTTTGCAAGTGAAAGATGGCCGGCTGTAGAAGATAAGTACTGGGATAAAGCAAGAAAAGACGCGGAAGAAAAAATAGAAGAAGATGCAAAACTAAAAATAATAGCTTCAGATATTGATCCCAAGGCCGTAGAGATTTCAAGGGAAAATGCTAAAAAAGCTGGTGTGGAAAAATATATTGATTTTAAAGTAAAAGATGTTAAAAATGTTAAAATAACAGAGGAATATGGTATATTAATAACCAATCCTCCATATGGAGAAAGAATTGGTGAGGATGAAGAAGTTTTAGAAATACTTGAAGTTTTGGGAAAGGTATTCGGATCCCTTGAAACTTGGTCTAATTATATCATAACTCCTGAAAGAAACTTTGAAAACTTATACGGCAAAAAATCCGATAGAAAAAGAAAACTGTATAATGGAAATATAAGAGTAGATTATTATCAGTATTATGGAAAGAAGAAAAGATAACTTTTCTTCTTTTTTAAAGAAATAATTGCTTTACAATAATGTTAAAAAAAATCAGTAATCATGATATAATTACTTTGTATTTAAGTAAACAACAAAATCAGCAAATTAAATGGGGGCTTTATCTTATGAATATTAATAAAAACAAGATTGTGGTAAGTGATTTTCAGGTATCCATCTTGGATAGTATGATAGACTGTGTGAGACTTATAGATAGAGAAAATAACATTATACATGTTAATGAATCAATGGAAAATAATATTGGCAAAGATACATTGGGAATGAAGTGTTACGAAGGTATAGGACAAAAGAAGAAATGTGAAGTATGTGTATCGGAAAAAACTATACAAACAGGGAAAATATATAGAAAAGAAGAAATAGTTAACAATAAGATATACGATGTTGTAAGCTCTCCTGTTCATGATAAAGATGGAAATATAGTAGCAGTAGTTGAAGTGTTTAGAGATACAACAAAAGAGAAGAAACTGGAAAGGTCAATAATAGAAAAAAACAAAAAAATGACATCAGACATTGAATTTGCTAGGCAGATGCAGAAAAATATGCTGCCTAGCAAAGGTATATATGGAAATTTAAAAATAGATTATGAATATAAACCATCTGAAATGCTTAGTGGAGATATTTTTGATATATATACAATAGATAAAGATAATATAGGAATATATATGTGTGATGTTGTAGGACATGGTGTGGCAGCTTCTATGATAAGTATGTATGTTAAACAAACAATGAGAGCTTTGAGTAAAAGAGTATTAGATATTAACAAAACACTTCAAGAACTACACAGGACATTTTTAGCCTTAAACTTTGATGATGATAAATATTTTTCTATATTTTATTGTATATTTAACAAAGAGACCAAGACTTTAAAGTATCTTAATGCAGGTCATAACTGTCTGCCCTTCTTTACAAGAAATGATAAAATAGAGATGCTAGAAGCTAAGGGATATCCAATATGTAATATTTTTGATACTGTTGATTATGAAGTATTTGAATTAAGTCTAAAAGAAAAAGATAAACTTATATTTTATACAGATGGTATTGTTGAAACAAAAAATTATTCAGGTGAGGATTTTGGAATAGAAAGACTAAAAAACATAATAGGAGAAGTTGAAAATTTACCTGAAAGAGTTTTGGAAGAAATTAAAAAATTTAAAGGAAAACAGAAAGATGATATTGCTATATTAGAAATTGAAATATTATAATATATAATCGGATTGAAATCCTTTTTTATAGATGATATAATATTCTAGCTTATCCGAATTACTCGAGGTGATTAAAATGAAACATTTTATAAAAGTATTTGTAATAGCCATACTTTGCTTTAGTTTAATGCTTGGGACTGCTGTATATACCTACGTTAAATTCTTCAATCCATCAGAAGAGAATTATACAGAAATAGAAAATCCCTTATGGAATGAAGAACTAGAGGGTGAAGAGTTGGAAAAAGAATTGACAGATTTAGAAAAAGCAATCAACGAAAGCAAGAGAACAAACATACTTTTAGTTGGATTAGAGGACAAAAGATCCGATACAATTATGCTTGCGAGCTTTGATAGAAAATCGGGATCTCTGGATATAATGTCTATACCAAGAGATACTTACTTTTACAGATCAGGATACGAAAATCCTGGAGATAAGAAAATCAATGCTATATACTCAAGCGTTGGAATCAAAGGGCTTATGAAGGCTGTAGAAAATATTGTTGGTATGCCTGTTCATAACTACGTAACGGTAGATTATGCAGCTGTAGAAAAAATTGTAAATATTTTAGGAGGAGTGGAAGTTGATGTTCCGTTTCACATGGAATACGAAGATCCTTACGACGATCCTCCACTAAAAATAGATATACCTGAAGGAAATCAAGTGCTGCAAGGGGAACAAGCACTAAAGTATTTGAGATTTAGACACAATAACGATATGACTACAGGATATAAAGATGGTGATATAGGAAGAATAAAGGCGCAGCAGGTTTTTATAAAAAGTGCTATAAAAAAATCTCTATCTTTTAAACT
>Ga0209936_1001729_pt1 | contig 11233 bp, 10 predicted proteins | sample SalPonR1_A_D1_MG_FD_185694 | JGI IMG/M metagenome (GOLD analysis project Ga0209936, IMG submission 185694) | Salt pond soil microbial communities from South San Francisco under conditions of wetland restoration - Salt Pond MetaG R1_A_D1_MG... ... | reverse complement strand
ACAGTGGTGGTATGTCTTCCTTTATCGTCATCTTCACGCACGTTTAGCGTCTTCTGGACATCATGACCCAAAAGTGCATTAATGAGGGTGGATTTGCCAACTCCTGAAGAACCTATCAGTGCTATAGTTTCATCTGGATTCATGAAAGTGTCCAGTTCTTCCAGATTTGTATTTGAGAGGGCACTGAGAGTTATCACCGGAACATCGTCAGCCATATCCATTATTTCCTGTATCGTTTCTGACGGGTCGTCTTCCAGTTTCTCAGCAAGATCTATCTTGTTGATCACAATAACAGGTCTTGCACCGGAAGAATGAACGATGGTAAGATATCTTTCAAGTCTTCGCAAGTTGAGATCATGACCCACTGCCGTGACGATGAAGATCCTATCAATATTTGCAGCTATCAATTGTTCCTCACTGGAATCGCCTGCAGAACCACGGGACAGACAGGTATTTCGTGGGAGAATGTCCACAATGGTGTATGAATGAATGTCACTCTGGTCAAGTACCACAACAAAGTCTCCGACAACCGGCTGTTTGCCAAGCTTGCGCATGGCTCCCGATATCGCTGCCTGTATCTCACCCTTAGCAGTCAGGATATTGCAGACCGTTTTGTGCTGGGTTGCGATCCTGCCGGGAATATAAGGCCCTTTATAGACCGAAAATGCAGATTCAAGTGAATTGTTCCAGCCGGGAATAGCACCGGCTTTTGAAACATCACTTCCTTTGTTGCTGTATTCACCATTCATACCATAAATCCAGAATGTTATTATGAATAAACTTTTTGATAGGAGTGATGGATAATATTGAAATGAAAAGTCTATAAATAATCTAAATTCTGTACAAAATTTAAGAACATTGTATGATGGGTAAACTATATAATACAATAACTTCAAGTTATGCCTGTACAGCCATATAGTGTAGGTGTACTTTATTTTATTTTATAGGCTACAGTCAACAAAAACGCGACTTAAGTATTTGCAATTTAAGGTCCAATATGCTGTTTTATACGAATTTTGGATAGCAAATTAGAAATACTTTTTAAAGCCGAAATATGAGCAGTGGTATTTTGATAGAAAAATACAGTAAGCAACAAAAAGAAATAGCAACAATGATCGATTCTGATGACTTTCTGAGCAAATGGAAAGATTGGAATTGGCAGTTAAAACATTCAATTCGTGATATTGAAACTTTCGAGAAACTACTTGAAGTTAAATTTGAGCCATCTGAGAAAGAGAAGCTCAAGGAAACACTGGAAAAATTCCCATTATCTATCACACCTTATTACCTATCGTTGATAGATTCTGATGATTTCAGAAATGACCCTGTTTTTCTTCAGGCGTTTCCTTCACCAGAAGAATTAACTGTATCAGATGAGGAATTTGAAGACCCTCTTTCAGAAGATACAGATAGTCCTGTTGAAGGTATAACTCATAGATATCCTGACAGGGTCCTTTTCCACATAAGCAACGTCTGTTCGATGTACTGCCGCCATTGCACACGTAAAAGAAAAGTTGGAGATATCGATTGCATACCCGGAAAAGATAAGCTCCTTGAAGGTATCGAATACATTAGGAACACACCACAAATAAGGGATGTGTTGCTTTCAGGTGGCGATCCCTTGATGCTACCTAATGATTTCCTTGATTGGATCCTTACCGAAATAAATAGCATTCCTCATGTAGAAGTGATCCGTATTGGAAGCAGGATGCCTGTTGTACTTCCATATCGTATTACAGACGAACTTGTGGAGGTCTTGAAAAAGCATCATCCGGTCTGGTTGAACACACATTTCAACCATCCACGAGAAGTTACATATTCATCCCGCCAGGCACTCCAAAAACTTGCAGATGCGGGTATACCTCTTGGAAACCAGACAGTACTGCTTGCAGGCGTGAATGATTGCCAGAGAATTATAAAGAAGCTGGTCCATAAAATGGTTGAGAATCGTGTCCATCCGTATTACCTTTATCAATGTGACCTTTCTGAAGGACTTTCGCATTTCAGGACCCCGATAGGCAAGGGGATGGAGATCATGGAGAACCTGATCGGCCACACAAGCGGTTTTGCAGTTCCTACCTACGTAATCGATGCTCCTCATGGAGGAGGAAAGATACCAATTATGCCAAATTACATTATTTCATGGTCAACAAACCGTGTAATTCTCCGTAATTATGAAGGTGTCATTACCACCTACAAAGAACCTGACTCATATAAACAGGCATATTGTGATCGTAAATGTGATGATTGCCATCTTCAGCTTAAGCTTCAGGATGCTACAGAATACAAAGGAGTTGGTATCGCCAAACTGATTGCGGACCATGATGATACTACAAGCCTTGTTCCTGAAGATAATGCGAGGATGGAGAGAAGGGACTAATGGACACCATTGAGAAAATAGGCAATTCTATTATCCAGCATGGAAAGTATAACGACCGGATCTATCTTATGAAACTGGATCCGGCAGATATGCCTTTAATTCTGGATGAAATGGATGCTCTTGCAGGAAAGGAAGGTTATTCCAAGATCTTCACAAAGGTCCCGGAATCTTTCAGGAAACTCCTTAGTGAACGAAACTATCATTGTGAGGCATCCATACCGGGATATTATGAGAGAGAGGAAGATGCTGTCATCATGAGCAAATTCCTTGATGAAAAAAGAAGTATCAACTGCCTGAATGAACAGCACGAAGATATCATAACGACAGCTCTGTCAAAAGAAAAGGAGCTGGACCTCACGCTTCCATCCGGGTATTCCATAAGGGAATGCGGGAAACAGGATGTTGAACAAATGACTGAAGTATACCAGAGTACTTTCGCCACCTATCCTTTCCCAATACATGACCCGAAATATCTGTTAAAGACAATGGAAGACAATGTGGTTTATTTCGGTGTTTTCAAGGAAAAAAAAGCAGTTGCACTTTCCTCTTCTGAAATAGATATCGAGCACTTTGCTGTTGAAATGACCGACTTTGCCACAATGCCCGAATTTCGTGGTAAAGGGCTGTCTTCACATCTGCTCATGAAAATGGGGGAAGAGATGAAAGCAAAGGGTATCAGGAACGCATTTACCATTGCAAGAGCCGGCTCTTATGGGATGAACATCGTGTTTGCAAAATGCGGATATGAATATTGTGGAAGGCTTGTGAATAATACCAACATTTCCGGTGAGATTGAAAGCATGAATATCTGGTATCAAAAAATTCAAACCAATTAATCACCAATCTAAAAAGATCATAGATTTGACGATCTAAGTTCATCTATGGCTGCAACTTTTTCTTGTCAGGGTTTCTGTCGCTCAGAACATCAAAGAAAGGTTTTCGCCTGGCTTTAAAGCTCTGTGGACGTTGCCTGATAAGTATCTCTCTTCATGTGGCTTTAGAACACCAAAGTCCGTGAAGACCACCATCATAAGGTCTTACTTGTTCTCCTCATTGAGTTCGAGATAGTTCACCTTCACATACTCGAAATCTTCAATTTGCTTGAACGTGAGTATCCTGCTGCACTAAATGCACAGGACTGCTTGTTGGAGTTTACAACTATATCGATGTCACTTCTGAAGAACCGATCAGTGCTATAGTTTCACCTGTATTCATTAAAAAGTCTAGCTCTTCCAGATTTGTATTTGAGAGGGTACTGAGAGTTATCACCGGAACATCATCAGCCATATCCTCTATTTCCTGTATCGTTTCTGACAGATCATCTTCCAGGTTCTCAGCAAGATCTATCTTGTTAATGAGAATAACAGGTCTTGCACCAGAAGAATAAACGATGGTGAGATATCGCTCAAGTCATTCTCCCTATTTTATTTACCTATCAAATAGATATATATGCAGCTTCTTGTATACTAGTATTGTTTCAAATTTATTTGAATCAGTTCATCACAAGGAGAAATAACATGAGTAAAAACAGAGATACAGGTTCATGCTGCTCATCCGATAGCGAGATGAATACAGCTAATTTCATCCCAATGGCAGACCTGGACAAAAAGAGATCTCCTCCTGAGATCAGTGAGACAACAAGTGTGATCACCTCCAGTGAGAGATTTGGTCATTTCCTTGCCCGTTGTGGTGTCAAACGGGAAGAACACATTGTAAGTCCGGGAATCTATAAACTGGGAAACCCTACCTCCGATTCTCCTGTCCTTGTCTCGGCTAACTATACACTCAGTTTCGATGCACTCCGCAGTTCACTCGCAGGCATCGACTGCTATATCCTTGTCATAGATACAAAAGGTATCAACGTCTGGTGTGCTGCCGGCAAAGGAACATTCGGTACTGATGAGATAGTCTACCGCATCAGATGGTCAGGACTTGACAAGATCGTCAAGCATCGAAATATCATTTTACCACAACTCGGTGCACCTGGAGTCTCTGCATATGATGTTAAACGCATGTCTGGTTTTAAAGTCGAATACGGACCTGTTCGTGCCGAAGACCTGCAGCAATATCTCAAAACTCATACTGCAACGGCTGAAATGCGCAGGGTCCGGTTCACATTCAAAGACAGGTTGGTGTTGACTCCTGTGGAACTTGTTCATGTAATAAAACCAACATTAATTGCTGCAATCGTCCTCTACTTGCTAGCAGGTCCTTTTGGAGCATTCATTGTAGTTGTCACAGCATTTGCAGGAACCATACTATTCCCTGCTCTACTTCCTTTCATTCCGACACATGACTTTAGCACAAAAGGACTGATACTGGGAGGAATTGTATCTCTTCCATTCGCAGTCTTTCTTGCAACAACTTCTACAATTAGCTCTGCAATGTCACCCCTGGAAAATGTACTTACAGCATTGGCCACTTTCCTTATTCCGACCGCAGTAGTTGCATATATTGCCCTTAATTTTACAGGATGTACAACCTACACTTCAAGAGCCGGTGTCAAAAAAGAGATATTTAGATATGTACCATTCATGGCATTTATGGGAGGAATGGGGCTGCTATTTCTCATCATTCTGGGTATCAGTTTACTGGAGGTCATTTGATGTTCGATTCATATATTGAGAACACACTTCAATATTATCCTGAAAAATGTATCAACTGCCTCATGTGTATACAGGTCTGTCCTCATGTAGTGTTTACCGAAGGGAAAGAACACGTAGAGCTCAAAAAACCTGCTTCATGCATGGAATGTGGAGCTTGTGCAGGCAATTGTCCCGTACAGGCAATTGAAGTAGAGAGTGGTGTGGGATGTGCGTGGGCAATGATTCGTGCAGCGCTCAGAGGTGAGGATATGGATAGTGATGCGAGTTGTTGTGGTGAGGATGGTGGGTGCTGCTGATGAAAATATACAAGGATGCAGCTTTTCAATAAATTATATGGCACAGAAATCATTCAAGATGAATTTATTTTGATTTTGATTTTGGAATTAAACTTGAATTGTCTCCTACACCTCCAATCTGGATTTATCTAAAAAAGAAATTGATGCCCTCAAACACCAATTTCTCCAATAACTTCCCTAAAACTCCCGAAGCTTCCTTGCCGCCTGTGATATTCCCTTAAACTTTTTGATATAAGTTACGATGGTCTCAAAATCCGGGACTCGAAATCTTCGATTAAACGCTAACAACTTTCAATAGAACAGGATGCTTAGTTGTTCATTAGAGCACATTGGAAACTAATTTGGATTAAGCACTTTCGATATCAATTTCTGATTTTTTTGTCTCAACAATAACTTTAAATATCCGATATAATATTGTTGTCATAACAACTGTTGTAACGACAACATAATTGGATGAAGTAGAAAATGGATGATATACACCTCGAATCATTCATAATAATGAATAAGGAGTAATAAATGGATGAAATACCCCTCGGCGCATTCATCGCAATAACCTATCGAAGTAACTTTGTGAAAATAAACAACAAAATGAAAGAACTTGGTCTTTCTGCAGGCCAATTCTTCGTACTACATGTCCTTTCTCATGATCAGGGTTTAACGCAGGATGCACTTGCATGGCATCTTCTCATTGATAAAGGAAGCATTGCCAGGGCAGTCAATGTCCTTGAAGAAAAAGGCTATGTTAAACGTATCACCGCTGAGAATAATCGCCGGTCTGTTCGGATTTATTTCACGGAAAAAGGAGAAGAGCTGATTCCAGAAATTCATAAAATAGACCGGGAACTGGAAGAAGGTACTTTGTCATTACTCACAGAGGAAGAGAAAGCACAGGCGAGAGTACTACTTTGCAAAATGGCACAGGGTAGCTACGAAGATGCTCATGATAACGATGAGAAACGGAAGGAATTCCCACTGAAAAAATAACACAGCGATAACAAAATGAAAACTCACGAAAAAGGTGACAGTAAATGGAAGATACACATAATCCAAAGGAAAAGCATGAGACCTTGAAACTCATAGTCATCTTCACTGCATCCATGCTAACCCTTATGGGTGCTGCTGCGGTTGCTCCGGCACTTCCCGGAATGCTTGAAAACTTCGCCGACGTACCCAATGCAAGCCTGCTTGTATCCCTGGTAGTTACACTTCCGGCATTGGGAATAATTATCAGTTCTCCTTTCATCGGCATCCTTGCTGATAAATACAGCAGGAAGAACCTGCTCATAGCCTGCCTTGCCATATTCGCGCTTGTAGGAGCTACTGGTGCAGTTCTTAATTCACTCTACATGATACTTGCTTTCAGGATACTACTTGGAGTAGGAATCGCAGGAATGACAGTCTGTGCTGCGGCACTGCTTACAGACAATTACTCCGGCATTGAGCTTAAGAAAAAGCTAGGACTGCAATCCGCATGCATGGGTTTAGGTGCCGTGATACTTGAAGTAACAGGTGGAGCACTTGCAGATATTAGCTGGCATGCTCCTTTCTACGTCTATCTGATAGCACTACTGATAATTCCAGGAGCCATGATATCCATTGGTGAATCAAGAAAGATTAATACACAAAATCCTCAGGCTGATCAAAAGCATGCTGAAAGCCATATTAGAAGGAAGCAACTCGACCTTAGAAGTATAATCATGGTCTACATTGCAACGTTTGTACTGATGGTGCTCTTCTTCTCAGTGCCAACAAAGCTTCCGTTCGTTCTGGACGAAAAAGGTATCTCATCAGCACTTCTCATCGGTGCTCTGATTGCAATTCCGGGACTTTTCGGTACGTTTTCAGCACTGACACATGTCAGGGTTTCAAACTATCTTACAGAGATGAAGACAAATTTCTTCTTCTTCATCATGCTCGGAACAGGCATTTTCATCCTTTCAATTGCACCGGATATGACATCACTTATATCCGGGCTGGTAATAACAGGATTGGCTTTTGGTATCATCAATGCCACAAATCTAAGCTGGCTTGGAAGGATTGCACCAGAAGAATCACGTGGAAAGATATTTTCCGGGTTTACCACCGTACTCTTCCTTGGACAATTGGTCAGCCCTTTGATCATCCAGCCAATTCTGAAAAGCGGTACTCTCTACGATGCTTATGCATTCCTTGGAATTGCCGGTGTCGGGTTGGGACTAGCATTTGGAATTGTTAGTGTAATGGGAATCATAGATCAATCTGTTCTGACCATCGAACATCCGGTGGCAATGGAAATGGAAGAATTATATTTTGAAGATATAGAATAGTAAGATTTTTTCAAAAATACCAATAAGTTCTTTCATAAAAATTAGGCGTACGATCCTGCTGTATATGTTGGGGTCGTGTGATGATTTTGTTAAGGGTTCCTACTAAGCCAAAATCAAAATCCTTTTAAGCTTTTGAGCATTATTCCGATACAATGTCACCTGTTTTCAAGAACAACAGGATATTTAAAGGTAGTTTGTATGAATGAAGATGTGAACATACTTGGTGGAGGAATAAGCGGTCTTGCATGTGCGATCATCCTTCGCAAAAATGGACATGATGTTAATGTTTATGAAAAAAGGAGCTCTATTGGTGCAAGATTCAATGGGGATTGGCAGGGTTTAGAGAACTGGTCTGAAAAAATTGATGTCTTAGAACAAATTAGATCTTATGGCATCGATACATCATCTTTTGATTATACATCTCTTAGTAAGCTGGACATTCATTATTCAAATAAAGTAAGAACTCTTCAGCAAAAAAATGCCTGTTATTTTTTGAAGCGAGGAAATTGCGAAGAATGCCTGGATACAAACTTGTGCGAACAAGCTCAGAAATTGGGAGTAAATATTCATTTCAATTCCAGCCCTGATGAAAGTACACCCATTCACGTAAATGCTACCGGTCCTAAAAACAAACAGATCCTTGCAAAAGGAATAAAATTCACCACAAAACATGAAGATGTCTATAAAATGGGTTTTGGAAGTGAATTTGCAAAAGGATTTTATTCATATCTTGTTATCAGAGATGGTCACGGAACAATTTCAACCGTTTTCCATCATGAAGATGCACAGCATTCTAATAAATACCTTCAAAACACAGTTGATTATTTTTCAAAATACCTAGATAAGGGTGATCTGGAAACAGGTCACAAGTTTGGCGGTTATGGAGCCTTTGAGATCAAAGACTCATTCTATGATGAAAATGGTGCAATGCTAATAGGAGAAGCAGCCGGTTTTCAGGATTACCTCTGGGGATTCGGGATGAGATATGCATTCCAGAGTGGGTATTTTGCTGCAAGAAGCATAATGTATGGAGAATCTTACAGCGACCTGATCAAAGACAATTTGCTTCAAAAAATGAGACATTCAAAAAGGAATAGATCAATTTTTGAAACTATGGGTCCTCTGGCATATCCTCTTGCGTATTATGCATTGAGCTCTACTAAAAAACCGCTAAAGCTCTTAAATCTGATATATAGATAAGGTTACGAGCCGTCGTGTATCTGGAATATTACCAATTATCCAGGCAAGACTGGCATTCTCCACCTACTGCATCCATCAGGGTTTTAGTATTCCCGTTGACCAGTTTCTCTGAGAAATCACGCTCATTGACCAGATAGTCAAAAAGATCATTGGATCTGGGTTTTTTCCATTTGAGATCATAATCACTTGTTACAGGAGGATCGAGGAAGAAATTCCTGATCTCTTCAACTGGATACTCTGAGCGAATGTCCTTGTCTTCTTTTCTGATTATGGTGTCAATGTTCTCATGTTTCTGGATGAGCTTGAGGGCAGTCTTTGCACCTACACGGTATATACCTTCATTAAAATCAGTACCAATACAGATACTCATATCGATAAGTTGCTCGCGGGTTAATTCCAGATTAGCCAGCGACTCACTCAATGAGATATCTTCCGGAGTGATAGAAATATAAGCCTTCTTGCCAGGAACTTTTCGTTTTCCACTACTACCCATATTGCGTACAACATTCTCAGCTCCGAAAAGGAAAGAATCGTAATCCTGTGAGCCTACAGAATCAGCATCTCCACGGGTTACCATAAAAGCTGCCTGTGCCTCTGCTTCGGATTCCGCTTGTACATACGGAATTCCCATAAGATCTAAGATCTTCTTGGATTCTTCAAGAATCTGTGGGGTTATTCTGGAGGTTCCCTGGGCATACTTTTTCATATTCTCAATGTTACCTTCATCCTTGGCGATCTCATACTTGCGGGCTGCATCCTGCTTGCATTCCTTGCGTTTATCAAGAGTGTCCCGTTTCATATCAGGTGGTTTTCCATCAAAAATGAAAACTGGTTTAATACTGGAATCTCTCAACTTGCTGGTTCTTGAAAAAAGACCCGTAAGATGTGACGTTGGGTTTCCAGAGGAATCAGTGAGCAATGAACCATCACGCTGGCGAATTGCACTTAGAAACTGGTATATGGTGTTGTAAGCATCAATTGCAATCACCTTTCCAGATAGCTCTTCGTACGTGATTGGATTTTTTGTGAGTAAAGCTCCTATTTGTGTGCCCATTATAATTCCTCGTAAATCTCTTTCTTTTTCCCTTCTTGTTCTACTCCAATTGACATTATAGTTTATATTGATGTTGAAAGTAGGATATAATTGAAGAAGAATTATAAAGTAGAAAATAGAAAAGTTCATACCCGTTTCTGAGCTTTTGTATAGATGAAAATTTCTAGTTCTATCACGAAGAAGAACGAACTTGCTATCAGCACATAAATGAGAGGAATTGGAAATTGCTTTAAAAATGTATAGAATGGACCATGCAGTTTCCTTGTTTCAGCTTCATTGTATGCATGCTTTGTCAGACGTATTGATGCTTCACCATTACTGAGACCTTCCTTACTTTTTTCTAGGAGACTGAAGGTCTCATCTGTGGTGGCATGGTAGCACTTGACCTCCCCCAGTCATAGAATAAGGTTCTACATTTTGACTTAAATTATTTTGTAGTTGAGTTTGGGATACCAATCAATACAAAAGTAATTAGACACTTTCAAATAACATGGACACAATGAATTTCGATGGCTCATGCGATCCCAATCCCGGTGGACGAATGGGATTTGGCTGGGTTATCAATTGGGATAAGAAGAAGTCTCCCACAGAAGGCAAGGATGAAAAACAGAGACATCCAGAAAACACGAATAACGTAGCAGAATACACTGCACTAAAAGAAGGTATCCTTCAGTACCTGAAACTTGGTGGAAAAGGTCCTCTGCAAGTATACGGCGACAGCAAGCTTGTCATCAGCCAGATATCAGGCAAGTGGAAAGTCAAGAACCAGAAACTTGCAGTCATCCACAAGCAAATAAATGAGATCATCAAAAAACACGATCTCAAGGTGAAATTCAACTGGGTGCCAAGGGAGGAGAACTCAATTGCAGATAGACTTGCAATGCCAAAAAACGCTTCCAAAACCACCCCTGTTAAACTGGAAGACAGAAAGTTCGTCACTGATGTAAATAGGGCCTCTATTTCCCCGCAACTTCGCCTGAGTATCAATAAGTTGAATACAAATCCCACACCCGGATTTAAAAACTTCGCCCAGCTACGTACCGGCGGCCTTGATACCTTTTCCAGAAAAAAGATGAATGAACTAAGCGAAGAAGCTGGAAAGAAAGCTGTGGAAATAGTCAAAAAAGAGTTTCCCAATAGCACTAAAGATCAGGAATCTGCGCTTCGATGGATGCTTAGAGGATTGAGCACTGATCTGGCTGTGAGAAAAGTCAAGGTGGATGTTGAGATCGGTAAGAAGCGGAATAAGAAAAAGTGAATTGAAAGACAGAATAACTCTCAATCCAGTAAAATAAGCGTATACTGAGATGGTATCTCATCGTTCAGAGGAAATGAGGTCAGCTCAATGCCAAGTTTTTCCAGTGTTTTATCCATTCTTATTCCAAGCCCCA
>Ga0209936_1001726_pt1 | contig 11253 bp, 8 predicted proteins | sample SalPonR1_A_D1_MG_FD_185694 | JGI IMG/M metagenome (GOLD analysis project Ga0209936, IMG submission 185694) | Salt pond soil microbial communities from South San Francisco under conditions of wetland restoration - Salt Pond MetaG R1_A_D1_MG... ... | reverse complement strand
TGGATAAACCCGGCAAAAAAATTCTCTATAACCAGGGCGGAAACTGGTTTGTGACAGCAATTGCAGATCAGCTTCCTTCCGGCAAGGGAAAGCTGGACCTGGATGCAATACAGGTTAAACTAAACCCTGCAGAAGAGTGGGAGCAGATTTTTCATGAAGCCTGGAGAATCAATCGCGACTACTTCTATGATCCCAATTTCCACGGTGCGGACTGGGAAGCGATGCGTGAAAAATATGCAGAATTTCTGCCTGATCTGGCAACACGCCACGACCTGTTCAGAGTGATCCGGTGGATGCTGAGTGAACTTGCTGTGGGCCACAGTTACCAGAGCCAGGGCGATCTGCCATTCCGGGCCGAAGGAAATCCGCCCGGATTGCTTGGAGCCGACTACGAAGTTGCCAACGGGCGATACCGGTTCGAAACTATCTATGGCGGATTAAACTGGAATCCCAATTTACGCTCGCCGCTGCGCACGCCCGGTGTGGATGTGAAAGAAGGCGAATACCTGATTTCAGTAAACGATGAAGATCTACGTCCGCCTCAAAGTGTCTATGAACCCTTTGCAGGCCTGGCCGGCAAACAGGTTAAAATCACAGTTGCTGATAACCCGGATGGAAACAATGCACGTAATGTGACAGTGGTCCCGGTTTCAAATGAATCGAACATGCGCTATCTCAACTGGGTGGAAGCAAACCAGGAATATGTGGATGAAAAAACCGATGGAAAAGTGGCGTATGTACATGTTCCCAATACCGCTGATGCAGGACATGAGATGTTTAAACGCTATTTTTATCCGCAATCTCACAAAGATGCCCTGATTCTGGATGAGCGCTATAATGGAGGCGGCCTCATTGCCGATTATTACATCGAGTTTTTGAGAAGAGAATATATCTCACACTGGAATTTCCGCTATGGAAAAGATCTGATCAGTCCCAGAGGGGCAATTCTTGGACCAAAGGTAATGCTCGCAGATGAAACTGCCGGTTCCGGTGGCGATCTGCTTCCCTGGATGTTCAAGAAGTTTGAGATCGGACCGGTAATCGGTAAGCGAACCTGGGGCGGGCTCGTCGGTATTCTCGGGTTTCCCGTATTGCGCGACGGCGGCACGATAACTGCGCCGAACCTTGCTTTCTGGACTGAAGAAGATGGATTTGCCGTGGAAAATGAAGGGGTGGCTCCTGATATCGAAGTAGAACAACTGCCTGCAGAGGTCAACAGGGGTATCGATCCTCAGCTTGAACGGGCCATTGAGGAGATCCTGCAAATGCTCGAAGAGAATCCGCCAAAAGAGTACGAACGGCCGGAGTACCCGGTTCGGACTAAGAATTAAGAATTTTTAGAGGATTTGGGTAAATTCAGACATTCATAAATGTAATTTAAAACTACAACATGACTGCATCCGGATTTACTCATCTTCTATTACTTTGCCTTCTGATTACAGCTTGCTCTGCTGAAGAATCGGAGTTTGATTCTATTCAGGCTCCCGAAATTGTGACAAGTCATAAATTTGAAATCAATGACAGCGATGAAGTTCTCTTCGGACAGATCGCAGATATATCCATTGATTCAAATGACCGTATACTTGTACTTGACCCATCGGGGAAAAAGATCCATCTCTTTAACGAAAACGGAGGTTTTTTGGACAGCTCCCTTAATGAAGGCAGAGGCCCGGGTGAAGTACAGTCCACAGCTTACCAATTTCACGTATCTCCAGATAACCGTGTGATTCTCCATGACCAGGGATTGCAGCGACTCTCCATATATGATATCTCTGACAATAATTTGCAGCACATCCGGGATATAAATCTTGACATATTCCCAGCCAACTACCATTTGTCACCTGAAGATAAAATATACCTCCATTCATCTGCATCCTCCAGGCAGGGAGAAGAAACAGACCGCATCATTATTCTGAATTTGGAAGGAGAAGTTATCGATGACTCTTTTCTTGAATTTGAGAAAGGGGATAACCTCAAAATCAATAACCTGAATGGTATTTCCAGCATGAGTATCTCTTCAGCTGAGCACGTCAAAAATCTGTTTCTCTTTACGGATGAGATGATTATTCACAACCGGTCAGGTGAGATTGAATTTACAGCTTATGATATTACTTCGGGCGAACCGATCCACCAGGTTAACATCAACAGACCCGATGTGCCTTACCCGATTGAAGAGAGGCGTGAATTTATCAACTCGTTCGGTGAACGTCTTGGCCTCGGCCGGGAATCAGTCAGTGACCTGGTTTCTGATATGCCCGAAACAAAGGCAGTTGTTCAGAAGTTACTTTTTAATAAAGAAAACAACTCTGTCTGGATGAATATATTGGACACCGGGGACGATATCGACTGGCTGATTTTTTCTGATTCAGGAGAATTGACCGGCCGTTTTAACCAGGATTTTGAGGGATCAATCCTGGCTGTGGATGATGGTAATCTTTATGTACAGTCGGAAGATGAAAATGAATCACCATTCATACAAGTTTACTCCTATCAGTTTCAATAAATATCATGCCGTCTAAAATTTCTTTCAACGAAAACCAAAAAGCCGGTTTTTTTTCTTCCTTAATGGGTGGTATCATCTGCACCGTACTATCAGCTTTGGGTTTCTATGTTGCTTTTTGGGGTGATGCCATCAGCGGCGGTATTCCTTTTTTACCCGGCGGCGTGAACACGTTAATTGGACGTCTGATGTTTGGAGGCGGTGCTTTTATAACTGCTTTACTTGCACTGTATGCTTTTTCGGAATTGATCAGGAGAAAGAGATAATGGGTATCCGAAACCTGTCAGGTATTTGGCATGGGCTGAAGTTGCACGTGAAGATGGTCGGCCGTACCTGTATGCCTGAGTGTACGAAATCCCAAAACCCTGAATGAAATTTCGAGCCAGGCATTTCGAACATACCCGAGACCAATGGTTCGCAGATCAACAGCATGTACATATCCCGTCTCCTGGCGATAATGGAGCGAATTTGGGTTTAAAGTCAATCCCATCCGGCTGTAATCCTCCGGGGTTCTCTCAATATCTGTTATCACAAGTTCACTATTTGCAAGTGTGACAGTTGCAACCGCCATTCTCAAAACAGGATGCATTGAGCGATACAAATTTTTTACCTCTTCCGTTTTTGCGTTGCTGCCCGATAGGAACATAAGCGAATGAAAACTGAAGCCAAGTACTGCAACGGTAATCAGAATTAACGATATTCGATAGAAATACCGGGTATTTTTTACCTTTCTGAAAAGAGCCAAAACATAGATAAATAACAGGATGACGGACGCAAAAACACCTCCGGCAATCGCAGGCCACGCAGCAAAATTCAGACTGTTAATCAAATAAAGAGACGTTCGCACAGAAAGGATAAAAGGAAAAATGCCAAGAAAAAGCAGAGTTACTATACCCAACACTGCAAATGCAAACATTTTTTTCCATCGATTCTTTACCGGTTTTTGAAGTTCAAACTTGCCGGAGGGATTTTTATCCAGGTTCAGAAGCCATTCGATATCTCTATTGGTAATTTCACTCATATGAAAATTTTACGGCAGGAGAGCTGTCATGTTGCAATTCCACTCATTGTGAGATTTCCGTCAAAGTACCACGCAAATTAATGTGCCCGGGAATGGATTAGTTGCGAAGTGTTTGGAGAAGCTTAAATGCAAATATTTACCAGATGTTTGTAACAAAATAGTAGGCAAGCATCAGTGAAACGATCACTTTCAAAAGAGTGCCCACAACAAACCCGACAAATGACCCGATTGCAGAACGCATAGCAGCATCCGATTTTTGTCCGGCGAGTAACTCTCCAAGAAATGCACCGATTAGAGGGCCGATGATGATTCCGAAAGGCGGGAAAAAGAGTCCGGCAACAATGCCAATCATGGATCCCAGGATACCATAACGCGTTCCTCCATAGCGGCTCGTGCCTACTGCCGGAAGTATATTTTCAAGCGTAACCACGACTACAACGATCAGTCCCCAGACCGCCAGAAACGAGATACTGAAACCATAGCTCTCCGTAAACTGAAGAAAAAGAAGCCCCACATAACCCAGCGGCGGCCCCGGGATTACCGGAAGAAAGGATCCAATAATTCCTGCCAGGATGAATAAAGCTCCGATTGTAATTAAGAATATTTCCATATTTTTTGTGTGCGGGTTTCAAACCCATGTTACATAAATGACTCAACAAATTCAGGCTTGAAATATATATACGGCCAGTCTTCCCATTTGGTTGCAAGTCTGGCTTTTACGGGTTTATGATTCGTATTGAAAATTGCACGTTCCGTTTCATTCGCGTTCCGGACTTTTGCGCAGCCTGGTGTACGACTCTCCTTTATAGCTTGCACATTCACCTTGCTTTGAACCATTCTATTGTACTCAATTCGCTCAAATTCAACTGTATCTAAAACTATTCATTCAAATCACGCTTTATTATCCTTACTTTTACGTCCGCTATCAGAAAATTACGCAGTCGCTGAATTTGCCTGAATCTCCATTACTGTAAAGATGAAAAATCCTTTTAAAAGAAAACTACCCGATCGCGAGTACGTCATTGCTCCATCTAAAACCGGACTGGGTACATTTGGAGGTGTGTTTACGCCATCCATTCTAACCATTCTCGGTGTTATTATGTACCTGAGGTTTGGATGGGTTGTCGGAAACGTGGGGCTCATCGGAACCCTCTTGATTGTTACACTTGCCACTTCCATTACCTTATTAACAGCGCTCTCTGTTGCTGCGATCGCAACTGATCAGCGTGTCCGTATTGGCGGAGCATACTATATGATAAGCCGTTCCCTGGGAATAGAGGCAGGTGGGTCTATTGGGATACCGCTTTTTATTGCCCTGGCTCTCTCTGTTGCACTTTACACGGTTGGTTTTGCTGAAAGTATCGTTAGTGTATTTCCCTCACTTGACTTTAAAACCGTGGGAATGGTGACAACCATAGCGGTGGCCATACTTGCCATGATCTCAGCCAAAGTAGCCATCCGGGCTCAGTATTTTATCATGTTTGGTATCGGTTTGTCATTGCTCTCCCTCGTTTTCGGAAGCCCGATCGAAGAGTCTTCAATTGAAATGTGGGGTGCCGCAGATCGTAATTCTGAAAGTTTTTGGGTCGTTTTTGCCGTTTTTTTCCCGGCTGTAACCGGAATTATGGCAGGTGTAAATATGTCTGGTGATCTTGAAAATCCATCCAGGTCCATTCCAAAAGGTACATTCTACGCCATCGGTGTCGGATATCTCATCTATATGACTCTTCCGATCATCCTGGCAAACCGTGCGGATGCGATAACCCTTATTGAAGACCCGCTTATCATGCGAAAAATAGCGTGGTGGGGTGATGCAATTTTGATCGGTGTCTGGGGAGCAACATTGTCTAGTGCAGTAGGGAGCATTCTGGGAGCACCGAGAGTTCTTCAGGCCCTTGCAAGGGATGGAATTTTGCCGCGATGGCTGCGATGGCTTGGAAGGGGTGACGGTGAAGATGATTCACCGAGAGTTGGAACAATAGTAACGATGTTTATTGCACTGGCAGCAGTTTATTTAGGTAATTTGAATATCATTGCTCCTATTTTAACGATGTTTTTTCTCACCACCTATGGCGTTTTGAACGCGGCAGCAGGTATCGAGCGGTTGTTAGACAGCCCTTCATTTCGCCCTGAGTTTAAAGTTCACTGGAGTTTTTCACTTTTGGGTACAATCGGCTGTCTTTCCGTAATGTTTTTGATTAATACACTGGCAACAATTGCAGCATTCATTTTTGTGATCTTAATCTTTATCTGGCTGCAAAGCAGGGAAATGAAATCAGCATGGGGCGATGTCAGTAAGGGTATCTGGATGGCACTTATACGAGCAGGACTGATGAGAATTAATATCGATACTGAAGCAAAAACGTGGAGGCCCAATCCCCTGGTACTTTCAGGTGCACCCACAAACCGCTGGCATCTTATCGAGTTTGCCAATTCCATAACGCACAATCGCGGTATCCTTACAATTGCCACTGTGATTTCCGGTAGTAGTATCGCTCCGGAACGCCAAAAAAAGATGGAAGAACATATTCGTGATTTTCTTTCCAAGAGAAGTATCCAGGGATTGGTTCGCGTTATTTCAGCAGAAAATGCATTTGAAGGTTCAAAAGATTTGGTAAAATCGTACGGACTCGGTGCTCTTGTTCCCAATACAATCATCCTGGGTGACAGTGAAAATAAAGAGATGCGGCAACAGTATTGCGATATGATCAGTCACTTCCACGATCAAAACAGAAACATTATTATTATTCATGATAATGATGAAGATGTGTTCAGGAACAGAAAAAAAATTGACATATGGTGGGGCGGATTAAAGGGAAATGGCGGTCTGATGATGATACTCGCTTACCTGTTGCAGAGCAGCAGAAACTGGTGGGATGCTGATGTAACCATTAAGATGATGGTCCCCAATGAAACAGCTGCATCAGGGACGAGAAAAAATTTGTCTGATATCATCAAAAAGCTGAGAACAGGCGCAAAATCGGAAGTCATCGTATCGAACGGAAGATCATTTAATGAGGTACTGCACGAATCTTCAGGTAACTCAGATCTCATTTTAATGGGCATGGCAGTTCCGGATGAGAATTTTGTCAGTTACTATGAAAATATTCAGAAAAGACTTCAGAATCTGCCGACAACCGTTATGGTGCTGGCCGGCGAAGAAATCTCTTACGGAGAGGTATTGATGCAGCAAGACACATTCCAGGAAGAATAGCTGTAAAATCTTGTTCAGGAAATGAACTATTCCAATTTTCAGCCATCATATCCGGCTACCTGCTACTACAGACATAATTCAATCAGTCACCGTAAACGTTTTCATCATATTATGAGCCGCAGGATCCGGGACTTCAGCAATCCATGCATATTCACCCGGTTCCAGCGACACGTTGAAAAAAGCAGTTGACCCCTCCGTCATCTCCATCACACCGCCCATAAATTCCGCACCTTTCGGTGCACGGTTTACAAGGCTCCCCTTCTGCGTCCAGTCCATCCAGCCGGCAAGACGATCAATCAGTTCCTCATCACTGCTATCGCTAAGTTTTACAAGCTGAACATTGTGGCCCAGCATATGAGCATAAGTAGCCTGGTCTTCAAAATAAATTTCAATGATATGATCGTCTGCACGCAGTTCTTTATCAAGTTCAATGCCATTTTCGGAAGATATTCTCAAGCTGGCTGTTGCCACCGGTTTATTACTTCCGGATTCTGTTTCAGTCACTTTCAGATGTTCAAGCATACCGAGATAGGAGTGGAACTGTTCATCTTCATCTTTCACGTAGCATTCAACCACATATTCACCCGGCTCCAGGTAAACCGTTGTTGAAGAGACCCTTCCCGCCGCAGTGAAACCAGGCCCGCCATTCGGCGCTGCACCGGGGTCAAAAAACCAGGAAGCATTTTCCATAATAGCCGCACCCAGGTTATTAGCAAATTCACCATAGGCGATATCTCCCCGGATGTATGGATTGTACTCCTCCTGAAACGGCTCAGTTATTCCCCTGAACCAAAGATCCAGAAGAGGTACATTAGCAGTTTCGGCCGCTTCGATGGCCACTTCCGGAACCCGGTATATCATAAAAAAATGATCTGACGGAGATGCATTTCTGAACTGAAAACTCGTCCAGCCGGATGAAATCTCATGACGGCTCAGCTCAAAAAGATGCAGATTTTTTTCTTGGTCGTGCATCGCGGTCACTTCTACCAAATGATCATCTAACGTCTTACCTGGCTCGCTTTTCTTTTCGGTGCAGGCTGCAATCAATAAAGCTGCCGGAAATATTAAAAAAAGGATTGAAGTTTTATGTAAAATGTATTTTGAATTCATATTGGATAAAATTTGATTAGTTGTAATTGAATCTAATAAAAATGTGATGCTCCACCATAAGATTAAATGAACCCATCACTCAGATTGTAAATAAGTATTTGCTGATAAATTACAATACATCTCTTTGACTGTTCTGTTTTTGCTCTTAGATGAGCTCTAAGAGTAAATTCATATCAACAGATCTGATTTTCTATATTCCGTAAAGACGGTTTTATCCCGCAAGGTTTTTCTTTTTTAAAAAATCGTTCAGTATATCACCCAAATCCGGTTTCCCGATCTCCTGCAGGTCATATCCCACACGAACCATCGGTTTATTGGCATCCAGGATCCGGGACAAATCAATCGGTGTGCCCACGATAACTGTATCGCAATCGGTTTTGTTAATGGTTTTTTCAAGATCTTTCATCTGTTCTTTACCGTAACCCATTGCGGGAAGTAGTGTACCGATACCGGGATAGATTTCGAAAGTCTCCCGAATCCGGCCCACTGCAAAAGGTCTCGGGTCGATGATTTCCGCTGCCCCGAATTTCCTGGCTGCAACAGTCCCGGCACCCATTTTCATGCCGCCATGCGTAAGTGTCGGGCCATCTTCAACTGCCAGTACACGTTTGCCGCGGATCAGCTCGGGCCGGTCAACAGTTACCGGCGATGCTCCATCCACGATTACAGCTTCCGGATTTATCTTCCGGACATTATCACGCACTGTCTGAATACCTTCGGGTGATGCAGTGTCCATTTTATTGATCAAAACTACGTCGGCAAGTCGCAGATTTGTCTCTCCCGGGTAATAAGTGAGTTCATCGCCCGGACGATGAGGATCGGCAATGGTTATCATCAGATCCGTTTTGTAAAAAGGAAAATCATTGTTTCCGCCATCCCACACAATTACATCCGCCTCTTTTTCGGCTTCCCGGATAATTGCTTCATAATCCACGCCTGCATAAATGACATTTCCGCGTGTCACATGCGGCTCATACTCTTCCATCTCCTCAATTGTGCAATTGTGTTTTTCCAGGTCTTCCAGGACAGCAAAACGCTGCACTTTCTGTGCCGCCAAGTCGCCGTATGGCATCGGGTGACGAATGGCAACAACCTTCAGGCCACGATCCATAAGTTCTTCGATCACTTTGCGCGAAGTCTGACTTTTACCGCATCCGGTACGCACCGCGCATACCGAAATAACCGGCTTGCTGCTCTCAATCATTGTTTCATTCGTGCCAATAAGTATAAAATCTGCCCCTGCCGCATTTACTTCCGATGCCACACTCATCACTTCCCGGTATGAGACATCGCTGTAAGAAAAAGCACACTGGTCAATGCCCAGGTCACGAATCAGTTCTGCAAGATTCTCCTGGGGGTAGATGGGGATTCCCTCGGGATACAAACTGCCAGCCAGTTCGGCCGGGTATTTCCGGTCATCAATATCCGGGATTTGAGCTGCTGTAAAGGCTGCAACATTGTACTCTTCCCGTTCCCTGTACCTTGTATTGAAATTGTGGAAATCGCGTCCTGCTGCCCCGATAATGATTACATTTTTTCTCTGTTCTGCCATCATATCTCCTCACTCTTTTTTTGATTTTCAGATTAGGTAGATCATCATTTTCTATCAGGTAAGATATAAATTTTCAGAAACTCTGCCACTGTTTTGGAGTAGCAAGTCAAGCAGAGTTTAATCCAAATGGATCAAAACCACCGATGACCGATACGTGTGGGATTAATCTGACAGGCCTGCGCCCACGTTGGGGTTAACGAAGAAGAATAGTTATCATCAGTTTAAAGCTTTTGAAGTATCTCCGAAATATCGTAAACATATATCTCATCAAATGGTTCGGTGCCAAGCGCATATATTTTTCCCAAATTTTCAGCAACAGCGAATCTTACGATCTTCCTGTCAAAGTGAGCTCTGAATAACTGGTTTCCATCCCAATCCCAAACTTCCACAAATGTTGTGAGTGATGGTATTGGATCGTCCCATAAATTTTCAGAAGTTTCATTCATTCCGTGCGTGAAAATGAAATCGTCGGAAGCCCACTGCACATAGCGGTATCTAATCCATTCGGAGTAACTTCCTGTTCGCCTCACAGCGCGATCGGATAGTGACTGATCATGAACTTCAATATCCTTTATCAGTTTAAAGTCGGAATTATAGATTTTAAACCGGTTAAAATATGAGTAAAAAGAGGCAAACATTGTGCCATCGGGCCTGGCGCTATTGGTCTTAGAGAAAAGTATGAATTTGTCCGGGCCTTCAATGTCGGATGGCGGATACTCCCCGAATTTTGAAACAGGAGTCGCATCGTCTGTTTTGATCGCAATATGTTCAACAACCGGATCATTCATGGGGGTTTCATCAAAGTTGGCAATATACAAGCTGTCATTTAACCGTGTGATCCCTGTCAGGTAGTTGAACTGGCCGGCATAGCGCATGGATTTTGCATCTGCTGCTTTAACCAGAGAAGTATCCGTCACTTCGAAAAAACGGACTTGTCCCAAAGCAAAATCATAAATTGAGAAACGGTTTCCTTCATTGACAAAGTAATCACCGGGTGGAAACTGGAATTCATCCGGGCCCTTCCCGTTCACACCCCAGGAATAGAGATATTTCAGCTCAGGAAGCTTAAACAGATGAATAAAGTTTTCGGGAATTAGCTCGGTGAGTAATAAGAAGTTCTCATTCACAACAAACATCCGCCGGGGAGAGCTTAGAAAAAGGCTATCAGAATCTACTAAATTTAGAATTTTCTGAACCTTAAGAGTATCACTGAATTCCAAAGCCTCAACTTTTTTGTGAAAAGCTGATTCGTTTTGATTTGTACAATTAGAAAAAATGAAAAGAACTGATATTATAATTGTCAGCATCTTTGCCCAAGTTACCAGTTTAACCATCATGATTAATGTGAAGGTTGGTGAGAATGTTTACAATTTCTTCTTCTTGAATATCTATTCAACTAAATAATTTAAACCGGTCTGTGGCCAATAAGACTTATTGGACAGACTCAGAGAAATTAATTAGCCTGCTTTATAATTCCTGCAGGTATCGGAGTATCCAAAGCATCGGATACCGCCCGCATCAGCTCCTTCTCTTCTGCGGATATGATCTTGTCCGATATCACACAGTAGATCACAGCGCTGATGATATATTTCTTGACAGGATTGGCCGAGGCTGCCAGCTCATCCAGTGCACGGTCAAGGTCCGCCAGGCCGCACTTTTCGGCCGGAAGTAGTTCCATATCATCCGGTTTTACTTTTTCAATTGGTTTCAGGGCGAACTTCCATGCTTTTTCAGGTTGATCATCTGATGTGTAAGAGAGAGCAGATAAAAGAACAGAGAGCTCATGCCCGATCTCCTTCAGGTTATGATGCCGGATGGCCGGTTCCTTTTTCTCCGAAAAAGCGGTATCAAGCCGG
>Ga0209936_1001722_pt1 | contig 11266 bp, 11 predicted proteins | sample SalPonR1_A_D1_MG_FD_185694 | JGI IMG/M metagenome (GOLD analysis project Ga0209936, IMG submission 185694) | Salt pond soil microbial communities from South San Francisco under conditions of wetland restoration - Salt Pond MetaG R1_A_D1_MG... ... | reverse complement strand
CTGGGGTATCCCTCCCCGGCCCGGAAGAAAGGCGCTGGGTCCGCTTCTTGCCGGATCGCGGCCTTCGAGTCTGCCGGCTGCTGCCGCCGGGGTACTGGCCTGTGGGGCTACATTTCCCGAAGTATCGTCAGGGGATAGTGCTCCCCGCGCAGATAGTCCTCCAGCGCCTGCGCCACCAGCGGGCTGCGCAGGCGACCATTGGCCCCGGCCTCGCGGATCTCCTCGGCGGTAAGCCAGTGGGTGGCCAGGATATCCGCATCTCGTTCCCGCTCCACGATCTCCTCGCCGACACGGCCGACAAAGGTAAAGCGCAGGAAGGTGGATCCGTCCGGTGCGCCGTCCCAGCGATAGATCCCCACCAGCGCCTCCGGCATGAAGTCACGCCGCGTCTCCTCGGCCACCTCCCGGATCATCGCGGTCTCCAGCGATTCTCCGGGTTCCAGGTGGCCAGCAGGCTGGTTGAGCACGCGATTGCCCGCGGCGTCGGCCTCTTCCACCAGGAGGTAGCGACCGTCGGATTCGATGATGGCGGCGACGGTGGTTCGGGGTTTCCAGACCATGAAATTGGCTCCCGTGATTCAGCTGGTCGGAGGTTGGCTCCAGGGTTTTCATTCTGAACGAAGCCGGTTCGATGAACGAAGCCCCATAAGCATGAGAACCACGAAGGTTTTCCGGGAACCGGGGACTCCTCGGACAGGGCCTCGGCGGCCATGGATGGCCGCCGTGGAGCGCCAGGGATGGTACTCGCGTCCCTGGCCGAGGAGTCCCCGGTTCCCGGAAAACCGCCCCGGAGATGTTCCGCTAGGGCTGAGCGACGTCGGGCTCCAGGAAGAGTTCCCGGTTCCCGCGTCGAGCCCGTTCCAGTAAACTTTCGCCCCGGAATCCGGCCCCTGGGGCCACCGTACCGAATTCAGGAGCGACAACCGCATGGCCTTCGACAAGATCCAGCTGCCCGCCACCGGCGAGGCCATTACCGCCGACGCCGACTGCAACCTCCACATCCCCGACCACCCGGTGGTCCCCTATATCGAGGGCGATGGTACGGGTGTCGACATCAGCCCGGTGATGAAGCGGGTCGTGGATGCCGCAGTGGAGAAGGCCTACGGCGGCAAGCGGGCCATCAGCTGGATGGAGATCTACGCCGGCGAGAAGGCCAACCACGTCTACGGCGAGGAGATCTGGCTGCCGGCGGAGACCCTGGAGGCCATCCGGACGTACAAGGTCGCCATCAAGGGGCCGTTGACCACGCCGGTGGGCGAGGGGATCCGCTCGCTCAACGTCGCCCTGCGCCAGGATCTCGACCTCTACACCTGCCTGCGACCGGTGCGCTACTACGACGGCACGCCCAGCCCCCTCAAGGAGCCGGAGAAGACCGACATGGTCATCTTCCGGGAGAACTCCGAGGACATCTACGCCGGCATCGAGTGGCAGGCCGGCACCCCCGAGGTGAAGAAGGTCGTCGACTTCCTCCAGGGCGAGATGGGCGTGGACAAGATCCGCTTCCCCGAGACCTCCGGCATCGGCGTGAAGCCGGTCTCGGAGGAGGGGACCAAGCGGCTGGTGCGCAAGGCCATCGAGTACGCCATCGACCAGGACCGCCCCTCGGTGACCCTGGTGCACAAGGGCAACATCATGAAGTTCACCGAGGGCGCCTTCAAAGCCTGGGGCTACGAGCTGGCGAAGGAGGAGTTCGGCGCCACCGAGCTGGACGGCGGCCCCTGGCTGACCTTCAAGAACCCGAAGACCGGCCGGGACATCGTGGTCAAGGACGCCATCGCCGACGCCTTCCTCCAGCAGATCCTGCTGCGGCCGGAGGACTACAGCGTCATCGCCACCCTGAACCTCAACGGCGACTACATCTCCGACGCCCTGGCCGCCCAGGTCGGCGGCATCGGCATCGCCCCGGGGGCCAACCTCTCCGATACCACGGCGCTGTTCGAGGCGACCCATGGCACCGCGCCCAAGTACGCCGGGCAGGACAAGGTCAATCCCGGCTCCCTCATCCTCTCCGCGGAGATGATGCTGCGCCACCTGGGCTGGAACGAGGCGGCCGACCTCATCGTGGCCGGCATGGCCGGCTCCATTCGCGAGGGCGTGGTGACCTACGACTTCGCGCGGCTCATGGACCACCCCACCGAGGTGGGTAGCGCCGGCTTCGGGGAGGCCATCATCGCCCGCATGGGGGCCTGAGACCTCCCGATACTCATGGCCTGTTCAGTCCTCCGGGAGCGGCTGGATCCGCTGCGCCTGGAGGCCCTTGGGGCTCTCGTGGAGTTCGAAGGCGACGGGCTGGCCCCGGCGCAGGGTCCGGAAGCCCTCCATGTCGATGGCGCTGAAGTGGGCGAAGATGTCTTCTCCCCCGTGTTCGGGGCGGATGAAGCCGTACCCCTTGGTGTTGTTGAACCACTTGACGATTCCGGCGGGCATGGGGCTGGCCTGAAGCGTTGGGTGAGCCTGAACCGGCGGGCGCCGATCCCCCTGGCAGGCTACTCCCCGGCCGCCTGTCCCTTGAAAGCTGGCCCAGGTTCCCCCCATCGTCAAGGTAGTTCCGAGGTTCGTACGACCTCGGTGGTCGATGAGCTTCCACCTGAAAAATCCCCTTTCTTCACAGTGGTTTGTGGTCTCACCCTTGGCCGCGGCAGTGTGTTGATATACTCTGCCAACAGGGTCGCGAAGCGGGGGTCGGAACCCGATCCCCGATGCCTTGGTCCAAAGGACATAGCGGAGACATGAGCGAAGAACGTCCGGAAGATGGCGATGAGGACCTGGCAGTCGAGCCGGGCAAGCCGAAGCTCAAGCGGCCGCCCATGTACAAGGTCCTCATCCACAACGACGACTACACGCCCATGGACTTCGTGGTCCACATCCTGGAGAAGTTCTTCGGGATGGGACGGGAGAAGGCGACCCAGGTGATGCTCCAGGTTCATACCCGGGGCGTCGGTGTGGCGGGGGTCTATACTCGGGAGGTGGCCGAGACCAAGGTGGCTCAGGTCAACGATTACGCCCGGGAGCACGATCACCCGCTCAAGTGCACGATGGAGGCGGCTTAACCGCCGGTGGACGCAGATGCTTAGTAAAGAGCTCGAATTCACGCTCAATCTCGCCTTCAAGGAGGCGCGCGACAAGCACCACGAGTTCATGACCGTGGAGCACCTGCTGCTTGCGCTGCTGGACAATCCGTCCGCGGCGGAGGTCCTGCGTGCCTGCGGTGTGGACCTGGAGCGTCTGCGCCAGGACCTTACCGAATTCATCGACGAGACCACGCCACTGCTGCCCGAGGGAGATACCTCGGACACGCAGCCCACGCTGGGATTCCAGCGGGTGCTGCAGCGGGCGCTGTTCCACGTCCAGGCCTCGGGGAAGAACGAGGTCACCGGCGCCAACGTCCTGGTGGCCATCTTCAACGAGCAGGAGTCCCAGGCGGTCTTCTTCCTCAACAAGCACGACGTCACCCGCTACGACGTGGTCAACTACCTCTCCCACGGCATCTCCAAGGTCGGGGATGACGAGGAGGAGGATGACAGCGACGAGGGCATGTCCGGCTCGGCCGACGAGGAAGAAGAGGACGGGGCCGAGGAGAGCGGGTCCCCGCTGAAGCAGTTCGCGACCAATCTCAACGATCAGGCGCGTCGGGGTCGTATCGACCCGCTCATCGGGCGCGCCAACGAGATCGAGCGGACCATCCAGATCCTCAGCCGCCGCCGCAAGAACAACCCGCTCTACGTGGGCGAGGCCGGTGTGGGCAAGACCGCCCTGGCCGAGGGCCTGGCGCGCAAGATCGTCGACGGCGAGGTGCCGGAGATCCTCTCCGAGAGCACCGTCTACTCCCTGGATCTGGGTGCCCTGCTGGCCGGGACCAAGTACCGCGGCGACTTCGAGAAGCGCCTCAAGGCGGTGCTGGCCCAGCTCAAGAAGGACAAGGGCTCGATCCTCTACATCGACGAGATCCACACCATCATCGGGGCCGGTGCGGCCTCCGGCGGGGTGATGGACGCCTCCAACCTGCTCAAGCCCATGCTGGCCTCCGGCGAGCTGAAGTGCATCGGCTCCACCACCTACCAGGAGTACCGCGGGATCTTCGAGAAGGACCGCGCGCTCTCCCGCCGGTTCCAGAAGATCGACGTGCCGGAGCCAACGGTGGACGAGACGGTGCAGATCCTCGAGGGTCTCAAGGGCCGCTACGAGGACCACCACAAGGTGCGCTACACCAAGCCGGCGCTGCAGGCCGCCGCCGGCCTCTCGGAGCGGTATATCACCGACCGGTTCCTGCCGGACAAGGCCATCGACGTCATCGACGAGGCCGGCGCCAACATGAACCTGCTGCCGCCCTCCCGGCGCAAGAAGACCGTGGGCGTGAAGGAGGTCGAGGCCATCGTGGCCCGCGCCGCCCGGATCCCCCCGAAGCAGGTCTCCAAGTCGGACAAGGAGGTGCTGCGCAGCCTGGAAGAGGACCTCAAGCGGGTCATCTTCGGCCAGGACGACGCCATCGATACCCTGACCTCTGCCATCAAGATGTCGCGCTCCGGGCTGGGGCGCGAGGATCGGCCCATCGGCTCCTTCCTCTTCTCCGGCCCCACCGGCGTGGGCAAGACCGAGGTCACCCGGCAGCTGGCCAATACCCTGGGCGTGGAGCTCATCCGCTTCGACATGTCGGAGTACATGGAGGCGCACACCGTTTCCCGCCTCATCGGCGCGCCTCCGGGCTACGTCGGTTTCGACCAGGGCGGCCTGCTCACCGAGGCGGTGACCAAGCACCCCCACTCGGTGGTGCTCCTCGACGAGATCGAGAAGGCCCATCCGGACGTCTACAACCTGCTGCTGCAGGTGATGGACCACGGTTCGCTCACCGATAACAACGGCCGGCAGGCGGACTTCCGCAACGTCATCCTGGTGATGACGTCCAACGCCGGGGCGGAGCAGATGAACCGGCGGTCCATCGGCTTCCGGACCCAGGACCACTCCACCGACGGGAGCGAGGCCATCAACCGGACCTTCACGCCGGAGTTCCGCAATCGGCTGGATGCCATCATCCAGTTCGACGCCCTCTCCCAGGAGCAGGTGGTCAACGTGGTGGACAAGTTCGTCGCCGAGCTGGAGGCGCAGCTCATGGATCGCCACGTCTCCATCGAGGTGGACGAGGCGGCACGCGACTGGCTGGCCGAGCGGGGCTACGACCCGTCCATGGGCGCCCGGCCCATGAGCCGGATCATCCAGGAGCACATCAAGAAGCCGCTGGCCAACGAGCTGCTCTTCGGCGAACTCGCCAACGGCGGCCACGTGAAGGTGACCACCGACGGCGACGAGCTCGCCTTCGAGTATCAGCCGCGGGTGAGTCGGGGGAGCGAGGCCTCCTCCGAGGCCGAGCCCGCCTGAGGGCGGGCAGGCGCCGCCGGGTGGCGGCGCCGGCTACTTCCGCATGCGGTAGGTAATGCGGCCCTTGGAGAGATCGTAGGGGGTCAGCTGGACTACCACCTTGTCACCGGCGGTAATCCGGATGTAGTGCTTACGCATCTTGCCCGAGATGTGGGCGGTGACGATGTGGCCGTTCTCCAGCTCCACGCGGAAGGTGGTGTTGGGGAGGGTTTCCATCACCGTCCCTTCCATCTCGATGTGGTCGTCTTTTGCCATGGGCGGGTGGCATCCTCGCTCGCTGATTGACTGACCCCGCATTGTGCCGCATGGCGGGGCGCTTTTCAAAAAGCCCGACTCGGACGGCGGGGATCAGCCCCCTGCGATGTCGGCCTTTCGTCCATTCGGTGCCATTCCCCTCCTTCTAGCAGTTCCACCGGCCGGAAATCCACCTTGTAGGCCATCTTGGGCGAATCCGGGATCCAGTAGCCGAGATAGAGCCAGTCGAGCCCGCGTGCCCGGGCCAGCTGGACCTGGGTCAGGATGGCCTGGACCCCGAGCCCGCGGCGGGGCAGATCGGGGTCGAAAAAGGTGTAGACCGCCGAGAGCCCATCCTCGAGGACATCCGTCACGGCCACGGCCAGGAGTCGGCCCGCGCCATCGGTAAGCTCCAGGAAGAGGGTGGGGCACCAGGGGCAGGTAAAGAATTCCAGGAACTGCTCCGGTGTCGGGTCATCCATGCCGCCGGCGGGATGACGGGCCGCCAGATAGCGGCGGTAGAGCTCGAAGTTTTCGGCGGTGATCCGGGGCGGTCGCAGGCGCACGCGGAGATCGACATTGCGCCGGCTCGTACGGCGCTGGCCGCGGGTGGGCCGGAAATCCGCCACCGGGATCCGGGCCGCCCGGCAGGCGCTGCATTCCGGGCAGTCCGGTCGGTAGACCAGGCAGCCGCTGCGCCGGTAGCCGGTGGCCAGCAGGTCGGTGTAGGTGGGCGGATCCAGTTCGCGATGGGGGTCCACCAGGCGCTGGACCGCGACCTCTCCGTCCAGATAGGGGCAGTCCTGGCGGGGAGTGCGGAAGAAGCGCAGGGGGCGGGTATCGTTCATGCCGGCGCTCCGAATACCTCCGGGAAGAGTTCTTCCAGCGGATCCAGGCGCCAGCCACCGGTACGGTCCGGCGCGGCTACCGCTGCCTCCAGGGCGTGGAGGAAGGCGGGTCGCGACCACTCCTCCACGCCCATCCGCAGGAGGTGGGGGCTGGCCACCTGGGCATCCAGGAAGTGGAATCCCCATCGCCAGAGCTGCCGCGCCAGGGTCGCGAGGGCGATCTTGGAGGCGTCGGTGACGCGGCTGAACATGGACTCCCCGGCAAAGGCGGCCCCCACGGCGACGCCGTAGATCCCGCCCACCAGGGCCCCGGAATCATCCCGGACCTCCACCGAGTGGGCGTGGCCCAGTTCGTGGAGGCGGCGATAGGCCAGCGCCATGGCGGGGGTGATCCAGGTGCCTTCGTCCTCCGCCCGGGGGGCGGCGCAGCCGGCCACCACGCCCTCGAAGTCGCTATCCGCGCTGAGGTGCAAGTGGCCCCGTCGCAGCGTCCGCCGCAGGCTGCGGCTGACGTGGACGCCCCCCGCCGGGAAGACCGCGCGCGGCTCCGGGGACCACCAGAGGATGGGCTGGTCCTCCCCGTACCAGGGGAAGATCCCGCGCCGGTAGGCCGCCAGCAACCGCTCCGGGCGCAGGTCGCCGCCGGCGGCCAGGAGGCCGGGCGGGTCCGGCAGCGCCTGCTCCGGGGGCGGGAAGGCCTCCGGCGGGGCCCCCTCGTCGATCCAGGGCAGGATCATGGATCCCCCTCACGGAAGGGGAGCTGCCCCTGGAGATCGGCCATGTAGTCTTCCAGCAGCCCCCGTTCGCGCTGGATGAAGTCGGCCACTGCCGGCCGCAGTCGCTCCCAGCCGAGGTAGTGCACCGATCGGGTCCAGACCGGCTCGAAGCCGCGCGGGACCTTGTATTCGCCCTGGGCGCCGGGCTCGAAGCGGGTGAGCCCCTCGCGCAGGCAGTACTCGATGCCCTGGTAGTAGCAGGCCTCGAAGTGGAGGCCGGGATAATCGGCCGCCGCACCCCAGTGGCGGCCGTAGAGGGTGTCGCCGCCGCGATAGCAGATGGCCGCGGCCACCGGCTGGTCGCCGTCGCGGGCGAGGAAGACTACCAGGTTGCGCGGTAACCGCTCCCCAATCAGGCGGAAATAGTCGCGGGAGAAGGTCGGGATCCCGCCCTTGCGCAGGAAGGGATCGCGATAGAAGTGGATCAGCGCCTCCCAGTCCGCCTCGGTCAGCTCGTCGCCGTGGCGGGTCTCCAGGGTCAGGCCGGCGTCGGTGACCTGGCGGCGCTCCCGCCGGACCTCTTTGCGCCGCTTGCTGGTGAAGTCGGCCAGGAAGGCGTCGAAATCGGCCCAGCCGCGGTTACGCCAGTGGAACTGCACCCCCCAGCGGGTGAGGTAGCTCGCCGCCTCGGCGGCCGCCGTGTCCGCGGGGTCGGTAAAGAGCAGATGGGCGCCGGAGAGCTCTTCGCGGTCCACCGGTCCCTGCAGCGCCTCCAGCAGCGCCCGGCGGACGGCATCGGGATCGGGGTCATCCGGGGCGATCAGCAGGCGTGGCCCCGGCGCGGGGGTGTAGGGAATGGCGCTGACCCCCTTGGGGTAGTAGCGTCGCCCCATGCGCTCCCAGGCGTCGGCCCAGGCCCAGTCGAAGACGAACTCGCCGTAGGAGTTGTCCTTGAGGTAGTAGGGGCAGGCGCCCACCAGGGTGTCGCCGCGCCAGGCGGTGAGGTGGGCCGGGAGCCAGCCGTAGTCCTCGCCCACGGCGCCGGTCTCCTCCATGGCGGCCAGGAGTTCGTGGCGCAGGAAGGGGTCGCCCGCCGGGGAGACCAGCGCATTCCAGGCGGCGGCGTCGACCTCGGCGAGGGCGCGGTGCTGTTGGATGGCGGGTTCCGGGGTCATGCGCGTGCCGTCCTCGCGGTCACTCGAATCGGTGCTCCAGGGTCAGGGCAGCGGTGGCCGCCCGGGGGACCTCGTCGCCGCCGGTCTTCACGGTCTCCAGGGTCCGCGCCAGGTCCAGATGGAGGCGTCGGAAGAAGGTAACGCCCGCGGTGTAGAGGGTCAGGTTGCTGGCGCGATCCCCCCGGACTCCCACCCGGATATCCGGGAACCAGAAGACCCCGGGAGCGAATCCCGCATCGGCGGCGAACCACTGGACCGGCTCCCCAAAGACATCCTCCCGCTCGCCCAGATCCAGTCGGGCGCCGGCATACCAGCGCCGATCATCCGTATGGACCGCGGCGGCGTAGGTAAAGCGCGGCTCCATGGTCCAGGTGGGGGACTCGGGATAGCCGTCCACCGCGGCCGTCTGTTCCTGCCAGTCGAAGCTCGGGCTGCCGAGGTGGAGGAAGCCGGCCTGGAGGGTGTAGTGGTCCGCCGCCCAGGTCAGCCCCAGGTCGATGCTGCCGCCGTCGCTACCGAGATAATCCGGCTCATCCGGGGTCTCGAAGGGGTCGTCGGCCGTGCGATCGTAGACCACCGCCTCCCGCGCCAGGTGGACGCTGTGGTGGCGGTAGCGGACGCCGCCGTAGAGCGTGCCATCGGCCTGCCGGCTCAGTTCGCGACTGTAGCCGAGCCCCAGGCTGGTGACCTCCGCGTAGCGGAAGAGGGCGGCGGCATCGGTGTCCAGGAAGGGGTCTCCGGCCCCGTCGGTCTCCACTCGGACCGGCTCCGCGAGGACGTCCACCGCCGCCCGGCCCAGCGTCTCCGCCGAGACCTCCAGGGTGCCGCCCAGGGATTCGCTCTCCAGCAGCAGGGGCGTACCGGGCCACTGGATCCCGGCATGGCCGCGGGCGTAGCCGTCCTGCTCCAGCTGACCGAGCAGGCTGTCCAGCTCGTCCTTGAGATTCAGGGCCTCGGTGGCCGTGAGGTCGTCCCGCTTGAGCTGGGCATCCAGGTAGTCCACCTGATCCTCCAGGTCATCCAGCGGGCCCAGGCGGTAGCCGAAGGTCAGGCCCAGCAGGCCCACGGCATTGTCGCTGGTGGCCGTCAGGGCCGCCGGCGCGGCCGGGTTGCTGCGGGTATCGCCGGGGTAGTGCAGGGTCGAGCCGGTACCACCCACGGCGGTCCCCAGCGGGTTGAGCCCCGGTGAGGCGGAGGCGGCCAGCGGGAAGAGGAGGGGGAGGAGTGCGAGCGCCCGGGGCCGGAGTGATTGCGCCCGCCCGGCGACCCCACCGGGGGCGGTCGCCTGCGACGTGTGGGCCCGGAACACGGCGGCCACCGGGAAGGGACGGGTCGGCCTAGCCGTTCTTCTTGCGCTCGACGGCCAGCGCCTCCAGGTACCGCTCGGCATCCAGGGCCGCCATGCAGCCGGTGCCGGCGGAGGTCACTGCCTGGCGGTAGACGTGGTCGGCCACGTCGCCAGCGGCGAAGACGCCCTCCACGCTGGTGGCGGTGGCGTTGCCCTGGGTGCCGCTCTTCACGTTGATGTAGCCCTGGGTCATGTCGACCTGGCCCTGGAAGATGTCGGTGTTGGGCTTGTGGCCGATGGCGATGAAGATCCCGTGGATGTCCAGCTCCTTGGTGGAGCCGTCCTCGGTGGAGGCGATGCGCACGCCGGTGACGCCGGAGTTGTCGCCCAGGATCTCGTCCACCTGCTGGTTCCACTCCACCGAGATCTTGCCCTCCTCGATGCGGTCGTTGATCTGGTCGACCAGGATGGCCTCCGCCTTGAAGCGGTCCCGGCGGTGGATGACGGTGACGTGGTCGGCGATGTTGGAGAGGTAGAGCGCCTCCTCCACGGCGGTGTTGCCGCCGCCGACCACCGCGACCTTCTGGTTGCGGTAGAAGAAGCCGTCACAGGTGGCGCAGGCGGAGACGCCCTTGCCGGCGAAGGTCTCCTCGGAGGGCAGGCCGAGGTACATGGCCGAGGCGCCGGTGCCGATGATGAGCGCATCGCAGGTGTAGGTGGTGCCGGAGTCGCCGTGGAGCTGGAAGGGGCGCTGCTGCAGGTCCACCGAGGAGATGTGATCGAAGACCATCTCGGTGCCGAAGCGCTCGGCGTGGCGGCGCATGCGCTCCATGAGCTCGGGGCCCTGCACACCCTCGTCGTCCCCGGGCCAGTTATCCACGTCGGTGGTGGTGGTGAGCTGGCCGCCCTGCTCCAGGCCGGTAACCAGCACCGGCTTGAGGTTGGCGCGGGCGGCGTAGACCGCCGCGGAGTAGCCGGCGGGGCCGGAGCCGAGGATGAGAAGCTGACAGTGCCGGGTCTCGCTCATGGGGAAGGACTCCTGCGGATGTTGGGAATACGGAACTCGATCGCTATGCCAGTGCAGGGACAGCCGACCACCACCGAGGGTTCCGTGGATGCATTTCATGGTACGGAAAGGCCGCAGGGGGGTAAAGCCTGAAACCCGCTTCGGAGCGGGAGAAATCCCCGCCGAGTCAGGTGGATGAGGCAGTGGCCGGGAGGCCGTGGAGGCTCGCCCTCGCCCCTGTGGAGGGGGCCGCCCTGTGATACGATCACCGGACTCATCCGCAACGGTTTCGAACCAGGGATCCCCGGGACTTCATGACCAGCCAGGCGCGCCGGACCCAGAACGAAGAGAGCCGTCTTACCCGCCACCTCCGGCGCGGTACGCGCGAGGGTGCGCTCTTCCTGCTGGGGGCGCTGGCCGTCTACCTGCTGGCCGCGCTGGTCACCTTCGACCCCATGGATCCGGGCTGGTCCCACGCCGGCGATACCCGCCGCATCGCTAACATGGGCGGTGTGGTCGGGGCCTGGTTCGCGGATCTGGCCTTCTACGTCCTCGGCTACACCGCCTATCTCATTCCGGCCGGCGCGGCCTGGTCCGGCTGGTACCTGGCGCGGGACCGGGGCGAG
>Ga0209936_1001710_pt1 | contig 11290 bp, 10 predicted proteins | sample SalPonR1_A_D1_MG_FD_185694 | JGI IMG/M metagenome (GOLD analysis project Ga0209936, IMG submission 185694) | Salt pond soil microbial communities from South San Francisco under conditions of wetland restoration - Salt Pond MetaG R1_A_D1_MG... ... | reverse complement strand
TGCGAATACCCCTTGATTTTTGCAAATATTGCTTCTAATACATATGTATTTCTCTAATATCCATAATTTTTATCTGGGCGCTCCGCCTCGGTGGAGAGGCGGCGGGCTGTGCGTGGGTTCCGTCCTCGAGGACGCCCCGGCGTCCCTCGGGACCCGCCCTCACCGGGCGGCCACTACCATCCCTGGCGCGGGGGGAATAGGGGCTTGTTCACAACTGTAGCCCAAAAGTGGGTTTAATGGAGTTTTGATTCGTGATTAGCAAATAAATTACATGTTAAATGACCTATGAATCAAAGACTTCTATGAAAGTATCGTACTTTTGTGTTTTATTCTTGAATTAAAGTGCTGCGGCTATGAAATATTTTTTATTGTTGAGCTTATTCCTTTTAAGTGAAGTGAATTTATTCTCTCAAGAAGCGGTAAAGTATCCGATTTTGGAGCATTTTACCAATACCCGATGCCCAATATGTGGAGCTAGAAATCCTGATTTTCACGAGGCTCGAAAATCCTACGGAGAGGATTTACTACACATCAGCTATCATCCGTCAGCTCCCTACCCTAATTGTGTACTTCACCAACACAACCCCGAAGGCAACAGCGCTCGATTCGATTACTACCGTCCACCAGGGACGCCGACTGTATATCTGGATGGAAAAATCCAGTCCGGGAGCAATATGCTAAACCCCTCAGATGTAGATGCAGCTTTACAGACCAAGTCGTTTATTGAGCTTGACGTTAGTCGAAGTATTAATAACAATACGCTCAGAACAGAGGTTTTTATTACGACGCGAGGTGAGATTCCAGCTGGCAGCTCTTATCGACTCTACGTCGTCGCTGTCGAACGCGAATTGATCTACGACGCTCCCAATGGTGAATCGACGCATTACAATGTATTTCGAGCTTTTCTTTCAAGACGGGATGGAGTGCCGATCACTCCCGCTGAGAATGGAAGTAGCTTAAGTTGGGTGGGGGTTGTAGACATTCATCCCGATTGGGTGGAAGAAGAAATGGTTGTGATTGCATTCGTTGAAAACACCGCCGAAGAGACCATAGAAAATGCAGGAAGTAGCCTACAGAGCACGACTTCGACCACAGAGCGGCCTATCGCTGGAGGTTTCTCTCTCTTTCCTAATCCTACTCCCCAACAAGTACAAATTTCCGGAGACGCTGTTGCACGCTGGGAGCTCTACTCCATTACCGGAGCCCGACTATCAGAGGGTGGGCCCTTGCAAAATCAGTCTATTTCACTTGCAGGTCATCCCGCAGGTCCTTATGTTTTGCGTCTGAAAAATAAAAAGGGGAAGTGGCAGACCTTCAAGGTGATAAAGGAATAACTTTCACACTAGAAAGTAGTTTGGGGGTTCAATAATGCTTAATCTCCGCAGAAACTCCAGCTTAGAAAGGGTAAGCCATATTGGTATTACCAGCTCACATTTACGCCTCCAATCAGCTGTCGAAAGCCCCCGGGAAAAACACCTGAGGTAAAGCGATTGAGCCTGGAGGCTCGAAAAACATTGTTGCCCAAGTTCTTTGCATTCAGGAAAACCTGAACCTCCTGACCTTTCTTTAGTTTCCAGGTATAGTTTACAAAGGCATCAAAGGTCGTAAATGCGTCTAATCGACCAATCGCTCCATCTGAAGACTCGGCATTGAAATTAGCAAAAGAGGTGTACTGTTCGCCGACCCGGTGACCCAATACACCAACAGAAAGCGATTTGTAATCATAGTTCAAGGCGATCGTCAGATTTATTTGGGGCGTGTATGGCAGTTCGTATTCGTCCAGCCCTCCCGAATCAAAATTAAACTCCACCTTTTCAATATCAGAAAATCGATCGGTAGGGAATTCGGGCTGAAACCATAGCTCTGAAACTCCGGCATCGTTTCTCACATACACATTATAGCCGCTAGGGTTAGCACTATATTTATCAGAAAATTCCTGTATCGTTGCCGGATTGTGAATGACCTGAGAAAAAAGATCTCTATCCACCAGCTTGCCGCCCATCACCTGAGACTGCATAAATGTTCCATTGAATTCCAGGTTGAGGTAGTGGTTTCTACTTTTTAGGATGGGAGCGGAGAGGGCGACCTCCAGTCCTCGCGTGCGAATTGTACCCAGTTCTTCAAACACCTCATTGCGTCCCGCAGCAAAAAAGTTCTCAATTTCAGTTTGAAAACCTGTCAATTGCCCATTGAGCAGATTGGGGATCAGTTCTCCTTTCCAACCCAGTTCCGCATTGAGGCTGAGCTCTGGTTCAATATTGATTTCTTCGCCTGCCAGTGGGTTGACCACGACCCCATTGCGTTCGACCAAAAAGCCAAAAACCTTTGATGGTGCAATAAAGCCACGATAGAGACTCCCGTAGACTTCTCCAACACCTAAATCATAAGACAAGCTCAAACCTGGCTGGCTAACCCAATAGGTGTTTTCTTGTTTATTTCCCCCCTCTTGTGTCAAGTCGGGATTCTGTGCGGCTGCTTTCCGATCCTGACGAAACATCTGGACGTGTTCTAACCGAAAAATAGGTGTGGCAGTTAGCCGACCCCACTGAAAAGCCATCCGCAAATAGACATTGGACGCCCAGACTTCGTAGTAAATATCACGCTCTACCTCGCCACTCCTAGCCCACCGCGAACTGTCGGCTCTGAGAAAAATATCAGAAAAAGTTTCAAAATGGGTATTCAAGCCCACCTCAATATTATGGGTATTCTCACCAACTGCCCAATCAAAATCAATGGTTTCCTTTAGACCTATAATATTGAAGAGCCATCGGCTATCCGTTGTGCTTTCTCTGCCATCCACGACGCGACCCACTCGCACATAGTCATGAAGCCCCGAAGGTTTATTGCGCAGATAACTGTACCGTTCCTCAAAAATATCTTCGCCCAGATAGGACTCCACTTGATCTGCCTGAACCAGATCCGTAACTTGTCGCCACCAATCGCGTTCAAAGGTCGAGCTATATAATTTGCTTTTGATATTCAAGCCGCTTGGAGCTGCGTACTTGTGTATGGCATCCAATCCCAGACGGCGCATTGTGAACTGGTCAGCATCAAACGGGTTCTGAAGCGGGTCTAATCGGTATGTGAAGGGCGTGATTGAGGTTAGGGATGCCTGATTATCCTCAATTTGCCCTGACACCTTAAAGTATAAAGATTGCGTTTCGTTTAACTCAGCAAATATCTTCGCATTTAAATTCATCATTTCCACAGCTGAATTCTGCCGAAAGCCATCGAATCGTTTGTATACACCTTCTACGAGAACCCCCACCTTATTCCAGGTGCCGCCGTAGGATAGAAGTCCCGTCATATAATTGCGCTGTCCCCCAACCACCCTAAGCCGGGCCTGAGGGGATTGAGGGGGCTTGGCCGTTATGAAATTTACGGCTCCAAACATGTTATTGGGGCCATATCGAAGCATATCGGCGCCTTTATATACCTCAACCGATGCTACACGGTCACTAACGGGGTTATAATAGGCGCCGGGCGCGACATAGGGTGCCGGTGAGGCGGGGCTTCCATCTTCTAAGAGCAATATCTTTTTCGAACGCCGTCCCCAACTGCCGCGAATGCTAATATTGGGCCGATTCCCCAAGCCCATATCACCGACCATATTTACGCCGGGAATGGTTCGAATGAGCTCTCCTGTTTCCAATGCATTCCGATTGCTCACCTGCTGAGGAGAGAGACGGAAATTAGACCCAACAAAGTCTTTTTTATAGGGTGTGAGATGAGAGCGAACAATTATTTCTTCCAGGCTTGTGGATCTCTCAGCTAATTCTATGGTGTAAGAACTATCCAGGCCTGATAAACTCGTCGTGTCTGACTTATAACTCAGGTAGGTGGCGATCAGAAATTGACTTTTTCCTGTAGGCGTAATTTCGAAATACCCTTGCCGATCGCTCACATCAGATTTACCATCATTTGTATAAACAAGAACTCCCGTTAGTGGTCTTTGATTTTCTGCTTCTACAACCCGGCCTTTGATGATACTCTGGGCATCCAAAAAAGAAATATTTAATCCAAAATAGAAAAATATAGAAATAGTAAAGAAGACAAGTTTCTGCATTCTGTACATTTTAGTGTCCGTTGATTATAAACAAGTTATATTATATAATACGAAAAGGAAGGCCCTTCGCTTATTGAGAAAAATATTAGTCTTTACCGGACCATTGAAAAGTTTCGAGAATCCGGCCCATATCTCGTTTTATAAAATCGCTAATGGGGCCCAGTGAATCGGGTTCATTTTGCGTATCGTAATAGAGTGCTAATTTAAAAAAATGGTTTGTGGAATCGCTGAGGAAAAACTGCATGGGTGAGGCAGCCGGACCTGAAAAATCAAAGACGACACCACTTACACCATGAATATTTTCATACCTATACTCCTCCATATAATCGGATCGGCGATTAATTTGATCTACGATTTCAAATGCATCTGACTTATAATTATCAAATGATTCCCTTCCGTTTAGGGCCGCGTAGCTGCAATACAATTGCGCCTGAAACATAGGGTATTTAATATTAAACCAGCAATCATGGGGCGGATTCAGTCTCTGGTATCTTGGGTCGCGATCAATTTCAGTGTAGTCAGGTATTTTGAAAGTAAAAGGACAGTCCTCATACTGGAATGTGTAGATGCTGCCCTTGGGGTATTCCACTTTGGGGAACATTCTCGGCTTTGGCGAAGAGTTATCTTCGCCACAGGCCATAATGAAGATCAGGAGCAAGAAAAAAAAGGTTATTGTTCTCATTGGGGTAGAATCATCTTAATTTTTTCAATTCTTCGTTTGGATACCGCTACAACCTGGAAACTGATACGCCCTACTTTCACCTCCTGACCAATCATAGGCATGCGGCCGGTCAACTCTAAAAACAAGCCCGCTATAGAGTCGGCATCACCCTTAATAGAGTCGAAGGAGTCGGTGGGTAGGCCTGTAATTCGACACACGTCATTCAACATGGATTTTCCATCAAAAATAAACTCAGTGGCGTTAAGCTTAACGTAATCGACTTCTCGTTCCTGATCGAACTCATCTTTAATGTCACCGATGACTTCCTCCATAACATCTTCCAGGGTTACGATACCGGCTGAGCCTCCGAATTCATCGACCACGACGCCCATATGCAGATGTTTCTGCTGAAACTCCTTCAGTAACTCATTGATTCTTTTATTCTCCGGAACATAAAGGATTTCGTCTTGTAAATGATGAGTCCAATCGTAATCTTTGTCGCGATCCAGGTTCCCCAGCAAGTCTTTTACATAAAGTATTCCAACCACATTATCAAAATCGTTGTCATAAACGGGAAGTCGAGAATATCCAGAGTCCTTAATCGTTTGTAAGACTTCGTCATATGGTGATTCCACATCCAATGCAACCACATCCACACGCGAGCACATAATTTGTTTGACAGTAACGTCTCCAAACTTCATAATACTCTTTAAAATATCTATTTCGTGTGCCGTATGCTTGTCCTGAGTCACTGTAAGCTCAATAGCCCGGTCTATATCTTCTCGATTAACATCTTTTTTAAAGGCATTTCCAAGGCGGGCTTCCAAAGATTTTGACATTGAGACCAAAGAATTGCTAATGGGCGAGATGATTCTGTCAATAATGTGAAGTGGTCGAGCCATAAATCGAGCTAATGTAAGTCCATTTACATTGGCGTAAACTTTCGGTGTCACCTCGCCGAATAGAACCAAAATGAAAGTGACCACTCCAACAGCTAAAATAAAATTGAAAATGCGGGCAAGCAGGGTTTCAGAAAGGAGTCCGGGAATATAAACGAGAAGTTCGTTAGCCCAAACCGTAAATATATCTTCAGATATCCAGACCCAAATCAGATAGTCAGAAACAATAACAATGGCAATATTAATGAAATTATTGGCTATGAGAATAGTCGCCAATAGGCGGCGGGGACGATCCAACAATTTTATGATTTTTTGGCTCGAGACACTACTTTCCTCTGTTAACTTTCTTAAATCATTCCGATCCAGGGAAAAGAACGCCACTTCTGAGCCTGAGATTAAGGCCGAACTTATTATAAGAATCAACAAAAAGAATACAGCAAGCAGTCCCCCTTGACCAGAAGCACTGATCAAAAAAAGACCCATTAAAAATGCCTTACTCGACTCACCTGTCGGTGGTTCATCTGCGTCCAAAGTCTGTAGGTTTATTTAACAATATGGCTTTTCCGAAAATCATTTCCTATTTTTCTAATTCTTCTTCAGATTCTGCATTTTCAGAACGCTCCAGAAGCCTGTAGTAATTCACGCGAACTTCGGTAATCCGCCGTTCTTGATTTTCATTGTCTTTGAATTTTCGCGTAACGAGTTTTCCTTCAATGTATACCAGCTTCCCTTTTTTAAGTTGCTCGCCAGCTCGCCGAGCAAGCGCTTCCCAGAAAACGATGTCATGCCATTCGGTTTTGGTTTGCCATTCGCCGTTTCGATCACGATAATTCTCATGTGTGGCCAGAGACCCTCTTGCCAGTAAACTACCACTTTCGAGTTCCTGAACTTCTACGTCTTTACCTAAATTGCCTATCAGTGTTACTTTGTTTATCATAGAGAAAATCGCTTATGTCGTTAGAGAGGCAAAGATAGTGAATTTCAACAGGTATAACTTGGCTTCTGGTGCTATTTACGATACCTCAGCTTGTGATGACGCTTTGTAGTATTCTCTGGCACTTACCTCTAAAGGGGATGGGATAGCGCTGCGCAGTGGGTCCAAGCCCGTAGGGGGCGGAGCCCACTATTCAGGGCATGCACTTATGACCTGAATAGTGGGCCGAGTGAGGCGGCCGGAGTCCCGAGGAGCGCCATCGGCGATCTCGTGGACAGAGGCCGATGCTTCCGAACGAGCCCCGAAGCATAGCGACCCTAAACCGCTCAGGCGGTTTTAGGGTATCCTCCAGAAAAGCAGGCCAAAAATTAAAGAAAACTTTTTTGCTTAGAGTTGAGAAAATCCCGGATAATTTTGGGAAGGCCATAATTTGGAATTTCCGACTCTGTAACCCACATACCCTCCAACTCTTCTGCCCAGTCCTCATCGCTTATAGCTTTGTAAAAATAAGCATGAATAAACCGATGACTTAAGGTTTGGGTATGGTGGCTGAGAAACTCAAATTCGGCCGCGGATGGAGAAACTTTAATGCGCTCAGCAAAGTCATTCGCATGCGGCTTTTGGGGATCAATGGTTTCGAGCATGGGGAACTGAAAAAGACCGCGCCAAATATCCGGCTCATTGCGTTTTTCAATCAATACACGATCGTCCTTGCGAATCAATAAGTAATGAAAGTGCCGATGTTTTCTGGCTTTCGCTTTCTTTTTTACAGGTAGGGTATGAACGCGATGGGAGCGATAGGCTTTGCATTTAGTCTGAAAGGGACATTTTTCACAAAGTGGTGATTTAGGTTTGCAAACCGTAGCCCCAAAGTCCATCAGCGCTTGATTAAATGCAGCAGCTTGCTGAGCGGGTATAGCTTCAGACAAAAACTGTTGCACGAAGATCTTTCCACGGGTTTCATTGATCGGTGTATCCTCTCCCTGGAATCTCATAACCAGACGGAGGCTATTTCCATCTAATACCGGGGTCGGCAAGTCAAAAGCGAATGAGCCTATGGCTGCGGCTGTATACGGACCTACTCCTTTAAGTGTGAGAAGACCTTTATAGGTATTGGGGAACGTTCCGTTGAGGTTCGCACTGATATGCTGAGCTGTCTCATGTAAATTTCGAGCGCGACTATAGTATCCGAGACCCTCCCACATCTGTAAAACGGTATCTTGAGTAGCCGAGGCGAGGTCGTGAACTGTAGGGAAAGCACGTAGAAATTTAAGATAATACGATCGACCCTGTTCTACACGTGTTTGTTGTAGAATAATTTCGGACAACCAAATCTTATAAGGATCCCGTTCTGATTTCCAAGGCATTTTACGATGGTTCTCTTCTTCGTGCCATTTCAGTAATTGATTGGAAAAAAACAGGCTCCGTTTCATGGAGTAAAAATAAAAAAAGGGAACATGCTTTCACATATTCCCCTTTAGAACTAAAATTTTATAATTATGAAGCTTTACTATTCACTCGATTATCATATAGTGTAGAATAGCGTGCAGCAATTTTACCTTTTAACTCTTTTCGAGCAAAAAATATCCGACTCTTAACCGTTCCTAGAGGAAGCTCCAGTTCATCTGCAATTTCCTGATATTTATATCCTTCATAATGCATCATAAAAGGAATTCGCGTAGAGTCATCTAGTTCTTCAATCATGCCTGTCAATTCGTGGGTCATGATGGAAGACTCGGCCTTGTTGTTGATGGTCACGCTACCACTGTTGATGTAATACATGTTTTCAGTGGTATCAATGATCGTATTTGCTTTTTTCTTTTTGCGGTAATTATTGATGAAAATATTCTTCATAATCGTAAACATCCAGGCTTTAAAGTTGGTCCCGTCTCTAAATTTATCTCGGTTTGTAATTGCTCTGTACGCCGTCTCTTGATAAAGATCTTTGGATGCATCGGCACTCTTCGTTAGATTGTAAGCGAATGAGTACAATACAGGTGAAAGATCATCGACCATTCCATTAAATTTCTCAGCAGTCATATCTTCTTTTTTGTTCTGACACAAATATACATCTTTGTTTAACTCTTGTCAAGGGCAAACCTAAACAAAACGGCAAAAAAGTCGAACAACACATTATATTTGTTTTATTATTATTTATAACTCTCTGTTTTTATTTCATTTGCAGTCTTTGTCAAAATACTGTAACTTAAAATATTTTCAATATTTTTTGAAAATTAAATTATTTGAGGTCAAATAGACTAGCGTTGGGCTCTTAAAATGAGATAAACGGCCACCCCTGAAAAGAGAAGATTGGGGACCCAAACCCCCAAAAGAGCTGAGGTGTCCTGATTGGTTGCAAAGGCGATTGAAAATCGGGATAAAAAAACAAAGCTGGCTCCCAGTGCAATACCAACGGCAAGGTGAATGCCCGCACCACCCCGTTCCTTACGAGAAGCGACTGCCATTCCTATAATCGTGAGTATAATTATTGTGACGGCATCGGCCGTTCGCCTGTGGAATTCAACTTCGTACACTTTCAATCCCGATCTTCCCCGCCTTCTTTGCGTTTCGAGATAGTTTAACAGCTCAGGTGATGTTAATTGATCTCGATCATGCTTGAATTCCTCAAAATCTGCAGGGAATAAATTCAAAGATATGGTTTGCAGGCTATCGGGAAACTTATACAGCTTCTCGCTACCTTCGAAATAGTAATGTTCGACGAATTCACTGATTTCCCATTCATGTGGAGGTCCCACCCATTCCATACTTTTGATATCCGTCACTTTTCGGATTTCTCCATTTTCAAACTCCTCAATTCGAACATCTCTGGCTGAGGTGTCTGACTTCCGGTAATACCTGACGAAAACCTTCGAATGATCATCAAGCATAAAATGAACGTCACGGGTTCGGCCTCTATCCGCGCCATCTCGCAGTTGGCTGTATTCGAAATCGAACTTCGCCTTATTTGCCTTAGGAATGACGTAATGGCCGCCCAAAAAGTAGAGGGTAGCTATGAAAAGAGCTCCGAGGAGATAGGGAAGCAAAAGGCGTTCAAAACTAATGCCCGCATTCAACAGGGCTATAAATTCGGAATCACTTGCTAATCGGGAGGTAAAAAAGATGACGGCAATCAAACTGAATAGTGGCCAGAGCAGTCCATTTATGTAGGGTATATAATTCAGGTAATAAGTGAACACAACTTCATTCCAAGAGGCTTCCGAGTTTAAAATCTTTTCTGACTTTTCAGCAAAATCGATAACAATAGCTATCATGGTAAATAGCAAGGCCGTATAAAAGAAGGCCACTAAAAACTTTCCAATGATATATCGATCTAACCGCTTCATAACCGCTTACTAATCCCAGGCAAAATTTCATCTTTCCAACTGGAAAACGTCCCGGCTAAAATTTCCTTGCGTGCATCCCGAACCAGCTCCAGAAAAAAGGACAGATTATGAACGCTGGCTATTTGCGGTCCGAGGGCTTCCCGTGAAGCAAAAAGGTGCCTCAGGTAGGCTTTGGTGAACTTCTGGCTGTACTGTGATTGGCTTTCCGAATCTAAAGGGCTAAAATCAGACTCCCATTTTTTATTTTTGATATTTATGATTCCATTATAGGTGTAAATCATACCATGGCGGGCATTTCGAGTGGGAAGAACACAATCAAACATGTCAATTCCACGACTGATACACTCGATAAGATTTACAGGAGTTCCTACGCCCATTAAATACCGTGCACTCTCAGAAGGCAAAATACTACAACACAATTCAGTCATAGCATACATGTCTTCGTGAGGTTCACCCACGGATAAACCTCCAATGGCATTAATTTCAGCACCCTGGCCGGCTACAAATTGAGCCGAGGCTGACCGTAAATCGGAAAAGGTGCTTCCCTGCACGATGGGGGCCAGCAATTGCTTAAATCCATAGGGCGAAGGCTGATTATCGAATTCATTCTGACACCGTTTCCACCAGCGGTGGGTCAATTCCATGCTCTTTTGGGCATAATCGTAAGTGCATGGATGGGGCGGACACTCATCAAATGCCATTATAATATCGGCACCAATAATTCGCTGAATTTCAATAGCACGTTCAGGACTAAAAAAATGCTTTGAACCATCAATATGGGACTGAAACTCAACCCCTTTTTCAGTAATCTTTCTTCTTTTACTCAAGGAGTAAACCTGGTACCCCCCACTATCGGTAAGCATGGGGCGCTCCCATCCCATAAATGATCTCAATCCTCCGGCGGCTTTAAGAATATCCAACCCCGGCCGCAAATACAAATGATAGGTGTTACCCAATAATATAGGGGCATTGATTTTATCTTCTAAATCAGATTGAAAAACGGTTTTCACCGTTCCTACTGTCCCCACCGGCATAAAAATAGGTGTTTCGACCTGTCCAGAACCCAGTTCTAGGAGCCCTGCCCGGGCTTGGGTTTTCTCATCATGTGCTTGCAATGTAAAACTCATTGGTCAAAGGTAATGAATGTCATACAGTTCCAAATCCGAACCTGAAAAATGATTTCAACCCAATATTTTGTCCTTTATAATAATGGTTGGAAAAAAATGTACCATTTGAATATCTAAAATACTATGATCAAGGTTGATTGATGATAAGGATGAACCTGCCTTTAAACAACTATTGATCAACAGCCCCTTAACTCATTTACAAGCTGAATCAAAAAGAAAAAATGGCTTGGATTGAAATCGATAGACCCATCTATATACG
>Ga0209936_1001708_pt1 | contig 11298 bp, 8 predicted proteins | sample SalPonR1_A_D1_MG_FD_185694 | JGI IMG/M metagenome (GOLD analysis project Ga0209936, IMG submission 185694) | Salt pond soil microbial communities from South San Francisco under conditions of wetland restoration - Salt Pond MetaG R1_A_D1_MG... ... | reverse complement strand
CCCGTGGAGTCCATGTTCGACAGCATGTACGCGGAACTGCCCGAGAGTATGCTCGAGCAGCGCGAAACCGCCGCCCGCTTCGTCAACTCCGGGGGCCACCGCTGATGGCGCGTATCACGCTCATCGAGGCCGTCACGCTGGCCCTCGCCCGGGAGATGGAGAACGACGACAGCGTCATCGTGCTGGGCGAGGACGTGGGGGTGAACGGCGGCGTGTTCCGCGCCACCGCGGGACTGCAGCAGCGCTTCGGCCCCGACCGGGTGATGGACACGCCGCTGGCGGAGTCCATGATCGCCGGCATGTCCATCGGCATGGCGGCGCAGGGCATGAAGCCCATCCCGGAAATCCAGTTCATGGGCTTCATCTACCCGGTGGTCGACCAGATGATCAACCACGCCGGTCGCCTGCGTCACCGCACGCGCGGGCGGCTGCACGTGCCCATGGTGCTGCGCGCGCCCTTCGGCGGCGGTATCCACGCCCCCGAGCACCACTCCGAGAGCACCGAGGCGATTTTCGCGCACATGCCGGGTATCCGCGTCGTCATCCCCTCTTCGCCGCGGCGCGCCTACGGCCTGCTGCTGGCGTCGATCCGTGACCCCGATCCCGTGGTGTTCCTCGAGCCCAAGCGCATCTACCGCCTGCAGAAGCAGGAGGTGCTGGACAACGGCGAGGCCCTGCCGCTGGATACCTGCTATATCCTGCGGGAGGGTGACGACGTGACGCTGGTCACCTGGGGCGCGATGACCTTCGAGACGCTGAAGGCGGCCGAGGAGCTCGACAAGGAAGGCATCAGCGCCGAGGTCATCGACCTCGCGACCATCAGCCCGATGGACCTGGACACCATCCTGGAATCTGTCGAGAAGACCGGCCGGCTGGTGATCGTCCACGAGGCCGCGCGCAACTGCGGCGTCGGCGCCGAGGTGGCGGCGGGCGTCGCGGAAAAAGGCATCTGGGACCTCAAGGCGCCGATCGTGCGCGTCACCGGCTATGACACGGTGATGCCGCTGTTCCGCCTGGAATACGAATACCTGCCCAGCGTCGCGCGCATCATCGACGGCGTGAAAAAGACTTTCGAGGATTAAGGCCCGCTATGAGCGTAGAGACTTTCAACCTGCCCGACCTGGGCGAAGGCCTGCCGGAAGCCGAGATCGTCAGCTGGCTGGTCGCCGAGGGCGACATGGTCAAGGTGGATCAGCCGATGCTGTCGGTGGAAACGGCCAAGGCCGTGGTCGAGGTGCCCGCGCCCTACACCGGGCGCGTCGTCAAGATCCACGCGCCCGACGGCACCATCCTGCCGACGCACTCGCCGCTGGTGGACATCGACACCAGCGGCGCCGCGCCCGCCGCCCAGGGCGGCTCACCGGACGGCACGCCGTCCGACGGCGCGAGCGCCGAGCCCAGCGCCGAGCCGAAGCCCGAAACCGCGGCGCCGGACGCCAAGGACGCGGGCGCCCGCGAGGACTCCGGCACGGTGGTGGGCAAGATGATGACCAGCGAGGACGTGCTGGAGGACGCTGACATCGCCGGCCGCAGCCGGCGCCGCAAGGCCGGCCGCATCAAGGCGGCGCCGGCAGTGCGCGCGCTGGCGAAAGAGCTGGGCGTGAAGCTGGAAAGCTGCCGGCCGAGCGGCCGGCACGGCCGGATCATCGCCGACGACGTGCGCGCCGCGGCGGACGGCGCCGGGCCCGCCCGGGCGCGCAGCGCGCCGCGGGTGAAGCTGCCGCCCGGGGAGCCCGAACAGCTGCGCGGACCGCGGCGCGCCATGGCGCAGAGCATGAGCGCCGCGCGCGACCACGTTTCACAGTGCACCATTTTCGACGACGCCGACATCCACGACTGGCAGCCCGGCCAGGACATCACCGCCCGGCTGCTGCGGGCGGTCGCGGCCGGCTGCGCCGCCGAGCCGGCGCTGAACGGCTTTTTCGACGGCGAGAACGTGAGCCGGCAGCTCGAGTCGCGCGTGGACGTCGCCATAGCCGTCGATACGCCCGAGGGCCTGATCGTGCCGGTGGTGCGCGACGTCGGCCAGAAGTCGCCGGCCGAACTGCGCGCCGACCTGGACGCCATCAAGAAGGCCACGCGCGAGCGCAGCGTCAAGCCCGAGGACATGCGGGACTTCACTTTCACGCTGTCGAACTTCGGCATGATGGCCGGACGCTACGCGACGCCGGTGGTGGTGCCGCCGACCATCGCGATCCTCGGCGCGGGCGGACTGCGCCACGACGTGGTGGCGGTGATGGGCGGCATCGAGACCCACCGCAGGATCCCGCTGTCGCTGACCTTCGATCACCGCTGCGCGACGGGCGGCGAGGCTTGCCGCTTCCTGGCAGCCGTCATCGCGGACCTGCAAAGACACGCGTGACGGGAACGGGCATGCACCAGCGCACCGCGGACGCACGCGAACGCTTCCTGGAAAAGGTGGCGACCGCGGCCCGCGAGGCGGCCGGCGACGAGTTCGACCTCGACCTCGCCTCCTATGCCCGGCAGTACTACCGCAACACCGCGCTGGACGACCTGCGCGAGCGCGCGCCCGCCGACCTCGCCGGCGCGGCCCTGGCCCACCTGCGGCTGGGCCGTCAGCGCGCGCCCGGCGAGCCGAACATCCAGGTCTGCAATCCCGCCCCGGAGACGCACGGCTGGCATTCGCCGCATACCATCGTGCAGATCGTCACCGACGACATGCCGTTTCTCGTCGACTCGATGAGCATGGTGCTGAACCGGCGCGGCAGCTACATCCACCTCACCGTGCACCCGATCCTGCCCGTCCGGCGCGACGCGCAGGGCCGGCTGCTCGAGCTGCCCCCGGCGGAACACGCCGGCCCCGATGCGCGGCTTGAGTCCTTCATGCACCTGGAGGTGGACCGCGAAACCACCCCGGCGGTGCTCGAAGAGATCACCGCCGAGCTGGAGCGCGTGCTGGCCGACGTGCGCGCGGCCTGCATGGACTGGCCGGAGATGCGCGGGCGCGCGCGCGAAATCTGCGCGGAACTCGAGAGCAATCCTCCGCCGCTGGACGCGGAAATCGTGGCGGAGAGCCGCGAGCTGCTCGAGTGGATGGCGGAAGACCACTTCACCTTCCTCGGCTATCGCGAGTACGAGCTGGTGCAGGGCGAAGAAGCGGACCGGCTGCGCGCCATTCCGGGCACCGGGCTCGGCATCCTCCGCCGGCCCGCGCCCCGCGAGCCCGGGGATCCCAGGCTGCTGCCGGGCCGCGAGATCCGTCGCCAGGTGCGCTCCAGGGACCTGCTCATCATCACCAAGGCCAATTCGCGCGCCACCGTGCATCGCAACAGCTACCTGGACTACATCGGGGTCAAGCGTTTCGACGACCAGGGCCGCGTGATCGGCGAGCAGCGTTTCCTGGGCCTGTGGACCTCGGCGGCATACAGCCGCAACCCACGCGAGATCCCCCTGCTGCGCGACAAGCTGCGGCGCGTGGTGGCCAGGTCCGGGCTGCGGCCGGAAAGCCACGGCGGCAAGGCGCTGGCCCACATCCTCGACACCTACCCGCGCGACGAGCTTTTCCAGAGTTCGCTCGCCGACCTGATCCGCATCAGCACCGGCATCTACTCGCTGCAGGAACGCCAGCGCGCCAAGCTGTTCGTGCGCCGGGACGCCTTCAGGCGCTTTTTCTCCTGCCTGGTGTTCGTGCCGCGGGACCGCTACAACACCCAGGTCCGGGAAAAGATCCAGGACATCCTGCTGGACGCCTTCGGCGGGGTCAGTATCGAATCGGCGGTGGAGATGTCGGAGTCCCGGCTCGCCCGGGTGCACTTCATCGTGCGCACGCCGCAGGGCGCCGTGCCGCGCGTGCAGGTGGGCGCGGTGGAAAAACGCATCGCCGAGGCCGTGCGCACCTGGGGCGACCGCCTGCGGGAAGCGCTGGTGGCGCGCTTCGGTGAAGAAGAGGGGCTCGCGCTGCTGGCCGAGCACGAGGAGAGCTTTCCGGCGGCCTACGTGGAAGACGTGACGCCGCGCGAGGCGACCTTCGACATCGAGCGGCTGGAGGCCATCAAGGCGGAACCGCGGCGCCTGCGCATGAGCCTTTACCGGCCGGAGGGCTTCGACGAGGACCAGGTGCGTTTCAAGCTGTTTCACGCCGACGACCCGCTGCCGCTGTCCGAAATCCTGCCGATGCTCGAGAACATGGGCCTGCGCGTCATCAGCGAGCGGCCGTACCGCTTGCGCGCCAACGGCGAGGGCGCGCGGCAGACCTGGATCCAGGACTTCGAGATGCGCACTGCCGACGGGCAGCCGATCCAGCCCGGCAAGATCAACCAGCTGTTCCAGGACGCTTTCGAGCAGGTCTGGACCGGGCGGGTGGAGAACGACGGCTTCAACCGGCTGATCCTGAAGGCCGGGCTGGACTGGCGCCAGGCCGTGCTGCTGCGCGCGCTTTGCCGCTACCTGCTGCAGACCGGCCTGCCCTTCTCCCAGGCCTACATGGAACAGGTGCTGGCTGAGCACGCCCTGATCGCGGAGATGCTGGTCGAGCTGTTCGAGGCGCGCTTCAACCCGGAACTGCCCGAGAAGCGGCGCGAGCGCAGCGCGCTGACGATCAACCAGGCGCTGTCGCACGCCCTGGAAGAAGTCACCAGCCTGGACGCGGACCGGATGCTGAACGCCTTCCGCGCGCTGATCATGGCCACGCTCAGGACCAACCACTTCCAGCCCGACGAGCAGGGCGGTCCCAAGCCCTACCTGTCGCTCAAGTTCGATCCGCACAGGATTCCGGACCTGCCGCTGCCGCTGCCGATGTTCGAGATCTTCGTTTATTCGCCGCGCGTGGAGGGGGTCCACCTGCGCGGCGGGCTGGTGGCCCGCGGCGGCCTGCGCTGGTCCGACCGCCGCGAGGATTTCCGCACCGAGGTGCTGGGACTGATGAAGGCGCAGGCCGTCAAGAACGTGCTGATCGTGCCGGTGGGCGCCAAGGGCGGCTTCGTGCCCAAGCGGCTGCCGGCCGGCGACCGGGAAGCGATGATGCGCGAGGGCATCAGCTGCTACAAGACCTTCATCAACGGCCTGCTGGACCTGACGGACAACCTGGTCGACAACGTGCTGGTGCCGCCGCGCGACCTGGTGCGCCAGGACGGCGACGACAGCTACCTGGTGGTGGCGGCCGACAAGGGCACGGCGAGCTTCTCGGACATCGCCAACGAGGTCGCGGCTGAGCGTGGCTTCTGGCTGGACGACGCCTTCGCCTCCGGCGGCTCGATGGGCTACGACCACAAGAAGATGGGCATTACGGCACGCGGCGGCTGGGAAGCGGTCAAGCGCCACTTCCGCGAGCTGGGCCTTGATACCCAGGCTGAAGTTTTCACGGTGGCGGGCATCGGCGACATGGCCGGCGACGTGTTCGGCAACGGCATGCTGCTTTCCCGCAAGATGCGGCTGCTGGCGGCCTTCAATCACCAGCACATTTTCCTCGATCCGGACCCCGACCCCGAAACCAGCTTCGAGGAACGCAGGCGCCTGTTCGAGATGCCCCGCTCCAGCTGGACCGACTACGACCCCGCTCTCATCTCGGCCGGCGGGGGCGTCTGGTCGCGCAGCGAGAAACTGGTGCCGCTCTCGCCCCAAGTGCGGCGCATGCTCGACCTCGAGCAGGAAGGCGTGACGCCGGACGAGCTGATCCGCGCCATCCTGCGCATGCGAGTGGACCTGTTGTGGAACGGCGGCATCGGCACCTACGTGAAGTCCAGCGAAGAGAAAAACAACGAGGTCGGCGACCGCGCCAACGACGGCGTGCGCATCGACGGCGCCGAGTTACGCTGCCGGGTGGTCGGCGAGGGCGGCAACCTGGGCTTCACCCAGCGCGGCCGCATCGAGTACGCGCTCAACGGCGGCCGCATGAACACCGATTTCATCGACAACTCGGCGGGGGTCGACTGCTCGGACCACGAGGTCAACATCAAGATCCTGATCAGCGTCGCCAACCGCCACCGCGCCCTCACGCCGGCAAGGCGGGAGAAACTGCTGGTCGGCATGACCGGCGAAGTGGCCGCGCTGGTGCTCCGGAACAATTACCTGCAGACACAGGCGCTGGGGATCGCCGAGTCCACCGCGGCGGCACGCGTCAATGAACATGGCTGGTTCATCCGGCTGCTGGAGAAACGCGTGGGGCTCAACCGCGCGCTCGAGTATCTGCCCGACGACGAGCAGATCGACCTGCGCCGCAAGGCCGGCAAGGGCCTCACGCGCCCGGAACTCGCGGTGGTGATGAGTTACGCGAAGATGGCGCTGTATGCCGAGATGGTCGCCTCCAGCGTGCCCGAGGACGAGTACCTCTCCCGGGAACTGGGGCGCTACTTCCCCACGCCGCTGCGCAAGCGCTACACGAGCTACCTGCGCGAGCACCCGCTGGCGCGCGAGATCATCGCCACCATGATCACCAACAGCCTCGTGAACCGCATGGGCTCGGTGTTCGCCTTCAGGATGCAGGACGAGACCGGCGCGGACATCGCCTCTGTCGCCCGCGCCTTCACCATCGCCCGCGAAGTCTTCGAGATCCGCGGCGTGTGGGAGGCCATCGAGGCGCTGGATAACCAGGTGAGCGCATCCGTCCAGCATTCCATGCTGCGCGCCACGCAGGCGCTGCTCAAGCAGGCGGCCCGCTGGCTGCTGGACCACCGCGAGGAGCTGCCCGACATCGCCGCGGCCGTGAAGCGGCTCAACCCGGGCATCATGGAACTTGCCGCGTGCCTGCCGGAAGTCCTGCAGGGCAGCCGGCTGGAACGCTACGAGGGCGCGGTCCAGCTGTACGCCGACACCGGCCTGCCCCGGGCGCTCGCCCGCAAGGTGGCGGCCCTGGCCCCGCTGCATACGGCGCTGGACATCATCACGCTGGCCGAGAACTGCGGCGTCGGGGTGCGCCATGCCGCCGAGATCTATTTTCGCGTGGGCGAGTCGCTGGAACTGGACTGGGTCGCCGACCAGGTGGACGGCCTGCGCGTGGAGGGCGTGTGGCAGGCGAAGGCGCGCGGCAGCCTGCGCGACAACCTGTTCGGCCTGCATCGCGCCTTGTCCGCCAACATCATCCGCTGCGAGGATGCGGAGCAGGACGCCACGGCCGCGGTGGAGGCCTGGAAAGCCGCGCGGACCGAACGTACGCAACACTTCGGCCACATGATCCAGGAGATGCGCGACGGCGCCCAGCCGGATTTTGCTACTCTCTCTGTTGCGCTGCAGGAAATTCGCCGGCTGGTGCAGGACTGAAGCGTCCCAAACAAGAAGGAAGACAGAAATGGCCACCGAACCGCTGATCGCGGTATTCATCGACTTCGAGAACCTGGCGCTGGGCGTGCGGGACATGAAGGGCGACAACAAGTTCCGCATCGAGCTGGTCATCAAGCGCCTGCTCGAAAAGGGCCGCATCGTGTTCCGGCGCGCCTATTGCGACTGGAGCGGCTATCGCGATTACACCCGCGAGTTCCATTCCAACGGGGTCGAGATGATCGACATCCCGCAAAGCCGCCACAGCGGCAAGAACAGCGCCGATATCCACATGGTGGTGGACGCGCTGGACCTCTGCTACGCCAAGCAGCACATCGACATTTTCGCGCTGATCTCCGGCGACAGCGACTTCTCGCCGCTGGTCTCCAAGCTCAAGGAGAACAACAAGCGCGTCATCGGCTGCGGCGTGAAAAGTTCCACCTCGGACCTGCTGATCCACGGCTGCGACGAGTTCATCTATTACGACGACCTGGCCCGGGCGGCCGCCAAGCCCAAGCGCACCCGCGGCAAGACCGAGACCAAGGACAAGAAAAGCGAGGCGATGGACCGGCTGGTGGAGATCGTCGAATCGCTGGATACGGACTATGATCAGCTGTGGGGATCGATGGTCAAGCAGACCATCAAGCGGGTGCATCCGGGCTTCAGCGAGGGCTATTACGGTTACAACAGCTTCTCCGAACTCCTCAAGGACGCCGAATCCCGCGGCCTGATCCGTCTTGAGTTCGACGAGAACCGCGGCAATTACCTGGTAAACGCCGTCGGCCGCTAGCCGGAACGACGCGTCCTGTGACACGGGACCTGGAACGACACGGAGCCTAGAAGATGGCACACAAGCTGATCCTGCTGCGCCACGGCCAGAGCGAGTGGAACCTCAAGAACCTGTTCACCGGCTGGACGGACGTGGACCTCACCGACAAGGGCCGCGAAGAAGCCACCGAGGCCGCGCGCCTGATCCAGGAAGAAGGGCTGGACTTCGACCTCGCCTACACGTCCACGCTCAAGCGCGCCATCCGCACGCTGTGGCTCGTGATGGACGGCATGGAGCGCATGTGGGTGCCCGTCACCCGGGCCTGGGAACTCAACGAGCGGCACTACGGCGCCCTGCAGGGCCTGGACAAGGCCGAAACCGTGCGCCGTCACGGCGAGGAGCAGGTGCACATCTGGCGACGCAGCTACGACGTGCCGCCGCCGCCGCTGGAGCGCGACGACCCGCGCCATCCGCGCTTCGAGCAGCGTTACGCCCGCGTCGATCCATCGCGGCTGCCGGACACCGAATCGCTCAAGGACACGCTGGCGCGGGTGCGCCCCTACTGGGAGGCGGAGATCGCGCCACGAGTCCGGGCCGGCCGCCAGGTGATCATCGCAGCCCACGGCAACAGCCTGCGCGCGCTGGTGAAGATGCTCGACGGGCTCAGCGACGAGGAAGTCGTCAAGCTGAACATTCCCACCGGCATACCGCTGGTTTACGATCTTGATGCGGACCTGCGCTCGACCGGCAGCCGCTACCTGGGCGACCCGGAAGCCGCCCGCCGCGCGGCGGAAGCCGTCGCCAACCAGGCCAAGGGATGAGGCCCCACCTAACCGACCGGAGACGACCATGAGCCTCAAGACCACGCTGATCATCCTCGCCGCCCTGTCCTGCGCCGCCTGCGCCGGCAGCCAGCCGACCCGCCCGGCCGCGACGCAGGAACCGGGCCTGGCGCCGCAGCCCGTCGTGGCGGCGCCCGAGCGCGTGCCGGTGGACGAATACCTGGAGTTTCTCGACTCGCTGGCGGTCTCGATCAGCCAGGGCGAGCCCCGGCCGTTCACGCGCACCGAGATCAATCTCTACAGGCGCATCGACAGCCAGCTGCGCGACCAGCTGGAGGGCTACGACAACATCGAGCAGCTCAGCACCCACAGCAAGCTGCAGGTGTTCAACCTGCACGAAGAGCTGCAGGCGGTGGTCATCGGCGATCCCGCCAACCAGGTGATCTGCCGGCGCGAGCACCGGGTGGGCACCAATTTCCGCACCACCCGCTGCGTCAACATCGACGATTTCCGCGACCAGCAGCGCGCCGGCCAGGAATTCCTGCGCTACAAGTTCGGCGCACCCCCGATGCCGGTGCTGGATACCCCCTAGAGCTGCGACTCCGCGAGCGCGGCCCTGGCGCGTTCCCGGCCCACCTCGATGAGCTCCTCCGCGCGGTAGAACTCGTAGAACAGGCTGGCGTCGCGCGGCACGTCGATGACGATGTCCGGCGTGTACGACGCCAGTTTCATGCGCGCGATGGTGTTCTGCATCAGGTCCAGCGAGGCGGTCACCACGTCGATGATGCCGGGGATCCTGGGATCGTCATGATCGCTGTCGGGCTCGTCATCTTTCTCGTCGGCACTTTGCCCCAGGTCAGCGGCGCGCTTGCGAGTGTTCTCCGAGCGCGCGTTCAGGTTGACCGCGACGATGAGGTCCGCGGACTGGTTCAGCGCCGGAGCGATGGGAATGGGATTGAGCAGGCCGCCGTCCACCAGCACGCGACCCAGGTAGACGTGCGGCGTGAATACCGTCGGAATGGCGATCGATGCGCGGATCGCGTCGAACAGGGAGCCCTTGTTCAGCCAGATTTCGCGCTGGTCCGCCAGGTCGGTGGCGACCGCCGTAAAACCGATGGGCAGGTCCTCGATGCGGTGCTCGCCCACCAGTTCCTTCAGCACGCCCATCAGCCGGTCGCCCTTGAACAGGCCGGTCCAGCCGAAGGCGAAGTCCAGCAGGCTGAACATGTCGCGCTTCTCGAGCTTGCGCGCCCAGTCGGTGTAATCGTCCAGCTTGCCCGCCGCGTAGATGCCGCCCACCAGGGCGCCCATCGAGCAGCCCGAAATGTAGACGATCTCGTGGCCCAGCGATTCCAGGTGCTCGATGATGCCGATATGGGCCAGCCCGCGGGCGCCGCCGCTGCCCAGCACCAGGGCGATGCGCTTGCCTTTACGCGCCGCCGCGTCCGCCGCCGGCGCGTTCACGGCAGTTTCCTGGCGGGCCCGAAGCGCGGCGTGTCCCCCGACATTCCCGCGCGCACCGCCTCCATCTGGTTCGGCTGGCCGAGGATATTCACCTGCAACTCGGCTTCCAGCGCCAGTCCCTCGGCCGCGTCGCATTCCCAGGCGCGGGCGAACAGCCGCTTCACCCCGCGCACCGCGTCCGGGGACTGGGCCGCGATGTGCTCGGCGAGCGCCAGCGCCTCGGCCAGCGGATCCTCCGCGAGGCGCGTCACCAGTCCCAGCGCGCTCGCCTCCTCGGCCGCCACGATGCGGCCCGTCCAGCACAGCTCGAGCGCGGCGTCGCGGCGCAGCAGCCCCCGCAGGGTCTGGCTGCCCGACATGTCGGGGATCAGGCCCCAGCGGACCTCCATGACCGACAGGCGAGCGTCCGGACCGGCGATCCTGATGTCGGCGCCCAGCGCGACCTGCAGGCCGCCGCCGAAGACTTCTCCGTGCAGCGCGGCGATCACCGGCACCGGGCATTCCCGCCAGCCCCAGCCGACCCGCTGGGCCAGGTTGGCCGCCTCGCCTTCCCGCTTCGCCAGCAGCTTGCGGATGGTGGCCTCGCCCGCTGCGAAGGACGCCAGGTCGATGCCCGCGCAAAAGCTCTTGCCGGCCCCGGCCAGCACCACGGCGCGCAGCTCGGGGTCGGCCGACAAGGTACGCGCGGCCTCGTCCAGCGCGTCGAAGGTCGCCGGATCCAGCGCATTGCGCTTTTCCGGGCGTGACAGGGTCACCACGGCCACATGGCCCCGGCGCTCGATCTCGACCCGTTGCTCACTCATCGCCCGCATCTCCTTTATCCGCTGCTTTATCCGCTGCCACCCCGGACTCCGGGCCGGCTGGAATGACCCTGTCGGTCGCCATGGCTGCCAGCGCACCTTCTTCGTAACCGGCCGCTGCCAGCACCGCACGGGTGTCTGCGCCCGGCATCCCCGGGGGCGCGGGCCGGCCGGCCGCGCTGCGACTGAAACGCGGCGCCGGCGCCGGCTGCGTCACCCCGCCGACCTCGATGAAGGTTTGCCGCGCCGCGTTGTGGGCGTGGCGCGGCGC
>Ga0209936_1001698_pt1 | contig 11333 bp, 9 predicted proteins | sample SalPonR1_A_D1_MG_FD_185694 | JGI IMG/M metagenome (GOLD analysis project Ga0209936, IMG submission 185694) | Salt pond soil microbial communities from South San Francisco under conditions of wetland restoration - Salt Pond MetaG R1_A_D1_MG... ... | reverse complement strand
AAAATAGATAGATTTGCTGTCATCGGTCCATGCCAGGTTATGAACGTTTTGGTCGAAATCAGCTGTATAATCCTTACGTTCTCCGGAATTAAGGTTTAAAATAAATAACCGGTTTTGGTCTGCTTCATAACCTTCTCGTTCCATGCTTTCCCAGGCAATCATTTGGCCATTGGGTGAATAAACAGGGCTTTTATCGTATCCCATCATCCCCTCGGTTAAGTTACGTGTTTTTTCCGTATCTATATTATATTCATAGATTTCAGAGTTTGTAGAAAGCGCATATTCTTTACCGGTCATTTTTTTACAGGTATAAGCTACTTTTTTACTGTCCGGGCTCCAGTTGATCTGTCCCATGCCACCAAATGGTTCCAGGGGTGAATCATAACGTTCTCCTTCCATAATATCTGTTGCATTTTGGATAGATGTCCCGTCATAATCAGCAACAAAAATATGGCTGTAGGTATAATCGTGCCATTTATCCCAGTGTCGGTACATTAGGTCAGTTTCAATCCTTGCTTCTGCTTTTGGCAGGTCGGGATGTAAGTCGTTAACGGTTTGGTCGAGTTTTACATCTTTAGTAAAAAGAATTTTTTGTTGATCAGGAGCATATTTAAATCCGTTAATACCTCCTTCTACAGATGAAATTTGTTTGCGATTTGACCCGTTGGGGTTCATTTCCCAAAGCTGTAAGCTGCCACTCTCAGTACTTAAGTAACCAATTTTTTCTCCATCCGGCCGCCATTGAGGCGAATATTCACCCAATTTGGTATTGGTTATATTTATGGCTTCGCCACCTTCGGCAGGTATAGTAAAAATTTCGCTATTACCGCTATTTTTGTCTACGTTGTAAAACGTAACGCCAAAGGCAATAGTTTGTTGGTCGGGCGATAGTTCAACACTGCCAATCCGCCCGAACGACCATAAAACTTCAGGAGACATTATCTCGGATGATAGTTCAATGGTATCAACCGGATTCCCGATTTCTGTTTTAACGTTTTTTTCACCTGAGCAGGAGATGATTAAGGTTAATAAGATCAATCCTGCTGCTAATTTAATTTTATGCATGATGTTTGAATTTTAGGGATTATTTTTCACTGGTTTTAGCAATAGATTCTATAATTTTATTTTCGAGCTCTTCGGCAAGTTCAGGGTTGTCTTTAAGGAGTTGTTTAACTGCTTCGCGTCCCTGGCCCAGTTTTGTTTCTCCGTAACTAAACCACGAGCCGCTTTTTTTAACAATACCCTGTTCAACGCTTAAGTCAATAATTTCACCAACTTTAGATATCCCTTCTCCATAAACAATATCAAATTCGGCTTTTTTAAATGGAGGAGCCAGTTTGTTCTTTACAATTTTAACACGGGTTCGGTTTCCCGATACATCTTCACCATCTTTTATCTGGCCAATTTTTCGTATATCTATTCGTATAGTAGCGTAAAATTTAAGTGCATTACCACCGGTTGTGGTTTCAGGATTGCCAAACATTACCCCGATTTTTTCACGTAACTGGTTAATAAATATACAACAGGTATTGGTTCGGTTTATATTGGCTGTAAGTTTTCGTAATGCCTGAGACATCAATCGTGCCTGGAGCCCCATTCTCGAATCGCCCATTTCCCCTTCTATCTCTGCTTTTGGTGTAAGTGCTGCTACCGAGTCAATAACAATTGCATCAATGGCCCCTGAACGAATCAGGTGGTCGGCTATTTCCAGTGCCTGCTCTCCATTATCGGGTTGCGAGATTAACAGATTTTCTACATCAACCCCTAATTTTTCAGCATAAAAACGGTCAAAAGCATGCTCTGCATCAATAATAGCAGCAATACCTCCCTTTTTTTGCGCCTCGGCAATGGCATGGATGGCGAGAGTTGTTTTACCCGATGATTCGGGCCCATAAATTTCAATAACTCTTCCGCGAGGAAAACCGCCTACACCTAATGCCATATCAAGAGATATCGAACCTGATGAAATGGAAGGCACATCAGCAACAGCTTTATCACCCATCTTCATAATGGTACCTTTGCCATAATCTTTGTCAATCTTGTCTAAAGTTAATTGTAAGGCTTTAAGCTTTTCTTTATTAATATCTGTTTCTTTTTTTTCTTTTGTCATAATATGATACTTTTCAAATTAAATGGTTAACGACGTAAATATTTGGTTGGTATGGTCTTTGGTTTTAACTTTCTCTATAATTCTTTCTATCGTCTGATCTTCTGCAATAATAAATGTTTTTCGTAAAACCCCCTGATACGTTTTACCATACATTTTTTTCTCTCCCCAGGCGTTATATTTATTTAAAATTTCTTTATCGGGATCCGATATCAGGCGGAAGGGCAGATCGTGTTTATCTATAAATTTTTGATGAGAGATCTCGCTATCCGGGCTTACTCCGATTACATCCATCCCTTTATTTAAAAATTCGCTGTAATTATCACGCAGATTGCATGCTTCAGCAGTGCATCCGGCTGTATTATCCTTGGGATAGAAATAAAGAACAACTTTTTTCCCCTGATATTGGTCTAAAGATATCTCTTCGCCATTTTGGTCGATACCTTTAAACGTAGGAGCCTTATCACCTTCTTTCAATAGTGCCATAATACTTTTTATTTATGATTTGTAAAATTATAAAAATAACATGAATATCAACATTATGTTTGAAAGGATTGTTTTAACTTTTTTAATGTATTTATTAACTGATTCAATTTACTGAAATTTAAAAAATTAAAAAAGTAAATGGTGTTTTTCTTTCACCTCAATGGCAGGAATGTTAAATTTGTACTAATTAATTATACAGGGTGAAAATAATGATGGTTAGACTCAGATTATATTATTCTATGCTCATTTTAATCTTGTTTGTTACAACATTAAATGCTCAGGAACAACCTGAAGATGCGGGATTAAATGATTTAAAAACAGCCTATATTAACTTTGAGCAGGGTAACTACTCAGATGCATACCAGTATTTTAATCAAATGCTCAAAATATACCCCAAAGATCCTACCTATAATTATTATACCGGAATTTGTTTATTGCATTTGGAGAATAACTCAGTAAAAGCGCTTGAAGCATTACGATATGCTTCAATTGGAGATGTACCGGACGATGTATATTTTTATTTAGGATTGGCTTATCATCGAAATTATCAGTTTGAAGATGCCGTAAAGAATTTTATATGGTTTAAAAAAAAGGCTACAAAAAAACAGGTAGATGAATATGCGTTGGAAAATTATATTTCCAGGGCTCAAAACGGCCTTTATTTAATAAAATACGGTAAAAATTTATCTATATACAGCAGAGAAAATATTGCTAAAGATAATTTTTATAAACAGTACCGGTTTAATGATCTTGATGGAAAATTTATGGATAGAGATAATTTTTTTGGGTGGGATAAAGATTCGTTGGCAGAAAGTACTGTCTTGTTTGTTCCCAATACGTTGGAACGTAATGAAGTGTTATATTTTGCTGCTAAGCATCCAACCCTAAAAGATTATGATATTTACCGGATAACTAAACTGTCTGATACCACATGGAGTGCGCCTGTAAATTTGGGTGATGTTATTAATACCCCTTTTGACGAAAACTACCCTTTCATCCATTCCGATGGCTCAACCTTGTACTTTGCCTCGAAAGGGCATTACAGCATGGGGGGCTATGATATTTACAAAAGTTCATGGGACTGGGACAGGCAAGTTTGGAGCGAGCCGGAAAATCTTGGGTTCCCAATAAACTCTCCTTTTGATGATATCTTATATGTCCCATCGGCGAATAATAAACTGGCCATGATGAGTTCCAACAGAATGAGTGGTGAAAATGAATATACCGTATATAAGTTCGACCCTGAATATTATTCGCCATATGTGGAGCTAAATAATCATGAAGGAATTAAACAGTTAGCCCAATTAAAGGTAAATGCAACACTCGATTCCAGAGAAGATAATAAATTAAAAAAGAAACAAAACAAAACAACAGAATCCAGGATTAAGCCTTCGATTGAAAAAGATTTTTTATATAAAGAAGAATACGATAGTTTAATGAACTTAGCCTTGGATTATCAACTTAAAGCCGACTCGCTTCGGTGGATTATTGATGATAAAAGAGAACAGTTTGATAAAACACCTGACGGACAAAGCAGAGCAAAGCTATCGAACCGGATTATTGAGCTCGAGCAGCAGGTTTATCTTACTCAAAAAAGTGCCGATAAATGTTATCAAAGAGTACGGGAGATTGAACAGCAAAATATGGCTTCGAAGAATATTATTTATGGATTTTTAGGGGAGGAAAAAGGAGAGATAAAGACGGATGAAAACAATCAAAACTTTTCGATTAAAGAGGAACAGAATTTAGGCGTTGTTTATTCAAAAGATTCATTGCATAAAATTCAATTTAATCCCGACACAATGGATGAAAAGAGGGCTCAGTCCTATGAATTTGGCTTAGAGGTTAAGACACCTTCACGTTATACCTCAGCTAATACCATTCCTGTTAATGAGGAATTACCCGATGGAGTAGTATATATGATTCAGTTGGGTGCCTTTAGTTCAGCCAAAAATCCGGCTATTTTTAAAGGATTAGAGCCTTTAACCATCATTCAAAAAAACAGTAGTAAGATAAAGAAATATTATGCAGGTAAATTTAGGAAAATAAAAAAAGCAGAACAAAATCTGCCCAAAGTCAAATCAAAAGGTTTTTCTGATGCATTTATAGTAGCTTTTAATGATGGGAAGTTAATTCCTATAAATCAGGCAGTGAATCAGGAAACTCCTTTGGATAGAACAAAAACCGTAAACAGAAATGTTACCTCTGAAGAAGAAGAAGAAGAAGAAGATTTAAAAGATTTGTCGATAATTTATACATTGAATTTTAGGCTTATGCCAGAGGATACAGTTATGTTTAACAAGATAAAAAAATTGATACCTGAAACAAAAGATATATATATAGAAAAACAAAAGGAAAATAAAAAAATAATAATAAAATCATTCGATAATTTTAATGAAGCATTTTCATTAAAAGATAAAATTGAATTAATTGTTAATAAGAAGGTTGAGGTATTTGCTTTTTTTGCAGAACATCAAATTCCGCTAGAACAAGCAATAAAAATAACTCAATAACATAAAATTTAATATCTTTATATTGATTTTATTATTGTATATTAGACCTTTTTAATATAAGCAACTATGGGTGGCAGAAGAAAAACTGAAAAACAAGAAAAATATGAAATCAATGAGCATTCAGGAAGAGATTTTACGTTAATTCTGCATAATGATGATGTTCATGATTTCGATTTTGTTATTCATTCGTTGATTGATGTTTGTAAGCACGATTCGGTTCAGGCCGAACAGTGTACTTTCCTGGTGCATTACAAAGGAAAATGTGATATTAAAAAAGGGAAGTACCATGAATTAAAAAAAATGTATAATCTGTTGCAAAGCAAAGGTTTAATCGTAACATTGAATTAAAATGTCATTAACAGCTATTATCTTTTTAATTGTACTTGGAATAATATTATTTTTTATTGAGTTTTTAATAGCTCCCGGAGTTACTATTGCTGGAATCGCAGGAGCTATATTAATATTTACGGGCATATATTTTGGATACAAAGAATATGGCACCCCAATAGGACATTATATTCTGCTGTCAACTGCAGGCGTATCTATTTTTTCTGTAATTTTGATGTTGCGTGCGGGAACCTGGGAAAAGCTGATGCTTAGCTCGAAAGTTCAGGGAAAATCAAGTACATCGCTCGAGCTTGAAATTAATATTGGAGATGTTGGAGAAACCGTAACCCGTTTGAATCCTTATGGCAAAGTATTTTTAAACGAAAAATATTACGAAGCAAAATCATTAAGTTCATATATTGATCCTAAAACTAAAGTACAGGTAAAAAAGATTGAAGGATCGCATATTATTGTAAAACCCTTAAATTAAAATATTATGGAATTTTGGCCTATTGTAGCAGTAATTATTGGAATCATTGTATTACTTTATTTATTCTTGTATTTAATACCTATCGGATTATGGTTCCAGGCACTGGTTTCCGGTGTAAGAATATCCTTACTTCAACTTATCTTTATGCGGTGGCGTAAAGTAACACCATCGGTTATTGTACGAGCCATGATTGAAGGTACTAAAGCCGGACTCGAGTTAAACAGAAATGCTTTAGAAGCACATTACCTGGCAGGTGGACGCGTTCCTGATGTTGTTCATGCATTGGTATCGGCAGAAAAAGCAAATATTGATCTTCCTTTTAATATGGCTACAGCCATTGATTTGGCAGGACGTGATGTATTAGAGGCTGTACAGATGTCGGTAAATCCTAAGGTTATTGATACTCCTCCGGTAACTGCCGTTGCAAAAGATGGTATTCAGCTAATCTGTAAAGCCAGAGTTACCGTTCGTGCCAATATTAAACAATTGGTTGGTGGTGCAGGTGAAGATACTGTTTTAGCTCGTGTAGGGGAAGGATGTGTGTCTTCCATCGGCTCGGCCTCATCACATAAAGCCGTTTTAGAAAATCCTGATTCTATTTCAAGAGTAGTATTGGAGAAAGGACTTGATTCAGGTACAGCCTTCGAGATTCTTTCCATTGATATTGCCGATATTGATATTGGCAAAAATATTGGTGCGGTATTACAAATGGATCAAGCCAATGCCGATAAAAATATTGCTCAGGCTAAAGCCGAGGAAAGACGTGCAATGGCTGTTGCATTAGAGCAGGAGATGAAAGCTAAAGCACAGGAAGCCCGTGCTAAAGTAATCGAAGCTGAAGTTGAGGTTCCTTTAGCCATGGCAGAGGCATTCAGACAAGGAAATATGGGCGTGATGGATTATTATAAATTTAAAAACATCGACGCAGATACCAAAATGAGAGATTCAATATCTAAACCCAAAAATAAAAAGAAAGACGATTAATTGTTGAGTAAAAGATTGCCTTTAAAGGCAATCTTTTTTCATGATTTTTTTGGTAATATTGATCAATTTTATACTTTTGTGCAACTTATTGGAGAGGTGGGAGAGTGGCTTAATCCACCAGTTTGCTAAACTGGCGTACCCGATTAGGGTACCGGGGGTTCGAATCCCCCTCTCTCCGCAAAAGAATAAGGATCCCGCTGCAAGCGGGATTTTTATTTTATAGCTGTTCAAGATAAATTTTATTTGTAATTGGATAGCTATAAAATAAAAAGGAAATGAGCCTGGCGAATGATCCTTATTCTTTTAAGCTATCCCTCCGGGGATCAACGAAGTTAATCCCCTCTCTCCGCAATGCAGAAAGAACCAGTGTAAATGCATTGGTTTTTTTTATTGGTGAAGATTATTCAAGGATCAGGGGGATGAGAACGAAGGGTTGGCAGGTTCGAACGGCGAAGCCTTCATGAGGAGTTGCCGGAGTCGATACAAATAATTATTACTCTTTTAGTCAGCATTGAATCATCGAAAGAGAAGCGTATTCTTGTTTTATTTTATAAAATGTCCAAAAAAGTGTGATTCATTAAAATATTTTGTAATTTTAAAAAAGTGGAAACCATTGACCACTAAAATCCACGGGGCGGATTCGAAAAGCCTTATGAGTAGAATAATTAAAATATTTTAATATGGACGAACAACTTACAATGGCTGAACAATATCTTGACAAAATTGTAAATTTTGGTTTTGAATATGGACCTCAACTGATAGGCGGGATACTTGTTCTTCTTTTTGGATTATGGATAACAAAGTTTATAACTAAAGGAGTTGGGAAAGCACTTACAAAGGGTAATGTTGATCCTTCCCTTATCCCGTTTCTAAAAAGGTTAACAAGCATCATTTTAAAAATTCTTGTGATCATTACGGTGATGAGTATGATTGGGATTCAAATGACCTCTTTTATCGCTCTTTTAGGTGCTGCAGGCTTAGCCATAGGTATGGCATTATCGGGAACCCTTCAGAATTTTGCCGGGGGAGTGATCATTTTAGTTTTTAAACCGTTTAAAGTAGGTGATTTTATCGAAGCTCAGGGTTATATGGGCACCGTAAAAGAAATTAGCATTTTCACCACCAGGTTAAATACCGTCGATAAAAAATTAATTATTATCCCTAATGGCCCTCTTTCGACAGGGGCATTAACCAACTTTTCTGCCGAACCACAGCGCAGGGTCGACTGGACCTTTGGAATGGCTTATGGTGATGATGTGGAAAGTTTTAAAAAAGCAATCCATGATTTTATTGCCGAAGATTCCCGGATTTTAAATGACCCGGCACCTTTTATCGGACTTACCGAGCTGGCTGACAGTTCGGTTAATTTTGCCGTTAGAGTATGGGTGAACAGCCCCGATTATTGGGATGTATTTTTTCAAATGAATGAGAAGGTTTATCAACGATTTGCTGATTATAAACTCAATATCCCTTTTCCTCAAATGGATGTACATTTGCATAATAATCATTAAATTTATAATAAACAATAATCTAAAATGATATGGAAACGTGCGGAAAATTGCACGTTTTTTTTTATTTATAAATTTTAATCCCTAAATTTAATCAACCTTTATCTGCTGCTTATGACCACAAATAATCCCAACAGAGCCATGGATACGAAAAATAGAATCCTTAAAATTTTTGTAGTGATAACTTATGTGGGTATGGTGATTGTCAATTATTTGGCGAACAGCCTGCCTATCAATGACCGAACTACAGGGGAAGTCTCTAATGCTTATCCTAACCTTTTTGCACCGGCCGGACTGACTTTTTCTATTTGGGGTTTGATTTACCTTCTGCTTGCCGGATATGTGGTGTATCAATTCACAAAGAGAGGGGAGGAGCAAAAGAAGCTGCTCCAAAAGGTAAATATTTATTTTATGGCTACTTCAGTTGCCAATATATGCTGGGTATTTGCCTGGCACTATGATTTTATGGGTCTTTCGCTACTTATTATGGCAGCCCTGCTTTTTTTCCTTATCAGGATTGCTGATATCCTTCGTGATGAGCCACTGACATTACAGGACAAACTATTCGTGCATGCACCCTTTAGCGTTTACTTTGGATGGATTACCGTGGCAGCTATTGCCAACGCCACGGTTTTTCTGGTAAGTATTGGCTGGGATGGTTTTGGTATGGCCGACCATGTTTGGGCAAGCATTATTATAGTTATCGGAGCGACCATCGGAATTTTGCGGATGCTTAAAGATAAAAATGCCATTTATGGATTCGTTTTAATATGGGCATATCTTGGAATATTGATTAAGCATTTTTCTGATACCGGCTATGGATGTGAATATACGAGTGTTATCGTTACTGTAATTGGATGTATAGTCTTATTTGGATTTTTTGTGACCAGAATTTTATTAAAAACTAAATAAAAAGCACTATGTTTTACAAACTTTATGCCATTGCATTACCCGTGTTTTTAGCTATTGACATGGTCTGGCTCGGGCTGATAGCCAAAAATTTCTATAAAAAGCAAATAGGCTTTTTGATGAAAAGTGATGTGAACTGGACGGCAGCGATTATTTTCTACCTGTTGTTTATTACCGGGCTGGTGCTATTTGTCATTATGCCGGCGATGAAAAAAAGTTCATGGATGCACGCACTTCTTTTTGGTGCGCTCTTTGGGCTTATTACTTATGCAACCTATGATTTGACCAATTTAGCGACCTTAAAAAACTGGCCCATCATGGTTACGGTTGTGGATTTGGTCTGGGGTGCGGTACTTGCCGCTTCGGTTTCTATCGTAACATATTTTATCGCAACTAAAATAGGCCTATAATTAATATTTCAATCTCTTAACTTCTGTAATATTTTTATCTGTACTATTGATAAGTATTGGCAGATGCTCTATTTCTGATTTCTTCGGCACCAGATTCATTCATAAAAAGATTGAATGAATCAGATTTGGTTATTTTAACCTTGTAATTTTTTCAACATAGAGTTAATATAATAAAATTCCAACTGAACAAATTAGTGAATAATGAGTAGTATATAAAAGATAATATGAGATGAAGGAGAAAAAAATGAGATGGAATGGTTGGGAATGATTTATTCGTCTTGAAATTTGGTATAGAACAATAGGTTTTATAGTTTTGCCCCCTCAAACGAGAATATGGGATAAATTTTATTTTTTATACCATTAGGATTTCTTTTTGAATAAAGAAATTTTCCCGATCAATCCCAGGTCATTATTCTCATTAGCTGCAAAAGGCAGTGGTCTGTTTTTTTAATCATTTAAAAAATATAATCTTATGAAAAAGAGTTACGTATTATTTATTTTTTTATTGTTTTTATCACTTACAAATGTAAAAGCACAAGAAGAAAAAGAAGATGGTTTTACCGTTGGTGGAGCGATACGCTATAATTTGATTAGTGAATCCTATGAAAGTGATCCCACTACATTAAATACATATGCCACATGGGACACCTGGCGTATTAATGTTGACGGTAGTTACGGTGGAATTGATTTAAGTTTCGAATACCGCTGGTATCCAACATTTGGTTCGCATTTTATTCACCACGGATGGTTTGGATATGGTTTTAACGATAATATCTACATGAAACTGGGTGTTAGTCAGGTTCCTTTCGGAATAACCAAGTTTGCCTCACATTCATGGTGGTTTCAGGGGCCATATTATGTTGGACTTGAGGATGACTATGATATGGGTATTAAGTTTGATTTGAGTTTTATCGATAATCTTGATTTGTCTGTTGCTTATTATCGCCAGGCCGAACCGGAAGGACCGATTTTTGGCGGCGATGTAACTTTCGGTAATGCCGGTGCAGGACGCTATTCCTATGACTTAACACCAACCGACTCGATTCCTGTACGGGAGTTAAACCAGTTTAATGTAAGAGCCGCTTATCATATCAACGAAGATATCGAAATTGGCGCTTCGGCTCAATTTGGACAAAACTACAATTCAGTGCTGGATGATGTAGAACTTTCTACCGCTTTTGCGGGACATATTGTGGCAAACTATGGGAATTTTAATTTTAAAGGCGAATATGTAAAATACAACTATAATGCTACAGATTTAAACGGAAATGATGTGGAAACTGTACCCATGGGAGCTTACGGTGTTAAAAATCCGGTGGCTAAAGAAGCTGATATGTATGTTGCCGGACTGGCATATTCTATTGATGTAGACTGGGGGCCCATTTCCAACATTCAGCCCTATATTGACTTTACATTGATAGATAAAGCCAATAAAAATTTCGAAAATACGTATCACCTGATTCCCGGATTTTTAGTTACATCAGGAAAAATTTACACGTATGTAGATTTTGCCCTGGGAAAAAACCAGCCCTGGTTAACCGAAAATTTTGGTACAGGCCTTGGGGAAGGAAGAACCTATAGCAATGAAGTAAACCCTGA
>Ga0209936_1001689_pt1 | contig 11357 bp, 7 predicted proteins | sample SalPonR1_A_D1_MG_FD_185694 | JGI IMG/M metagenome (GOLD analysis project Ga0209936, IMG submission 185694) | Salt pond soil microbial communities from South San Francisco under conditions of wetland restoration - Salt Pond MetaG R1_A_D1_MG... ... | reverse complement strand
ATTCTTCAGCAAGCGCATGCGCTTTTTTCTTACCCTCCTCGCTGATATCGAGAGCGTGAACGTTCCATCCCAGGGTAGACGCATAAACAGCGTTACGCCCTTCGCCCTCTCCCGGTAAAAACAGCGAACCGGGATTCATACGTTTGATTTCGTCCTTAAAAAACCGGTTTGGCTCTTTCCCATAGACGTAATCACTATTGGAATAGCGCTTGTTCCAGAACTCTTTCACGCTGTCATTCCTCCGTCAACCGGGAAGCAGCTGCCCGTGATGTAAGAACTCTCATCAGATGCCAGGAACAGCACCAGGCTGGCAACCTCTTCGTTACTAGCGTATCGACGCATCGGGATAGACTGTTCAAACCCCTTTTTTGCATTCTCTGCATCGCCGGGGGCAAATCCTTCTTCAAGGGATCTCATCATCCGGTTATCAACCGGTGCGGGATGAACCGTGTTTACGCGGATATTATGCTCAGCCCCCTCAAGAGCGGCCACTTTCATAGAGCCTGTTATGGCATGCTTGCTAGTTACGTATGCTATGACGTTGGGTGTGCCCTGCATACCTGCAACAGATGAGGTGATAATGACGCTGCCGCCGCCGCATTTTTTAAGCAGCGGGAAACCATGTTTTAATCCCAGCCAAACGCCTTTTACGTTCACGTTCATGACCTTATCGAACTCTTCTTCCGGGTATTCGGTGAGTGGTTTCACAACGCCTTCCACGCCGGCATTTAAAAAAAGAATATCGAGGCGTCCAAATTTCTCCTCTGTTTGCCGGATATATTTCTGAACTCCCTCATCTGTGGAAATATCAGCTACACAGAAGTCAGCGTGGTCACTGCCCAGTGAAGTTTTCGCTTTTTCAAGGGCCTCTTTGTTGATATCGACGAGCATTACGCCTAAAGCCCCTTCATTTAAAAATCTGCGTGCAGTAGAAAGGCCTATACCACCGGCGCCGCCCGTTATGACGGCTACTTTGTTTTTCAGCTTCATAACGACCTCCGCATTTTGTTTACCTGTATAGTAAAATAGCAAAGATCTGTGTGTATGCTGTGAAATTATTTACAATCAACGACAGACGGTGGCTTTGCGGTGATCACTTCGCGTACAAGTAGAGTTTGAAAGGGAATCACGTCTTTTGAATATGGATCAAGGTACTCTGTGACATGTATAAATAATCGGTCGCCGGTTTGCTCGTACTGCTGTCGTAAACAGCTCTATCGAAGGTGAACATCTGCAGAGCGAGCAATGCAGGTGGTATTAAGATTGTCAAATCTGTAAAAAAAAGAAGAAAAAATTGGCTTTATGTTGATCGGTAGGGAAAATTAAAACGCACCCGCTGGGTTGATTTCAGGCTGACAGATTCCTTGGGTAGAAGATATTATGAATCTTTATCTGTCTGGTAACCTTTCCGATGATTAATTCCATGCAGGCAATCATGTTGTAAGAAAGCTTCTCATGTATATTTTACCTTCTTCTTTCTGAGGTTAGCAGGCCGAAGGCCTTCCACGCCTCAGCTTGGGGCACTCGCCCCAAGGTTACGGTGGTAATTAAGCCCCTGGCAGGCTAACAGCCTGCGACAGCCCTGCGTTTAAATAATCTGTAAGGCATTCTCTGTTTCCGGTTCATAGTAATAAAGACACGCGAACTTTATGAGCCATAAACCCTGTTACCACGATGAGCCAATCCCTTGCAAAACTCTATATACACCTGACGTTTTCAACCAAACACAGAAACCCCTGGATTCCACGTACGATCAGTACCGATTTGCATGCGTATGTGGCAGGAACCCTTAAAAATGTTGATAGTCCGGCACTCATTATCAATTCTGTTGATGATCACATGCATGTGTTGTTCCGGTTATCCAAAAACATTGCCCTGGCCAGGGTTGTAGAGGAAGTAAAGAAAAGCTCCTCCAGATGGATGAAGCAGCGGACTAGTAATTCATCGTTTTATTGGCAGACCGGGTATAGTGCATTTTCGGTAAGCAGTTCGAGAGTAAACAGTATGACACGATATATCACCCGTCAGCAAGCACATCATGAACACCTGAGTTACCGGGAGGAAATCGAACGATTTATGAAAGAATATGATGTGGTGGAGTACAATCCGGATTATTTTTGGGAGTAGGTTTTGGATGTGAGGCACTGTCTGTGGCAGGCTTGCAGCCTGCTGACGGATAAGAGGCCCTTTTCAGACTTGGGGCGAGTGCCCCAAGCTGGGTTCTTTCAGGCCTTCGGCCTTGGGACATCCACCGTTGCATGGTAGATAAAAAACACATTGCAAATACAACGTACCAGCTTCTTCATCCAATGGAAGAAATGGTTAGTGGGCAATGGCATATCGCCTTCATATTGTCAATCATTGACATTGAACTCCCCACACAATTCAACGTAGAGCCTAAAATTTTCACATTGGGGTAAAATTAAGAATGAAATGCAGAGCTCGACTTTGATTTTTCCACTAACAGACCAGCCGGCTTGAACCGCTTTCCAAATTTTTCCGCAAACCCGTTCATTTGATCCACTAACTCTTTGGCACCACGGGAATCGGCGTATCGGAACGGGCCACCGGTAAATGGCGGAAAGCCCAGTCCAAGTATAGCTCCCAGGTCACCATCCGTTGGGCTCAGCAGAATGTTCTCCTGCAGGCAGTAAATAGCCTCGTTGACCATCATCAGCGTTAGCCGGTGCTGAATATCGCTGTCGTCCATCTCTTTTCGCGAAGTTCCTCCGAAAAAGGAGTAGATCTCCTGGTTAGCCACCTTCTTCTCCCCATCAGCATATTTGTAAAATCCGCGTCCGTTCTTTCTTCCCTTGTATCCTGCTTCCACAAGCTCGGCTGCTTTTTTGCTGGTTTTTGCGCCTCTCTGCTCAAACGTATCGCTAAGAACCCCGGCTACGTGAGCTCCTACATCGATACCTACTTCATCGAACAGGGCGGCCGGCCCAACCGGGAATCCGAACTGTTTCATGGCACGGTCGAGCTGATCAATACTCACTCCCTCTTCAAGCAACAGCAGCGCTTCGTTCATAAAGGGTGCCAGGATCCGGGTAGTGTAGAAGCCGGGTCCGTCGTTTACCACAATGACCGTTTTGCCCTGGTTCAGCCCCACTCCATACGCGGTAGCAAGAACCTCTTCAGACGTTTTTTCCGTTTTGATGATTTCAAGAAGCGGCATTTTCTGTACCGGCGAAAAGTAGTGCATTCCCAGAATGTTTTCGGGGCGGCCTGCATTTTTTGCGATGTCGGTTATGGGCAGAGACGAGGTGTTGGAGGCAAAAATGATACTTTCTGAGCCCGCTTTCTCCACCTCATTTACAATTGACTGTTTCAGGGTCAGATCTTCGAATACCGCCTCAATAACCAGATCCATCTTCTCAAAACCATCGTACGATTCAGTGGGATGAACCAGGCTCAGTTTTTCATCCTTTTCAAAGGAGGAAAGAATATGTTTATTTACCTTCTGATTTAGATTTTCGGTAATCGTCTCTTTTCCTTTTAGGGCGTCTTCAACGGACTGATCTTTGAGCCACACGTTGTAGCTATGGTCCATGCTTACTTCCGCAATACCCGAACCCATCAGTCCGGCGCCCAGGACCCCAATGTTATTTACCTTTTTGGCGCTCTCTTTATAGGGGTTCTTTTTGGCGCCATTCATGGCAAAAAAGAGCTGCACGAGAGCCCGGGATTCCGGTGTTACGGCAAGTTCACCAAACAGCTCAGATTCATAGTTAAGCCCCTTTTCCAGTCCGTTTTTGAGACCGTATTCCACGCTGTCAATAATTTTCATGGGAGCAGGGTAGTTTCCTTTGGTCTGCCCGCGGGTTTTTTTTCTGGCCTGCTTAAAAATCACCGCCCTGCCAACGGGATTACCTTCCAGCAGTTTTTCTGCAAATCCTCTTTTGTCGGGTTGATTCGTTTTCTGCCCGGCTAGTTTGTGAACGGCTTTTATCCCCGCTGTTTCCACTGCATGTTGATGCACAAGCTCATCTGCAAACCCGGTTTTTCCGGCCTGGTAGCTGTACATGTTTTTCCCGGTAAGCATGTAGGTGAGGGCTTTTTGAATGCCGATAAGCCGAGGCAGCCGCTGCGTGCCGCCCATACCCGGCAGGAGGCCAAGCTTAACTTCGGGCAGGCCGATTTTTGTAGAGGAGTGATCGGAAACAATCCGGTAATCACAGGCCAGGGCGAGTTCCGTTCCGCCTCCCATGCATGAACCATGGATACCCACAACTACGGGTTTGCCCAAGCTTTCCACGCGATTTAAAATTCGTTGCCCGGTTCGGCTCAGTTCCGATAGCTCATCTGCGGTGGTACGGGTTTTAAACATCTCAATATCGGCACCGGCAATAAAATTATTCTCTTTACCACTGACGAGTAAAGCTCCAATAAGCGAGTCATCGGTCTCCAGTTTATCAAGAAAACCGGAAAACTCATCGATCAACTGCTCGTTGAGCTTATTCACTTTTTCGCCGGGTGTGTTCAGCAAAACGACTGCGACTCCATCTCTCGTTTCGATTTGTATGATCTTTTCTTTCTTGTTCATGGGATTATAAATTTAAAGGCAAAAGGTACCGAAGGTTCGGCACTGCGAAAAGCGCGCAGCAAAATGCAGCACGGTTTATTTTTCAGCTTCATCAAAACGCTCAATTATCATCGCGTGCCCCTGCCCTCCGGCAGCACAGGCCGCGATGATTGCGTATCGTCCGTCTTCATGAATCAGCCTGTTGGCGGCTGTGGTTAAAAGTCTTAATCCTGTAGCGGCAAATGGGTGGCCCAGAGAAAGGGATCCGCCCCACCTGTTTAATTTGTCGAGCGGGACCTTTCCAACGGCTTTTTTTCGGTTAAGCCGTTCTTTGGCAAAAGAGTCACTCTCAAGTGCATTCAGAACGGTGAGCATCTGTCCGGCAAACGCCTCATGGAATTCAAATACATCAATGTCATCAAGCGAGAGGTTCATGGCGTCCAGTACGTTGGGAACGGCAAATGCCGGACCGATAAGCAGTTCGTCGCCGGGTTGCTGTGCCACATAGGTAAACTGCCGGATGATCGCTTTTGGTTTGTATCCATTTTCGAGGGCAAACGTTTTGTCCATAATCAGCCCTGCGGATGCGCCATCCGTTAAAAAAGATGAGTTTCCTGCGGTAACGGTGCCGTGTGACTTAATAAAAGCCGGGTTCAGTTTTCCCAGCTTCTCCATATTGCTGTCACTGCGAACGCCATTATCCGATTTGATAATCCTGGACCCGTTTTTCGTCGAAACGGGCACTATTTCCTGGTCCAGATAACCTTCCTCTCCTGCCTTAAAGGCAAGTTGATGCGACCGGAGGGCGTAAGCGTCTTGCTTTTCCCGGTCTACATCATATTTGGCAGCCATTTTATCACAGCTTTCTCCCATGGTTTCACCGGTTGAAAACTCCGAAATAGATGGAATTTCAGGTAAAATATCTGAGGGTTTCAGTCCTTTTATAAATGAGAGCCAGTCGGTGGCACTCCGGTACTTCTGTGTTTCCAGGAGCTTTTGTCTGAACCGTTTTCGGAAGCGGATGGGAATGTCGCTCATCACTTCGGTTCCGCCTACAATGGCTGCGCGAATTTGCCCTGACCGAATAGAATTTACGGCTGTTGTAGCCGCAATATTAGATGAGATACAAGCCATGGAAAGCGTGGTTGCCGGAATGCCGTCGGGCAGTGGGGCAGCAAGCGTTATTTCTCGAGCAATATTGCTCGTGTTGATATCCTGTATCACGTTGCCGTAATAAACGTGATCGATGTGTTTGCCGGAAAGCTTGGTTTTGCTGATGAGCCCGGATACAGCAAGCAGGCCAAGGTCGTAGGCAGAGAATGTTTTAAAATCGGTTTGAGAACGTAAAAAAGGTGTACGAACACCATCAATAAAAACGGATTCAATAACGGTCTGTTGTTTACTCATGGGTATAACCTTAATATGAACAATTTAAATAGAGATTAACACTGTTAACCTACTCTCTAAATAAAAAATAATTTCCTTAGTAAAAACTGTTTTATTCAACTGAGATAGTTCTTATATTTATTGCTCTTTAACAGAGGGCGCTTAGCTCAGTTGGTTCAGAGCATCTCGTTTACACCGAGGGGGTCGGGGGTTCGAATCCCTCAGCGCCCACATCAAGACACAATAAGCAGGACGGTTCATCTTATGGATCGTCCTTTTTTTATTTTATATCATTCGATTTCTCATAGATTTTAGCCGGCAAACCCATAATTTGATAGTCTAAGAAGATTATCGAAAGATTAAGAGATCCAAAAAAAACTCAGAGAATAGTGGCTGAGAGATCTAACCTGAATGACGCTAAAAACAAGAACAAAACGTAACATTTGATCACGGAATCATGAGAAATTTATTTTATCTGCTGATATTAGCACCCTTTTTGATTTTTAACGCATGTAAAGATGCAGCTGTTAAAGAAGAAACTGAAGAGTGGATTTACCTATTCAATGGCGAAAACCTCGATGGCTGGGATATCAAGATTGCCGGGTACGAACTGAATGATAACGTACTCAATACTTTCCGTGTGGAAGATGGTATGCTGCGCGTATCGTATGACGATTATGAGGAGTGGAATGGAGAGCTGGGCCACATCTACTACCATGAACCGTTTTCTCACTACAGAATTGTTGTGGAATACCGTTTTAATGGGGAGCAGGTAGCCGGCGGTCCCGACTGGGGATTACTTAACAATGGGATCATGATGCACTCTCAGCCAGCCGAAACCGTTACGCTGGATCAGCCTTTGCCGATCTCTTTTGAAATGCAGCTTCTTCATAGTGAAGGCGATCTCGTTCGACCCAACGGAAACCTTTATCTGCCGGGAACTCAGGTTGTACTCGGCGGAGAGATCACCGAAGAAGACTACTTCCCTTCTTCTTCTGAGCCCTTTTTTGGAGAGGAATGGGTACGTGCCGAAGCTGTAGTGCTTGGCGATTCTTTAATTCAACACATCCTTAACGGAGAGGTAGTGATGGAATATTCCAGCCCGATTATGGGTGGTGAAGGACCTGATGATTATGATCCTGACGTGAAGGATTATGGTAAGCCGCTCACAGAGGGGCACATTGCTTTTCAGGCTGAGACCCATCCAACCGATTTCAGGACGATTAAAATTCTGCCTCTGAAAGGCTGCATGGACCCCGGTGCCGTTAATTTTAAATCGTACTATGTTGTAGACGAACCGGAAGCCTGCGACTATTAAGATTCCATAGATGCTGTTTAAAGGAGTTTTCGAATTCATCTGTACCATAAAAAGACACATTAATGAACTTAATGAACAGGATGGTTCATATGATGGGCTCTCCTGTTTTGTTTTATAGCGATGGGTGAAAGACTTTTTACGATATATGTTTTATACAGTGCCACTGTTGACCGTTATTTCGCAGGACAAACCACACAGTTTGAGAAACAGCTTCAGAGGCACAACGGCGGTAAAAATTCTCACACAAAATCTGGAATTCCCTGGAAAGCCGTTCTGAAAGAGAGGTACGCATCAAAAAAAGAAGCAGATATACGTCTGGAAGAATTATGTGGGAGCAGCGACCGCAGTGAATTGGTAAGGGCCATTCGGTCTGTTCGAAATGAGATTCAGTCGGAATAAGAGCCGGAACTCCATCGTCTTCAACATTTATACAGATTTATAGCGTATTTTTAGAATGCTATGAAAATACTGATTGTAGAGGATAACACGGAGCTACTCCAGAATATGGTAACCTATCTGGAACGGGAAGGATACAGGTGTGAAAGAGCAGCGAGTTATGATGAGGGGTTCGATAAAGTAATGTCGTATACCTACGATGCCGTTTTGATTGATATCATGCTTCCCGGGGGAAACGGCCTGCAGCTGCTCCGGGAACTTAAATCGGTGAGGCCAGAGACGGGCACAATCATTATTTCGGCCAAAAATTCACTGGATGATAAAGTTGAAGGGCTCGATCTTGGCGCAGACGATTATCTCACCAAACCGTTTCAGCTGCCCGAACTGCAGGCGCGCATCAAAGCTGTAAACCGACGAAATAACCTGGGTGGAAAGGAGATTATCCGTATTAACGAAATTTCCCTGAACACGCAGACGAGAGAGGTTTTTGTAAATGATACACTGGTAGATCTCACACCCAAAGAGTACGATTTGATGCTCTATTTTGTATCGAATAAAAACCGTGTTCTCTCGAAACAGAATATTGCAGAACACTTATGGGGCGATTATGTGGATCAGCTCGACAATCTTGATTTTGTTTACCAGCACATCAAAAATCTGAGAAAAAAACTCGTAAAAAATGGTGCCGAAGATTACATAGAGAGTATCTACAGTATTGGCTATAAATTAAACGACCGCCTAAGCAGAGCATGAAACTGATTACCCGATTTATCATCATTTACCTCACGATCACCGTAATCGTATTGGGAATTGGCGGTGTGATATCCTATGAGCTGATTAAAACGGAGGTGGATAAAGAGCTGCAGTTTGAGTTTATGGAACGGATCGACCGCGTAGCTTACCTAATTGAGCGCGGACGTGATTTCCACCGAAGCCGACGCGGGCGGGAGATTGAAGGAGATCAAAACCTGATCATTGAACGCCTCGACTATGAAGTTGAGCCGAGAATTGAGGTAAAGGATACATTGATCTGGCACGACCGCCTGGAACAGAATGAGTCGAATGTGAAGGTATCGGCCTACAGGAATATAAATGGAGAATCGTACTATATTTCTACTTATGGGGCGATGATTGAGTCGGATGACATTACCGAAGCGGTCGTTAAAACGTTTTTGTGGATCCTGGGCCTGCAGATTTTAGGCGCAATCGGAATTGGGTATTTTGTCTCAGGCCCGCTTTTTAAACCATTTCGGGAGTCGCTCAAAAAAATTAAGAGATTTAAGCTACAGGAAAAACAGTATATCCCGGCTGAAGAAACCGGAGTAGTGGAGTTTAACGAAATGAATGCCTTTGTGGAGGAGATGACCCGCAAAGCCGTTTCGGATTATGAAAATTTAAAGGAGTTTGCGGAGAACGCATCGCACGAAATTCAAACTCCGCTGGCTATTGCGCGAGGAAAACTGGAGCTGCTTTCAGAAACTGAACTCAACGAGGAGCAGTATAGCTATGTGGATTCACTGGAGAGAACCGTAAAAAAACTTTCCCGCCTGAGCGAGTCTCTTGCGCTGCTCACAAAAATTGACAACCATGAGTTTGATAACGGAAAAACGGTAAACATAAGTGAGTTCATTGAGGAGAGCATTTCTCAGTTCAGCGAGTTTTTGGCTCTTCGCAACCTGTCTCTGGAAACTTCTGTAGAGGAGAATGTGGAGGTCTACATTCATCCCGTACTGGCCGATATTTTATGGACAAACCTGTTTCAGAATGCCATTAAACACAATATTGATGGCGGAACCATAAAAATTAAGCTAACCCGCGAAAAACTATCGATTTCAAATACAGGCAGAAAACCTACAGTGGACCCCGATAAACTATTCGAGAGATTTCAGAAAGCTGACCAAAGCTCCGATTCGATTGGCCTGGGTTTATCGATCATCAAACGAATCGTTGAGCAAAATGATTATACCATCGCATATAGCTACTCTGATGGCTGGCACACGATCGAAATTTTATTAAATGGTGTAAAAGGGAATCAACTTCAAAATTGATTCAGATTTCCATCAGCTTTGTGTCAGGATCGTTGTCTAAGTTTGAGCTGAACCAATGATTTATACTATGAAAAAATTTATTTATACGTTATTACCCGTTATCGCATTTTTAATACTGGCAGCAGTTGATGTATCGGCCCAGGAAGCATCCATTACCGGCATTGTTGCTGATAATGATGGAGAGCCGGTGCCCAACGCCACGGTGGCAATATTGAATCCGGAAACCGGTGAACTCACGGGCGGCACTTCATCCGGAGTGGATGGTACGTTCAAACTAACAACAGAACCCGGCGAATATACCCTTCGCGTTTCTTATGTCTCATATCAAACTGTAACCCAGACTTTAAGCCTGGCTGCGGATGAAACGTACGATGCCGGAACAGTAACGCTAGTGCCGGAAGAGGCAACACTGGATGAATTGGTTGTTGAGGGAGAACGATCGTATATGGAGATGAATTTTGACAGCCGGAGATTTAATGTTGGGAAGGATATTACAAGCCTGGGCGGATCTGCCCTGGATGTACTGGATAACGTGCCGTCGATTACCACAGATTTTGAAGGAAATGTGAGCCTGAGGGGAAATCAGGGCGTACAAATTTTGATTAACGGACGCCCCTCCAGTCTTGTGCGAAACGGAACGGATGCCCTTAGCAGTATTCCGGCTAATTTAATTGAGGAAGTAGAGATTATTACCAACCCATCGGCTCGCTATGCCGCCAATGGTACGGCAGGAATTATCAACATAAAATTGGTGGATGATGTACGCCTTGGGTTTAATGGCGGATTACAGTTTAATACAGGCTACCCGCAGGACCACGGGATAGGTGCAAATCTCAACTATCACAAAAATAATATCAATTGGTTCATGAATTTTGATATGGAGTATGAGAACTCACCACGTGAGGGCCGTACATTTCAGAGTTTCAGCGGGGATACCACATTTGCTTACAGGGAACGAAATGAGTCGATTGAAACAGAAAGAGAATTTGGCATAAACCTCGGTGCCGATTTCTATCTGCCTGCCAACCAGATTTTAACGGTAGAATCCCGCGTAAACATCGAAGCTGAGCTCGAAGATACCGATCTGCTCTATACGGATTTCGATCCCGGCAGTGACCAGGTTTTTCAAAATATCCGGAATGACTGGGATATTGTACAGGAATTGGATCAAAATGACGTACTGGACGGGCGACAGGGTGATTATGATTTTCGAGTTCAGTATGAGAAGAAATTTGACGGGTCAGACCACCGTCTCACCGCAGATGCCGATTTTGAATTTGGCAGTGAAAATCAGGATGGGGAGCTTTTGGAACAGTTTAGCACCGGCGGAAATGGGATACAGGATCGTAATAATCAGCGGACATTTTCCGACGAACAGTTTCGTGAGCTTCGTGTAGATATGGATTACCGTCAGCCGCTTGGGGATAGCGGACGATTCGAGGCAGGATTCAGAATTAATTATGACTGGCTTGAGCAGAACTATCGCGTTGAGGAACAGATTAATGGCAACTGGCAGCTTGCAGATAACGAAGTGGCGCTTAGTGATAATTTTTCCTATAACGAAAATGTAAATGCTGCATATGCAAGCATAGCAGGGGATTTGGGTGTATTTAACTATCAGCTGGGTGTGCGTGCCGAAAATACAAGTATTGAATCCAGGCTCACACAGACAGGCCGAAGCAGT
>Ga0209936_1001678_pt1 | contig 11414 bp, 11 predicted proteins | sample SalPonR1_A_D1_MG_FD_185694 | JGI IMG/M metagenome (GOLD analysis project Ga0209936, IMG submission 185694) | Salt pond soil microbial communities from South San Francisco under conditions of wetland restoration - Salt Pond MetaG R1_A_D1_MG... ... | reverse complement strand
AACCGGGTCGGAATATCTCTCTTCTGTATCGACTCTACTTTTGAGTTGGATGCTGTTAGATAAATAAGATTTCAGGCGGTCTCAAAATTCTTCAATTTCAGATCGTCGAGATGCTTCTATTTGCAGTCTGCGTATCTCCTTATTTTTATCACTGTAGGAGATCCATAAAAACAGTATCAGGTTTGTGACCTTTCTAAGCACGCTTGATACCAGCAGCATACCGGCAACAGCAGCCGTTGCCATATTCAGCATTTTAGAAAGCTCAATACCGACCCACATAAATACCAAATCACGGCTGGGTATAAATGGAATACGATTTACCACAATCACGATCGCCAGAAAAGTAAACCAGATCGTAATGGGTGTATTCGGAATTACCACCGCCCACTGTACAATTAATAATCCATGATGGATTAAAAATCGAAGTAAATATATTCCAAATATTTTAATCGACTTTTTAAAAGGAAGTGAAAAAAGATATTTCCTGAACTGAATGCCAAGAACGGTAAATACTACAGTGATGACTATACCCAGAATTACATAAACGACGTTCACATCATCAATCATCTCCTCCAGATTGATAGTACCCGTAAAAACTAAAATTCCGACTAGTGAGAATGCAACAAGATTTGACGTCAAAGCCGAAAGTATATTATTGTCTCTTATACTCTTCAGTATCTCCTTATCCTTTTTGTACAAATATTTTCTCCCCCATACAAACAGGTAAAACTCACCGGAGTACCCCATCACTTCATCATTGTAGACCTTTTTCGTGATAAACCCCTTAAATGATTCCCATTTTCCGATGTCCCAAACCTGTCCATAGATGAATACCTCTGCAATTGGCAGAGAGATATATAAAACAGCAAAGATGATATAAAAAAGAGGATGTGTAGGCAGAGAATTCAATACTTCTTTCCAACCAATATCATAGAGTTGATAAAGTATGATACCTACTATGAATAGAATCACCCCTCTGCGAAGGTATTTCTTCATCAATTCCGCCCGGGGACTCTTAGAAAACTCTTTCCAGCTTTTTTTGATTGATTCTGTATTAATGGCAGTCGTTTTTTAATCTTGAGAATGGCCTAAGGTAGCAATCATTTGATGTGAATTAAAAGTTCATTCTACAGCAGATCTAAATTACATTTGCTTTCGAAACTTTTATGGCTAAAAATGATTTAACAAGTTGAAATTAATAGTTTAACAACCTTTTCATTAATTTGACGTTACGCTTGAGAGGCTTAATTAACATTTTGGCTATTATTGGATTCAAAAATATCATCATGCACAACTCATTTAGGCTATCAGCTCTAATTCTGGTATTTATTATATGGTTCCCTTTAACAGGTACTTCTCAGATATCCAACCCGGATGATGAGTTAAGCAGTTTAGAGTCCGATATGATTTTGGCTCAGACATTGGAAGGAAGTCATTTTAATGAATTCTGGAACTATCAGTTTTATTTCAACAACGGGATGAAAGTACATATCACGTTTTCAGCGGCCAACTTCGGGAGCTTGAAGGATCCGGTAACCGGTGTTCGTATATCCGTTTTAAATCATGATGGCGAACTCTACCAGCTATCAAGAGAGTACCCTCTTCCACGCCTAATTCAGAACAAAGAAAACTATCTTTTTCAACTGCGGGATGATCGGGACCTCTACTTTGAAGGTAAACTGCCCGAACGCCACAGGGTCGTTATTAAAACATCAAAAGATGGAGTAGAATACGATATTGATCTTCGCTTAAACAACATTCAGAAAGGTTTTAAACTGGGGAGTGGCAAGTATCAAATTGGAGGAGAACAAGTGGGCATTGTAACCCACATACCTTACGCCGAAGCAAGCGGCCATGTAACCATTAATGGAAACCGGAAACGAGTGGACGGTACAGCTTACATGGACCACACCTGGCAAAATGAGACCACAACGCGTTTAATGCATAGTGGTTACAGAGTGATTGTTCACAACGACAGTAACAATTGGGATTTGCTCTATGTAATGTTACCTAACGAAAGCAGTGATAACAATACAATCGGGCATAGAGTTATCAACTCGGATGGCAAATTGCAGTCTGCATCTGTAGAAAACATGGAGGTTGTTGCCAGTCAAAGTGCTTTTGGTTCAAAAATACCCAGAATTATTGATATGAATCTGAGTGACGACAGTTCCATCCGTATATCCCGCACAGAGGATGAAGAACGATTTACCGTTTTGGGTGAACTGAGCTGGATTGCAAGACGTGCAGCACGAACATTTTTAGGGGGAGAAGTTATAGATTACCGGGGCGAGGCTACACTCATGCAATCCGGTGTACGCCCAAAACATGGTGAGTACAACTTCTTTGTTGTGGATTGATCCTTATCGTTTAGGGCAATGAATTTTCTGGTTGAAATCTATCTTACCCAATCGCCAGACCGGGAATAAATATCCGGCTATACAAGTCTTTACCAGTTTAAAAAAGAAAAGCTCCGGAAGTTTCAGTTCCGGAGCTCTATGCTTTAGGTTCAGCATAAATAGGAGTGACTAGTTGACTAACCAGAGATAAGATTAGTTCTTATGCTGTTACCTACAAGAGAAACGACTATCCCCTTTGTTACATTTTTTTTTAAAAAAGTTCAGAATCATCATATTGGAATCGTTTGAAAAGATTTTTTACGATTCAATTCCTTCTGATATCGTACCTTCAATCAAATCCGGAATACAAAACCTGAACTATGAAATATATCTACACACTCCTTTTTGCTCTTCTCTTCTCACCCGCCCTATTTGCCCAGATGCCGAACGCACCCGATCGAACCGAGGGTGACGGACCATTTGATCGCCTCATTATCCGCGGAGCTACGATGATAGATGGTACCGGTTCCCCGGCTGTTGGCCCTGTTGATATCGTAATTGAAGGCAATCGTATCACGCGCATCCAAAATGTGGGATATCCCGGAGTGCCAATCAATGAAAACCGCCGACCACAAGCCGAAGATGGGGATCACGAAATTGATGCTGAAGGCATGTATGTTCTGCCCGGTTTTGTAGATATGCACGCACACATTGGCGGTAATGCACAGGGAACCGTTCCGGAGTATGTATTTAAACTATGGCTTGCCCACGGGATTACAGGTATTCGTGAACCGGGCTCCTTTAACGGAGCAGATTGGACGTTGCAGCATGCCGAGCGCAGTCGCAACAATGAAATTACGGCTCCGCGTATTTACCCTTATTTCGGATTTGGAATGGGAAGTTCAGATGGAATCAACTCACCCGATGAAGCACGCGACTGGGTTCAGTCAATTCACGATCAGGGTGCAGAAGGAATAAAATTCTTCGGAGCTCATCCTGAGATTTTTGAAGCTGCTCTCGATGAAGCCAATAAACTTGGACTCGGCTCCATGGCTCATCATGCACAAACCCGCGTGGTCTACAACAATGCACTGGATACTGCAGAAATGGGCCTCAAAGGCCTCACTCACTGGTATGGCCTGCCGGAAGCACTTTTTACGGATCAAGTGATTCAGGACTACCCGCTGGATTACAACTACAGTAACGAACAGCATCGATTTGAAAATGCAGGTAAACTTTGGGAACAAGCCGCTGAACCGGGAAGTGAAAAATGGAATGAAGTTATGAACCGCATGCTCGAACGGGGACTGGATCTCAACCCAACCTTTACGATCTACGAAGCGAGTCGCGACCTGATGAAAGAGCGCCGGGCCGAATGGCATGAAAAATACACCCTTCCCTCCTTATGGAAATTCTATCAGCCCGATCGAAGAGCCCATGGGTCCTATTGGTTCGATTGGGGAACCGAGCAAGAAGTAGCATGGAAAAACAACTACCGGCTCTGGATGCAGTTTGTAAACGAGTATAAAAATCGAGGCGGTAGCGTGACTTTGGGATCTGATGCCGGTTACATCTTTAAACTTTATGGTTTTGCCTACATACGGGAAATGGAGCTGATGCGGGAAGCCGGTTTCCATCCGCTTGAAATTTTCCGGTCCGCCTCGCTGCAAGCTGCCAGAGTACTAGGCAATGATGATCAGCTTGGCACAATTGAAGTGGGTAAAATAGCTGATTTGGTAATTGTGGATGAAAATCCTCAACAGAATATTAAAGTGCTTTATGGAACAGGAGCTATTCGTGTGGATGATAATAATGAGCTGAAACGTGTAGGCGGTGTAAAATATACGATCAAGGATGGAATAGTCTACGATGCCAAAAAACTTCTGGAAGATGTAGCCCGTATGGTAGCGGGAAAAAAGGATGAGGAAGATTTCAAAATTACTCAGCCGGGATTAGACTGGTAAAAGTTGTACTATTTCAGATCTGATTTGAATCTTTTTAGGAGATTTTTGGTATTACATTTGTGTGTCAACCCGAAATAAAAACAACCAGGTGCTACTCATGAAAACTAAACTGCTTACTACTTTTATTATTCTATCACTTAGCGTTATGCTTTCCACAGCACAAGCTCAGGATACATCAGCAAACAGATCTTTCGGTATTGGAGCTCAGATAACAAATCCTGCAGGCATTGCGCTTAAAGGCTGGATTTCAGATAATGCGGCCATTGCTTCAGTAATTAGCTTTAACATCTCTGAAAACACTTCCTCTTTCTATCTTCAGGGAGATTATCTTATGCACAAGAGATATGACACTCCGGGTTGGGATGTAGGCTTCTTGAGCTACTACTACGGCGTAGGTGGACGTTATCTATGGCGGGATGCAGGTTTTGATGATAACTTTTTCGGTATTCGCTTGCCGGGTGGGTTAAACTTCACCTTTACTGATGTCCCCTTCGACTTCTATGTAGAGATGGCACCCGTTTTTGATGTCACACCCAATTTTAACTTTGGGTTTACCGGTGGGATCGGTTTTCGATATTTCCTGAATTGAACAGCTAACATGAGTCCGGGATAAGAATTTGGAAAAGTATCCTCAATCGAGCTTAAATAATTTAAACCTCAAATCCCTCTCTAATATTTAGAGAGGGAAATAGGGTGAGTCTGAAGAAAAAAACTAAATTATTTGAGCGGTAGTCGAAGCAAGCTACCATTTTTGGATATCCTCACTTCTCATGTTATCAATTTCAATGAAGATATGTTGAATTCACGTTCAATATGCTATTTGTTCTCAATCACTGCAAAATTATAAACGCAACTGGCAAAAATATAAAAGATGTCCCTGACTCTCCCCGGTTTTTCCGATATTAAATCAGCTCACCAACGTATACAATCCTACGCACATAAAACCCCTGTTCTAACGTCGTCTTTTTTTAATGAAAAAACGGGCGCTTCCCTATTCTTTAAATGTGAGAACTTTCAGAAAATTGGGGCATTTAAATTCAGGGGAGCATTCAACGCCATCTCCAAGCTTTCTGATGAGGAAGGAAAAAAAGGAATAGTAACCCACTCATCCGGCAATCATGCACAGGCTGTGGCTCTTGCGGCCGGGATGAATGGTTACAGTGCAACCATTGTGATGCCTGAAAATGCCCCAAAAGTGAAAGTAAATGCAGTCCGGGATTATGGTGCAGAGATCATATTCTGCGAAAATACTACTGAAGCCAGGGAAGCCGCGGCACAAAAAGTGATTGACAAATCTGGTGCAACGTTTATCCATCCATATAATCACCCGGATGTGATAGCCGGTCAGGGTACGGCTGCCAAAGAACTTTTGGAAGAACAACCTGAACTCGACATCATTATGGCTCCGGTTGGAGGCGGAGGCCTTATCAGCGGAACAGCCATCTGGGCCAAACACTACAATCCTGTCATCAAGGTAATCGGAGCGGAACCAAAGTGGGCTGATGACGCCTACAGATCATTCAAATCGGGAAAAATTGAGCCTGTGTTAAGAACGGACACGGTTGCCGACGGTCTCCGGACGTCTTTGGGTGAGCTTACATTCCAGGCTATTCAAACCAATGTAGACGACATTGTAACAACCTCTGAAGATGTGATTATTCAGACCATGCGAGATATATGGGAGCGAATGAAAATTATTATAGAACCTTCCTGTGCCGTACCGCTCGCGGCGATTATCGAAAATAATATGGAAGTAGATAATTTAAAGGTCGGGATTATACTAACCGGTGGAAACGTAGACCTGGAAAATTTACCCTTTGGATAACAAAGAGTTACAACCATTAGCTGTACCTCATCAAATTTATTCGACCTTATTTATAATGAGTTATTCATTTACTATCACATCCGTAACTGCAATATTCATTGTCATTCCCTCACCACTTTCCAGCATTTGCTCAAACTGCTCCATCTGAGGTTTAATTTGACGTTCGATAGCTTGTCGCTGTGCTTCAGGCATCTGGCTAAGCTGCTTCTCCATTTCGCGCATGGCTTCTCTGGCTTCTGCTATCTCCTCTGCACTAAATTGAGATGACATACCTCCAATCTTCATGGTCATAGACATGGGAACCGGGTAGCCGGAAAAAACCTGATAATCATCCAGACTCATCTCCATACTCATGTTCTTATCACCATCTACAGTCTGTTCCATAAAGATTTTCCGGACATTCATAGTGCTTATCTCAATCCAAATTGTGGCAGCATCAAAAACGATCTCCATATCTTCCATCTCCATTTCACTCTGATCCAGTGATTTAAGCAACTCGCTGTCATTCACATATATTTTATACGTATCCATACCATTTACCTTCTCTTCGGTAATGCTTTCTGCCCCACGTATCAAGTCAACCATCTGATCCACGGATCCGGCCAAAGCACTGAAATCCATTTCCATAGCATCTCCATTTTCAAGATCAAGATAGGGAGTACCATTCTCGTTTGTCTTTTTCACATAACGGGTTGTCATGTCAGGGATCAGGCCACCTTCATTCACCTGTATGGTCATCGAAAGGGTTTCAATCTGAGAAAGCGATTCTTCATATTTGTTTATCATCTCTTGAGCAATACGGTCGGCTGATGGCTGTGCAACTGCAGCGGCCGCAGTAAGTGATAAGGTCAGTATTGATAAGACTAAACTGTTTTTTATGGTTTTAACTCTCATAACTCTTCTCATGTATTGATTTTTTTGTGATTGGAATATGTTACATATTTGAATTCAATAATCGAAACCATTATCAATCTTATATGCGTAATGATGATGTATTTACTGCCATGATCCGTGAAGAGCTCGAGCAACATGAGCGCTTTTTCCTATTTCAGGAACGGGAACTCCTGCGCAGTAAAGAGTACCGAAAACTGGCCACTCAGTCACTGCGTCAAACGAGAATCTTTGCCGTTATCGTTTTTTTAACCATTGTTACATTTTCAGTCATCAGTATCATGCATTTTGTGGAGTTTGGTCAACTAGGAGGGCTTTCACGTTTTATTTTGGGTATGCTATCGTGGGCATTTGCCATTGCATCCGTCTTCTTTTACACAAAAAATATTCTCGAGAAGAAAAAATGTATGGAACGTGTACTAAAACTACTTGAAGCACGCGAACAATTTCGCGATAATACTGATAACCCATAATCTACTGATGGATAACGCTATGCAAAAAATGATCTCAGCTGCTCTTCTCGTTGGAGGATTAATCCTTCTCTACTTCGGATACCAGGAAATGCAATCTTTGGGTAATGAAGTCAACGAATTTGTAACCGGTTCACCCAGCGACCGATCAATGTGGATGATGGGCGGAGGAGCTGCCATCGCTATAGCCGGACTGGTTGGCCTGGTACGCGGTAAATTTTTTAAATAGGATACTCTTTTGCAAGGACTATAATTGAATCTGTATACGTTCACAATATCTCACATTTCATGAAATCAGCCATCCTTATTCTGGTATTGCTATTTTTATTTCCATCACCTTCTGAGGCCAGACAGGTTACGGAACAGCAAATACTGGAATGGACAAGCAGTGCTGGTCAAATGATCTACTCATATCACACATCCTTTGATTTAGCAGTCCAAACAATTCGTTCCAGCGCGGATGAAGAATTTATCCCTGAAATTTATGCCGGCGGACCTTATAACGATGGTTGGGCATTCAGTTTTGGTGCTTTCAATGAAGATTCAGAGTTTATTCTCGACTATGGCGTTATTGTTGGAGGGAATGGAGAGATTTTGAATTTCGATGCGTTCGATTTTCATCGTCCTGCCTCATTTTACCACAACCTGGCTGCCAATGCACTGCAAGTTGTACAGCAAGAGTTTGAACAGCTGCGCCTCGAATCGGACGATTTTACTGCGGATTATTACAGATTTGCCGTTCTTCCATTTCCAAGAGAGCATGTTACCGCATTTGTCTCTCCTTACGACAACTGCCCGGAGGTCTCCTATTTCGGAAATGATGTGACCTATCTGATCGATCGCAGAACCCTTGAAATAAAGAGTCATAACAGATACCATCACCGGCTGCTTCCGCTTCCCATAGAGCTTCCTGAAAATGCGGTTACTGCCATGCTGGATGTACCCAACGCTCCATACCCATCACCCCTTGATATATCCCAAACCATCCGCAGGGGCAAACCCATGATCATTCGAACCGAAAATGGGTTTTTCAACATCTCTCCTGCCGGTTCCATTGAAAAAATTCCAGATGATAACCCAATGGTGAAGGGTTTTTAACAACAAAAAACATCAAGTACCGAAATTCCGGTACTTCAGCTTTCCTTCAGAATTCATCAATATCTTATTATTGATATGAAAATTTTGATTGTAGAAGATAATCCGGATCTCCGTGAAAATATCCTCACCTACTTAAGCCGGGAAAATTATATCTGCGAATCTGCCGAAGACTATGAGCAGGGCTTCGATAAAATCATGTCTCACTCCTACGACTTGGTTTTAATAGATATCATGCTTCCAAAAGGTAACGGTTTGCAGCTTTTGCAGGATTTAATTTCGGTGCGTCCTCAAACCGGATCAATTATTATCTCTGCTCGAAATGCGCTCGACGATAAAGTAAAAGGGCTTGAGATAGGTGCAGATGATTATCTGACCAAACCCTTCCAATTACCCGAGCTGCTTGCAAGAATTAAAGCGGTGCACAGAAGAAATCAACTCGAAGGCACTGACATTCTGAGTCTGGGAAATTTTGAAATCAACACATCAACACGGGTGGTTTCCATAAACGGCGAAACACTTAATTTAACACCGAAAGAGTACGATTTACTGCTCTACTTTGCTTCAAACAAGAATAGAGTTCTCTCAAAACAGACTATCGCTGAACATCTTTGGGGTGATTATGTTGATCATCTTGAAAACCTTGATTTTGTCTATCAGCATATCAAAAATCTTCGAAAGAAGATGAACGAAGCCGGTGCCGGCGACTATATCAAAAGTGTGTACAGCGTTGGTTACAAATTTGTGATACCGAGAGAAACCTCATGAAACTGATAACAAAATTTATCTGGATCTATCTCACCGTTACCCTCATTGTTCTGGGTATAGGAGGATTTCTTTCTTTTCACATTATTACAGACGAAATTAATAATGAGCTTAAATGGGAATTCCTGGATCGGATAGACCGCGTAACCTATCTGATTGAACGTGGTCGCCGTTTTCATCCAAAACGATCGATTGAGGGTGACCGAAATCTGATCATAGAACGGCTTGACTCGATTGTGGAGCCAAAAACGGAAGTATCTGATACTCTGATCTGGCACGATCGTCTGGAACAGAATGAAAGAAATGTAAAGGTTTCTGCCTATCGTACCATTAACGACGAATCATACTTTATCTCCACGTATGGAGCTATGATCGAATCGGACGATGTAAAAGAGGCCGTGATAAAAATTCTATTCTGGATTTTACTGCTTCAGGTATTGGGTGCTTTTGGAATAGGATATTTCGTATCGGGCAAACTTTTCAAACCGTTTAGGGAAACACTCAACAAGATCAAGACATTTAAGCTCAACAGAAAATCATATCTGCCGGCTGAAAAAACCGGAGTTGAGGAGTTTGACAACCTGAACCTGTTTGTAGAAGATATGACCCGTAAAGCAGTCTCTGACTATCAGAACTTGAAAGAGTTTTCTGAAAATGCATCTCATGAACTTCAGACCCCGCTCGCCATCGCAAAAGGTAAACTTGAGCTTCTTGCAGAAACCCCGCTAAATGAAGAGCAATACAGATATATTGAAGCTCTTGAACGCTCCGTAAAAAAGCTCTCCCGCTTAAGTGAATCCCTCTCATTATTGACCCGAATAGAAAATGAGGAGTTTGAAAACAGTCATGATGTAAATTTTTCAGAGCTTATTTCGGAAGGAATTAAAACATTCTCTGAATTTATTGAGTTTAACAATCTAACTTTAGAAACAAAGATCACAGAAAACGTGGTTGTCAATATTCATCCCGCCTTAGCTGACATCCTGTGGACAAATCTGCTACAGAACGCTATTAAGCATAATGTGGAAAATGGGTTTATTTCCATCCACCTATCCCAAGAGGCGTTGACTATCTCAAATAGCGGTAATCCAACCGATATTCCTACCGATCATTTCTTTGAACGATTCCGTAAAGCAGACCAAAGTTCAACTTCCATTGGGTTGGGTTTAGCTATAGTTGAACGAATTGTTCGCCAAAGTGGCTTAGATGTCAGTTATAAAGTAAATCAATCAATACATACGGTTACCGTTGAGTTAAAGAATGTAAATAACGGATAACTTCAGAATTACTTCAGGATTAAATCAGTTTTGACATAAGATTATGATTTAATATTGAAACAAATAAATGAGACTCACTGCCACTAAAGCTACATCTGAAAGAATGAATTTAAGAATTACAAAATATTTCCTGCTACTTAGTTTTTACCTGATTTTATCAAATTCTGCATTTGCACAAGGTAGTAATACCGGATCTGTAACCGGTACGGTCATCAACCCCGAAGGACAAGGTATACCCAATGCAACCGTTGCCATTTTACCCGCAGATACTGAATCTGAAGAATTACTTGATGGAACTGCTACAAATCTTGACGGTGAATTCGAAATCAACATGGAGCCCGGCACATACCGGCTCAGAGTTACATTTGTATCATTGAATACGTTTCTCACTGAGGTCGAGATTGTTTCCGGCGAAACAGTAGATTTGGGGCAGATCGAAATGCAGGAACGGCAGGAAGAACTGGATGAGGTTGTAGTTCGGGGTGAGCGATCCTATGTAGAGATGAATTTTGACAGCCGTCGCTTCAATGTTGGTGAAGATGTGGCCAGCCTTGGCGGATCGGCACTGGATGTTTTAGATAATGTACCATCCATTACCACAGACTTTGAAGGTAATGTGAGTCTGCGAGGGAACCAGGGGGTTCAAATTTTAATCAATGGACGTCCTTCCAACCTCGTAAGAGGCGGAACAGATGGATTGAGCAGTATACCTGCAAGTTTGATTCAGTCTGTTGAAGTCATTACCAATCCTTCAGCCCGTTACGAGGCACAGGGTACAGCGGGTATTA
>Ga0209936_1001676_pt1 | contig 11418 bp, 10 predicted proteins | sample SalPonR1_A_D1_MG_FD_185694 | JGI IMG/M metagenome (GOLD analysis project Ga0209936, IMG submission 185694) | Salt pond soil microbial communities from South San Francisco under conditions of wetland restoration - Salt Pond MetaG R1_A_D1_MG... ... | reverse complement strand
ATACCTGATGACCATTATTTTGCTATGGGTGATAATCGTCCCAATTCTGCTGACAGTCGATTCTGGGGTTTTGTCCCTGAGGACAATGTCAGAGGGCCGGTTTTTTTTCGGTACTGGCCTTTGAACAGGATCGGAGTAGTGAAGTAATTTGCCCAGAACAGTGTGGTACCCTGGACATATGGCCAAGGGTCTCAGGGAACTTGAAGAAATGGCCTCAAAACTCGATATCATTATTGAGGTAAGGGATGCCCGGGCTCCCTCTCTTACCTCCTCTCCGGTAGTCTCGAAGATCTCAAAGATCAGACCTGTGTGGGTGGTTATGTCAAAAAGAGATCTTGCAGATGAGAAGGCCACTTCAAAATGGACAGGTTATTTAGCTTCCCCGGTTACTAAAGTCTGGGCTTTTGATCTGCTCAGGCAGAAAATATCTTCCCTGAAAAAACAGCTTTTAACAAAAAAACCAAAACATCGTGAAGTCAGAATAGCAGTTGCCGGTATACCCAATGTGGGGAAATCCCAGTTGCTGAATCAGCTTATCGGAAAAAAATCCGCAAAGGTTGGGGGAATCCCCGGTGTAACAAGAGGTATTTCCTGGTTTCGTGGTGATGGATTCCTGGTGGTGGATTCTCCGGGGATACTTGACCCTAAATCTGGATCTGAAGTTCACAAGTGTCTTGCCTGGCTCGGCTGTACTAAATCAGAGGTTACGGGTGGATATGATTCCCTGGGAATTGAGCTGGCTGGGATGCTGAAGCGTAAGGGTCTCTGGTATCTTGTGGAAGAAAAATGGGACCTTCCAGAGATAGACGAGGATGATGCGGCTTCTCTGGAGAGGATAGGGAAAAGACTTGGATGCCTTGTTTCGGGCGGCAATGTAGATCTTAATATGGCAGGGATGAGATTTATCGATAATTTCAGTACCGGGAAACTTGGCAGGGTATCTCTCGAATTACCTGGAGAGAAAAATCTGTGGGACGGCCCATCATGATAGCAGGAGTAGATGAAGCTGGAAGAGGTCCTCTTGCAGGTCCTGTAATGGCTGCTGCGGTCGTACTTGAACAGGAACAGAAAGATGAGCTTGTAAGGGCAGGCCTTACTGATTCGAAAAAACTTTCTCCCAGGCGTAGAGAAAAACTTTTCTGTCAAATGGTTGAAATGGGTGTTCTCTGGAAAGCCCAGGCAGCATCCCATTCAAGAATAGACAGGATGAATATTCTACAGGCCTCTCTCTGGGCCATGTCCAGATCAGTCAAAGCGCTTGATGGGCATTTTACACGGGTAATAGTGGATGGAACATGCCTTATTCCCGGTCTTGATCATGAACAGGAAGCTTTACCCCGTGCGGACCTTAATGTTCCAGAGGTGGCTGCAGCATCTGTTTTTGCTAAGGTTTTAAGAGACAGGGCCATGATAGTAATGGATAGAGTATATCCCGGTTATGGATTTGCCGGGCACAAAGGTTATCCGACAAAGGCTCATTTCAGCGCATTGCAGGAACTTGGCCCATGTCCCATTCACAGAAGAAGTTTCAACCTTCACTGTTGAGATATTAAGACCTTCCGTGATCTCTGATCCATTGGTTCCCTGAATAACATTGCTACTATTTTTATGAACTGGATTGATCTGATGACCGCAAAAAACATTGAACTCGGGAACTGGGGAGAAAAAATAGCCATAGAAAAACTGAAAAGAATGCGTTGGAAGATCCTTGGTACTAATGAAAAAGTCCCCATAGGGGAGCTTGATGTAGTTGCCAGGGATGGGAAAGAAATTGTCATAGTAGAGGTCAGGACAAGAACCTGTGGCCGTATGCTGCCCCCCGAATTTACAGTTGGTCCTTCCAAATTAAAAAAACTCGTAAGGTCCGGAAAGATCTTTGTAGAAAAGATCAAATGGGAAGGTCCGTGGAGGATAGACCTGATCGCAATTACAGTTCTGGCTGATAATGAATGGAAGATAGAACATTACAGAAATATAACCGACGGGGAGTTTTGTCAATGAGCAGGGTCAGGGGTGTAACTCTCAAGGGCATTCATGCTGTTGAAGTGGAAGTCGAAGTTGAGTCTACAGGGGGTTTGTTCTCCATTTCGATCGTCGGACTTCCGGATACTGCAGTAAGAGAATCAAAGGAAAGGGTCAGGGCAGCACTTCGCTCAATGGGGATGATGATCAAGGGACGTGTGGCAGTGAACCTCGCACCTGCAGACCTGCCGAAGGAAGGTGCGCTTCTTGATGTCCCTATTGCGGTGGGTATGGCCAGGGCTATAGGTAATATCCATTCTTCAAGGCCGGCAATATTCATGGGAGAGCTTGCGCTTGACGGGAGGATAAGGGGTGTGCGTGGTGCAGTGCCGGCTGCCATACTGGCAAGAGATAAAGGTTACCCAATATATGTACCTTCCGAAAATGCTTCAGAAGTAGCCCTTGTAAAGGGGGTAGAGGCCTATAGTGTGGCAAACCTCAGATCCCTTCTTGATTTCTTCCGCGGAGAAGGGGAGCTTGAAAGGGTTTCAGCAATGGAAGAAAGGCCCTACCAGGTTCTGGCAGATCCGGATTTTGCCGATATTAAAGGTCAGAGTGCTGCAAAAAGGGCTCTCGAGATAGCTGCAGCAGGTCATCATAATTTCCTTCTGATCGGTTCTCCGGGAAGCGGTAAGACACTTCTTGCCAAAGCATTGAGCGGTATACTTCCACCTCTTTCAGATGAAGAGCTTATGGAAGTCATGCTTGTGAAAAGTACAGTGGGGATGCCTTTTGAAAATTCCAGGATAAGACCATTCAGGTCTGTTCATCATACTGCAAGTGCTGTATCGGTTTGTGGCGGAGGGACATCTCTCAGACCTGGAGAAATAAGCCTTGCGCATCGCGGAGTTCTCTTTCTTGATGAATTTACAGAATTTCGGAGGGATCTTCTTGAGTCTCTCAGACAGCCTCTTGAAGATGGTGAGATAGTAGTAAGCAGATCAAGCGGCAGTGTCGTATATCCTTCCAGAGTACTCCTGGCTGTAGCATGCAATCCATGTCAATGCGGATGGTATGGGGATCCTGTAGAGCCCTGCAGGTGTTCTGCTGCTGATGTTGAGCGATATCAGAAAAAGCTCTCCGGCCCGATACTTGACAGGCTTGATATGTATGTATCTGTACCAAGGCTGACAACAGAAGAACTTCTGAATATAGAGGGGACCGGAGCGGAAAAGAGCCAGAGCATTAGAAAAAGAGTCTTCAGGGCGAGAAAAATACAGCAGCAAAGATGGGAGAAAAAAGGTTTTTCCTGTAATGCCGAAATTCCGGAGAAGCTTCTCAGGACAGATCTTGAAATGTCTCCTGACGCGGGGGCTTTTCTCAAGAGTCTTGCATCTTCAATAAGACTTTCAGGCAGAGGTATAAGCAGGGTTTTAAAAGTAGCCAGGACCGTTGCGGACCTTGAGGGTTCTGCCCATGTTAAGACTCCGCATGTTTCTGAAGCTATAGCATATCGAGAGACGGGATTTCTCTCATGAGGGATTCTCTGAAAGCGCTTCTTCTACTGAATGCTTGTGAATGTTTCGACAGATATTTCTGGGAAGGCCTGAAAAAGAATGGACTTTCCCCTTCTTTGTTATGGGAAGACAGGGGTGCCGTAGCGCAAAAACTTAACATATCCGAAAGTGCTGACAATAAAATAGGAAGGCTTGTTTCTGAAGGATGGGCTGAAAGGGAATACCAGGCCTGTCTTGAAAACAACATTAGAATTGTTTCAATAGAAGATCCTGAATATCCTGCAAGATTGTTCAAATGCAGCGGAGCCCCGCTTGTTCTTTATATCAGCGGGCAGGATCTGGACCTTAAAGATGCAGTATCAATAGTGGGTACTCGAAAATGCACCCATTATGGCAGAAATGCAGGAAGGAATATTGCAGTAGCTGCAGCCTCTGCAGGGGGAATTGTCATAAGCGGAGGTGCCAGAGGTATAGATGCCTCGGCCCACGAAGGAGCTCTTTCTGCAGAGGGGGCTACAGTAGCAGTACTTGGCACCGGGATCAATGTTGTTTATCCAAAAGGACATGTGGATCTTTTCAGGCGGATCAAAGATAACGGGATGTTGATAAGTGAATATCCTCTCGGGAGTACAGGTAAGCAGTGGAGATTTCCCAGGAGAAACAGGATAATTGCGGGTTTATCGGATGTTACTGTCGTGGTAGAGGCTCCCAGAAGAAGCGGGGCCATAATTACAGCTGGTTATGCCATGGAATATGGCCGTGATGTATGGGCAGTGCCTGGAAGGATAGATGAAGGAGTATGCAGCGGTTCGAATGCTCTTGTTTCTGACGGTGCTTATCCTCTGGTAGATATTCCAGATTTTGTTAACTACATATTTTCCAGGCAACTTGAAATATTTACTCAAAAAGAAGATAATATCCACTTTGAAGATCAAAGTGGACTTTCGCAACTGGAAAACATAATATTAGCCCTGTTGAGGGAAAGCGGAGATAGAACAGTTGACAACATTTCCTCTGAATGTAAAATGAGCGCTTCCAGTGTTATGACCACATTGGGAGGTCTATGTGCAAAAAACCTTGTTTATCCTTCGGGACCTGGCAGATGGAGAGCAGGACTTTAAACAGAGAAATTTATCTTTATATTAAAGAAGGTTTTTAGATGGGAACCAGAGTAATGCACCAGATCGAAAGGCAGTATCTGACCCTGAATGCCCAGGGTCTGCTCTATCGTTTTATTATAGAAGGAGAACTGGATCATAGAGCTGCCGAGGATGTGCTTAATCAGGCCATTTCAATAGGCAGTTCCATGAATGCGCCTCTCGACGAAGTTCAGATAATAGATCTTATAACACAGATGCAGGACAGCGATCTTTTTACGTCGAGCAACAGATCTTATCAGAGTGGCGGAAACAGATACCTGATCAGCTGAGGGAGGTATTCAATGTCCGGCAAAAAGAAAACCGATGTAAAATCTTCTGACGGAAAAAGTACCAAGACCAAAACGACATCCAGAAAAAGTCCGTCAAAAAAGCGGTCTACTTCGAAAACGAAACCTTCAGAGGTTAAGGGCAAGACCCTTGTCCTTGTAGAATCGCCAACAAAAGCAAATACCCTGAAGAAAATGCTTGGATCAAATTACGTTGTCAAGGCAAGTATGGGACATATAAGGGACCTTCCCAAAAGCAGGCTCGCAATTGACATAGATAATAAATTTGCTCCGGAATATATTATTGTTCAGGGTAAGGCTAAACTAAAAAACGAACTGGTTAAACTGGCATCTTCAAGTTCCAGTGTTATCCTTGCGGCTGACCCTGACAGGGAAGGTGAGGCCATTGCATGGCATCTTGCCGAGGTTCTGGGAATAGAATCCGGATCACCATGCAGGGTAAGAATATACGAGATAACCAAAAAAGCAGTAAAGGAAGCACTTGGTGATCCCGGTCCTATAGATATCTCCAAAGTGGATGCCCAGCAGGCTCGAAGAGTTCTTGACCGGCTGGTTGGTTATTCGGTAAGTCCGGTTCTCTGGAAAAAGATCCGTTATGGTCTTTCTGCAGGCCGGGTCCAGTCTGTAGCTCTTTCATTGATATGCAGCAGAGAAAGAGAAATTCGTGATTTCGTACCTGAAGAATACTGGGTCGTTACAGTAAATGCGTCAGGCGATGTTGACAGGAACTATTCATTCAAGGTGGAAAGTTTCGATGGAAAGTCCCTTCTGAAGGATGGAAAACCTTTTCTTATTCACAATGCTGATGAGGCCGACAGGATTTCCCGGGAGATCTCCGCCAGTGAAATATATGTGAAGGACTACAAGGTCAAGGAAAGCAAGAGAAAACCCCTTGCACCTTTCAAGACGAGTACGCTTCAGCAGGAAGCAGCAAGAAGGGTCAGATTTTCTCCAAGAAGGACTATGAGAGTAGCACAATCACTTTTCGAGGGTGTAGAAGTACCAGGCATGGGGCTGACCGGTCTTATTACCTACATGAGAACCGATAGCCTCAGGATAGCACCTGATGCTGTTTCAATGGCACGAAGTTATATTTCCGAACATTTTTCTTCAGAATATCTTCCAGCAAAACCAAACTTTTATTCATCTTCCCAGCGAAGCCAGGATGCTCATGAAGCCGTAAGGCCGACGGATGTATCCCTTTCGCCGGACAGCATAAAAGGCTCATTGAACGATGATCAGTATAAGCTTTATTCTCTTATATGGAAGAGGTTCGTTGCTTCCCAGATGGAGTCTGCAGTAGTTGCAAGTTCCAGGATCGATGCGGAGGCCGGAAGATATGGGATGAAACAGACTGGAACACATCTTGTTTTTGATGGCTGGAGTGCAGTCTGGCCTCTTGATCTTAAAGATACAGAAATGCCGCAGGCAGAGCCAGGAGAAAAACTTTCTCTTGTGGATATTGAAAAAGACCAGCGTTTTACAAAGCCGCCTGCAAGATATTCAGAGGCAAGGCTTATCAGGACTCTTGAAGATAATGGAGTGGGGCGACCATCAACCTATGCGTCAATAGTTGAGACACTTTATGACAGGACTTACATAGAAAAAGATGAAAACGGGAAAATAATGGCTACTCCTCTCGGTATGACCGTTGATGGATTTCTTATTGAGCATTTTAATGAACAGAGTCTTTCTTCAATTGTTGACGCCGGTTTTACAGCGAGGATGGAGAATACGCTTGATGAGGTAGAGGAGGGGAAGAAGAACTGGGTTGATACGGTTCAACTTTTCTGGGACAGTTTGAGCAAAACGCTTGAAAAAGCCCAGGATGCTCCCCGAGTGCCTCTTCCTGATCCTGAACCTATAGGTGAGGATTGTCCTGAATGTGGAAAACCGCTTGTAAAAAAACGCGGCCGTTTCGGTGAATTTATAGGTTGTTCTGGATATCCCGAATGTAAATATACCAGGCCCATTTTGAAAAAAACCGGAGTTAAATGTCCGAAATGCGGAGAAACAGAAGGTGGAGAAGTTGTTGTAAGAAAAACCCGAAAGGGCAGACGAAGGAATTTCTATGGATGTTCCCGTTATCCGGAATGTGATTTTATTTCCTGGGATCCTCCCACAGGTGAGAAATGTCCTGAGTGCGGTTCGTTTATAGTAAAAAAATCAAAGGGTAAATCTGCAGTCTGTTCAAACTGCGGATATCGGATAGATAAGAGTGAAGAAAAGGTAAATGATGATTGAAAAATGTGACAATGTAATGATAGTCGGGGCAGGACTTGCAGGAAGTGAAGCAGCATGGCAGCTTGCATCCCGGGGGATAAGGGTTACCCTTGTTGAGCAGCGACCTGAAAGAATGACTCCGGCCCATAAGACCGGCAGTTTCGCTGAGTTGGTATGCAGCAATTCTCTGGGTGCTGATAACATCAGCAGTCCAGCAGGCATACTCAAAAAGGAACTAAGGCTTATGAACAGTCTGATCATGGAGTGTGCCGAAAGTTCAAGGCTTCCTGCCGGTCGTGCACTTGCTGTTGACAGGGAGCGTTTTGCGGAGCTTGTGACTGAAAGGATAACTTCACATCCGCTCATAACATTGGAACACCGTGAGGTTACAGAAATTGCTGAGGGACCGGTTATCCTCGCAAGCGGGCCTCTCACTTCTACAGCCCTGGCAGACAAAATCAGGGACATGACGGGAGGAAAGTTCCTGTACTTTTACGATGCAGTATCTCCTGTCCTTGAGCTGGCAAGCATAGACATGAATAGAGCGTTCTGGGGCAGCAGATATGAAGAGAACAGTGATTATTTGAACTGTCCCATGAATAAGGATGAATATGAATATTTTCAGGAACAGCTTGTTAATGCAGAAAGGGCCCCCCGGCACGATTTCGAGAAAAAAGTACCCTACTTTGAAGCATGCCTTCCGGTTGAAGAAATAGCCTCAAGAGGCGTGGACACGCTCAGGTTCGGGCCACTGAAACCTGTTGGCCTTACTGATCCAGCAACTGGAGAAAGGCCGTATGCTGTTGTCCAGTTACGCAGGGATAACAAAGAAGGCTCTCTTTACAATATAGTAGGTTTTCAGACAAACCTAAAATGGGGAGAGCAGGACAGGGTCTTCAGATTAATTCCAGCGCTTTCAAATGCTGAATTTGCAAGATACGGTGTAATGCACAGAAATGTGTATGTGAACGCACCCGAAGTCCTTGACGAACAACTGAGAATAAAGGGCACAGAGGATATATATCTGGCTGGACAGATAACAGGTGTTGAGGGCTACATGGAAAGCACTGCAATGGGAATGGTCGCAGCACTGAATAGCTTTTCACATATCAGAGGGGGTGCCCCTCTTGAATGGCCGAGGGAAACTGCTATTGGCTCCCTCCTTTTCTATCTTTCTGATGCTGAAGTGAAAACATTCCGACCAATGAATGTAAACCTTGGTATTCTGCCAAAGCTCAACGAAAAGATCAGGGATAAAAGAGAACGTTGCGCTAAGGTTGCACAAATTTCTGAAGAGGCTATATCAAGATATATATCTGAGAGAAAAGATATTTTCCCCGCGAAAGAGGATATATCCCGCTGAAATTGTTTTCTGGCATGTCATTCCTGATGAGAAAATACCTGCATTTTATTTATGTTAGACTCTTCCGAATAATAGCAAATTGTGAGAAAATAGTGTAAAATCGCAGCTATGGAAGAAATATTATCTCTAAATGTGGATTCTTTTATTGATAGTTTGAAGTTCCAGAGAAATCTGTCAGAATATACTGTCATAAATTATTCTGTGGATTTAAAACAGTGCATTTCTTTTCTTGAAAATTCGGGGATAAATGAACCGTCAGAAATCGACAGACAGCATGTTCGATCCTATATAAGAGAGATCATGGCCTATGGCTATGCCCGATCCTCTGTTGCCAGAAAACTTTCTGCGATCAAGGCATGGACCAGTTTTATGACAGAGAGAAAAATTATCAGCGCTGATCCGTCTTCCGGTGTCCGAGGGCCGAAACTGCCGGCAAATATTCCACGGGCTCTATCAAGAGAAGATGTGAACCGTATGATAGATGAGGGGATCAGCAGAAAAAGGAACTTTTCCAGGGATAAAGCTGTTCTTGAACTTCTTTACGGAAGCGGACTCAGAGTTGGAGAAATAACACTCATTAAATGGGAAGATATTGATCTTTCAGAGAGATGGGTGAGGATATTCGGGAAAGGCAGCAAGGAAAGGATAGTGCCAATAGGTTCCTATTCTGTAAGGGCACTTGAGAAATGGAGAGCAGAGCTGGGAAACGGAACTGAACACGTCTTTCCTGGAGGGGAAGATGGTCACATCAGTGAAAGGACAGTCAACAGGATAGTTAAAAGAGCGGCCCGGGGTGCCGGTATTGCAGGTGTGACACCTCATATGCTGAGACACAGTTTTGCTACTCATATGCTCGAGGGAGGGGCAACGCTCAGAGTTTTACAGGATCTTCTCGGTCATGAAAGCCTTCTGACAACTCAGAGATATCTTACAGTGACCGCGGAGCAATTGAAAAAGAGTTACAGGCAGATCCACCCGATGGCTGAAGGAGATGTTTAATTAATGTTCAAGGGAACCACGATTCTTTGTGTGAGGAAGGATAACCAGGTGGCAATGGCCGGTGACGGTCAGGTCACATTGGGTAACCAGGTTATAAAAGCTGGTGCTAAAAAGGTAAGGACACTTTATAACGGACAGGTTCTGGCCGGGTTTGCAGGTAGTACTGCAGATGCCATGACATTGCTGGAACGTTTTGAGAACAGGCTTGAGGAATATAGTGGAAATCTTCTAAGATCTTCGGTCGAAATGGTAAAAGACTGGAGAACGGACAGAGCTCTGAGAAGGCTCGAAGCCATGATGCTTGTTGCGGATAGCACGAGTACTCTTCTTTTGTCCGGAGCCGGAGATGTTCTGGAACCCGAAAATAACGTTGCTTCCATAGGTTCCGGTTCAGGTTTTGCCCTTGCTGCAGGCAGAGCTTTCCTGGAGATAAGTCCCTGGGAAGCGAAGGATATAGCAAGAAGATCTATTGAGATCGCTTCGGAAATATGTATCTATACAGATAACGTAATTACAGTTGAGGTGATAGGATAATGCCACTCTCGCAGGAATCTAACCTTAAACCGTCTGTTATAGTCGAGTTTCTTGACAGATATATAGTAGGTCAGAATAAGGCAAAAAGAGCTGTCGCAATAGCTCTGAGGAACAGGCTCAGAAGAAGAATGCTTGAGGAAGATATCGCCAGGGAGATAGCTCCCAAAAACATCCTGATGGTAGGTCCGACTGGCGTAGGTAAAACCGAGATCGCCAGAAGACTTGCAGAGCTTGTCAATGCACCCTTCGTAAAGGTGGAAGCAACTAAATTTACCGAGGTTGGTTACGTAGGCAGGGATGTGGAGTCCATGATCAGGGATCTGGTCGAATCTTCAGTGCAGATGGTAAAAAATCAGAAAATGGAGTATGTCCAGCAGGAGGCTGCTGAGAGAGCAGAAGAAAGACTAGTGGACAGCCTGTTGCCAAAATCATCCAAAAAATCAAAGGTGCCTGATCTTACCAGGCTTTTTTCTGGAAACCAGGAAGAGCCTGAGGAAGAACAGGAAGAAGATCAGCAGCATGAAAGATTCAGGGAATCTACGAGGAGCAAGCTTCTGGCCATGCTCAGAGAGGGAAAACTGGGAGAGAGAGAAGTTGAAATTGAAGTTCAGGAAAGTTCCCAGGTCGGTTTCCCAATGGTAGGCGGTGGCGGAATGGATTCTATGGGTATCGATATAAGCGAGATGCTTGGAGGTATCCTTCCCAAAAAAACGCGCAGAAGAAGAATGAAAGTTTCCCAGGCCCGAAGGGTACTGCAGGCAGAAGAAGCCGAGAAGCTGATAGATATGGATGAAGTGACCAGGGAAGCTATAAAAAAGGCTGAAGAAGAAGGGATCGTCTTTGTTGACGAGATCGATAAAGTAGTCGCGAAAGGCGCCGCAGGAGGTCCTGATGTGAGCAGGGAAGGGGTTCAGAGAGATCTTTTGCCTGTGGTGGAAGGCTGTCCGGTACAGACGAAGCATGGTTCAGTTAATACGGACCATATACTTTTTATCAGTGCAGGTGCTTTTCAGAAAGTAAAACCTTCAGACCTTGTCCCCGAACTTCAGGGGCGTTTCCCCATCAGAGTCGAACTTCAGGCTCTCAGCAGTGCTGATCTTTCGAGGATACTGGTGGAACCTGAGAATAGCCTCTTAAAGCAATACAAGGCACTTCTTCAGACAGAGGAAGTCTTTCTTGAGTTTACTGATGACTCAGTAGAGGCTATAGCGGAAATGGCAGAGAAAATGAATCGCGAGATGGAAAATATCGGAGCAAGAAGGCTCCATACCATGATGGAGCAATTGCTCGAAGATATCAGTTTTTCTGCGCCTGAAAAGAGCGGTGAAAGTTTTATTATTGATTCTGAGTTTGTGAGAGAGAGACTCGTTTCT
>Ga0209936_1001674_pt1 | contig 11428 bp, 10 predicted proteins | sample SalPonR1_A_D1_MG_FD_185694 | JGI IMG/M metagenome (GOLD analysis project Ga0209936, IMG submission 185694) | Salt pond soil microbial communities from South San Francisco under conditions of wetland restoration - Salt Pond MetaG R1_A_D1_MG... ... | reverse complement strand
GTCGCTGGACAAGAAAACCGCCGAGGCGCGCTACCCGGGCTTTTTTCTCAAGCTGGCGCCGGAAATCCTGGGTCTGAAGCTGATGGGCGCGGTGCGCGACGAGGGCGACAAGCTGGTGCTGACGCAATACGGCATGCGCGTCTGGATCCTCATCATGCGCGAGTTTTTCATGGCCGTGTCGGATTTCCGCGACCTGATGCGCCACACCATCCGCGAGGAGCTGGACGCGCCCGGCCCCCTGGAAACGCGCCTCCCGACCCCCGATCTGCGGCCCCCGGGTACGCATTGACCCTGATTGCGGCAGCCGTCGCACCGCGCAAAATTGACTCCGCCCGAGGTAAGTGCCCACAAATCCTGGATTTGCGGGCCTGGCCGCTCGAGGGCTCGGCCGGCTTTGGGGCGGCCGAACACCAAACAGGGACTTCCGCAAGGCGCGGGAGTCCGCGGTCCGGGAACCGCAAAACCGGGGTTGAAACCATGGCCAGACATCTCTCCCTCCCTGCCCTGCTGTGCGGCCTGCTGGTCGCGGCATTGCTCTCTTTCGGCGCCGACACGGCCAGCGCACAAGAGCGCGAGATCAGGTGCAGCGGCTGCCACCGGGACGTGCAGTTCGATTCCACGGCGCACGCGGACGTGGCCTGCAAGGACTGCCACACCAATGTCGACAGCCCGCGCCACACCGCCGAGGACCTTGCGGACCTGAGCGGCGACGCGATCTGCGCGCAATGCCACAGCATGGCGCCGCGGGCCGTCGGCCGCAGCGCGCACGCCGACCAGGTCGGCTGCATGGACTGCCATGGCAGCGCGCACGAGATGCTCAAGAACGACGACCTGCACTCGCCGATGTCGCCAGTCGGCCAGGTCCAGGTATGCGGTGACTGTCATGCGTCGCAAGTGGGCAACGAGGGCCTGATCGAGGGCTTCATCGACAGCGTGCACGGGCGCGGCCTGCTGCGCTCGGGCCTGGTCGCCTCGCCCAGTTGCGCGGACTGCCACGGCGGGCACCGCGTGTTCCCGGTCGAGCACGAGCGTTCCCACACCTCCTTCGAGAACTCGCCGCAGATGTGCGGCGACTGCCACCAGTACATCCTCGAGGAATGGCGGGACATCAGCGCGCACGGCGCCGCCTGGAAAGAAGGCAACACCGAGACCGCGACCTGCATCGACTGCCATGACTCGCACTCGATCAAGGATCCGACGCTCGGTGCCGACCGCCTGCACATGGCCGACGAGTGCGGCGACTGCCACGGCGAGCTGTACAACACGTATCGCGGCGGCTTCCACGGCAAGGCCACCAACCTCGGCCTGCAGACCTCCGCCACCTGTTCGGACTGCCACAGCCCGCACAGCACGCTCGGCAAGGACGACCCGCGCGCGACCATCCATCCAGACAACATCCAGCAGATGTGCGGCGAGTGTCACGGCGATGTCACGCCGGCCTTTGCCTCCTTCAACCCGCACATCGACCCGAGCGATCCGAGCGACAACTTCTGGGTCTACCTGATCGCAATGGCGATGCACGCGCTGGTCATCGGCGTGTTCGGCTTCTTCGGCATCCACGCCATCCTCTGGCTGCAGCGCGGCATCGTCGGCCTGAAGCGCGGCGAGTTCGTCGGCCACCACAGCGCCAGCGGACAGTACGTCCGCCGCTTCAAGAAGCGCGACATCAGCATGCACAAGCTGATCATCGTCACCTTCCTGCTGCTGGCGGCCACCGGTCTGCCGCTCAAGTTCAGCCACGCGCCCTGGGCGCAGATTCTGATGGGCTGGTTCGGCGGCCTGGACAACACCATGTTCCTGCACCGGCTGGCGGCGGTCGGCACCTTCGGCTACTTCGTGTGGCACTTGGGGATCCTGATTCAGCGCTTCTTCTTCAAGAAGGAGAAGGGGCTGTTCTGGGGGCCGAACTCCATGACGCCGCAGCTGAAGGACGGCAAGGACATCGTCGCGATGTTCAAGTACTTCCTGTACATGGGCCCGCGGCCCGCCGGCGACCGCTGGACCTACTGGGAGAAGTTCGACTACCTGGCGGTGTTCTGGGGCATGCTGATCATCGGCGGCTCCGGCCTGATGCTCTGGTTCCCGAACTTCTTCACCGAGATCCTGCCGCTGCCGGGCTGGGCGCTGAACGCCGCCTACGTGGTGCACAGCGAGGAAGCCCTGCTGGCGACCGGCTTCATCTTCCTGTTCCACTTCTTCCACACGCACTTGCGTCCGGAGAGCTTCCCGCTGGATCCGGTGGTGTTCACCGGCAGCCAGCCGCTGGAGCGCTTCAAGGACGAGCGGCCGCTGGAATACCAGCGCATGGTGGACGAGGGCACGCTGCAGGACCACCTGGTGCCGGCGCCGACCAAGGAACAGGAACGCAAGATTCACTTCTGGGGCTTCCTGGCCGTCGCCATCGGCCTGGCCCTCGCGGTGGGTATTTTCACTGCTTTGCTAATCTATTGATAACGACTGCCATCCGGGCGGCCAGGACGGCTGCCCGGATGATCAACCAGGGATTGGCGCAGGGCCCCGTCGAGCGATCGGCGGGGTTTTGCGCGTCCCGAAGAGGATAAAAAATGGCCAGACATTTCTTTGCTTCCCTGACCCGGAGTCCGATCAGCCTCGCCGGGACGGCCCTTGCCGTCGCGGCCCTGACGCTGATGATCTTCCTGTTCATCGTCCAGGTGGTCGGCTTCGAAGGCGGCCCGTACCTGGGCATCCTCACCTTCCTGGTGCTGCCGGTGTTCTTCGTCACCGGCCTCCTGCTGATCCCGGTGGGGATCCTGCGGCAGCGCAAGAAACTGGCGAAGAGCGCGGCCGAGGGCGAAAAGCCCTCCCTGTTCCCGGTGATCGACCTCAACCAGGAAACCACCCGGAAGTCCGTGATCATCTTCATGGTGCTCACGCTGGTGAACATCATCGTGCTGGCCGGCGCCACCTACAAGGGCGTCGCCGTGATGGAAACCAACGCCTTCTGCGGCCTGGCCTGCCACTCGGTGATGCAGCCCGAGCACACCGCCCACCAGCGTTCGCCGCACTCGCGCGTGCACTGCGTGGACTGCCACATCGGCCCCGGCGCCGACTGGTTCGTGAAGTCCAAGCTGGACGGCGCCTGGCAGATGGTGGCCGTGACGCTGGATATCTATCCGCGCCCCATCGAGACGCCGCTGCACGAGCTGCGCCCGGCGCGCGACACCTGCGAGCAGTGTCACTGGCCCACCAAGTTCGTCGGCGACAAGCTGAAGATCGAGACGGTCTACGACGAGGACGAGAACAACACCGAGCTGAAGAACGCCATCCTGCTCAAGGTGGGCGGCCTGGAGGGTCGCGCCTCCTCCGGCATCCACTGGCACGTGAACCCGGACATCGAGATCCGCTACCGCTCGGACCACGAGCGCATGGACATCTACGACATCGAGATGATCGCGGCCGACGGCACCACCAAGACCTTCGTGGTGGACGACGCCCCCGAAGACCAGGGCGAATGGCGCACCATGGACTGCGTGGACTGCCACAACCGGCCGACGCACATCTACCGCACACCGGGCGAGGAGCTCGACCGGATGCTGGCCAACAACAAGGTCAGCACCGAGCTGCCGTACATCCGCCGCGAGGGCGCGCGCATCGTCGAGGAAGCCGATTACGAGTCGCACGAGGCGGGCCGGGAAGGCATCGCCACCTCGCTACGGGCTTTCTACCGGGACAACTATCCCGAGGTCGCGGTCGAGCAATCGGCGGCCATAGAAACCGCGGCCGACGCCCTGGGCGACATCTACAGCTGGAACGTCTTCCCGCACATGAACGTGCGCTGGGACACCTATCCGGACCACAGCGGCCATCCGCCCATCCGCAGCCGCGAAAATGCGCCGGGATGCTTCCGTTGTCACAACCGTGACCACAAGACCGCGGAAGGCGAGCGGATCTCGCGCAGCTGCAACTTGTGCCACACGGTGCTGGCCACCCGCGAGGAGAACCCGGAGATCCTGGAGCAGCTGAATCCCTAGGAACTGAAAAAGTTCCCAAGGACTTACCACGATTGCCCGGCAGCTTGCCGGGCAGTAGAGTGCTGCGCTTCCGAAAACCGGTGGAGCCCCCATGCGGCGTATCAGTGCTGTTCGTGTTCTCGCGCTATTCCTGTGCCTGCTGCCGGCCACCGTGCTCGCGGCGGCCGACGATGTGCAGTGGCTGAGCGAGGGGCCCGAGGGCGAGACGCGCATCGTGGTCTGGTACTTCTACTCGGACACCTGCCCGCACTGCCAGGACGCCAAGCCGTTTGTCGCGGACCTGGACGCGCGCGACTGGATCGACCTGCGGGCCTACGAGATCACCAAGAACCGCGACAACGGCCTGCTGTACCGCGACACCGCGGCGGCGATCGGCGAACGGGCGCGCAGCGTGCCGGCCTTCATCTTCTGCGGCGCCATGCACACCGGCTTCGACCAGCCGGAGACCACCGGCGCCGTGCTGCTGGCGCGGCTGGAGCACTGTCGCAGCGATCCACAGGCGGCCATCGGCACGCTGGCCGGCTCGGGTCCCAAGCCGGGCGAGGTCATGGGCGTGCAGGTCCCGCTGCTCGGCATGATCGACCCCTCGGACTGGGGGCTGCCCGTGCTGACGGTGGTCATCGCCGGGCTGGACGCATTCAACCCCTGCGCTTTTTTCGTGCTGCTGTTCCTGCTCAGCCTGATGGTGCACGCCCGCAGCCGCGCGCGCATGATGCTGGTCGGCGGCACTTTCGTGCTGATCTCGGGGGCGATCTATTTCGTGTTCATGGCCGCCTGGCTGAACGTCTTCCTGCTGATCGGCGAGTTACGGGTGGTAACGCTGGTGGCGGGCCTGATCGCGGTGGGCCTGGCGGCCATCAATATCAAGGATTATTTCTGGTTCCAGTCGGGCGGGCCCTCGCTCTCCATCCCGGAGTCGAAAAAGCCCGGCATGTACCAGCGGATGCGCAACCTGGTCGCGGCCAAGAGCGTCTGGGCGATGCTCGCCGGCACCGCGGTCCTGGCGATCGCGGTCAACAGCTACGAGCTGCTGTGCACCGCCGGCCTGCCGATGGTCTACACGCGCATCCTGACCCTGCGCGAGGCCGACACTTTCGTCTATTACATGTACCTCTTGCTGTACAACATCATTTACGTGATCCCCTTGCTGATCATCGTGATGCTGTTCGTGATGAAGTTCGGCTCGCGCAAGCTGGGCGAGGCCGAGGGCCGGCTGCTCAAGCTGATGTCCGGCATGATGATGCTGGGACTGGGCGGGCTGATGCTGCTGGCGCCGACCGCGCTGAACAATGCCGGCGTGGCGATCGGCCTGCTGTTCGCGGCCATCGTGGTCACCTGGATCACGCACCGGATCAGCAGGAAAGCCGGGCTGATATGATCCCGGGCAAGGCCCGAGGATAGTCACGATGCGATCGAGATCTCTGCGGCTGGCGTTCGCGGCGCCGGCAGTCATGGCGCTGGCCGCCGCTTGCGCGCTCTCCCCGCCGTGGTGGCAGGCGGAGCTGCGCGAATGGGAGGGCGTGCCCGTGTCAGAGCTGCTGGACGCCTGGGGTCCGCCCCTGCGCATGCACAGCCGCGGCGACCAGCCCGCCGTGCTGGTCTACGAGCGGACGAGAGAACTCGACTACCGTATAGAAGCGCTCGCCGATCCCGGCGCGCCGCTGGACGCCTCCCGGGGGCCGCAAGCCCGCCAGCTGCCCGGCGGGCCCGGCGAATGCACGCTGTTCTTCAGGATCGAGGACGGCATCGTCGCCGAGGCGCGCCACGAGGGCGGCGGATGCGACATCGTCCCGCGCGACCCCGCGCGGCGGCGCGTCGATCCGCAGTCCGGCGCGCGGCCCTGACGGTGGATGAGCGCCCGCTCAGGAGTCGGGCCCGGCGTCGCCCGGCCCGGCAGTGAAGGGATAGCGCTCGAAAATCTGCGCCACGGCGTCGTCCAGCGCCCCTGCCGGATCCTCGCGCGTCGCCTGGGTGACCCGCCCGACGGCGCGCGCCTCCCAGACCAGCTGCTTGCGCTCCGCATCGACCAGGTCGATGTAGAGCGTGCCTTCCTCGTAGCGATCCACCCAGGTCTCGTAGGCATAGGGATACGAGTAGGCCGGCCACGGGTAGTAGAAGCCCGAGCGCCAGGCGTAGCCGGGATGCACCGCCGAGGACGGCACGGAGCGGATTTCCTCGACGCTCTCGGTGGACATGGAGAAATTCACCAGCAGATCGGGATTCTCCTCGACCTTACGGTAACCGCGGGCGGCCAGCTCCCGGGTCACCGCCTCCATGACGCGCTGATCGCCCAGGGTGTCGTAGGTGCGGGTCACTCCGCGCTCCTCACGATCCATGAAGGCAAAGGTCTGGAAACGGGAAAAATCGACCGACGGGTCGTAGTCGGTCTGGATCTGCGGCCCCAGGGTCGCACAACCCCCCAGCAGGGCAAGGCCGGCGATCACGACCAGGCCGAGAGTTCCGACGGATTTCATCTGAATGCCTCCTTCCGCGCACGCGCGGCTACGGGACCGCGGCAGAGAAGCTCGCCGCATGCCCTTTCATTCTGGCACCCGGACGGCCGCCGCGCACAGGCCGCGCGCCTCAGAGATCGTCGAACCCGTCCAGCTCGGCCAGCTCCCGGCTGAGCCGGCGGGTCTCGGCGAGCGCCTCCAGGGTCCTGCGCGCGGCCGTTCCGGGCCCGCCGCGCTGCGCCTCGCGGCGCCCGATATCGGGCAGAACCTCCACCGGCCGCTTCTCGCCCTCGAACTCGAAATCTGCGTCGGTTGAGAAATCCTTGCGAACGTATCCATTCATGGCGAGCTTGCTCCGCATGCCGTGTTGCCTGGTGCCTGTGTACTCGTTTTCGGCGGTTGGCGCCATCCGGTTCCACCACCGTCCCTGTCCTGCTTAGATGGGGGCGCCGGCAGAAAATTCCATGCCTCGCACCGGGCAGCGCTTTGCCCTATATTGCCGGGCTCGGGAAACCGGGCGCGGCCGACCGGCTGCACAAGGGGTGGGGAGTTGCTGAGAGCCAGGCAAAAACTGGGCAAGTACCGCATCGAGCGCCGGCTCTCGGACGGGCCGCTGGCCACGGTTTACCAGGCCTTTGACACCATTCACGGCCTGCGCGTCGCGCTCAAGATCCCCCACCGGCAGATGATGGACGACTATTTCCTGGCCGATTTCCGCAAGGAAGTCAGGATGCTGGCGAAGCTGGACCACCCCCACATCCTCCCCATCCAGAACGCCTGTTTCATCGATGGCTATTTCGTCATCGCCATGCCGCTCGGCGAGGACACGCTCGGCGGGCGGCTGCAGCGGCGCATCTCCACGGCCAAGGCGCTGGATTTCACCGGCCAGATCCTCGAGGCAGTGGCCCATGCCCACGAGGAAGGCATCATCCACTGCGACATCAAGCCGGACAATTTCATCCTGTTCCCCGGCAACCACCTGCGCCTGGCGGATTTCGGTTTCTCGCGGCTCGCGCGGCGGCGACTGGAGGCCTCGGGCTCCGGCACGGTGGGCTATGTCGCGCCCGAGCAGGCCATGGGCCGGCCCGTGCTGGCTTCCGACGTATTCTCGGTGGGACTGGTGCTCTACCGGATGTTCTCCGGCACGCTGCCGCGCTGGCCTTACGACTGGCCGCCGCCGGGCGCCCCCCGGCTGCGCCAGAAGCTGCACCCCGAAATGGTCGCGCTGATCCGGCGCGCCATCGAGGTCAAGCCCGCCCGCCGCTATCGCGACGGCATCCGGATGCTCGCCGCCTTCGAGCGCATCCGCCACCCCGCGGCGGCGCGGTGAGCTCCGCGGACGGCGCGGACGCGCTGCTGTTCCGGGAGGAGACCGCCGCCCGCGAGGCGTTGCTCCGGGTCGCCGACGGCGCCGCCGCTGCATTCGCCGCCCCGCGGCCCGGCGCCGAGCGCAGCCAGGACGCGGTGCTGGTGCTGCCGCTGGACCCGGACCGCGCCGTGATGGCGGTGGCCGACGGCATGGGCGGGCTGCCTGACGGCGGGCTGGCGTCGGCCCGCGCGATCGGCGCGCTGGCCGAAGCGGTCGAGACGGCGGTGGCGGCCGGCCAGTCGCTGCAGAGCGCCATTCTGGACGGCATTGCGCGGGCCAACGACGCGGTGCTGGACCTGGCCTCCGGCGCGGCCACCACGCTGGCGGTGGCAGAGCTGTGCGGCGGCACGGTGCGCGCCTACAACATCGGCGATTCCGAGGTCATGGTGCTCGGCCAGCGCGGCCGCCTCAGGCTGCGCACGGTCTCGCACTCCCCGGTGGGCTTCGCCGTGCAGGCCGGCCTGGTGGACCACGAAACAGCGCTGCACCACGAGGACCGCCACCTGGTGTCGAATTTCCTCGGCAGCCGCGAAATGCGCATCGAGGTCGGCTCATCGCTGCGGCTCGCCCCGCTGGACACCGTGCTGTTGTGCACCGACGGCCTGGTCGACAATCTGCGCCTGGCGGAGATCCGCGAAATCCTGCGCTGCGGTCCGCTGGACGAGGGACTGCGCCGCCTGGCGCGGCGCGCGCAGGCGCGCATGAGCGGCGCCTCGGCCAGTGACGGGCAACAGCACCCCAGCAAGCCCGACGACATTTCGCTGGTCGCCTTCCGCAGTCGCCCGGGTCGCGCCGTGGCGCGCCGCCTGCCGCCGCCCCGACAATTCTCACTCGCCTAGGAGAGACTCCCCATGAGACTGATCCCGCGCCTCCTGCTCGCCGCCATCCTGCTGCTGCCATGGGGACTGTCGGCGCAGGCCGCCGCCCCGGTGCTGCTGATCCACGGCGGCGCCGGCACGCTCAAGGCCGCGGACATGAGCGAGGCCGACCGGGCCCGCTACGAGGCCGCGCTGCACGAAGCGCTGGACGCCGGCTGGCAGGTGCTGGCCGACGGCGGCAGCGCACTGGACGCGGTCACGGCCGCGATCCTGCCGATGGAAGAATCGCCGCTGTTCAACGCCGGCCGCGGCGCTGTTTTCACGGCCGACGGTCGCAACGAGCTGGACGCCTCCATCATGGACGGCAGGACGCGCGCGGCGGGCGCCGTGGGCGGCGTGCGCTGGGTGCGCAACCCGGTGCTGCTGGCGCGCCGCGTCATGGAGGAATCCCCGCACGTGTTCCTCGCCGGGCCCGGCGCGCTGGAGTTCGCCATCGACCAGGGCCTCGAGCTCAAGCCGGCGGAATGGTTCTGGACCGAGCGACGCTGGCAGCAGATGCAGCGCGTCCTGATGAGCGGGGCGACTGTCGCCGCGCCGGGCGAAGGCCGTTTCGGCACCGTCGGCGCGGTCGCGCTGGACGCCTCCGGCGGGCTGGCGGCGGCCACCTCCACCGGCGGCACCACGGCCAAGCGCTACGGACGGCTGGGCGATGTGCCGGTCATCGGCGCGGGCACCTGGGCGGACCGGGACTGCGCCGTCTCGGCGACCGGCGACGGCGAGTACTTCATCCGCGCCGCCGCCGCGCACGCCATCTGCATGCGCATCGCGCCCGGCGGCGCCGCGCCGGGCGACGCCGCCGCGGTGGTGCTGCAAGAGATCCGCGAGCTGGGCGGCCTGGGCGGGGTGATCGTGGTCGACGGCGACGGCCGCTTCAGCCTGCTGTTCAGCACCGAGGGCATGTACCGCGGCCATGTCACGGCCAGCGGTCGCCGGGTGGCGATCTTCGCGGAGGAATGAGGCTCAGGCCTGGCTGATCAGCCAGCCGATATAGGCGAAATAGCCGGCCAGCAGCGCCAGGCCTTCGGGCCGGCCGATGCGCCGGCGCACCAGGATCAGCGGCACCATGAAAAGCGCGAACATCAGCATGATCGCGAGGTCGGCCATGGTGATGCCGCCCCGGTCCAGCGGGCTGATCATCGCAGTGAGGCCCAGCACCGCCAGGATGTTGAAGAAGTTCGAGCCCACCACGTTACCGACGGAAATGTCGGCGGCGTCGCGAATCGAGGCGACGATGCTGGTGGCGAGCTCCGGCAGGCTGGTGCCGAAAGCCACCACGGTGAGCGCGATCAGCGCGGAGCTGACGCCGAGCGCTGTGGCCAGCGTAATGCCTCCCTTGACGAAGGCCGCACCGCCCGCCACCAGCGCCAACGTCCCGCCCCCGATCAACAGCCAGTCGATCCAGGCCGCGCGGTGCGCCGCGGGCACGACCTGCTCGAATTCGTTGCGCACGCGTTCTTCTTCCCGCTCGCGGCGAGCGATCTGGATGTTCCAGACGAGGAACAGCACGAGGCCGAACAGGAAAACGACACCCGCGGGCCGGCTGATGCCGCCGTCCTGCATGAATGCGAGCAGCAGCAGTGACACGAAGATCAGCCAGGGCAGGTCCAGCCGCAACAGGCGCATCTCCACTTTGGCCGGCCGGATCACCGCGGCGGTGCCCAGCACCAGGCCGATGTTCGCGATGTTGGAACCCACCACGTTGCCGATCGCCAGGTCGTCCACCCCCTCGAAAGCCGCCTGCAGGCTGACCGCGAGTTCCGGCGCGCTGGTCGCGAAGGCGATGATGGTCATGCCGATGACGAAGGGCGTCATGCCGAAGCGCAGCGCGAGACTGCCGGCGCCCCGGACGAGGCCCTCGCCGCCCGCGTAGAGCAGGACGCCGCCTGCCGCGAGATAGAGGAAACTCTCCAGCATCAGGCTTCGGGACCGGTGAAATAGCGCGCCAAATGGGCCTCGAAGGTTTCCTGCGGTGCTTCTTCCAGGACCTGCTGGGCCTCCAGGGAGCGCGCAGCCTCCGCTTCGAACCCGGCCAGGCGGTCCGGCGACATCGGCGGCAGCGCGGCGAAGTAATCGCGATGCTGGCGCGACATGCGCGCCGCGAATTCGAAGAAAGACTCGCCCTCGTCGCGCATCTCCGCGAGGATCCGTGCCGAGGGCGTCAGCTCCGGGTCCGCGATCTTGGCGGCCTGCAGCTCCAGCGACGCGCTGTAGGAGCGCGCCGGGTCCTCGCCGTCCAGCAGCCGGCAGACGGGCGCCAGCTGCCGGCAGATCTCGCGGCCCCACTCCGCCAGCGGTTTCTCCTCGCCGGATATGGCGAGCGAAAGGTCCGGACGACGGCCGGTGACCGCCACGCGCGTGTGGTTGTCGTCCAGCCGCTCCATCTCCGCACCGTCGATGGCGGGGCTGTCGTGCAGCATGCAGAACACCAGGAAAGCCTCGAGGAAGCGCAGCTCGTTCTGGCTGACGCCCGCCGGGTCGTAGGGGCTGACGTCCAGCGCGCGCACCTCCATGTAGGCCACGCCGGCGCGGTGCAAGGCGAGCGTGGGCCGCTCGCCGGCGCGGATGGGCTGCTTGGGACGAATGAAACCGTAATACTCGTTTTCGATCTGCAGCGCGCTGGTGGACAGCTGTCGCCAGCGGCCGCCGGGCGCCACGCCGATCTTTTCGTAGGGCGGCCAGGGCGAACGAATGGCCTGCTCGAGGCCGGCGATGTATTCGTCGAGGCTGTTCATGGAC
>Ga0209936_1001657_pt1 | contig 11504 bp, 8 predicted proteins | sample SalPonR1_A_D1_MG_FD_185694 | JGI IMG/M metagenome (GOLD analysis project Ga0209936, IMG submission 185694) | Salt pond soil microbial communities from South San Francisco under conditions of wetland restoration - Salt Pond MetaG R1_A_D1_MG... ... | reverse complement strand
GCACGTCGGCCGCTGGTGGCACGGTTGGGCCGCCTCGGCTCCCAGCTATCCCGAGCACTCCGATTACGAAGTGAAATTCGAGCACGTGCGGGATACGCTCGCGGTCTACTTTCGAGCCATGGGCGGCGGCCGTTCGCTGGCGCTGGTCACGGCTACCGCGCAGAATTCCGGGCACCGGCTGACGCTGCGCCAGCGCCTCGGGCTGGAGGGCGAGCCGATGGAGCGTGCCCGGCGCGACGCCGAGAGCGTGGTGCTGCCGGCGCGATTGGCGCTGTTTCCGGACTCGGCGCTGAACCGCGACCTCTACTTCTGGTTGACCGCGTTTCTGGCGGAGGCGCGGCAGCTTCCCGTGCCGGTCGATCCGCTGCAGCGCGACCTGCTCGAAATCACCGAAGCGGCGCGGGTCGGCGAGGTCCTGAGCAAGCGCTTTCCCGGTCTTGCCCAACGCTATCAACGATTGAGCGCGGCTCTGCTCGAGATTCGTCCCGAGCGCCCCCTGCCGCCGGCAGAGGCCGATGTCGAGGCGCTGATTCGGCACTTGCTGGGCCAGCCCGGCGCGCTGGCATCGCCGGGCGCCTTGCTGCGCCGGATCGGTGGGGGTGAAGAACTTGCCCGCTTGAAAGCACCCGGCCGATACCGTCCGCCGTTGCCCGTCCCGCTGTGGGGTCATGCATGGATCGACGATTCGACTTCTCCGGCCCCGGCCGAGTCAGATCCCGAACTCGAGGAGGAAACGCCGGGAGCGTCCGACGGCGTCAGGCGCAGGGCGGAGCGGCGCTACCTGGACCAGACCGAACGCGACGATCCGCTGATGCTCAATCCGTTCGAGAAGATGCTGTCGTGGTCGGAAATGGTCAACGTGAACCGCCCGATCGACGACGATGAGGAAGACGATGCGCGCCAGGCCGCCGACCAGCTCGACCGGATCACCCTGACCAAACACGAGCGCAAGGCCGCCTCAAAGTTGAAGATGGAACTGGAGCTTGCCGGCACCGAGATCGACGAGTCGCCTGTTGATGCATCCGCTGACGCAAGCGTTGCCCCGACGACTTATCCGGAGTGGCACTACCGCAAGAACCGTTACCTTGAAGATTACTGTGCCGTATACGCCGAAACCGCACCGGAAATCGCGCCCAACGGCGAACCCGGTGCGCAGCCGGATGCCGAAACGCGGCGGCGCATCGCGCGGGTCCGACGGCAGTTCGAAGCGCTCAGACCCAGGCGCGAACTGCAGCATCGCCACGTCGACGGCGACGAAATCGATCTCGATGCACTCGTCCAGTCGATCGCCGAGCGGGCCGCCGGCGGCCACCCATCGGAAAACGTCTACATGCGCTGGCGCGACCAGGCGCGCGACCTGGCCGTTGCCACGCTGGTGGACGTGTCGTTGTCGACCGATTCATGGGTGGAAGACCGTCGCGTGCTGGACGTCGAAAAAGAGGCGCTGCTGGCGCTGGCGCACGGTATCCAGGCCTGCGGCGATGACCAGGCCATCTACACGTTCACCTCGCGCCGCCGGCATCGCGTGGACATCCGCCGGATCAAGGACTTCGAGGAATCGGTCACCGCCACCACGGAGCGCCGGATCGCCGCGCTGGAGCCCGGTCTGTATACCCGCATGGGCGCTGCAATTCGGCATGTGGCCGCCGAGCTTGTACAGCGCCCGAACCGGCACCGGCTGCTATTGGTGCTGACCGACGGCAAGCCCAACGACACCGATCACTACGAGGGCCGTTTCGCCGTCGAAGACACGCGCATGGCGGTGCGCGAAGCGCGGCGCGAGGGGCTGACGGTATTCGGCGTGACCATCGACGCAGAGGCCCGCCAGTATTTCCCGGCCATCTTCGGCCGCTCGGGTTATGCCATCGTCACCCACCCCTCCGGCCTGGCCAACGCTCTGCCGCTGTTGTACCGCCAATTGATTCGATGACACCTGGCCGTCAACTCTGTATTGTTGTCTCGCAGTCGTGACGCCTTCACCCTGCCTGACACACAATAGACGGCAGATTGCACCAAGGTAATGTCATGAACAAGCCGAAATTCAGCCCCGGACAGGTCATCCATCACCGGAAATACGACTACCGCGGCGTCATCGTCGACGTCGATCCGGAATTTTCCGGTACCGAGGATTGGTACGAGCAGGTCGCCACCAGCCGGCCGCCGAAGGATCGCCCCTGGTATCACGTACTGGTCCACGAGGGCGAGCACGCGACCTACGTCGCCGAACAGCATCTCGAAAACGAGCCCTCGGGCCAGCAGATCCAGCACCCGGCCCTGGGGCAGTTCTTCGACAGCTTCATCGGGGGTCGGTACAAGCGAAGCCTTCACTGAAACGGTGATCGGCCGGGTTCAAGCGATCGAGGGCGCGGCCGGCTCATGCAGCCTTGTCCTCTAGCCGGCCGGCGAACCAGCGCCGCTTCAACCACAGCGAGACGGTGACCAGCGAGATCAGTACCGGCACCTCGACCAGCGGCCCGATGACCGTCGCGAAGGCCACCGGCGAGGCCAGCCCGAACGCGGCGATGGCCACGGCAATGGCCAGCTCGAAGTTGTTGCTGGCCGCGGTAAACGCGATCGCCGTGGTGCGCGGATAGTCGGCGCCGATCAGCTTGCCCATCCAGAAGCTGACCAGGAACATGATCAGGAAGTACAGCGCCAGCGGGATGGCGATGCGAACAGCGTCCAGCGGCAGTTCGAGCACGGTCGCGCCCTTGAGCGAGAACATCGCCACGATGGTGAACAGCAGCGCGAACAGCGTGATCGGCGAGATCTTCGGCAGGAAGCGATTTTCGTACCACGCGTCGCCGCGTTGCCGGCGCAGGAAATATCGGGTCAGGAAGCCGGCGGCAAATGGTATTCCGAGATAGATCAGCACCGCCTTTGCGATGGTCGCAAAGCCGACGTCGATGACGCTGCTCTCCAGCCCGAACAGCGGCGGCAAAATGGTCAGGAAGAACCAGGCATAGACGCTGAAGAAGATGATCTGGAACACCGAATTGAACGCGACCAACGCGGCGACATACTGATTGCTGCCGCCGGCCAGCTGGTTCCAGACCAGCACCATCGCGATGCAGCGCGCCAGCCCGATCAGGATCAGCCCGGTCATGTACTCGGGATAATCGCGCAGGAAGATCACCGCCAGCCCGAACATCAGCATTGGACCTATCAGCCAGTTCTGCACCAGCGACAGGCCCAGCACGCGAACATCCTTGAACACCAGCGGCAGTTTCTCGTAGCGAACCCTTGCCAGCGGCGGATACATCATCAGGATCAGCCCGATCGCGATCGGCACGTTGGTCGTGCCCACCGACAGCGAATCCAGCCAGTCGGGGAATTTCGGGAAAATCGAGCCCAGCGCAACGCCCAGTACCATCGCGGCGAAGATCCACAGCGTCAGAAAGCGGTCGAGGAATGAAAGGCGCTTCTGGGGGATGGGTGTGGAAGCCATGAATATTGCACTCGAAAAAAGAGGTGCGTATCAGTCGGAATTCCCGCTGACCGCGCCGTAACGCGCAACGACCAGATCCGGGTTCTCGCTGCCGGCGCCGTTGACCAGGTAGATCCGGTCGTAGTCGGAATCGGCAAGCTGCTCGACCTGGCAGCCGCACAAGACTGCCACCAGCGGCGGGACGGTGTTGCTGTGACCTGCGACAAGCACGGTTTCGCCGGCATGGTCGCGCGCCAGTTCGGCCGCGAAACCCTGTGCCCAGGCAGCTACATCGCCCTCGATCGGTTCGATCCGAACCGCGAGCCCCGCAGCCCGGGCTGCCGGCATTGCGGTCAGCCGGGTGCGCTGATACTGGCTGGCATATACAGCACCAAGTCCGGCGTGTTCCAGCACCTCGGCAAGCGCCTCGGCCCGCTCGCTACCGGCCTCGCTCAGGGCCGGGTCACGCGAGTCGTCGATCTTCTCGGCGTGGCGTACCGCGATCACGGTGACCGGCGGCGAGTCGGCCACTGCCGGGATGGCGGCGATCAGGGCCAGCATGATGAGCGCTACCAGAATGCGAATCTCGCATGCTTTGTTTGCCAATTGACCGTGCATAGGATCCCTCGGTGTATGGTTTCCAGGAGATTATGCCGCGTTGCCTGCGTCAATCGTCGAAGCTGTCCCTGAACAGCAGGTCAACGGCGGTGACCTCCAGCACCAGGTTCTGGGATTCGTCGGGATCGTACACATGGTTGGGATCTGCCGGATCGGGCATGGCTGCCGCCAGCAACTCCAGTTCGGCCGGTGGCGGGTCGTCGGTCGGCATCTGGATGTCAAGATCGAGGCCGGCGGCTACGGGCAGATCCACGGTCCACATAATATCGCCGGTCCCGGTATTTTCCGGGCAGACTGCAAGGTTCACGCCGGTGCAACTCCAAATCGAGGTATTGCCCCCGGGCAGAATTTCGGCCAGCACGAGTGTATTCGGCGCAGCATCCGGGCCCAGATTGCGGACTTCGACGTGGTAGTCGACCTGGATGATATGCAGGTTGCCGATCATCTCCCTGGACTGATCCGGTATTGCAACCGCACTGACGACGGTCTCGAGGTCAGCGTAATTCATGACCGCAAGGTCCAGCGCGGATGAGGCGCCGCTGGAATGACTGACCGAGTCGAAAAAGCGTGCCTGCAGAACGCGGGGACCTGTCTGCGAAAATGCAATGTCGCACTCGAATCGTAAGGTCGTACCGCCGAGGAAGACCGACGCGCTGGTCGAACACCGTTCGTCGGTGTCGGCCTCGACTTCGATCTGGCCGGAATCGGGCGTCTCGAGTTGGCCGGTCACGCGGACGGCAAATTGCACTGTGGCGTCGTGGCGAACGATCCGATCCGACGTGTCCAGTTCGACGGTCACCGTGGGGATGCCTTCGCCTGCAAGCGGGATCAAGACTCGCCCGCTGGTCGGATCATTCGACTCAACTTCGAGCGTGGCTTCGCGCAAGCCGGGGGCCGAAGCGATGAACTGCAGCCTTGCGGTCGCGCTCTCGAACGGCGCCAGCGCCGTGCCGGAGATTCCATCCTGACTCAACGCGTAGTCCGCAGCGGCCAGCCCTGTAAGTGCAAGCGGGTCGAGGACCAGCGACGCCGTGCCGGCATTGCGGACCGTCACGTCGACCATCGCCGATGGCTGGCCCTGATCCAGGCGACCGAAGTCGACCGGCCCGTCCGGCGTGATCTCGATTCGCGGTTCCGGCTCCAGCGCCGAGGCGCCGAGCAAATTGCCGATATCCACGCGGTCGCTGACCGGGTTTCCCTGACCCCCGGGATTTTCCATGGCGTGGAACGGTCCACTGGCAGCACCCCACCAGTTGAATTGCGCGTTGATCGTCAGATCGGTGGACTGGTTGCGTACGCCGTATTCGGTATTCGCGACGATGTCATTGCCGTTGCCCATGTTCCCGCCGATCAGCGGGCTGGCGCCGGCAAGCGCGTCGACCCCGAATCGATTGTCGGCAATCAGGTTGGCGGCGATCAACGGCATGCTTGCCGTGCCGCTGGCAAGAATACCGGCTTGTGTGTTGCCTGCCAGTTCATTGTCCCGGACTTCAGGCGCCGAACCAATGACGGCCAGCCCGTGCCGGACATTGTCTACGGCGCGATTACCCGAGAACACGATGCTGCCCGCCAGATCGCGTATTTCGGCACCGTCGAGTGTATTGAAACCGAGCAGGTTGCCGGTGACCGCCACCGCGCCGCTGGTCCCGTCCAGGCGCAAGCCCAGTCGCTGGCTGTGAGTAATCTGCGAGTCGATCAATTCAAAACTGCCCGAGCCTTGTTTGCCAAGCGCAAACGGCATGCTGGAATCCTTGCCGGCGTAGCGAACGCGAACGTGGCGCAGCTCGGCGCTGCCGCCGTCGCGGATGTCGATGCCCCACCAGGCGCCCGGCTCCGGCGCGTCGGGGTGAAGCGGGGCCCCTACGCTGCTGTCGCGCAGTTCGGTGAAGTGAATGGGTTCGGCTTCTGTGCCGATAGCACGCAGCGTGCCGTCGACGCGGATGAAATGGCTGCCCAGGGCTTTGAGAACGGCGCCGGCCTCTACCGTCCAGGTCACGCCGCCGGGCACGGTGATGTGACCGTGTTGATAGGTCCAGTTGCGGTTCCAGACCGTATCGGATGCCAGCGTGCCGCTGTCGACATGGATTGCGCCATTGAGCGTGTTGTCGGCGTCGAGAATCGTGCCGGAGCTGACCATGTCGAGTCGAACGGACCCGAGAAATCCGCCGCCGTCGAAAGTGTTGCGATGGATGCCCGAAACCACCGGATGACCGTTGACCAGCAAGCCTGCGTTGCTGCCGCTTGCGATCGAGTTGTCGTGAATCTCCATCGCGCCCGAGGCATTGATCAACTCCAGGGCGTAGGGTCCGCTGTTTTCAACGCGACTCCCGCCGATTTCATGATTGCCAGCGGAATCCTTGACGCGGATGCCCACCCGCTGGCTGTGCTCGATGATCGAATTGCGCACGGCCATGTCACCGGCGCCAAACTTGTACACCGACGCGATCGAACTGCCGGCATAGCGAACGCGGAGGTGATCGATGGTTGTCCGGCCACCGTCAGGAACTTCGATTCGGCTCCAGCCCCCGGGTGCGGGCGCGCTGGCATTGCCGTCGCCATTGGTATCGCCGCCGAAACTATCGTCGCGATAGTCGGTGAAAACCACCTCGTCGCCTTCGGTACCGGCAATTTCGAGCAGCCCGTATATCCGCATCAATCCATTCGACGGAAACTTGACGACCCGACCGGCCGGGATGGTCAGGACAGCCGGCGCATTGACGTTGACGCCGGTGACGTAGTAGGTCTCGTCGGCGTCCCATGTCACATCCTGTTCGATCGTGCCGCTGGCCCGCAGCGGCGCAATGGCCGTTGCCGAAATGCTGTTACCGGAAATCGTCGGCCGTGCATCGGGCGTGCGCAAATAGATGCCGGCTTCGCCCCCGGTAATGATATTTGCGCTGATATCCGGCGCGCTGGTGCTGCCTTCGACCCAGACGCCTTGCGAGTTGTCCGCAATCGTGTTGCCGGCAATGGAAATCGCCCCGGGGGCGTTGAGCACGTTGACCCCGTAAAGCAGATTGTCGCGAACCTGGCTGGTAGAAATGCTTACCGTTCCCGTGACGCCGTCGAGACGAATACCCTCGCGCGAACCAAGTTCGATCACCGAATCGGAAATATTCAATGCACCGCCACCCTGATGCCAGACGTTTGCCTTGCCGGTGTTCCAGGTCGACACGTGCCCGCCGTAACGCACCACAACGTGGCGCAACGTGATTACCCCATCGGGCAACGACTCGATTCCGCGCCACCAGCCGGGCGCAGGCGCCGTCGCATCGCCGTCGCCGTTGGTATCGCCGCCGACGCTGTCGTCGCGAATGTCGGTGAAGTAAACGGGCTCGGCCTGGGTGCCGACGGCATGCAAAACGCCCTTGATTTCCACCCGCCGGCCGCCGTCGAACTTCAGTATTGCGCCGGGATCGATGGTCAGGGTGACGCCCGGCTCGACGATCAGGCTGCCGTCGATGTGCCAGAGGCCGGATGAAAGGGTGGTATCGGTAGTGATTAACCCGGAAATTGGCGTTTGTGCGTGCGCTGTATCCAGCGACAACCACACTACAAGAAAGGCACCTGCAATGGCTGCGGCTATCGACGGCATACAACTTTGCCGATGCCGCTGATCGACCGGCATGCGCAACTGCATTCGGAACCGGGACGCGGTACGGCACGTCGCGTGCCGGATTGAAAAGTTCGAGACGAGATCGGGTAAGTGACTCATGGTATGCCCCCTGGCGGTCGCAAGGCGCGAGCAGGTTGACTGGATCGTTTCCCGTCCGCGCTGATGCGGGAATTGGAGTCGACTTCATTATCGGGTGGCGAAAGTTTTCCCCATTGACCTATATCAATTTGCGCTAATTTAGGGTTCGTGATCACGTGTTTATGTTGGCCAGTCGGTCTGCAGAAGCGAACTGGAATAGGGTAGAACGCTGCGGTCGCCTGAAGAAAATGATTGAAATCAATAAGGAGAACCGTGGCGGTGTTGTATATTCGAAAACGGTTAACTAATGGGTGAGATATCATGCGAATCGCTCTTCCTGGAATTGTCCTCCTCATGCTGATCGCTTCGGCCAGCGCACCGGCCAGCGATGCATTGCGTCGTCAGGCCGAGGCGAGATTCGGTGTCATTCCGACTGAAACGCCGACCATCGACGGTAATGAAATCACGCCCGAGAAGGTCGAACTGGGCAAGATGCTGTTCTTCGAGCCGCGCCTGTCGGCCAGCCATCTGATCAGCTGCAATACCTGCCATAACGTCGGCATGGGCGGTGACGACGATCTGCCGACATCGATCGGCCACGGCTGGCAGAAGGGGCCGCGCAATTCACCCACGGTCTTCAACGCCGTGTTCAACGCCGCGCAGTTCTGGGACGGACGTGCCGAAGACCTGGCCGAGCAGGCCAAGGGGCCGGTGCAGGCCGGCGTCGAGATGGCCAGTACGCCCGATCTTGTAGTCGAGACCTTGGGCAGCATGCCCGAGTATGTCGAGCGCTTCGAGAAGTCGTTCCCCGCCGATGAGGATCCCCTGACCTTCGACAACATGGCCCGGGCAATCGAGGCTTTCGAGGCGACACTGGTCACCCCGAATTCGAGGTTCGACCAGTTTGTTGCAGGCGACGATGCCGCGTTGACCGATCATGAAAAGCAAGGCCTGACGCATTTCATCAAAAAAGGTTGCGCCGGCTGCCACGGCGGCGTGAACTTCGGTGGGCAGCAGTATTTTCCGTTCGGCCTGGTACAGAAGCCGGGCGCCGATGTGTTGCCGGAGGGCGACAAGGGGCGTTTCGAGGTCACCCGAACCGCGACCGACGAGTACGTTTTTCGGGCGTCGCCGCTTCGCAATATCGAACTGACCGCGCCGTATTTCCATTCCGGGGCCGTCTGGAGTCTGGCCGAAGCCGTGTCGATCATGAGCAGTGCACAACTGGGATCCGAACTGACCGAGTCGGAAGTCGATGCAATCACGGCGTTCCTGAAAACACTGACCGGGGAAATGCCCGATATCGATTATCCGAAGCTGCCGGTCAGCACCGCCGAGACGCCGAAGCCGGAAACCATGGTAAGGCCCAGAAGCGCGGCGGATTGAAGTTCGGCGTGCACCGCCGCGGTTCGGGTCCCGCGACCCGACCCGGCCGGTTTCCCCGCGTCGCTTCAGTCGAAGCGGCGCCGCGCCGCTTTGCGTTGGACAGCATCGAAAACCGGGCCAAACACAAACAGCGCGCAGTAGATCCAGGCCGCGAATGGCAGCAGGCCATTGGGCAGCAGCCAACCGAGCGAAACGGAAAACAGACCGAAGAGCGCGACTATAAGCCACGAAAGGCTTTCGCCTGCCGTGTCGAAAGCTTCCCGGGCGTGCATAGACAGACGCTCGCGCAGTCGCCACGCGTGCAGATACAACGTGCTGATCAGTCCGGCCAGCAGGAAAAAGCCCAGGCCGTAGACGGTCAGCACCACCCGAAACTGCTGTAGCGAGCCCAATTCGAAGGACGATGGCAGCCAGCCATCCGAGAGGAAGTGAAAGGCAGCACCGAACATGATCTTGAGCGGGTAGACGTAGATCATCACGACGAGAATCAGCGCAAACGTCAGCAGCACCGAAGGCAGGTCTTCGAGCCCGTAGCGATCGCTCCAGGTCTGATGGGCGCGCCAGAACAACAGCAGGATGCCAAAGCTGGCGGCGAAGGCCGGCGCGTCCTTGAGTGCATCGACGAGTTCGGGATAGGTTTCAGGCACCTGGTCGATGGAAATCGCCAGCAGCGCGGCGGCGAATGCAAACGCCGCATCAGTGAAGGTGTCCAGGCGCGTCATGTTCTGGCCGCGACGGGGGCGGACGCTACCGGGCTCGGCGGTCTTCATGGTTGATTTCCTTGCGATTCGCTGGCTGCTGTCTGATTCACGGCCGGCTTGGCTGTGTCGCCCAGTCGCTCCAGACACTCGTCGCACCATTCGATGATGGCCGCGTACTTTTTCAGGCCAAGCCGCAGCGTGAAGTGGGCGAACAGGTCGGGCTCGTCGAGCTGGTTTGGGAAGCGAGGATCCGCCGCCTGCCAGTGGGACTGGATACCGAGCAATTCAAGGCGATGGCGTTGGAACTCGTCTTTCAGCGCGTGCAGAAAATCCAGTTGGCCGGCCCGGTCCAGTGCCGACAAAAATCCGACCTGGGCCAGCCAGCTCAGTCGGTCGGAGTGAACTTCGGGGCCTGTCTGGAGCCAGTCCACAAGCGCGTGACGTCCAGCCGACGTGCGCTCATAGACGCGTCTTGGTGGGCCTTTGTCCGAGAGCTGTTCGTGGCTGACCAGCAAGCCCTGCTGTTCCATCCGGTTCAGCGTGGGATAGATCTGGGCCAGGTTGGCCGACCAGTAATGGGCCTGCTGCTGCTCGAACGACTGCTTAAGGTCGTAGCCGCTGGCAGGTTGCTCCAGCATGCCCAGCAGGATGTGTCTCAGGCTCATGCGGTGGCCGGATTCATCCTGTTGCGGTAATACCGGGTCCAGATGATGCCGGCCGGAATCCCGATCGCGGCCGGCAGAATCCACGGCAGCACCTGCCAGGCGCCGGGCAGCTGGACGGGCAGAAAGCGGCTCATGCCGAACACCGCAAATGCGGTGTGGAACGCAATGCCGCAACCGATGAGCGCGTTGAGGTGCTCGAGCTTCCATTGGCCGGGGCCCGTGCGGCGGCCATTCAGGACGGCAAGAATACCCAAACCGTTGCCGATGCCGATCGGCGAAAGCGCGTAGAGCAGAATCGCGTTGGGCGGCTGCCAGTAAAGCGCCCAGCCGATAATGAAAATACTCGATGCGATCATGGCCCAGGCGGTCGCGCGCCGGTAAGGCGTGTTCAGCGAGGTCAGGTCGCGCTTTTCGTGCAGCACGCCGAAACCGTGGCTGAGAATACCGCCGGTGACCAGCGCGAGGTAACCGAGAAATACCAGGAACGACCAGCCGGAGGGATCGGCTGCAACCGAGTGTCCCTCGACCAGTGCGCGTGCCGAGTGGAGCGCCACGGCCAGCCCGGCGGCCGCGACCACGACCATCGCCGAGTAGCGAAATACCTTGCCGGCCGCGCGATGCATAGGCCCGCCCTTGCGCGCAAAAATCGGAAACCAGAACGCGGCCAGCCCAGCGAAGCCGAAAACGATGTGAATCCAGCGGTTGGCGTCGAGAAAAAAGTCCATGGTGGGTCCGTCCGGCGGCATTGAATCAGGTATATAACAATTTATATACTAATTCAGACCCCGATGCAAGCTGCTATTGAGATGCGCCCGAGCGCGCTGCCGTGCCGGGCGGCGGTCGATTCAAAGCCAGCCCTGGTCCCGGGCGATGCGGAATGCCTCGATGCGGTTGTCGGCATTGAGCTTGCCGATCGCCTCGCTCAGGTAATTGCGCACGGTGCCCTCGGCCAGGTGCAGCCGACGGCCGATCTGGGCATTGGAGATCCCGTCGCCGGCAAGCCTGAGCACCTG
>Ga0209936_1001652_pt1 | contig 11527 bp, 12 predicted proteins | sample SalPonR1_A_D1_MG_FD_185694 | JGI IMG/M metagenome (GOLD analysis project Ga0209936, IMG submission 185694) | Salt pond soil microbial communities from South San Francisco under conditions of wetland restoration - Salt Pond MetaG R1_A_D1_MG... ... | reverse complement strand
CCACAATTGAATTGTCAGTTACAGTGCGTTATCATCTAAAATAACAAATTTATTATCAAAGAGATTTGAATTCAATCACATTAAGACTTTGATTCTGTTAAGTTGTATTTTATTGAGGGATTGGTGAGGAACAAAAGATGTCAAATTTTGATAAAGCATAGCCTGAATTGGGGAAAAGCGCTTTCAAAACCATATCTTTTACAGGAAATTTTTAAACAGATATAATAAGAAATGAACCAAACAGAAATGATGATACCACCTTTAACTTCATTAACTGAAGATGAGCAGATGCTGAAAGATGCAGCAGCAGATTTTGCGAATTCTGCCATAAGGCCGAGAGTAGAAGAGATGGATGCGGCTGCAAAGCTGGATCCCGATCTTGTAAAACAATTTTTTGAAATGGGCTTAATGGGGATCGAAGTTCCGGAAAAGTACCGCGGTGCGGGAGGAACGTTTTTCATGAGTATTGTTGCCATCGAACAGATTTCGAGTGTAGATGCATCTGCCGGTGTTTTTATGGATGTTCAGAATACGCTTGTCAATAATGCTTTTTTGAGATGGGGATCTGAAGAGATGAAAGAGCGTTTTTTGCCGGTTCTTGCCAATGAGAAAGTGGGTGCCTATTGTCTGTCTGAAGCAAGTTCGGGCAGTGATGCTTTTGCCCTCAAAACAACTGCAACTGAGGATGGTGATGCTTATATCTTAAATGGCACCAAGCTCTGGATTACCAATGCCAACGAAGCAGATATTTTCCTGGTTTTTGCCAATATTAACCCTGATGCAGGGTACAAGGGAATTACCGCTTTTATCGTTGAGCGCGGAATGGAAGGATTTTCGGTGTCTCAAAAAGAGAACAAGATGGGAATACGGGCAAGTTCAACCTGTGAAATTCTCTTTGAAGATGTGAGGGTGCCTAAAGAGAATATCCTGGGTGAAGTTGGTAAAGGTTATAAGGTTGCCATTGAAACGTTAAATGAGGGTCGCATCGGGATCGGGGCGCAGATGATTGGCATTGCCAAGGGTGCTTTTGATGCAGCTCTTGCCTACACACAGGAACGGAAACAGTTCGGCAAATCCATTTCAGATTTCCAGGGTGTACAGTTTCAGCTTGCAAAAGCTGCAACAGATATTGAAACAGCAAGACTCCTGGTTTATAACGCCGCACGTTTAAAAGAAAACGGGAAAAATTTTCTGAAGGAGGCAGCTATGGCCAAATATCACAGCTCCGAAGTGGCAGAAAGTGTGAGCTCGCTGGCTATTGACCTCTTCGGCGGATACGGATATGTGAAGGAGTACCCGGTGGAGAAGTTTTACAGGGATTCTAAAATCGGGAAAATTTATGAGGGAACGTCGAACATGCAGCTTCAGACCATCGCCAAACTGCTGCTGAAGTAATTGATATTCAAATAATGCTGAGACAAAGCCGAATGATTTTATTCCTTTTGCACACTGTAAATAAATTTAGTTTTTTGAAACTTTCCGTGTAGATTCACTGTTTCTACATGAATAATATTGTCCAATTATATATTTACACCGTCAGCAGAAGTTAATCAGTAATAAAATATCGTCCGGCATGAATGCAGATACAATAGATTTAATTAAGAAATACAGCAGAAATGAAGAAGCATTTGAAAAGTTAAAAAACGAGTTTGAAAAAATTTATGGAGAGATGGTGACGGCTAAGAAAAACTTATCTCTTCTCGAATCTGCAATTCGTAGTGATTATGATTCCATCCTTATCACTGAACTTACGCTTGAAAAACCCGGGCCAAAAATTGTTTATGTAAATGACGGATTTACTAAAATGACCGGTTACAGCCGCGAAGAGGTAGTCGGGAAAACCCCGCGAATTTTACAAGGCCCCAAGACCGACAGGGCAGTTTTGGATAAACTGAAAGAGAGACTGAAAGAGGGGCAGGCATTTTTCGGACACACTGTCAATTATAAAAAAGACGGCACTGAATTTATTAACCAGTGGGATATTCATCCTCTCACTAATGCCGAAGGCGAAATTACTCACTGGGTATCATATCAGCATGATATTACCGAGAGAAAGAGATCTGAAGAAAAACTCTTTGATACAAATGTAGAGTTTGACCGGCTGAAAGAAGAGTCTAAGAAGACGCTGGTTGATGCTGATGAACAGGGAAATATTCTTACTTCAAATAAAGCATTCAGAGATCTTACCGGGTTTGATAATGAGGAGCTCAAATCACTTAAAATCTGGGATTTGCTTCAGGATAAGTACATTGCCTCTTTCAGACATAAATTTGACAAATTCAAACCAAGTGATTTCGATGACAGAACCTATGAATTTCAGATTAAAACCAAGAAAGGGCTTCCGGTAGAGGTAAAAGCAGACACCAGACTGCTTAATAACCATGGTCAAACGGTAGTCAGAATTACATTCGAAAACAAATCTCTCCAGAAACGAATTGCAAAAATACTCCAGGAGAAGAACAGTAAATACGCAGATATTTTTCACAAATCTGTCGATTTCAATTATAAAATTGTCGAAAGTGATGATACCTATCATTTTGATCACGTCACAAAATCCTTTTCGAAAATTACCGGCATTGATCTGAATGAAGCATTAAATCTTTCCCTTAAGGACTTTATACATGAGATGGACTGGGAAAAAGCAGAAAAACATTTCAAAAAAGTATTTGAAGGAACACCGGATACTGAAAAGTTCCGCCTGAAAACCCGCTCCGGTAAATATATCAATGTAATAGATTATGCGAAACCTGAGTGGGATGCTGATCATACATCAGTGGTCTCGATTAAGGGAGCCGCATCAAAAGAATCACTATCAGAGTCAGAGAAACAATCCTGATACATTTTTTGTATATTTACGTGAAAATATATTTACAAAAAGAAGCAGCAAATACGCATGAGTATCCAGAAAAAGCAAGACAGGATTATCAGGGAATTTCAGCTTTTGGAGAATTGGCCTGAACGGTATAAATATCTTATCAAGCTGGGTCAAAAACTTGACTCGCTTCCTGATGAGTGTAAAAAAGAGGAGAATCTTGTGCGGGGGTGTCAGTCGCAAGTTTGGCTGGTAACAGAATTAAAGGGTGATAAAGTCATTTTTAAAGCCGACAGTGATGCAGCAATCACGAAAGGTCTTGTTGCGCTGATGGTTCGCTTCTACTCAGAGGAAGATCCCGATACAATACTTTCCATTAATCCGGACTTTATTAAAAAAATTGGCTTGCAAGAACATCTCTCGCCAACCCGTTCGAACGGTCTCGCATCTATGATAAAGCAGATGAAGATCTATGCCATGGCCTATAAATCAAAACTGCAGCAGGCTGAGTAACCCGGCCTGTTGCAATCTTTATGAAAATGTAATTAACGCCCGGTATGATTTACCTTGATAATGCCGCGACTACAAAAATGAGTGAAAAAGCCGGACAGGTATACCGGCAGGTGGCGGATAAATTTTATGCCAATTCAAACAGCCTGCACGATCCCGGTTCGGATGCTAAAAATGTATTGGAAGCATCCAGGAAAGCGATCGCCAAATTGATATCGGGTTCAGAAAGATCCCTTTTTTTTACCGGAAGCGGCAGTGAGGCTACATTTCTTGCTTTAACATCTCTTGCGATGTCAAATCAATCGCGCGGAAAGCATCTCATTACTTCTAAAATAGAGCACAGTTCTGTTCTCAACACATTTCACTGGCTGGAAACACAGGGTTTTGAAGTAACGACTATTGGCGTGGACAAAGAAGGACTTGTTGATAGTCATGAGCTGAAAGAGGCTATACGGCCGGATACGATCCTGGCTTCTTTTCAGCATGTAAATTCTGAAATCGGCACAATGCAAAATCTCTCGCAGCTGAGTGAAATTTGCCATAATTATGACATTCTTATTCACAGCGATTGCGTACAATCTTTTGGGAAGACACCTGTTGATGTGCAAAAAATGGGGCTGGATGCACTCACGTTGTCTGCCCATAAAATTCACGGCCCTAAAGGGCTTGGAGCCACCTGGATAAATCATAACCTTGAATGGAAACCCCTTATTTCAGGCAGTACCCAGGAAAGAGGGTTTCGTGCAGGAACTGTAGATGTTCCCGCCATAGCTTCCTTTGCTGCTGCTGCAGGCGAACTCACAAAGAACGCGCCAGGCCAAAAGGAACTCTTTAAAAACCAAAGAAAAATATTTTTGGATCGTCTGCTTGAGGAGACAGACCAGATGATTGAAGTAATTGACCCCGGTAACAATTCATTGCCGAATATAATCGCTCTCAGAACCTGCCAGATGGAAGGACAGTATGCAATGCTGGAATGTAGCCAGCAAGGTCTGGCGATCTCCACGGGCACAGCCTGCCAGGTAAATGAACAGAAACCATCCTCAGTATTACTTGCATTGGGATACTCAGAACAAGAATCCAGGCAGCTCATTCGTTTGTCACTTAGTAAGTTTACATCAAATGACGAACTGTACGATGCTGCTGAAATACTGAGTGAGATTTTAAAAAAACAGAGTCGTTTTGTGATGTCCTGATTGAAATGTTCGAACCCGGGATACATAAATAATATGTGTGACGGAATAATATTCAATTTTTTAAAATAATTTCTTCCAAAGATCGTACTTTTAGATACTACCAAAAAACAAATTGAAAAATGATATGAGTAAAACAGTTCAAACCGGTCTCCTTGTTGCTTTTGTAGTTATTGCTGTATCAGCCCTTGTGTATGGGCTTACAGGAAATAACAATTCAGACCAGGCAACTGCACAAAGCAGTGAGCCGCAAAAGGTAAAAATCCTCAAATACAGCGACTATCAATGTCCCGCTTGTAAAACATATGCTGCACCTGTAGAGCAGCTAAAGAGAGAATTCGGGGATATGGTTGAAGTTGAGTACAAACATTTCCCACTCCAGAGTCACAGATTTGCCCGACTGGCAGGTCATGCGGTTGAAGCTGCCCGCAACCAGGGAAAATTTAAAGAGATGCATGATTTGATTTTTGCCAACCAGGAAGTTTGGTCAGACGGCGGAGCCCGTGATTATTTTATCTCTTATGCCGAAGAGATTGGTCTTGATACGGAACAGTTTAAAGAAGACCTGGAATCTGAAGAAGTACATGCAATTGTTGAGCAAAACAAGCAGGAGGGTATTCGGCGACAGGTAAACGCGACCCCGACATTTTTTATAAATGGTGTTAAAATCCGTCAAAACCCACAGAGCTACGAACAGCTGAAGGCCATGGTTGAAATGTTTATGTACAGAGGAAATGTCTCCGGATGATTTATGAATTCCTGAACAGGGCTCCGCAGTTTGATGAAACTGTATTTATTGCGCCGAGTGCTGATATAATAGGAGATGTGGAAATCGGCGCGGAAAGTTCTGTTCTTTTTAATACCACGGTTCGCGGTGATGTAAACTGGATCAGGATTGGAGAGAGGTCAAATATTCAGGACAACACCTGTGTTCATGTAATGAATCAAACCGGGCCGACATCTATTGGCAATGATGTTACCGTTGGTCATAACGCGGTGATTCACGGCTGCACAATTCATGACCGGGTGTTAATCGGAATCCATGCAACTGTATTGGATGAAGCTGTGATTCAGCCTGATGTAATTGTTGCTGCCGGAAGCCTTGTGCCGCCGGGAAAAATCCTGGAATCCGGATATCTGTATATGGGCACACCTGTAAAACAAGTTCGCAAACTAAGTAAAGAAGAGATACGTTCGATTCAAAAGAACGCAGAGAATTATGTGAAATACTCTCGTGCTTATCTCCGGTTAGACAACTACGATGAAAATCCGTTCTATTCAAAACAGGACTGAGCCAAAAAATACCTGTCGTTTTTTAATGCATCGGATGATCAGCTTTTCTGAATGCAGATGTGGTGCAGCACTGACTTTTCTCACTTTTTAGCTGAACAGTTGATCGTAGATTGTGAGCAATTGCGGTTACGATAATTAACGGTAATAAATTTGATGATTTGAGTGGTATCTATATACATATTCCTTTCTGTAAACAGGCATGCAGTTACTGCGATTTCTATTTTGTGACGAGGCAACAGCTAAGACCTGTTTTTATAAATGCACTTCTTGCTGAAATTGAATCAGTGCAACACACCCGGTTAGCAAACCAACCAATTGAGACCATATATTTTGGGGGAGGAACACCGTCACTTCTTGCTGCAAATGAAATTGAGCTGATTTTAGCAGGCCTTGATAAAGTGTTCGATCTGGATCTAAAAGAAGTGACCCTGGAGATGAACCCGGATGATGCAGAACCCGGATATCTTAAAAAGTTAAAAAATATCGGTGTAAACAGATTAAGCATGGGGATACAATCATTTGATTCTGACCTGCTGAAGTTCATGAATCGTGCACATACTCCGGCTGAGGCGGTTTGTGCTTTAGAAAGTGTAAAAAAGGCAGGTTTTAATTCATACACTGCAGATCTCATTTATGGAAACCCGGCGCAATCTATGAAAACGCTTGAATCGGATATCCGGAAACTTATGAAATTTGACCCCCCGCATATTTCCGCTTATTCCCTTACAATCGAACCGGGAACCCGTTTGGGAAAAGCGATGGAGCTGGGGCGCCTGAATCCTCCAGATGATGAGATGGTTATGGCGCATTTTGAAAGAGTTCAGGAGCTGCTTGCTTCACATGGAATTTTCCAGTACGAAGTTAGCAACTATGCAAAAAAAGGAGCGGAAGCAGTTCATAACAGCAACTACTGGAATCATCACAATTATGCGGGTTTTGGTCCTTCAGCGCACTCTTTTTGGTGGCAGAATGAGACGGAAGCAACAAGATGGAAAAATCAGCCGGATATCAGAGCCTATCTGAATCAATCAAAAGATCAGAATGTAACCGAGGTTGAACATCTTGACCTGAATCAGCTTGCAGAGGAGAGAATTATGCTTGGCCTGCGAACGGCGGATGGAATCAAAAGAACTGAGTTGGGAAAAAGATACCATTACCAGTTATCGGACCGGCAAATTGAATGGATCACAGAGCAAAATGAAAAAGGGATTTTGCGTTTTAATGGTGAGACTGTTGCACTTACCGGGCGGGGACTGAGAATCGCGGATTATCTTGTTGTAGAACTGCTCTCACGGCAGTAAGTTTAAGTGAGCATATGAACAGATCTAAACTGATAAATTGAGTCTAATGACTGATAAAACTTCTGAATCACTTTCTCGATTTTTATACAAAATTATTGATTACGCCGGTCTTTTTCCGCCCGCTGAACTCCCATTGGAACAGGCAGTTGAAAATTATGCTGAACACCGCAAAAGTGAGTTGAAATGGATGCTTTCCCGGTTCATTATTCCGGCAGGATTGATTCCGGATCTTATAACCTATAAAGATTCATTTATTACAGTTGAAGAACCATTTTCTCTATCGGTACTCGGTAAAAAGACAGATACAATAGAAGAGTTTCAAAATGAAATTGACCGTGTGCTGGAACAGGTACAATTGGCAAACAGGGAGCTTAAAGGATACGTTACCACAGATTCATTTGAAATTAAACTGCCTGTGGAAGCGGTGGAGTCGTATGATCGCGATCTTTTGCTGGAGCTGCTGAATGAAACAGCAACCCGCTTCGAACAGACAGAACATGCGCCATCTTTTCTTTTTTATGAGTCTGTTCAGGATTATTCTGCGGATAAGGAATTGGAGTTCACCATGGAGGCACTGTCGGCCCATAATGAAATACTAAGGGTTGAAAATTATCATCAAACCGAAGCGGCCGGATACAAACTTCGTTGCGGCGGCACGTCAGAAGCTGCTTTTCCGCCTGTGGAACTGGTTCTCTCAGCCCTGCTAACAGCCCGCGACAAACTGGTGCCGATGAAATTTACTGCCGGCCTCCACCACCCGGTACGGCATTTTAATGAATCGGTAAATACAAAAATGCATGGTTTTTTAAATGTGTTTGCAGCGGGACTGTTTGCCTATGCCTTCGATCTGAACCGGGAAGAGATGATGGATATTCTGCTGGAAGAGGATCCTGAAAGTTTTCAGTTTACCGATACCGGTTTAACTTTTAATGGATTTCATATTGAAACCGAAGAGATCGGTGAATTGCGTTCAAATGCATTTCTTTCGTATGGCAGCTGCAGTTTCGCAGAGCCTGTTGATGACTTAAAGAAATTAAATCTCATATAGATTTTTGTGATTAAAATTTAAAAATTGAACCTGCAGTTCCTGGAATTGATCTGCACTCATAATTTAAAAGAGGAGAAAAAATGGCTGAAAACGAAATTCAAACTTCATTTATAGACGTTCCTGCCTTATCCCATTTCCCGATTCAAAATTTACCATATGGTGTATTTATCCATCCGAAAACGGATGAGAGGCGGTGCTGTACGGCAATCGGTGAGTATGTTCTGGACCTGCGAATGCTTGAAGAAGCAGATCTTTTTTCGGGAGTAAGGCTAAAGGGAACTCATATTTTTTCATTTACATCACTCAATGCTTTTATGGCACTGGGTAGAAGTGCCTGGACCGAAGCACGTGAAAGGTTAACGGAACTTCTGTCAAAAGATAACCCTGTTTTGAGAGATGATGAATTTCTCCGGGAGTATGCGTTTCACAAGCAGTCGGATGTGGAGATGGTGATGCCCGTCAGGATTGGCGACTATACCGATTTCTACTCTTCTGAACAGCATGCGTTCAATGTGGGTTCAATGTTTCGCGATCCGGACAACGCTCTTCTGCCAAACTGGAAACATCTACCGGTGGGATATCACGGCCGTGCAAGTTCAGTGGTGATAAGTGGTACTGAGCTGCGAAGACCAAAAGGGCAGACCAAACCGCAGGATTCTGACTTACCGGTTTTTGGGCCATGCAAACTTCTTGATTTTGAACTGGAAGCCGGATTTTTAACAGGTCCGGGAAATGCCCTGGGAGATCCGATTCCCGTAAAGGATGCAGAAGAACAGATTTTCGGAATGGTATTGGTGAACGACTGGAGCGCAAGGGATATCCAGAAATGGGAATATGTTCCCCTTGGACCGTTTCTTGCCAAAAACTGGGCAACCAGTATCTCGCCATGGATTGTTACACTGGATGCTCTTGAGCCGTTCAGGTGCAAAGGGCCGGCGCAGGACCCGGAACCGCTGCCCTATTTACGCACCAAAGGTGAGCGCACTTTTGATATAACACTGGATGTACTGCTCAAAACCGAACAGATGGAAGATCCACACCGGGTCTGCAGGTCCAATTTTAAACATCTCTACTGGAATATGAGTCAGCAGCTTGCCCACCATACAATTACGGGTTGTAACGTACAACCGGGTGATCTTTATGCTTCAGGAACCATCAGCGGACCAACGGAAGACTCTTACGGCAGCATGCTGGAACTCGCATGGAAAGGCACCAGGCCACTGAAGCTCCCGAATGGCGAAGAGCGCAAATTCCTGGAAGATGGCGATACGGTTATCATGACCGGTTATGCCGATTCGGATGATGGCTATCTGGTTGGATTCGGAGAAGTTAAAGGGGTGATATTGCCGGCAGGTGTGGGTTAAACTAAATCATAAATTTATTTAACCATTCAGCCGGGATTCAAAATAATCCTGCTTTGGTTCAGCGGCTAAATTCTCGTTGATGATTCCACTAACAGAGTTTAGTGCACGTAGCTTTTCCTCGATCAGGCTATTTTGTTCTACATAATCGGTAAACATCTGAGAAACAGTAGAATTTCTTTTTTTGGCAAGTTTTTTTGCCTTTTTGACTGTTTGTTTGTCAACGGAAAGTGTAAGTTTGGTTTTCATGGCAGTAATAATTTACATACGTATATTTTATATATTTACACGTTTATTTAAAAATAAGAGTAATCTTTTTAATGATTATACTCGGTATTGAATCATCCTGTGACGAAACGGCTGCATCGATATACAACTCCTCGTCGGGAATACTTTCAAATGTGATTGCATCTCAATCCATCCACACAAAATTTGGCGGAGTAGTTCCGGAACTCGCATCACGGGCACATCACAAAACCATCCACTCCACGGTTCAGCAGGCACTTGATGAAGCTGATATGTCACCAGATGAAGTTGATGCAATTGCCGTTACGCAGGGACCGGGTCTGCTGGGTTCACTTCTGGTGGGATTGTGCTTTGCAAAAGGGCTGGCCATCTCTGCCGGGAAACCTTTGGTAGGGGTGAATCACATCGATGCACATATGTATGCCAATTTTATTGATCATCAGCCGGAGTATCCGTTTCTGTCACTCATCGTATCGGGCGGACACACACAGCTCGTTTACGTGAAAGAGCCGTTTCATCATCAAATTTTGGGTAAAACAAGGGATGATGCTGCAGGTGAAGCGTTCGACAAAACAGGTAAAATCCTGGGTTTGCCCTATCCGGCAGGACCGGAGATGGATCAACTGGCTAAAAAAGGTGATCCCGGGTTTTATGATTTTCCGCGCGGAATGATCAATAAGGGATTTGAGTTCAGTTTTTCCGGATTGAAGACAAGTGTTCTCTATTATGTGCAGGAAAGGGGAGATGAATTTGTAAAAGAGAACCTGAACGACATATGTGCAAGTATCTCGGCAGCTATCACGGATGTGCTCGTGGCGAAGCTGAAGCGGGCAGCGAAAAAAACGGGTGTCAAATCGATACTCATTGCCGGGGGCGTGTCGGCCAATAGCATGCTTCGGGAGAAAACAGAAAAGATGGCGAAATCCATGAACCTGGAATTATACATTCCCCACCTTGAATACTGCACAGATAATGCAGCTATGATTGCAATGACCGGTTATCTGAAAGCTGATCGGGATGAATTTGATGACCTGGCAATGAAACCATTTGTACGTTATGAATTTGATTTTTAGATCCAAATTCTCCATACTTCTGATCGTATCATAATTTAACTAACCAATAATAATGGGGATTGTATGGATTTTGAAGAGATCAAGGCGTGGTATCTGAAAGCATTGCGGGCTTATACTGATTTTGAGGGCCGTTCACGAAGAAAAGAGTATTGGACGTTTACACTCGTCAATTTTGTAATATCCCTTTTGTTAAGCGGTCTGGGTCTGGGGATGCTTGGGCTTCTTTTCGGGATTGTAATTCTGCTGCCGGGTATTGCAGTGGGTGTCCGGAGATTGCATGATATCGGTAAATCAGGATTGTGGCTCTTAGTTGGATTTATTCCTGTTGTGGGCCTGATTGTGCTTATTTACTTTTTTATTCAGGACAGTGAGCCGGGAGCAAATATATATGGGGTGAATCCGAAAGGAATTTAGTTTCCAGTTTGGGAGAGGGGTAACCGCAATGGCGCAGAGGAGCGCAGAATTGTTTTTAAAGCTCATATTATCTCCTTCAAAACTCAGCAATTCTTATGTGAGGATAATCATACTCTTTAAGAAAAGCGAGTCTGTTTTCAGTGGCTGCGAGGATGGGAGGCAGGTTATCACCAATGTAAACACCTGAGCCATTATTGTTATCCAGGAGATAGCTGTGGAGCGTTATTTTTTGGTTTTCGCCTCCATTCAGTTTTCTGTTCTCAACCTGTACCAGCA
>Ga0209936_1001650_pt1 | contig 11529 bp, 9 predicted proteins | sample SalPonR1_A_D1_MG_FD_185694 | JGI IMG/M metagenome (GOLD analysis project Ga0209936, IMG submission 185694) | Salt pond soil microbial communities from South San Francisco under conditions of wetland restoration - Salt Pond MetaG R1_A_D1_MG... ... | reverse complement strand
GACCTGGCATCCGGGATCCCGAACCAGCCGCCGGGCCTTTTCGGTGGGGCCGCCCCTTTCGGAGCCCGTGGGGGCCAGGAATGGCGCCGACCCCTGGCTGAAACCCCGGCTTAACCGTAGATCCGCTCCGGGAGCCAGGTGGCCAGCTCCGGCCACACGGCCAGGATCGCCAGCGCTACCAGTTGCAGTCCGATGAAGGGCAGCGCGCCGCGGTAGAGGGCGCCGGTGGGGACCGAGTCCGGTGCCACCCCGCGCAGGTAGAACAGCGCAAAGCCGAAGGGCGGGGTCAGGAAGGAGGTCTGCAGGTTCATGGCGATGAGCACGCCCAGCCACACCGGGTCCACCCCCATCATCAGCAGGGCCGGCGCGACCACCGGGACCACCACGTAGGTGATCTCGATGAAGTCCAGGATGAAGCCCAGCAGGAACATCACCACCATCACCAGCAGCACGGCTGTGGCCGTACCGCCGGGGAGGTTGGTGAGGAAGGACTCCACGGTCTCGTCCCCGCCCAGCCCCCGGAAGACCAGCGAGAAGACCGAGGCGGCGATGAAGATCAGGAAGACCATGGCGGTCACCTGGAGGGTGGAGCGCGCCGAGCCCCGCAGGAGTTCCACCCCCAGCCGCCGTCGCGACGCGGCCAGCACCAGGGCGCCGATGGCGCCGACCCCGGCCGCCTCCGTGGGGGTGGCGATGCCGCCGAGGATGGATCCCAGGACCGCCACGATGAGTGCCAGCGGTGGCACCAGGACCCGCAGGACGCGACCGACCCCCGGCCGCGCTCCGGCCCCGGCGGCGGGCACCCGCTCCGGCCGGCGCCACGCCAGCCAGAGCACATAGCCGATATACAGCCCCACCAGCAGTAGCCCCGGCAGCAGCGCACCGGCGAAGAGGTCGCCCACCGAGACGGTATCCGGGCTGTAGTTGCCCTGGGCGAGTTGCGCCTTCTGGTAGGCCGAGCCCAGGACGTCGCCCAGCAGGACCAGGATGATGGAGGGCGGCAGGATCTGGCCCAAAGTCCCCGAGGCGCAGATGGTGCCGGTGGCGGTGCGCGGGTCATGGCCGCGGTCGAGCATGGTGGGCAGGGCCAGCAGCCCCATGGTCACCACCGTGGCGCCGATGATGCCGGTGCTCGCCCCCATGAGGGCCCCCACCAGCACCACGGCGATGGCCATGCCGCCGCGCAGGTCGCCGAACAGACCGGCCATGGTATCCAGCAGGTCCTCGGCCATGCGCGAGCGCTCCAGCACCACCCCCATGAAGACGAAGAGCGGCACCGCCATCAGGGTCTGGTTGGTCATGACCCCGTAGATCCGGCTCGGCAGCGTGTTCAGCAGGACGGGGTCGAAGTGGCCGGTGAGGGTGGCGATGCCGGCCACCAGCAGTGCGCCGCCGCCCAGGGCGAAGGCCACGGGGTAGCCGGTAAGGAGGATGGCAGCCACGGCCGCGAACAGGATCAGCGCACCCACGGCCTACAGCTCCCGCGGCGCCGGTTCGGTATCGGCCACCCGGCCGCCGGCCAGCAGGATCCCGCTGCGCAGGGCCAGGGCGATCCCCTGCAGGATCATCAGCAGCGCCATCGCCGGGATGGCCGATTTCAGCAGGAAGACCAGGGGCAGCCCGCCGGGCTCCGGGGAGCCCTCCAGCCGGGCCCAGCTGCCGGCGACATAGCCCCAGGAGGCGATCAGGATGAAGCCCATGAGCGGCAGCAGCAGGAGCAGGGTCCCGCCGAGGTCGACGGCCGCGCGGCCGCGCGGGGAGAGGCGGCGGTAGAAGATGTCCACGCGCACATGGCCGTCGTGGCGCAGGGTGTAGGCGACCCCGAGCATGAAGGCGAAGGCGTGGAGGTAGAGGGCGGCCTCCTGCAGGGCGATGGAGCCAATGTCGAAGCCGTAGCGCAGCACCACCACCAGCACGACCACGGCGACCAGCCCCACCAGCAGCCAGGCCACGGCCCGGCCCACGGCCTCGTTCACCGCCTCCAGGGCGGCGACGATGCCTTCCGTCCGCGGGAAGCGTCGTGCCTCGCCGGTCATCGCCCGCCCCCGATCAGGCCCGCTTCGCCCCCGGCCAGAGCCGGCGGAGATGGCGCTCCTCGCGGATCCGGCGCTGGAGGATGCGCTTGAAGGTATCCGGGTCCTTGGTGTGGGTAAGCTCCCCCGCCCGCGGGAAGTGGAGGTCATTCAGGCGGGAGAGCCAGAAGCGCAGCGCCGCCGCTCGCAGCATTACCGGCCAGGCGCCGCGCTCGATGGGGCTGAAGGGGCGCTGCTCGCCGTAGGCGGTGAGCAGGGCCTCCACCCGCTCGGGGTCCAGGGCCCCCTCCTCGTCCGAGCACCAGTCGTTGACGGTGATGGCCACGTCGTAGAGCAGGACGTCGCTGCAGGCGTAGTAGAAGTCGATGATCCCGGTAAGGTCGGTCCCCTCGAACAGGGCGTTGTCCCGGAAGAGGTCGGCGTGGACGATCCCCGAGGGCAGGTCCTGGAAGCGGAACAGCGACTGGAAGTGGAGTTCGGCATCCAGCAGCTCCTGGTCCTCGTCGGAGAGCTTGCCCGCCAGGCGGCGCGAGGTCTCCCGCCACCAGTGGGGCCCGCGCGGATTGGACCGCTCGCGGGGAAAGTCCTGGCCGGCCGTATGCAGATGGCCCAGGGCGGCACCGATGGCCCGGCAGTGTTCAACGTCGGGATGGTCGACGCTCGCCCCGTGCAGCCGACGCACCAGCGCCGCCGGCCGCCCCTTGAACCGCTGCAGCATCGCCCCCTCGCGGTCACTCACCGGTGCCGGCGCCGGGACCCCGCGGCCCGCCAGGAAGTCCAGCAGCTCCAGGAACCAGGGGAGTTCCTCCTCCTCGAACTGCTCGAACAGCGTCAGCACCAGCTCCTGATGGCTGGTGGTGACGTAGTAGTTGGTGTTCTCGATGCCGGCGGAGATGCCGCGAAAATCATCCAGCTCCCCGAGGTCGTAGCGCCCCAGGAATGCCGCCAGCTCTTCCGCTTCCACGCGGGTGTAGACCGACATGCCCTGCCCCTCTACCAGCGAAAGAGGATCCACTGGTTGATGTTGATGGCGTCCAGTTCGTTGCGCCGGGTATCCACGGCACCATCGCCGTCGTTGTCCAGGAGATAGTACGGCGGCCCGTTGCGCGGCACGATCCGGATCATCCGGACCTCGCCGCCCACGCGGTACTCCTCCACGCGCGCCCCCTGTTCGTCCGGGGTGATGGTGACCTCCGGCTCCGGCAGCGGCCCCGGTTGGACCCGGGGCATGGGCAGGGGTTCCTCCTCCTGTCCCGACGCGGGGAGGGCGAGGCCGCCCAGCAGGAGTATGGCGAGGATGCGCAGCATGGGGTTCCTAGAGGTCCAGGAGCCGTTCCCGCTCTTCGGCCGAGGGCTCGAAGCCGCGGTGCTCGTAATGGGTGAAGATAGCATCCACCACCTCCTCCGGGTTGTCCAGAACCTGAACAAGTTCCATGTCTTCGGGGTTGATCATCCCCTCCCCCACCAGGGTGGCGCGGAACCAGTCCAGCAGCCCCTCCCAGAAGGGGCGATGGACCAGGATGATGGGGATGCGACGGGTCTTGCCGGTCTGCACCAGGGTCAGGATCTCCGCCAGCTCGTCCAGGGTGCCGAAGCCGCCGGGCAGCACCACGTAGGCGGCGGCGTACTTCACGAACATCACCTTGCGCGAGAAGAAGTGGCGAAAGGAGAGATTGATGTCCTGGTAGCCGTTGCCGGAGGGCTCGTGGGGCAGCTGGATGTTGAGGCCAATGGAGGGGGACTTGCCCTCGTAGGCGCCCTTGTTGGCCGCCTCCATGATCCCGGGGCCGCCGCCGCTGACCACCGAGAAGCCGGCCTGCGAGAGGGCGTGGGCGATGGCCTCCGCCGACTGGTAGTAGGGGTGGTCGGTCCCGGCGCGGGCGGAGCCGAAGATGCTCACGGACGGCTTGATCTGGGCCAGCCGTTCGAAGCCCTCCACGAACTCCGCCATGATCTGGAAGATCTTCCAGGACTCGCGGTTGATCAGGGTGTCGTCCACCGGCGCCATGCCGGGGTGGGCCATCTTGTGGAGCTTGTCCGCCGCCATCGTTCGGGTCCCTCGGTTCGGGCCCGCCATTCTGGCACAGGTGGGGCGGGCGGCGGTATCCGGGGGAGCGGTTTGTAACTCCCCGAGCGTCGCCGTTCCCGGGGCGGGTGCAGGTCGGCCAGGGTGTCGTGCGGCAGGGATGCCGCGCGCAAGCCTACACGGATGTATTCACGGCGTCCCTGGCCGACCTGCACCCGCCCCGGGAACAAGCCCTCCGGCAAACGCCCCTCCGGCCAACGCCGACGGGCCGCGATGGCACCCCCCGGCCCGTCGGCGGTATCCTCGCGGGGAAACCGTCGAGTTCACCATCCGGAGTCACCATGGCCGCCAATCCCCTCGTCCTCGTGGACGGGTCGTCCTACCTCTACCGCGCCTTCCACGCCATGCCGGCGCTGACCAGCTCCGCTGGTGAGCCCACCGGCGCCACCTACGGGGTCATCAACATGCTCCGGCGGCTGCTGCGCGAGTACGAACCCGAACGGATGGCCGTGGTCTTCGATGCCCCGGGGAAGACCTTCCGCGACGACCTCTACGCCGACTACAAGGCCAACCGGCCGCCCATGCCCGATGAGCTCCGCCGGCAGATCGAGGGTATCCACCAGCTGGTGGACGCCCTGGGCCTGCCGCGGCTGGTGATCGAGGGTGTGGAGGCGGACGACGTCATCGCCACCCTGGGCCGGCAGGCCGCGGCCGATGGGCAGGACGTGCTCATCTCCACCGGGGACAAGGACCTGGCCCAGCTGGTGAACGACCACATCACCCTGGTGAACACCATGAACGACACCGTCCTCGACCGCGACTCGGTGCTGGAGAAGTTCGGCGTGCCGCCGGAGCGCATCGTCGACTACCTCGCCCTGGTGGGGGATGCCTCGGACAACATCCCCGGGGTGGAGAAGGTCGGCCCCAAGACGGCGGTGAAGTGGCTCAACGAGTACGGCGACCTGGACGGCATCATCGCCGCCGCCCCCGAGATGAAGGGCAAGATCGGCGAGAACCTGCGCGAGGCCCTGGAGCGGTTGCCGCGCAACCGCGAGCTGGTCACCGTGCGCGACGACGTGGAGCTTGACCGCGGCCCGGCCGACCTGGAGCGCGCCACCCCCGACCACGATGCCCTGGAGAGTTGGTATCGCCGCCTGGAGTTCCAGGGGTGGCTCTCCGACCTGCTGTCGGGGCGCGGGCCGGAGGCCGACGGCGACGTTGATCCCGCGGAGGAGTCAGGCGCGGGGGAGCAGGCGGAGACCGAGGTGGTCCGCGACCGGGAGGCGCTGGCGGCCTGGGTGGAGCGGCTGAAGACCGCCCGGGTGGTGACCCTGGATACCGAGACCACCAGCCTGGAGGTGATGCGCGCCGAGCTGGTGGGGATCGCCGTGGCCGATGGCGACGGTGCCGCCTACATCCCGGTGGCCCACGCCGATCCCGGCCCCGAGGGCCAGCTCGACCGGGAGACGGTCCTCGACGACCTGCGCCCGGTCCTTGCCGATCCGGAGCGGCCCAAGCTGGGCCACAACCTCAAGTACGACCTCTCCATCCTCGCCCGCGCCGGCGTGGAGCTCGCCGGGGTGGACCACGACACCATGCTGGAGTCCTACGTCCTGGACAGCACCGGCAGCCGGCACGACCTGGATACCCTGGCGCTCAAGCACCTGGGTCGGCGGACCACCTCCTTCGAGGCCGTCGCCGGCAAGGGGGCGAAGCAGGTGACCTTCGACCAGGTGCCGCTGGAGACCGCCGCCCCCTACGCCGCCGAGGATGTGGAGGTCACCCGCGACCTCCACGCCCACCTGTGGCCGGAGCTCCAGGCCGAGCAGGGGCTGGCGGCCCTCTACCGCGACATCGAAATGCCGCTGGTGCCGGTCCTGGCGCGCATGGAGCGCCGCGGCGTGCGCATCGATCGCGACCTCCTGGGGACCATCTCCGCCGAGCTGGCCGAGCGGATGGGGGAGCTGGAGCGCGCCGCCCACGACGCCGCCGGCCAGTCCTTCAACCTCGCCTCGCCCAAGCAGATCCAGACCATCCTGTTCGAGGAGCAGGGCCTGCCGGTGAAGCAGCGCACCCCCAAGGGCCAGCCCTCCACCGCCGAGGGCGTCCTCCAGGAGTTGGCCGACGACGGCTGGGAGCTGCCGCGGCTCATCCTGGAACACCGCGGCTACGCCAAGCTCAAGTCCACCTACACCGACAAGCTGCCGGAGCTCATCAACCCGGAGACCGGGCGGATCCACACCTCCCTGCACCAGGCGGTTACCGCCACCGGCCGGCTCTCCTCCGCCGACCCCAACCTGCAGAACATCCCGGTGCGCTCCGAGACCGGCAAGCGCATCCGCCAGGCCTTCATCGCCGCGGAGGGCTATCGCCTGGTGGCCGCCGACTACTCCCAGATCGAGCTGCGGATCATGGCCCACCTCTCCGGCGACGAGGGCCTCAAGCGCGCCTTCGCCGCCGGCGAGGACATCCACCGCGCCACCGCCGCGGAGGTCTTCGATACCACCCCCGACGGGGTGGGCGAGGACCAGCGCCGCGCCGCCAAGGCGATCAACTTCGGCCTCATCTACGGCATGTCCGCCTGGGGGCTGGCGCGCCAGCTGGGGATCGAGCGCGACGAGGCCCAGGGCTACGTGGACCGCTATTTCGAGCGCTATCCCGGGGTGCGTGCCTACATGGACGAGACCCGCGAGCGGGCGCGCAGCCAGGGCTACGTGGAGACGGTCTTCGGCCGGCGCCTGCACCTGCCGGAGATCCACGCCGGCAACGCCCAGCGCCGCCAGTACGCCGAGCGCACCGCCATCAACGCCCCCATGCAGGGGACGGCGGCCGACATCATCAAGCGGGCCATGATCGCGGTGGAGGACTGGCTGCAGGGGCCCGATGCCCCCGAGGCGCGGATGGTCCTCCAGGTCCACGACGAACTCATCCTGGAGGTGGCGGAGGGTGCCGAGGCGGCGCTCACGCAGGGACTGCGGGAGCGCATGACCGCCGCGGCCGACCTCGCCGTGCCGCTGGAGGTGGAGGTGGGTGTGGGCGCCAACTGGGGCGAGGCGCACTGATACCGGAGGTTGATCCGGGGGGCGGGGAACTCCGGCCCGAAGGCACGGTCTCACCATTCAAGGTGGCAACGCGCCGATGACGGGAAGTCCTCCCCACCGCCCCTGCGGGCGGCTCTAGCCCCGCCTTTCCCTCCCCGGAAGGCGGGGTTCTTTTTGTCCGGCCCTCAGCCGCCGGGGGCCCGGTCCATGTCCAGATCCAGCCACTCCCCCACCGTCGCCCGGGCCTCCTCCGCCCCCTGACCGTGAGTGGCCGAGAAGGGCAGGGCCGCCGCGCCCGGCCAGTCCGCCAGGGCCCGCTCCACGGCCGCGCGGGCCTTGCCCTGCTGCCCCCGTCCCAGCTTGTCCGCCTTGGTGAGCAGCACCAGCGCCGGCAGTCCGGCGCTGTTCGCCCAGTCCAGGAGCTGGCGCTCCTCGTCGGCCAGTTTCCGGCGGATATCCATGACCAGCACCAGCCCCGCGAGGGAGGCGCGTTCCGCCAGGTAGCGCCCCAGGGTCTGATTCCAGTGGGTGCGGAGCTTGTCGGGGACCTTGGCGTAGCCGTACCCGGGGAGGTCGGCCAGGCGCCGTTCGGGGTCCCAGGCGAAGATATTGATCTGCTGGGTCCGGCCCGGCGCCTTGGAGACCCGGGCGATGTCACGCCGGCCGGTGAGCCGGTTCAGGGCGCTGGATTTGCCGGCGTTGGAACGGCCGGCCACCACCACCTCGCGCCCCTCGTCGGGGGGGAGCTGGTTCAGGCGGTGGGCGCTGACCACGAAGTGGAGGGGCTGTGGCGGCTGGCTCATGGGGAGTTTCTTCCGTTGCGCTGGATCAATTTCCTCTCGGGGGGCTCGGTTGACCCGTTCCCGGGGGTGGGATAAGGTTTCGGCGGTTTTCACCCGCCCGGAGGAGTCGCGGCCGCCCATCATAGCCGGGCTGGTCCATTGGCGGGAAGCGCTTCCGGGGTGCCGGGAACAGGTTTCAATGTTGGGGACAGACCATGAAAAATACAGCGATTGCAGCACTCTTCCTCATGGGGGCCACGACCAGCGCCCAGGCCATCGATGGTGATCCCGAGGCCGGCCAGGAGAAATCCTCCACCTGTGTCGCCTGCCACCAGGCCGATGGCAACAGCGCCAGCGATATGTATCCCAAGATCGCTGGTCAGCACGCCGATTATCTGTACAAGCAGCTCAAGGAGTTCAAGGCGCAGGAGACCCGCTCCAACGCTCAGATGACCGGCATGGTCGCCGGCCTGAACGATCAGGACATGAAGGACCTGGCCGCCTACTACTCCGGCAACGAGATGACCATCGGCCAGGCCGACGAGGAGCTGGTGGACCTGGGCCGGCAGATCTACCGCGCCGGTGCCGAGGCCGACGGCGTGCCCGCCTGCATGGCCTGCCACGGCCCCGCCGGCACCGGTAACCCGGCGGCCAACTTCCCGCGTCTGGGTGGCCAGCATGCCGCCTACACCGTGACCCAGCTCCAGGCCTTCAAGGCGGGTGAGCGGCGGAACGACGCCGGGCAGATGATGCGGAACATCGCCGACAAGATGTCCACCGAGCAGATGGAGGCCGTGGCCTCCTACATCGAGGGCCTGAGCCAGTAGGACCCTCGCTGCCGCACCGGTGGTAGTGAAAAGGGGCGGCCCCGGCGGGGTCGCCCCTTTTTTCGATCCCCTTCCCCTGGCGGATGCAACTCCGTATCGTCGGCACTGTCTGACGAGATCTGACACAAGAACCCAAAACGGCTATCCGGATGTCCTCGACCGCTCGCCCGCGCAAGTCGCTTTCCACCGTCTGGCTGGAATTCCTCGGCTCAATGAACCTCGCCGTCACCCTGCTCATGGTGGTGGCCATCGCCTCGGTCATCGGGACGGTGCTCCAGCAGGGCCAGCCCTGGCAGGATTACCAGATCAAGTTCGGCCCCTTCTGGTTCGATGTCTTCCGGGTCATGGGGCTCTATGATGTCTACAGCTCCCTCTGGTTCCTCGCCATCATGGGCTTCCTGCTGGTCTCGGTGAGCGTCTGCGTGGTGCGCAATGCGCCGCAGATGCTGCGGGACATGCGCAGCTACCGGGTGGACGTCCAGGGCAAGTCGCTGCGCCTGATGCACAACAGCCGCACCTTCGACGAGGCGCAGGGTCCGGAGGCGGTGACCGAGCGGGCCCGCGGTATCCTCCAGGGGGCCGGCTACCGGACGCGGACCAAGGACCATGGCGACCACGTGGTGGTGGCCGCGATGAAGGGCTCCAGCAACCGGCTGGGCTACATCCTCTCCCACGTCTCCATCGTCGTGATCTGCCTGGGGGCCCTGGTGGACGGCAACCTGCCGCTGAAGCTGGCGGACATGACCGGGCGGGTCGAGCTGGAGACCCGGGACATCCCCGCCTCCCAGGTGCCGGATGCCGCCACCCTGGGGCCGGACAACCTCTCCTTCCGCGGCAACGTCACCATCCCCGAGGGGGCCTCCGCGGACCTGGTCTTCCTGAACATGCGCAACGGCTACTTCGTCCAGAAGCTGCCCTTCGACGTGGAGCTGGAACAGTTCCGGGTGGAGCACTACGAGTCGGGCCAGCCCAAGTCCTTCGAGAGTGATCTCGTCCTCTACGACCCCGAGCTGGACGAGCCCATCCGCAAGACCATCTCGGTGAACGACCCGCTGATCCACAAGGGCTACGCCATCTACCAGTCCAGTTTTACCGATGGCGGCTCACAGCTCCAGCTGGAGGGCTATCCCCTGATGGGGGGCGATGGTGAGCCCTTCGACGTGGACGTGAAGGTCAACAATTCCGCCACCATCACCGCCGGCGACCAGCGGTGGAGCCTGGAGGTCGAGGACTTCTCTCTCTACAACGTGGAGCCGGCCCCCGAGGACAGCGACAGCCGGTTCCGCAACTTCGGCCCCAGCGTGACCTACCGCGTCCGCGACGAATCCGGGAACGCACGCGAGTACGAGACCTACATGGCGCCGGCGGAGTTCAATGGCCGTTCCTACTACATGACCGGGGTACGGACCCGGACCGGTGAGCCCATGCGCTGGCTGCACGTGCCGGTGGACCCCGATACCGGGGGAGTGGAGCGCTTCGTGGAGCTGCGCAATCGCCTCCAGGACGAGGAGCGAGTGCGCGCCGCCGCGGAGACCTTCCTGGACCAGAACATGGGGGATGCCCTGGGCGACCGGCGCGAGGCCATCGTCCGCAGCACTGTGGGGATGGTGAACTCGTTCGTCCGCGGTGGCCTGGATGCCATGCTCTCCAACGTCCGGGAGATGGCCGGCAGCGAGGCGGAGGCCCGGCGCATGGGCCAGCTCTACCAGCGGGTCCTCGACGGCGTGATCCGCGAGGTCTACAACAACCTGCTGGCGGAGCAGGGACGGCCCACCCGGCAGGACATGACCGAGGCCGATGCCGCCTTCTATGCCGATGCCCTGGATGCCATGACGGCGCTACCCTTCTACGGCTCGCCCTTCCTGCTCAAGCTGGAGGGCTTTGATCACCTACAGGCGTCCGGGTTGCAGATCGCGCGGAGCCCCGGCAAGAATACCGTCTATCTGGGCAGTGCCCTGCTCGTCGCCGGGATCTTCCTGCTCTTCTACGTGGCCCACCGTCGCGTCTGGGTACGGGTAGAGGCCGCCGACGACGGCGCCCGGGCCACTGTGGCCGGCAGTACCAATCGCAACGCCCGGGACTTCGCAGGGGAGTTCCGGCAACTGGCCGACCGGATCCAGGGGATCGACCATCCCGGGTCCGGCGACCGCACCTGAGGGGGGCAACCATGTCCGTGAGCCAAGAAGCCGCCATCCACCCCGGCCGGGAGCCGTCGCCCTGGCGTCCCGAGGGCCTGTTCGACTGGGTCTGGCTGGCGCTGGTCGTCGCCGGCACCATCGGGGCCTGGTACTGGCTGGGTGCCTACATGAACGGCTACGAGGTGGCGATTCTCATCGGCACCGCCGTGGCGCTGGTCCCCCTGGGCTGGTACTGGCCCGCCTTCGCCGGCCTGATGCTCGCGGTAACGGCGCTGAGCCTCTCCGCCGTGGGGCTCTACGGCCGCGACCTGGGGGCGGCGGAGGAGAATTTCTTCCTCGTCTACCTCATCAGCAGCCAGTCGGCCATCATGTGGATGAGCGCCCTCTACGTGCTCGCCACGGCCACCTACTTCATCGGGCTCTTCGCCAAGTCGCCCTTCACCGAGAAGACCGGTTCCGCCATGGTCTGGTCCGGCACCGCCATGGGCCTGACCGGCCTCATGGTGCGCTGGCGGGAGTCCCACCTCATGGGGCCGGACATCGGGTACATCCCGGTCTCCAACCTCTACGAGGTCTTCATCCTGTTCGCCGTGGTCACCGCCCTCATCTATCTGCACTACGAGCGGCGCTATGCCACCCGCGCCCTGGGCGGCTTCGTGATGCTGGTGATCTCTGCGGCCAT
>Ga0209936_1001648_pt1 | contig 11535 bp, 10 predicted proteins | sample SalPonR1_A_D1_MG_FD_185694 | JGI IMG/M metagenome (GOLD analysis project Ga0209936, IMG submission 185694) | Salt pond soil microbial communities from South San Francisco under conditions of wetland restoration - Salt Pond MetaG R1_A_D1_MG... ... | reverse complement strand
TCCGGTGGACTTGACACTAGTTGGAAAACAATAAAACCGGTAATGTGGCAGGGAATTTCTCTATCTATTCTGGGGGTTCTATTTACAGCTGTTAGCGTAGGCACTTTTGTTTGGTTTATTACCGATTTCACGATTTATGAAGGCTTACTGCTTGGCGCCATTGTATCTTCTACAGACGCAGCGGCGGTATTTTCAATTCTAAGATCAAAAAACCTGGCTCTAAAATCTAATTTAAGACCTACGCTTGAGTTAGAAAGTGGTAGTAACGATCCCATGGCCTATTTTCTCACCATAGCCTTTTTAGGTCTGGTGGTTAATCAAGATCAAAGTATTTACAGTATTATTCCAATGTTTCTGCAGCAAATTCTTATAGGTGCTGCTCTTGGATTTATATTCGGTAAATTAAGCCGGATCGTAATTAATAAAATAAAACTGGACTTTGAAGGTTTATACCCGGTACTCGCAATTGCCTTAATGTTTATTGTTTTTTCTGCAACAAATGCTCTTGATGGGAATGGTTTTTTAGCGGTGTACTTAAGCGGAGTTTATCTTGGGAATCATAATATTATCCATAAAAAGACCATCATGCGAATGTTTGACGGGTTGGCCTGGCTAATGCAAATTGTACTCTTCCTTACTTTAGGTTTACTGGTTTATCCCTCACATATAGTTCCGGTTATTGGGGTAGGCATTTTCATCTCGGTTTTTCTTATTTTAATTGCAAGACCTTTAGGCGTGTTCTTGAGTTTAATTTTCTTTAAAATGAAGATGCGCCGTCGTTGGTATATTTCCTGGGTAGGTCTTCGAGGGGCCGTCCCAATTGTATTTGCAACCTATCCCTTGCTTGCCGGGATTGAAAAAGCAGATATGATTTTTAATATCGTATTCTTTGTATCCTTAACTTCAGTACTAATTCAGGGAACTACTTTATCTGTGGTGGCAAAATGGCTGCACGTATCTCTACCAATGAAAGCAAAACAAAAATCGCCTGTAGATGCTTTTATGGCCGATAATGCTAAATCGTTTTTGAGAGAAATCAATATTCCCGAATACAACCATTCTGTGGGAAAAAGAATTGTAGATTTAAAATTTCCGAAAAAGGCGATTATCGCTATGATTTCCAGGGACAATAAATTTATCACTCCTAATGGAAATACAGTAGTTGAAGCCAATGATATGCTCGTTGTTTTAACCGAAGACGAAGAAACGATGGTTAGTGTGTACGATAGCCTAAATATTCAAGCTGAAGTCCAGGAAAATTTAGACTAAAAAAGCCGGTTTATTATTCAGTAGCTTTAAAATTTCACTTTCAACTTCAGAAGAATCCCAATTCTTCTCAATTTTAGGAATTTCCATTATGTGATCCATAATTTTTCGTTGATAATCACCAATGGCCAAAGCTTCAGCATACGGTTTATCAGAAAAAGTCACCCTTGAATACAAAGGCACCCATGTATTGGGATGTTTGTTGGAAAACCAGGTTTCAATTTTCTTCCTTAGTAAAAAATCAGGATCTGCAGTTTTGCTGCTCATCTCTATGAAATTGCGATAGCTTAATTCGGCAATAGCATCAGCATTTGGTTTACGGGACTCCTGGTATTCTTCAAAAATGCGTTCCCAGTCATCCCCGTGTTCTTCCATTTTTTGGCTTAGCACCAAAATATCTTCAAAACCGGCGTTCATTCCCTGCCCGTAAAATGGCACGATCGCATGCGCCGAATCTCCAACTAAAGTCACTTTTTCCCAGTAAGACCAGGGAAAACATTTAATAGTCACCATACTACTGGTAGGATTTTTGAAGAAATCCCGCTTCAGGTTTTCAATCTCCTCGTTTATGTCCGGAAAGTGTTTTTGGAAAAACAAATCGGCATCTTTCTCGGTTTTTATGCTTTCAAAAGAGTTTTCACCTTCAAAAGGCATAAATAAAGTGCAGGTAAAACTACCATCTAAATTAGGCATGGCAATAAGCATAAATTCACCGCGAGGCCAAATATGAAAAGAGGCATTGTCCATTTTATGACTGCCATCTTCATTTGGTGCAATGTTCAATTCTTTATAGCCTACATTTATAAAATGCTGTGAATAATTAAACCTACTCTGCCTTTGCATTTTATGCCTAACTCGGGAAAAAGCACCGTCAGCTCCAAAAATCAAGTCGAACTGATATTCCTTCCACTCCCCTTTTTCGCTTTCTCCGGTATATAATTTGGCTTCAGCCATATCAATGTCCCAAACCTTTTCTTCAAACCTAAACTTAGCTCCGGCGTCTTCGGCCAGCGTGATCATTTTTCGGTTTAGAACACCACGAGAAATAGAGAAAATTGCTTCTTCTTCTTTTCCGTATTTTTGGTAATAGAGCGGTTTATCGTTTACGTGCATCGCTCTTTTATCCAGAGGAAGCGCCAGCTTTTTTATTTCTTCTTCAATGCCCACAGCCCTCAATGACTTCCAGCCGCGATTGGACATGGCAAGGTTAATTGACCGACCTGAAAACTCAACTTTTCTAACGTCTTTTCTTCGATCAAATATTTCTACCTCGTGCCCGGCCTTTCTAAGATAAATGGCAAGCAAAGATCCAACCAATCCTGAGCCTACAATGGCGATTTTTTTTGGTGTTTGCATAAAATGACTAGTGTGCATCTCTAAAATAAAATTAATAGCTTCCAGAAAATGCAATTTAAGTTACGAAAATACTTAATTCTACTGACTTTAAACCGCATCAACGGGTTTAAGCCGAGTCGATTTACCATTTAAATGAATGGTTTTGTTTGTAAGTATCTTATTTCTAATCCAGTTTTAGCGAAGGTGGTTGAAAAAGAATACCCATATAGCCATAGCGAATGAATACACATTCCGCACACAGAAGATTAAAGGCAACAAAGATCCAATAAAAAGGCCTCAAAATCTACAGCTGAAAGTTCTTAATTTTAGATTAAAAGTCCTTAAAAACAGGTTAATTGGATCTAAATTCTACTCAGAAAAAAGTAAATTTAAGATTACACTTAAAAACATAAAACTATGGATGAGTCGAAAATTGAACAAATGAGGTCTACATTAAATAAACTGGAAGACATTAAAAATAGCCAGGAAAGTATTATCGACAAGATAAATCATGTAATTACCGATTTGTTTCAACACCCCGACCAGGAATTAGAAAAAGCAATGAATGCTGCGCATCAAAAATCTTCAGATAATGTTGATGCTGTTCGCGAAGCTATGGAAGAATATGAAATGAGAATCAATAAACTGGAAAACCAGGGCTAATCAATTTATAAAGAAAAGCTAATCATTAAAATCTTAAGGTGACTAAAACATAAATTTGTCAGGAAGAAAATTAATTTTCGCAGAGACATTTTTTAAGTTTTAGTCATCTTTTTTATTTTAAGTATATGGAACACATTACCTCAGAAGAAATTACCGAAATGGAAAAAGTATTCCGTTTAAACCTTATTAATAGCGTAACCGGTTATAAATCGGCCAATCTAATCGCTACTAAATCTAAGGAAAACGGAGTTAATGTAGCCGTGTTTAGTTCGGTTACCCACCTGGGGAGCAATCCCGCTTTACTTGGCTTTATTACCCGCCCCACTAAGGATGTACCCAGAAACACGTATAAGAATATTAAAGAAAACCAGTATTTTACAGTAAATCATGTGCAAAAAGACATGATAGAAAGAGCCCACCAAACGGCCGCAAAATACGAGGAAGAAGTTTCTGAATTTCAGAAAACCGGGCTTGAGGAAGAATACCTTGATGACTTTTTCGCACCTTATGTAAAGCAATCTACGGTAAAATTAGGTTGTAAATTTGTGAACGAATACTATATCAAAGAAAATGATACTGTGATGGTAGTTGGTGCCATCGAACATATATACTTTGACGAGGGGATTCAGGCACCAGATGGATGGTTACGACTGGACGATGCAGAAACTGTGGCCATAAATGGTTTAGACGGTTACGCGCTTCCTAATCTTTTAGATCGTTTCCATTATGCCAGACCCGGGCAGGAAATTAAGTCATTTTTTAAGAAAGATAATTGATTGATGAAAACGGTAAAGAAATCTAATTTGCCGGAGAAAATATGTCCTGTTTGTCAAAAGCCTTTTAAGTGGCGTAAGAAATGGGAGAAAAACTGGGAAGAAGTAATTTATTGTAGTGAAAAATGCAGAAGAAATAAATAATGAGTACAGGATTAATTTGGTTTAAAAATAATTTACGCATCGAGGATAATTCAGCTTTAGCAGAAGCCTGTAAAGAGAATGGCAAAGTTATTGCTATTTATTTTTTTGATCCCAGGCATTTTGAATTCAATGAATTCGGCTTTAAAAAGACAGGAAAGTTTAGAGCTAAGTTTCTCATCGAAACAATTACTGAATTAAAAGAAAATTTAGCAGACTTAAATATCCCGTTATATACCTACCAGGAAAAACCTGAGAAATGCTTACCAGAATTTATCGAAGAAAATTCTATCTCCAGGGTCTATCTTCAAGAAGAATGGACCAGCGAAGAACAAATTATAATCTCGAAAGTACAGAAAGAAGTTTCAGAAGATATCCGGTTTGCAAGCTTTTACGACCAGTTTTTATTTCATCCTGAAGATATTCCATATCCACTCAAGGACATTCCTAAAGTGTTTACAGAATTCAGAAAAAAGTGTGAAGCAAAAGTTTCAGTTAGACAATGTGTTTCAACTCCCAAGTCACTAAACGACGAGAATTTTAATATTAAAAACAACACAGAAATCCCCGGCCTAAAAGATTTAGGATTCGAAGAGTTTGAGCAGGATTCAAGAACAGCCTTTCCTTTTGAAGGTGGTGCAAAGCAGGCCAGGAAGAGAATTCAACAGTATTTCTGGGAAACACAAAATCTAGCCCAATATAAACAAACAAGAAATGGACTACTTGGTGAAGATTACAGCTCAAAATTATCGGCCTGGCTTGCTAATGGGAGTGTATCGGCAAAACAGGTTTATTGGGAAGTTAAAAAATTTGAAAAAGAGATCACCAAAAATCAGGATACCTACTGGCTCATTTTTGAATTAATTTGGCGGGATTATTTTAAATTTATTTCACTTAAACACGGCAACAAAATATTCAAAATTGACGGCATCCTGGAGAAAGACCTCGAATGGAACGACGATGAAACTGCTAAACAAAAATGGATAAAAGGAGAAACTAAAGAACCTTTCGTAAATGCAAATATGAAAGAAATTGCCGCCACCGGATTTATGAGCAACCGCGGAAGGCAAAATGTTGCCAGTTATTGGGCAAAAGAATTAAAACAGGATTGGCGAGTTGGCGCATCTTATTTTGAAAGTTTGCTTATAGATTATGATGTGCACAGTAATTGGGGGAACTGGATGTACAACAGCGGCGTTGGTAATGATCCAAGGGATAGGAAATTTAATATTAAACGACAGGCCGAGCGTTACGATCCAGATCAAAAATTCCAGGATTTATGGCTAAAAGAGTAAAAACCTTAAGGTTGATTTTAGGCGATCAGCTTAATCATCAACACAGTTGGTTTAAGGAAGAGCAGGAAAACCTGCTTTATGTTTTTATGGAGATGCGGCAGGAAACCGATTACGTAGTGCATCATATTCAGAAAGTAATTGGATTCTTTAGTGCGATGCGTGATTTTGCGGAGTTTTTAAAGGAACGGGAGCACGAAGTAGTTTACCTTAAGATCAACGATAAAAAAAACGAACAAACCTTAACTGACAACTTAAAAAAGTTAATTTCTGAATACGAAATTGAAAAATTTGAATATCAACTTCCAGACGAGTACCGGCTTGACGTTCAATTAAAAGACTTTTGCAATCAATTAAAAATTGAAACAGAAGCATACGATACCGAACATTTTCTTACTTCCAGGGAGGATCTTAGTAATTTCTATGAAGGAAAGAAACAAATGACCATGGAATATTTTTACCGCGATATGCGCAAAAAATATGACGTGCTAATGGCAAATAATAAAGATCCCGAAGGTGGAAAATGGAATTTTGATCAATCTAACCGTAAAAAATGGACCGGGAATCCGGAAATCCCTCATGAACGCGGATTTAGAAAAGATGTTTCAGGATTATTAGAAGAGGTAGAAGAAGCAGGTATTAAAACTATAGGAAACATTGATGCCAAAAAATTCAACTGGCCCACAAGTCGGGAAGATTCCCTGTCAGTTTTGAATTATTTCAGTAAAAACCTGCTGGTTCATTTTGGAGATTTCCAGGATGCTTTGCATACCGACGAAGCTTACTTATTTCATTCCAGATTATCTTTTGCACTTAATACCAAGATGCTTAATCCAAAGGAAGTGATAGATTCGGTAATTCACTATTGGAGGGAAAATAAAGATGAAATAGACATCTCTCAGGTAGAAGGTTTTGTACGTCAAATCCTTGGTTGGCGAGAATATATGCGCGGGATTTATTGGAAGGAAATGCCGGGTTATAGAAAAAGTAATAAATTGGATAATCAGAATAAACTACCGGAATTTTACTGGACTGGAGATACAAAAATGAATTGCCTGAAGCATAGTGTTCAGCAAAGCCTGGATAATGCATACGCTCATCATATACAGCGACTAATGATAACCGGTAATTACGCGCTACTTAATCAAACCCATCCTGATGAAGTTGATGCCTGGTATCTTGGTATTTATATTGACGCAATTCAATGGGTAGAAATAACCAATACACGCGGCATGAGCCAGTTTGCCGATGGTGGGATTGTAGCCACCAAACCCTATGTTTCCAGTGGTTCTTACATTAATAAAATGAGCAATTATTGCAAAGGCTGCCATTACGATGTAAAGAAAAAAACCGGCGAAAACTCCTGTCCGTTCAATAGTTTATACTGGAATTTTTTAGATGATAAACGTGAATTTTTCAAAGGGAACAGACGAATGTCTATGATGTTCAGCCTACTGGACAAAAAGTCCGGGGATGAACTATCTAAAATAAAAGAACGCGCAAATACTATAATTAAGAATCCTGAAAAATTTTAACACTAGAGTTAAACCGTAGTTAAAAGCTATTAACCGAAATCGGTTATTCTATAAATTCGTTTAGAACTTAAGATTAATTTCGGGTAGTAATAAGTAAAGTGCTCTGATTCAGATATTAAGTTTTTGACCTTTTAAAAAACAAGAATTTATTTATTAACTTGTATGTGCAATTAACCAAAGTAGCACAGCTACATAAAACTAACCAATATGAAAGATTTAATATGGCTCATCGTAGTATTACTAGTAATAGGATGGCTTGTTGGCTATTTTGCATTTCCAGACCTGGGAAGCATTATCCACATTCTAATTGTAATAGCCGTAATCCTTATTTTGTATAAATTATTGACCGGACGCCGTCTGTAATTAGTAACTTAATCGAATCATTAACCCTTTGAAAAATTCTCAAAGGGTTTTTTAATTGTATAAAATTTAATACTCAAAACTCAATAAATACTATGTGGAACCTCAAGAATAAATATGCCCTGGTTACCGGCGGTACCAAAGGAATTGGAAAAGCTGCTGTTTTAGAATTTCTCGAACTGGGAGCCGAAGTTTTGTTTACTTCCCGAACTCAAAAGGATGTTGACCACCTATTAGAAGACTTGCAAAAAGACGGGAAAAAGGTATATGGCCTGGCAGCCGATGTCGCCCTTGTTGAAGATAGACAAAAGGTCTCTGATCATATTGAAAAGCAATGGGGTAAACTGGATATATTAGTAAATAACGCGGGTATAAATATTCGCAAAAAAGCCATGGAATATACCGATGAAGAATTTAGAAAAGTAATGGAAATCAATCTGAATGCTCCTTTTGAATTAAGCCGAAAACTTTATCCACTGCTTCAAAAAAGTGGCGATGCAAAGATCGTGAATGTGGCGTCTTCTGCGGCAATACAAGATGTTGGTACGGGTACACCATATGCTATGTCTAAAGCAGGATTATTACAACAAACCAGAAGTCTTGCTGTAGAATGGGCCAAAGATGGTATTCGGGTAAATGCTGTATCTCCCTGGTTTACTGTTACGCCACTTACCAAGGGGCTTTTAAGTGAGAAAGAAAGAATGGATCCCATTATTAAAAGAACACCATTAAATCGCGTGGCCGAAGCCAATGAAATGGCCTCTATAATCGCTTTCCTGGCTATGGATAAATCTTCCTATATCACCGGTCAAAATATTATAGCAGACGGAGGAATGAGTGTTAATGCTATTTAAAAGCAGTTTTTGTATCTTTATAACAAACCAATCACTATGAAAAAACTTGCACTTTTTAGCTTCCTAATTACTGCTTTATTTAGCTGTAAGGAAAAAGAAACCCGAATTGGCCAGGAAACTGCCGCCGAACCGGAAAAGAGCATTCAACGGCAAATAGCCGTGGCTCACGGATTAAATAATTTCGACGACGTAGAAGAAATTCAATTCACATTTAATGTAAGCGTCCAGGATTCATTAAGAACCAGCAGAGCCTGGACCTGGAAACCGAAAACCGATGAAATTAGGCTTACCGAAGGCGACATTAGCCAAACTTACACCAAAACCGATAGCATTTCTGAAGATGACAAGGAAATAGACCAAAAATTCATCAATGATTCCTACTGGTTTTTATTCCCTTTTCAAATGGTGTGGAGTGATGCAGATATTTCCGAAGAAAAAACAGGCATCGCCCCAATTAGCAAGGAAGAAATGAATTACCTGGAAGTTTCTTATAAAGATGAAGGCGGTTATACACCCGGCGATACTTACGTAGTTTATTATAAAGATGATCTTCTTTTGGAAGAATGGATTTATAAATCTGCAGACGGAAAAAGGGAGATGCCCACTACCTGGCAGGATTTCGAAGATATCCAGGGTTTAAAAATTTCTAAAACTCATAAATCTCCAGACGGAAGTTTTGAATTGTTCTTTACTGATATTAAAATAAAGTAATTTTAAAACTTTATAGACTCAAAAAGCCACGAGTTCATCAATTACTGACGAATACGTGGCTTTTTCGTTTTTATAAATAATTGTTTAAACGAGCTACCTGAACAGATATTCTTTTGTTCTTTAAATCTTAGTCTTTAGAACCACTCAATATTTCTTCGGCACCTTCAGCAGGTTCCCAATCAGAATTTGGTTCAAAGTAATTCCAAAGCAAAGCTGAAATCTTTCTTTGTAATTCCCAGGCTTCATTACCTTCTTCCCAGGATTCATCTTCATTGTTTTTTGTTGCTATATAACAAACATAATCTCCGGAAGGCGCATTTACCATAAAAAGCTCAGATCGGGATTTGTTTACCATACCCTGTTTAGCAACAGCCTGTACAAAAGGTGGCACTTGCGATAAAGCATAATCCTGGTAAAACGAGTTACCCAGCAACCTGTACATCTCATCGCTGGCTGCAGCACTTATAAGATCACGTTTTCGTATTTCTTCTAAAAGAAAAGCCATTTCACGCGGAGTAGTTTGGCCCCAGCCATATTTTTCCCAATCTTTTTCCCTGCCATCAGTTCTGGAATTTACCCGGGTATGTTGCAGGCCAAACTCCTTCATTAAATTATTAATTTCTTCTCCGCCACCCGCAAGTTCCTGGTTCCATAAAGAAGTGACGTTATCACTATAGCTAATCATTAAAGCAACCAGTGTTCTCAAATCTGTTTTTGTGCTGTCTTTATAAAACTGCATCAACCCGGAACCACCGTAAATACGATCTGTTGAATAAACCAGGGTGTCATTATAATTCAAATCCCCCTTTTCAATTTTGTCAAAAATCTTAATTAGAATCGGCACTTTCACAATACTCGCCGTTGGGAAAATCGTATCGGCATTTATCGAGACTTCTCTCCCGCTTTCCAAGTTTTTAACATAAATACCCACATCGCCTTTAAAATCATCAATTAGCGCTTCCAATTTCTGTTGAAGTTCCAGATCCCTATCAGTATTTTGGGCAAAACCTGTTACTGAGACCATCAACAAGCAAATAGCAATTATCTTTTTCATTGATTTTAAATTAAGTAAGCATCTATTTTTATTTAGATTTTTCTAAAATTCCTTTCTTAAGAATTTGTCCGAACTGGAACATATCTTCAAAAGAACAATAAAAAGGAGCCGGTGCCAGTCTAATTACATTGGGTTCCCGCCAGTCGGTGATCACGCCATTTTTCATTAAATAATTGAATAATTCCCTGCCTTCCCCATGTAAAAACACGGAAAGTTGCGTGCCGCGTTCCTCCTGTTTAGCGGGAGTGATAATCTCAAACCTACTATCTACTTCCTTATCAATTTCGTGCAGAATAAATTCGAGGTAGGCCACAATTTTATTCCGCTTTTCTATTAAAGCGGTCATCCCAACTTCCTCAAACATTTCCAGGGAAGCTAAATAAGGCGCTAATGCCAATATGGGAGCATTAGAAATTTGCCAGGCGTCTGCACCTTTTTCCGGCTGGAATTCAGGTTCCATCAAAAACCGGCGTTCTTTACTATGTCCCCACCAACCTTCAAAGCGAGGAATATCCTTTTGATTGTGATATTTTTCGTTAATAAAACATCCGGAAGCATTGCCGGGACCACTATTCATATATTTATAACTGCACCAGGCAGCAAAATCTACGTTCCATTTACTCAGGTTCAATTCAATGTTTCCAGCAGCGTGTGCAAGATCCCAACCAACAAAAGCACCTACCTCGTGGCCTGCTTTTGTAATCGTTCCCATTTCCAGCACTTGCCCGGTATAGTAATTCACACCCCCAATAAGTACCAAAGCACATTCCTCCCCTACTTCTTTGATCTTTGCCAGAATATCTTCGGTTCTAAAATTATTTTCTCCTTCACGTCTTTTAATTTCCACGATCGCGTCATCTGGATCATACCCGTGGAAGCGAACCTGGCTGGAAATCATATACTGGTCACTGGGAAAAGCTTTTTCTTCACAAATAATCTTATAGCGCTTTCCTTTTGGTTGATAAAAAGAAACCATCAACAAATGTAAGTTTACCGTAAGTGTATTCATGACGGTAACCTCAGCCGGTTTAGCGCCTACAACTTTAGCCAGTTTGGCAGAAAATCTTTCGTGGTAATCCCACCAGGGCTTTTCGGCATAAAAATGACCTTCTACAGCGAGATTGGCCCAATCGGTCATTATCTCCTCTACATATTTTTTAGCAGATTTTGGTTGAAGGCCAAGAGAATTTCCGGTGAAGTAAATCACATTTTCTCCCTCGTGCTGCGGAAAAATAAATTGATCGCGGTAAAATGATAATTTATCTTCCGCATCGAGTTCTCTGGCAAATTCCAGGGTATTTTTAAACTGCATGTGTGGTTGTATTTTAAATTCTGGAGATTTCAAATCTAAGTTTTCGAGTAAAAATACAATTTAAAATATAGTTTCAAGCTATTCTAAAAGTCGGGTTTTAAGGGAAAAGAGGAATAATATTTCAAGCTTCAGAAGTAATAATTTCTCTAAATTTGAACAAAATTAGAAGCCAATGCATTTTTTACCTGAAGCGATAGATGACTATATTTTAGAACATTCTGCTAAAGAACTCGAGTTTT
>Ga0209936_1001647_pt1 | contig 11536 bp, 9 predicted proteins | sample SalPonR1_A_D1_MG_FD_185694 | JGI IMG/M metagenome (GOLD analysis project Ga0209936, IMG submission 185694) | Salt pond soil microbial communities from South San Francisco under conditions of wetland restoration - Salt Pond MetaG R1_A_D1_MG... ... | reverse complement strand
CAGCACGTGGCCGCCACCGAACGCGAACCACCACCAGGCTGCGGCGCCCAGCAGCACGGCCACCCCGTCCCAGGCCAGCGAGCCCCGCGAACCCGGCTGGGCGGGCGCAGGCCGGCGGTAAGAGTCCGCCAGCACCACCAGCGACCACACCAGGAACGAGCCGAATAACAGCAGGTCTGCGACCCGCCCGTTGAGGGCCAGGTGCATCGCGGCCCAGGCCGCGGTGGCGATCAGCATGGGATGTTTCAGCGTGGCCCGGATCCGGCCGGGCAGGTAGGCGGAAACGAACACCACCAGCGCCGGAAGCATCGCCAGGCCCACAGCCATCTTCATCCAGGGTTGCGATATGGCCCACAGCACCGGGCTGCTCCAGCGGATCTCCGCGTAGCCCAGCACGAGCAGCACGAAACCGGCCAGCGCAATAACCGAGTACAGCGCTTTCCACCCCAGCACGCCCATGCGCCCCATCATGGATTCGCGCCACGCGGGTGCGACGACCCGCAGCAGGTGGATCCCGAAAAAGATCGCCATGCCGACAATCAGCATTGTCATGTTCATCCTCCCGTTTCGTTAACAGGAAGCTTAGCAGGGCTTGCACGGCAGGTTGCCACGCCGCCGGACCGGCCGCAGGCAGGCGGGGCCCGGTTCAGCGGGCCTCTTTGGCGATGAACTCCGGGTCCATGATGCGGCGCGGCTCGCCCACGCCGTAGCCCTGGGCGTAGTCCACGCCCATGCCCCTGAGCATCGTGATGAGCTCCTTGTTCTCCACGAACTCGGCAATGGTCTTCTTGCCGGTGAGATGACCGATCTCGTTGATGGAACGCACCATTTCCCGGTCGATGGGATCGTGCAGGATTTCCTTCACGAAGCTGCCGTCGATCTTGAGGAAATCCACCGGGAAGTGCTTCAGGTAGCCGAAGGAGGACAAGCCGGTGCCGAAGTCGTCCAGCGCGAACTTGCAGCCCAGCTCCTTGAGCGAATTGATGAAACGGTTGGCCTGCGAGTAACTCGCGATCGCGGCGGTCTCGGTGATCTCGAAGCAGATCTTCCCGGCATCCAGCCCGCTGTGCTCGAATTGCTCGATGACGAAGGGCAGGAACTTGTCGTCGCACAGGCTCTGCCCCGAGAGGTTGATCGAACACAGCGCAAGCCGCTCGCGCTCGTCGGCCTCCGAGACCAGCCAGCGCAGCGCGTTGCTGATGACCCAGCGGTCGATTTTCGGCGTGAGCCCGTAGCGCTCCGCCGCGTTGATGAAGATGTCCGGCGCGATGATCTGGCCCTGCTCGTCGCGCATGCGCAGCAGCAGCTCGTAATGGGCGCCCTCGATGTTTTCCTGCAGCGGCATGATCGGCTGGCGGAACAACTCGAAGCGGGATTCTTCCAGCGCGTTGTTGATGCGCGCCGCCCATTGCATCTCGCGCCGCCGGCGCATCAGGTCGATGTCGTTTTCCTGCCAGGTCTGCACCCGGTTGCGCCCGGATTCCTTGGCGGCCGCGCAGGCGCTGTCCGCCGCGGTCAGAAGCTCCGCGACGCTGGCGGTCTCGGGGGCGATGGGCACCACGCCGATACTGGCGCTCAGCCTGAAGCTGCGGTCTTCCCACACGAAGCGGAAATCCTGCACCGCCTTGAGCAGCGCCTCGGCGGTCTCGATCGCTTCCTCCAGCGTGCAGTTCTCCAGCAGCACGCCGAACTCGTCTCCGCCCAGCCTTGCCAGGGTGTCGCGCCAGCGGATCTTCGACTTGAGCAGCGCGCCCAGCTGGCCGAGCAGCGCGTCGCCCGCCATGTGGCCGCAGGAGTCATTGATGATTTTGAACTGGTCCAGGTCCATGTAGCACAGCGCGTATTGCGCCTCGCGCGCCCGCCCCATCTTCAGGGCGCGCTCCAGGCGGGCCTCGAACTCGCGGCGGTTGACCAGGCCGGTGAGCATGTCATGGCTGGCGTGGTAGGACAGGCGGCGGTTCAGCTCGCGCGCCTCGCTCACGTCATGGAAGACCAGCACGCCGCCGATCACCTGGCCCATGTCGTTTCGAATCGGCGCCGCGGAACTCTCCACGTAGAGCTCGTTGCCGTCGCGCCTGATCAGCAGCGTCGGCCGCATCGTCTTGTAAAGCCGGTCGCGGCGGATGGCCACCGACAGCGGGTTCTCCATCGGCTCGCAGGTCTCCTCGTGGAAACTGCGGAAGATCTCGTCCACGCCGCGGCCCGAGCCGTCGTCCAGGCTCCAGCCGGTCAGCTCCTGGGCGACGGGATTGAGATACTCGATGCGACAGTCGGAGTCCGTGGTGATGACGCCGTCGCCGATGGACTGCAGGGTGATCTGGGCGTTCTGCTTCTCGCGAAACAGCGCTTCCTCGTAGAGCTTCTGGTCGGTGATATCCAGCTCCACGCCGACCAGGCGCAGCATGCGGCCCTCGTCGTCCACCATCGCCTTGGCCCGGCTCATGACCCAGCGCCAGTCGCCGGCGCGGTGGCGCATGCGGTGCACGCTCTCGAACAGCTCCGACTTGCCCTCCAGGTGATCGCGGATCTTGCCCTGCACGCGCACCATGTCCTCCGGGTGCACCAGCTGCCGCCAGTCGGGCATGTCCTCGTCGGGCTCGTCTTCCGAGTAGCCCATCATGATCTTCCAGCGCGGCGAGAAACGGATGGTGTTGCTCTCGACGTCGAAGTCCCACAAGCCGTCGTTGGAGGCGTGGCGGGTGAGCTCGTCGCGCTCGTAGATATCTTCCAGTTCGCGTCCCAGCTTCAGCCGCGTCAGCGCTGCCGACAGGCTGGCGCTGACGAGTTTCAGCAGCAGGTAGACGTCCACATGCCAGGTTTCCACGGAGCGCGCGGACAACACGCCCAGCACGCCGCCGAGCTGGCCGTTGATGTCCAGGCCGGCAAACAGCGCGGCGCCGGCGCCCAGCGAGTGCATCATACGGATCTCGCCGTCCAGGCTGGCGGAAAGGCGTCGCGCGTCGCGGATCTCCACCAGGCGCATGTGGCCGAGCTTGCCGCCCAGCCACTCGATATCCTGCATGCGCGTCTCGGCCAGCCGTTCGGGGCAACAGCCCGACATGATCGTCGAGGCGTGACTGACCCGCTCGATCGTCTTGCCGTCCTCGGTGAGCAATGCGAAGCAGATCGAGTCCGCGCCCAGCGCGTCACGCAGGACTTCGAGGGATTCGCTCAAGACTTCTTCGGCGGTCTCCGGCTCGAGGTTGAGCAGGTCCACCGCCACTTTCGTGATGGCGGGGTTCAGGCCGACGCGGGAAGGACTGGCACGGTTCCTGCGGACAGTGACGCCAAGATCCGCACTGATCCGGGCGACCGCTTCGGGCGATTGTTCTTCGCTCATGCAGGATCCAAATGAAGGGCCTTAAATCTTATCTGTAAGTCCTTGTTCTTAACGCCTTCTTTATAAGCCGGCATTCTGGACAGTACGCATTCAAAATACAAGAGTCGCGACCGACCGCGAATGAACGCCGTCACACTTGCGGGAACGTTTTCCGGCTGGCAAACACCGGGAGGCGCAACTAGGCTCAGTTCAGGAGCGACCTGTTTTCAGCGCCGTTCTTCCGTGAACCATCGCACTGGCCATCGCGCTGGAGGGAGTCAGCCTAATGAACAATGTCTGGGTCGTAGTCGCATCCAACACCCGTTGCCGCATTTTCGCTCAGCACAAGCACAACGGCCCGCTCGAAGAACTCGAAGACCTGGTGCACCCCGAGGGTCGCCTGCACGAGCGCAGGCTGGCCTCGGACCGCCCCGGCCGAACCTTCGACCGCGCGGGGGAAGGCCGGCATGCGAAAGGCAACCCGGTCAAACCGCAGGAGCAGGAGAACATCCGCTTCGCCAAGGACGTGGCGGACAAGATCGACGCCGCGCGCAAGCGGGACAAGTTCGAGCGGCTGGTGCTGATCGCGGAGCCCGGTTTTCTCGGCCAGTTGCGCCAGGACCTGCCGGCCGCGACCCTGCAACGCCTGAGCGCGGAACTGCACAAAAACCTGGTCGAGGCCGACCCGGACCGTATCCGCGAAGCGCTGCCTTACCGGGTCTGAGCGGACGGACGGCTCACGCGCGGGCGTCCCGTCCCCGCGTCCTGTCTCCCGCGCCCTGGCTCTCGCGCTAACCCGCGCGTCGGGCCCGCGCACCGGCTCAGTGCAACTCGCAGTCCGGCGGCGCGCTCTGCTCTTCGCCGCCCAGCGCAAGGTTGACGGCCTCGCCCACGCAATGCGGACAGATCGTCACATAGACGCCCTGGTCGTCGACATTGACCTCGAAGCTCACGGAATGCTCGCCGACGAAAATATCCAGCTGACCCTCGTCCTGCAACTGGGCGATCGCCTCGGCAATTTCTTTCCAGCGTGTCATCGATCTGCCCTCCGTTGCCGGTCCGCGGTTTATGAGCGGCTATTGTAATGGCGCGCGCCGCCGAGAGGGCAGGCGCGGCCCGAATAAAGCGGGCGCCATCCCCGCGAGGAGACGGCGCCCGCTGTCCAGCCGTGTGCCAACCGCTCGCGAGATCAGTTGATTTCGAGCACCTTCACCTCGAAATGCAGATCCTCGCCGGCAAGCGGGTGATTCAGGTCGACGACGGCGGTGTCTTCCTTGATCTCTTTGACCTGCGCATGGATCGGTTCGCCCTGCGGGCCCTGGCCGACCAGTTTTGCGCCGGGCTGACGGGCATCCTCGGGGATGATGTCCAGCGGTACCGTCTGGATGCCTTCCTCGTGCACGGGACCGTAGCCCTGCTCGGGAGTGAGCTCGACTTCGCGCGTCTCTTCGACCTTCATGCCCTCGAGCTCGGACTCCAGCGCGGGCAGGATCTGCTGCTCGCCATGCGTGTAAACCAGCGGTTCACCGCCCACATTGGTATCCGCCGTGGATCCGTCAGCGAGTTTCAGGGTGTATTCGATGCTGACGGTGCTGCCGTCTTTGATCACGGGGACCTCCTCCTGCGCCTGCAAGGGCGCGCCTGCAATAAAAAATAATGCCGCTAACGCGGCTAGGGGCGACTTACGCAAAACCTTTCCTCCGGTCCAATTACGCTATGCAAGCCTGCCACCCTAACATAGGGGCTTTTCGCGATGTTTCAAGGGCGAAGCTGACCGCAACCGGAAACCTGGTACTTGAAACTGGTCAGCTGTTCGACACCCACCGGCCCCCTGGCATGGATCCGCCCCGTCGCGATTCCGATCTCGGCGCCCATGCCGAACTCGCCGCCGTCGGCGAACTGGGTGGAGGCGTTGTGGAGCACGATGGCGCTGTCCACCTCGCGCAGGAAGCGCTGCGCCGCCGCCGGGTCGCTCGTCACGATCGACTCGGTGTGCCCGGAGCCGAATTCCGCGATATGGGCGATGGCGCCGCCGACGCCGTCCACCACGCGCAGCGCGATCACGGCGTCCAGGTATTCCGTGCGCCAGTCGGACTCGTTCGCCGGCCGCACCCGCGGATCCGCGGCCTGCGCCTCGGCATCGCCGCGGATTTCGCAGCCCGCGTCCAGCAACGCGCCGATCAGCGGGCCCAGCTGGTCCGCCGCGCAGGCCCTGTCGACCAGCAGGGTCTCGGCGGCGCCGCAGATGCCCGTGCGGCGCATCTTCGAGTTCAGCACCACCTGCCTCGCCATCTCCGGGTCCGCCGCCCGGTCCACGTAGACGTGACACAGGCCCTCCAGGTGCCCGATGACCGGCACGCGCGCATCGCGCTGCACGCGCGCGACCAGGCTGCGGCCGCCACGCGGCACGACCACGTCCACGCAGCCGTCCAGCCCGCCGAGCAGTGCGCCCACGGCGGCCCGGTCGCGCGTGGGCACCCGCTGCACCGCCGCGGGCGGCAAGCCGGCCTCGGCCAGCGCCGCCGCCAGGCAGCCGTGGATCTCCCGGCTGGAGGCGAAACTCTCCGAGCCGCCCCGCAGGATCACGGCATTGCCCGACTTCAGGCACAGGGCGCCGGCGTCGGCAGTCACGTTCGGCCGACTCTCGTAAATGATCCCGATGACGCCCAGGGGGACACTGACGCGCCGGATCACCAGGCCGTTCGGGCGCGTCCATTCCGCCAGCGTCCGCCCCAGCGGATCGGGCAGGGCCGCGATGTCTTCGACGCCCCGCGCCATGGCCTCGACGCGCGCCTCGTCCAGCGCCAGCCGGTCCAGCAGCGCGCCGGAGAGTCCGCGCGCCCTGGCCGCCTCCAGGTCTTCCCGGTTGGCTTCGAGGATCTGCGGGGTTCGCGCCCGCAACAGCGCGGCGGCGGCCTGCAGCGCGGCGTCGCGCGCGCCGGCCGGCGCCTGCGCGAGCGCCCTGCCGGCCGCGCGCGCCTCCCTGCCCAGCTCGGCCATCATCGGCCCGATCCCCGCCTTGTCTTCCTCCGCCATCAGGTCAACCATGTGTCGCCACCACCGCCAGATCGTTCCTGTGCACCAGTTCCTCGCGCCCGGCATAGCCCAGCACGCGCTCGATCTCGCTGCTGCGCAGACCGATGATTCTTGCCGCGTCGGCATGGCCGTAGGCGGACAGTCCACGCGCCAGCACCCGGCCGCCCGAGTCCTTGATCAGCAGCGCGTCGCCGCGCTGGAAATCGCCCGCCACCCGCAACACGCCGGCCGGCAGCAGGCTCTTGCCCCGCGCCAGCGCCTGCGCCGCGCCGTCGTCGATCACCACCTCACCCCGCGGCTGCAGCGAGCCGCCGATCCACTGCTTGCGCACCGTGGACGGACTGGCGGAGGCGATGAACCAGGTGCATCGCGCGCCCTGCTCGATCGCCAGCAACGGCTGGTGGACCCGCCCGGAAGCGATCGTCATGTGGCAACCGGCGTCCAGCGCGATGCGCCCGGCCGCGAGCTTGGTGATCATGCCGCCGGAGCCTACCGCCGTGCGCGCCTCGCCTGCCATGGCCTCGATCTGCGGCGTCACGGCCCGGATCTCCTCCACCAGCGTCGCGTCCGGATCGCGCGCCGGGTCGGCCGTGTGCAAACCCGTGGTATCCGAAAGCAATACCAGGCAGTCGGCGCTGATCATCTGGGCGACGCGCGCCGCCAGCCGGTCGTTGTCTCCGTAGCGGATCTCCTCCGTGGCGACCGTGTCGTTCTCGTTGATCACCGGCACGGCGCCCAGTCCCAGCAGCGTCTCGAGCGTGCTGCGGGCGTTCAGGTAGCGCCGCCGCTGCTCCGTGTCACCCAGCGTCAACAGCACCTGGGCGACCGGAACCTGGTGGCGGCCGAGCGCCTCCTGCCACGCGTGCGCCAGGCGCACCTGGCCGGCTGCAGCGGCCGCCTGGCTCTGTTCGAGCCGCAGCTTGCCGTTGCCGAGCCCGAGGTGGTGGCGGCCGAGCGCGATCGCGCCCGACGAGACCAGCAGCACCTCCTGGCCGCGCTGCCGCAGGCGGGCGATATCGGCCACCAGGTCCGCAAACCAGGCGGCGTTGAAACGGCCAAGCTCCGGGTCCACCAGCAAGGCTGACCCGATTTTCACGACGATCCGCCTTGCCGCGACAAGGCGGCCGCCGCCGGCCTCGTTAGACTGCGTACTCATCCAGTGCCGAAGCATGACCGTTGCGGCGCATCATGTGAAGTCCACCGGCCGCAGGGCGGTCATCCTCAGCCGCCTGCCGCCGCCAGCGGCGGCGCGCCGCTCGGCATAGTGTCCTCCAGCGCCGCGCCCTCCGGCTGCGCACTCGCCCGCGCCGCCCTGGCCAGCGCCGCCTGCAAATCCGCGGCGAGGTCGGCCCCGTCCTCGATCCCGACGGACAGGCGCAACAGGCTGTCACCGATGCCGGCCGCCCGGCGCGCACGCTCGTCCATTGCCGCATGGGTCATCGAGGCCGGGTGAGCAACCAGGCTCTCCACGCCGCCCAGGGATTCGGCGAGGAAGAAATGCTCCAGCCCGTCGAGAAACGCCTCGACCGCGCGCTCGCCGCCGGCGAGCTCGAAGCTCAGCATCGCGCCGAAGCCGCTTTGCTGACGGGCGGCGACATCGTGCCCGGGATGCTCCGGAAGGCCCGGGTAATAAACCTTCTCCACCGCGGGATGCGCCGACAGCAGCTCCGCCAGCCTGGCGGCGTTCTCCGCGTGAATCCTGAGCCGCGCATGCAGGGTGCGAATCCCCCGCAGGGTGAGAAAGCCGTCAAAGGGTGCGCCGGCGAGGCCCATGCAGTTGGCCCACCAGTCCAGCCGCTCGTGCAGTTCGGTAGTGCGGGCGATGACGGCGCCGCCCACCACGTCGCTGTGCCCGTTCAGGTACTTGGTGGTCGAATGCAGCACGATGTCGGCGCCCAGCGCGAGCGGCGTCTGCCAGCCGGGAGAAAGAAAGGTGTTGTCCGCGACCAGCAGCGTGCCCGCGCTCCGGCAGCGCGCCGCCACCGCGGCGATGTCCGTGATGCGCAGCAGGGGGTTGCTGGGCGTCTCCACCAGCATCATGGCCGGGTTCTCCGCGAAGGCAGCGTCCAGCGCCCCCGCATCGGTCGGGTCCACGAACAGGATGCGAAACTGTCCGCGCGCGGCCAGCGAGGACAGCAGCCGGTGCGTGCCGCCATAACAGTCATAGGGCGCGACCAGCAGCGCGTCCGGCTCGAGCAACTGGCAGACCAGCGTGATCGCCGCCATCCCCGAGCAGGTCACGACGCTGCCCGCGCCGCCTTCCAGCGCGGCGAGCGCCTCCCCCAGCGCGTCTCGCGTGGGGTTGCCCGAGCGCGTGTAATCGTAGCGACGCTTCTTCCCGTACGTCTCGAAAGTGAAGTTCGAACTCAGGTGGATCGGCGGGACGACCGCGCCGTGCTGGGCGTCGCCGCCCAGCCCGCTGCGCACGGCCCGAGTGACCTGGGCGGGTGTCTTCATCTTCTTTCCTCCGTCATGCCCCCTCGCGGAAGCGGGTTCCGCTCACCGGAAACCCTGCGGAGGATGCGGGGGAAAGTTGCCGGATCCGTGCGCCCGCCACCGCGGGCGGGCTGCCCGGCAACTCATCTCCCGGTGAACGATGGGCGTCAGCCGCGTCGCTCTCCGCAGGAATTGGCACCGTTGCAGGGAGGTCGTCCCTGCAGGTTGCCCCGGCATCAAAGGGCCTGTCCCTCCGCCGGTCTCGATGAGTGCTTTCGTCTACTACTCTACTTCATCCGCGCGCTCAGGCAATGGCCCGGTCCGCGCCGCCTTGCTGCAATTCCGCCGCAACCGCGGCGGCCACCTCGGCGGTGGAGGCCGCGGGCATGCCGGGCCCCACGATGTCGGTCGTGCCCACGCCCCGCTCGACCACCCGCCAGACGGCGGCCTCGACCGCCACCGCCTCGCTCTCCAGCCCCAGCGAGTGACGCAGCAGCAGGGCCGCGCTCAGGATCGCTCCGCAGGGATTCGCAACATCCCGGCCGGCGATGTCCGGTGCAGAGCCGTGAATCGGTTCGTACAGGCCGGGCCCGGACTCCGGCAGAGAGGCCGAGGGCAGCATGCCGATGGAGCCGGTGATCACCGACGCCTCGTCCGTGAGGATGTCGCCGAACATATTCTCGGTCACCACCACGTCGAAGCGGCGCGGCGACTGGATCAGCTGCATTGCGGCGGCGTCGACCAGCGCGTGCTCGAGCCGTATGTCGGGGAATTCCTCCCGTGCCACGCGCGACGCGGTCTCGCGCCACAGGCGCGAAGTCTCCAGCACGTTAGCCTTGTCCACCGAGGTCAGCCGCCCGCTGCGCTGCCGGGCAAGGCGGCAGCCCAGCCGAACCACGCGCTCGATTTCAGCGCGCGTGTAGGCGCACAGGTCGCTCGCCTGGTCCGCCGTGCGCCGCTTGTCGCCGAAATAAATGCCGCCGGTCAGTTCGCGCACGAACAGGATGTCCACGTCGTCCAGCAGCGCGTCCTTCAATGGCGACGCGCCGTAGAGCGCGGGATGGGTGGCGACCGGGCGCAGGTTGGCATACACGCCGAGCGCGCGACGCAGCGCAAGCAAGCCCTGTTCCGGCCTGACGGACGCCGCGGGATCCGACCATTGCGGGCCGCCCACCGCGCCGAGCAGGACGCCGCGGGACGCCAGGCAGAGCGCCTGTGTCTCGGCCGGCAGGGGGCTGCCGGCGCTCTCGATCGCACATCCCCCGATGGCGCCTTCGCGAAACTCGAAGCGATGGCCGTAACGCCGCGCGACGGACTCCAGCACGGTGCGCGCCGCCGCCGTGACCTCCGGGCCGATGCCGTCTCCCGGCAGCAGCGCGATCAGGGCGTGCATGCGCGGGCCTCCTCGAAACGGCTGATGTCATCCGCGCGACTCAACAGCCACCCCAGCGGGTCCACCCCGTTCAGCATGCAGTGCCGCGCGAAGGGCTCCACCTCGAAACCGACAGCCGCTTCTCCCGGGCGCCGCAGCTCGCAGGCCTGCAGGTCCAGCGTGATCTCGGCGCCGGCGTTGCCCAGCAACCACGCGTGCGTATTTGCATCCACGGCCACCGTGAGCAGGCCGTTGCGCAGCGCATTGCTGCGGAAGATATCGGCGATGCTGCTGCTGAGCACCGCCCTGAAGCCGTGGTCCAGCAGGGCCCAGGGCGCATGCTCGCGCGAAGATCCGCAACCGAAGTTGTCGCCCGCCACCAGGATCCGGGCGCCCTCGGCCTCCGGCCGGTTGAGAACGAAATCCTCGCGCGGCCGGTTCCGGGCATCGCGTCGCCAGTCGGCGAAAAGATGCTCCCCCAGCCCGCTGCGCTGCGTGGTGGTCAGGAAACGCGCCGGGATGATCTGGTCGGTGTCGATGTTGTCCACCGGCAGCACCACCGTGCGCGAGTGCAGTACCGAGAAGGGCTCGATCATGCGATGCGCCTCCGCTGCTGCTCCAGGTACGGGCGCGGGTCGGCCACCGCGCCCGCGACCGCGGAAGCCGCCGCCGTGGCCGGGCTCGCGAGCAGCGTGCGCGCGCCCTGCCCCTGGCGGCCCTCGAAATTGCGGTTGCTGGTGCTGACCACGTACTGACCGGCGCCGGCGCGGTCGCCGTTCATGGCGATGCAGAGCGAGCAGCCGGACTGGTGCCACTCCGCGCCGGCCTCGATGAATACCCGGTGCAACCCCTCGGCCTCGGCTTGCAGCCGGGTCTGCTGGCTGCCCGGCACCACCAGCGCGCGCACGCCCGCCGCCACGCGCCGGCCGCGCAGGACCTCGGCCGCATCACGAAGGTCGCCCAGCCGGGAGTTGGTGCAGCTGCCGATGAAAACCAGCTGGACCGGCTGGCCCGCGATCGGCGCGCCGGCGGAAAGGCCCATGTAGTCCAGCGCCTTGCGATGCCCTGCGCTGTCCGGCTGCGGAATATGCGCGTCTACCGGCATCACCATGCCCGGGTCCGTGCCCCAGGTGACCTGCGGTCGAAGCCGGGAGACGTCGATGCGGACGCTGCGGTCGTAGGTCGCGCCGGGATCGGAGACCAGCCCGCGCCAGTCCGCCACCGCGCTTTCCCAGGCGTCGCCGGCCGGCGCCATGGGCCGTCCGCGCAGGTATTCGAAAGTGGTTTCGTCCGGCGCCACCATGCCCGCTCTCGCGCCCGCCTCGATCGCCATGTTGCACAGGGTCATGCGCTGTTCCATGGACATGGCGGAG
>Ga0209936_1001645_pt1 | contig 11544 bp, 13 predicted proteins | sample SalPonR1_A_D1_MG_FD_185694 | JGI IMG/M metagenome (GOLD analysis project Ga0209936, IMG submission 185694) | Salt pond soil microbial communities from South San Francisco under conditions of wetland restoration - Salt Pond MetaG R1_A_D1_MG... ... | reverse complement strand
CGTATTGATACTTAAAATAAATGGTATCGTAAAGCGCCCGGGGAGGTATATTTAGTTTCACATCCTGGGTTTCAAAAATATTTTCTTCATCCCATCGCATAAGCAGTCCGCTTTTGGCATTTCTCAAATCCGGAAGAGGAAAGTTTTCATGTCCATTGATAGTAAATGACAGTTTAGATTCATTTCCATAAACATCGGAAGCAACCATTCGTACTTTATACTCTTTATTTTGGTCAACATGAAATACTCCGCGATTTTCCAGATGGTTATAGATAGACAACTGATTATTGGGCTGAATAAACATTTTCTGAATCGATTTTTTAGATCTTACCTTTTCGGCATAATCGATATGGCTTTTGATATACCCTGTTTCGGCAAAAGAAATTTTATCGATGGTATGGGAATAAATCTTTACAGAATCCACCCATAAAGTCAGGGTATAAATTCCGCAGGGGTTATGGGAGTTATTAAGGTAATCGTTAATCTCCACGCCAAACCCTACGGGTCCGGAAACAACAATATCCTGGGTATCTTTAAGGGCATAATGGTCATTCATCTTTTCCACCTCAAGATTCACGGGTTTAGCCGAATGGTTTACATCAGCTGATTCACCCAGCGGATATATCGAAAGGGAATAAAAAACCGGAGGTATTTTATCGGTAATATTAAAATCAAAATACAAAGGATTAACCGGTACCTGACGATTTGTTTCCCTGATTTCAAAATGCAGATGAGGGCCGGTGGAACTTCCGGTATTACCTGAAAGACCTATTAAATCACCTTTTTTCACCTTCAGCTGATTTCTTTCCGGGAAATAGTTAACCTCAAATGACTGGTTTTGATATTGCATTTCTTTAACCAGGTTTTCCAGTTTATGATTAAACTTACTTAGATGAGCATAAACGGAGGTATAACCATTAGGATGTTCGATATAAAGGGCTTTACCATAACTACCGGCCGAGATTCTTATCCGGGAGATAAAACCTTCCTCTATCGAAAATACTTTTTTCCCTTCTACCCCATTGGTTTTGATATCAATACCCGCATGAAAATGAGAAGTCCGTAATTCCCCAAAATTCCCGGATAACAAAACAGGGATATTAACCGGCGAACAAAAATGAATGTTTTTATACGCTAACTGACTATGAACGAGATTAGAAAGAACCAGAAAATAAAAAATCAGGGCTACCTTTTTATATTGCATTATTTTGTATAATTTTATAGAGATAAAATATTTGTTTTTGAGCACAACAAAACTATAATTTAATTTGTTTTATTTTAAATTATAAGAATGAATATTTTTAAAATAGTTTAAGCTGTATTATTTTTGCAATGCTTATTTGAAAATAAAAATGACGGTTGAACAAGGTGTAATATTAGATCATTTAAAAGAAAAGGTTAATAAAGTTTTCAAGCTTTATGAGCGGTTAAAAACCGAGAATGCAACATTATTAAAAGAAAAAAACGAACTTAAAAAAGCATTAAAAGATAAAGAATCTGAATTAGAATTTTTAAAAAACAAATACCATAAGTTAAAATTAGCAAAGAGTATTTTGGCATCTACAGGCGACAAGCATGATGCTAAAATAAAGATTAACAGGATTGTGCGGGAGATTGATAAATGTATTGCTCTTTTGAATAAATAGAATAATTTAATTATAATGGACGAAAAATTATCCATAAGGGTAAATGTGGCTGACAGATATTATCCACTAAAAATAGATCGCAGGGATGAAGAGAAAATCAGGAAAGCGGCTAAAATGATTAATGAAAAAGTATTGCAATATAAACAGCGATACTCAGATAAAGATGTACAGGATTTTTTAGCCATGGCATCTCTTCAATATGTGATTCAAATCATAGAGAACGATAATACTGCGGATACATCGTCTGTTTTAGAAGAAGTGAAAGCATTAGATAACCAATTAGAAGAATTTTTAAGAAGAGAATACTAAGCGTTCTTTACATATAAATAATATAGCCCGCATTATTTCTTTAATGTCTGTAAAACTCAACACTTAAACGATTGGAGCCAAGCTTATTTGGTCAAGGGCAGGCCCCATTCCGACTTGTTCGGAATTCCTTCGGGAACAGGGGAAGGCCGACATCAGATAGCAGCTCCACCCATTTTATTCTGGGGTTTTAAAAAGAATTAGAGAAGTTAATGCGGGTTTTTTATAAATTTTAAAAAATTAATACATATGACAATTACAACAATATTAGGAATAGTATCTTTACCTATTGTTGCTACTATTGCTGCCGGCAGTGGTTTTATTATTGGAGGTATGATCTCTTATTTTATCTGGGATAAGGCACTGAAAAATAAAAGCACAAAAATTATTAAAGAGGCAGAAACAGAGGCAGAGGTAATAAGAAAAGACAAAATTTTACAAGCCAAGGAAAAGTTCCTTCATTTAAAAAGTGAACATGAAAAAGAGATCAACGAAAGGAACAATAAGATTATAGCTGGCGAGAATAAGCTTAAGCAGAAAGAAGTTGCGTTATCGCAAAAGATGGAAGAAAACCAGCGCAGTAAGAAGGAGCTGGATGCCATCCGCGAAAATCTACAGGTACAAATTGATTTGGTAGAAAAACGAAGCGAAGAGCTGGATCGAACACATAAGCAGCAGGTAGAACAGTTAGAAGCTATCTCAGGCCTGTCGGCCGAAGAAGCCAAAGAGCAACTTATCGAATCGTTAAGGGCCGAATCCAAGACCGAAGCCATGTCTCAAATTAATGAGATTATGGAAGAAGCGAAAATGACGGCTAACAAAGAAGCCAAGCGTATTGTAGTACAAACCGTTCAACGGGTGGCTGCCGAAACAGCTATTGAGAATTCGGTTACTGTTTTTAATATCGACAGCGATGAAATCAAAGGACGAATCATTGGTCGTGAAGGTAGAAATATCAGAGCTTTAGAAGCTGCTACAGGGGTTGAAATTATTGTTGACGATACCCCCGAAGCGATTATTCTTTCGGCTTTTGATCCGGTACGCAGGGAGATTGCCCGGCTGGCACTTCACCAACTGGTTACTGACGGAAGGATTCATCCGGCAAGAATTGAAGAGATCGTACAAAAAACGCAGAAGCAAATCGAAGACGAAATTATTGAAGTAGGAAAAAGAACAGCGATTGACCTGGGTGTTCACGGCTTACATCCCGAGATTATCAGGCTAATCGGTAAAATGAAATACCGTTCATCTTACGGACAAAACCTGCTGCAACACTCACGTGAGGTAGCCAACCTTTCGGCTATTATGGCTTCGGAGTTAGGATTGAACCCTAAATTAGCCAAACGTGCCGGATTGTTGCACGATATTGGTAAAGTACCCGACGATGAGCCGGAATTGCCACACGCTATATTGGGGATGAAAATTGCCGAACGATTTAAAGAAAAACCTGAGATATGTAATGCCATTGGGGCTCACCACGACGAGGTAGAAATGACCTCGCTTATCTCACCTATTGTACAGGTTTGTGATGCTATTTCCGGTGCACGACCGGGAGCCCGACGCGAAGTGGTTGAATCATATATTAAACGATTGAAAGACTTAGAAGAGCTTGCTTTGCAGCATCCCGGCGTAATGAAAACCTATGCGATACAAGCAGGAAGAGAATTACGTGTGATTGTTGGAAGCGAGAAAGTGAATGATCTGGATGCTGAAAAACTATCGTACGAGATATCACAAAAGATACAGAATGAGATGACTTATCCCGGACAAATCAAAATTACAGTTATTAGAGAAACCCGGGCTATCAATTATGCGAAGTAATACCATTGCATGACCTCAAAAGCTCTGATTTTTAATTGGAGCTTTTTTTGTTTATAGATTACAGGATATATTCTGTACATTTGAATAGAAAAGGAGAAAAAATAATAAAACAACGATAATAAATATTGAATCTGATGAACATCCGCATGGTAGACCTGAAAGGTCAGTACGAAAAAATTAAGCACGAGATAGACAGTGAAATACAAAAGGTAATTGATACCACGGCTTTTATTAATGGCCCGAAAGTAAAAGAATTTGCCATCCATCTGTCGGAATATTTAGGCGGAACCAATGTGGTACCCTGCGCCAACGGTACCGATGCTTTGCAAATTGCTTTGATGGCACTGGATTTGCAACCCGGCGATGAAGTGATTGTACCGGTACACACCTATGTAGCTACTGCCGAAGTTATTGCTTTATTACAGCTAGAACCTGTTTTTGTGGATGTTGACCCGGACTATTTTACCTTAGATGTTTCACAGCTTGAAAGCAAAATAACCCACAAGACCAAAGCCATTGTCCCGGTTCATATCTACGGTCAGTGTACCGATATGGAGCCGTTGATGGAGATTGCCCAAAAGCACAACCTGTATGTTGTTGAAGATACGGCACAAGCAATTGGAGCCCAATATACCTTTTCGGACGGAAGAGAGTTTTTTGCCGGAACGATGGGGCATATTGGAACCACCTCCTTTTTCCCGTCGAAAAACCTGGGAGCTTTTGGCGATGGAGGAGCTCTGCTTGTGCAGAATAAAGAGCTGGCAGAAAAGTGCCGCATGATTGCCAATCACGGGCAATCCGTAAAATATCATCATGACATCATTGGATGTAATTCGAGGCTGGACACCCTACAGGCTGCCATTCTGGATGTAAAACTGAAATATCTGGATACCTATTCACGAGCCAGGCAAAAAGCAGCTGACTATTACAACGAAAAACTCAACACTATTCAGGGAATAAAAACCCCGGCCATTTTGTCCCAATCGACGCATGTATATCATCAATATACAATGGTGCTGGACGAATCTATTGATCGTGATAAACTTAAAGAATATCTAAAAACCAAAGGTATTCCTTCGATGATCTACTACCCTGTCCCACTCCATCAGCAAAAAGCTTACGACAAAAATAACCGCAACGAAAGCTTTCCGGTAACCGAAAAACTATCTAAAACGGTACTTTCATTGCCAATTCATACCGAAATTACCACCAACGAACAAGATTTTATTGTATCTTCGATACAAAATTTTTTAAGATAAAATAACTGATTAGAGAAATATTATCATGCGTTTACGCCCTGATGAGATAAAAGCCATAAAAGAAATCATTCAATCATTTGATTCAGAAGCAAAAATTTGGCTTTACGGATCAAGAACTGATGACTCTAAACGTGGTGGAGATATTGATTTATTGATTTTTAGTAAAAAAATAAATTTTAGTGATAAGCTAAAAATTAAATCACAACTATATCCAAAAATCGGTGAACAAAAAATAGATATTTTAATTGCCCGGGATGACAAGCAACCATTTGTTCGTATTGCTCTTGAAAATGCTGTTTTAATATAGTACCATAAGATAGCTCATTATGAAAACACAAAACGATTATTTAAAAAATTTAAAAGATAATATAGAAATACTTGAAGAAGCTGTTTCCTGGCTAAAAAGATCATATACTAAATGTTTATCAATAGATTTAAAAAAAGAATACACTGCTGATGAATTTGATACTTTTGAAACGCTTACCAGTCGTTATGCAAGAGTAGTTGATATTTTAATTCACAAAGTTTTTAGAAGTATTGATTTTGTAGAGTTAGTAAATGGAGGAACAATGATTGATGTAATTAATCGATCACATAAAAGAGGATTATTTGAAGATATTGATGAAATAAGACAGATAAAAAACTTGCGAAATGAAATTACCCATGAATATGTAATGGAAAATGTAAAGGATGTATTTATTGAAACTTTCAGATATACACCTCAGTTATTTAAGATTATAAATACAACCAAAGCTTATTGTGAAGACTTATATAAAAAATTTTGATAGCAAAAAACATGGATTACTTTGCACACGAAACAGCGGTTATTGACGAGGGGTGCCGGATTGGTGAAGGAACCAAGATATGGCATTTTTCGCATATTATGAAAAACAGCATCATTGGCCAACACTGTAATATTGGTCAGAATGTGGTGGTATCGCCTGATGTAGTTCTGGGAAATAAAGTGAAAGTACAGAATAATGTTTCGATCTATACCGGCGTAATATGTGAGGATGAAGTTTTTCTGGGTCCGTCGATGGTATTTACCAACATCACCAATCCCAGGAGTGCTATTATCCGCCGTGACCAGTATGAAAAAACCACGGTAAAAAAAGGAGCTTCCATAGGAGCCAATGCAACCATTGTTTGCGGGCATGATATTGGTGAATATGCCTTTATCGGTGCGGGCGCTGTAGTGGTTAAGGATGTAAAACCCTATGCGCTGGTTGTGGGTAATCCTTCCCGGCAAATCGGGTGGATGAGTGAATATGGCCATCGTTTGCAATTTGATGACCAGGGGATTGCCCATTGCCCCGAAAGCAAGGAAAAGTATGTATTGAAAAACGACCGGGTGAGAAAAGTAAGATAATTAACTCTTGGAAAAACGAATACATTCATGAAGAAAATATTAATAACCGGAACCGCAGGTTTTATCGGATTTCATCTGGCCAATGCATTACTGAAACAAGGTTTTAGCATTACCGGGTTAGATAATATCAACGATTATTACGATGTAAACCTTAAATATGGGCGGTTGACCGAAGCCGGAATCCATAAAGAACAGATTCGTTATAATACGATGGTTCATTCAGAAAAATATAGTAACTACCGGTTTATCCGGTTAAACCTGGAAGATAAAGAAAATATCTACCGGCTTTTTGAGATAGAAAATTTTGATGCGGTAGTAAACCTGGCAGCCCAGGCCGGTGTTCGATACAGCTTACAGAATCCACATGCCTATATTGAGAGTAATATTATTGGATTTACCAATATTTTAGAAGCCTGCCGGCACAACCACATAAAACATTTAGTATATGCCAGCAGCTCAAGCGTATATGGATTAAATGAAAAGATGCCATTTTCGGTAAACGATAATGTTGACCATCCGATTAGCCTGTATGCTGCCAGCAAAAAATCGAATGAGCTGATGGCGCACACCTACAGCTATTTATATCAAGTACCGACTACAGGATTGCGTTTTTTTACGGTATATGGCCCCTGGGGACGACCCGACATGGCACTTTTCCTCTTTACCAAAGCTATTATTGAGGGGAAAGCCATTGATGTATACAATCATGGGAACATGCAGCGTGATTTTACCTATATTGATGATATCGTAAACGGAATCATTAATGTGCTGAAAAATCCGGCCAGGCCAAAAACAAACATCGATTTACCCTCTGAATCGGTGGCTCCGTATACCATTTATAATATTGGCAATAACTCACCGGTAAAATTGATGGATTTTATCGAAGCAATTGAAGATGAGCTGGGCATAAAAGCTGAAAAGAATTTAATGCCTATACAGCCCGGTGATGTAGAAAAAACATGGGCCGATGTATCGGGATTAATGGATGATTTTAATTATAAACCAAATACCGATATCCGGGTGGGTGTGAAAAAATTTATCACCTGGTATAAAGATTTTTATGCAATTAACGAATAAAAAACAGATATATAATGGTTAATAATAAAAAATTTGCACTCATCGGTGTTGCCGGGTATATTGCCGAGCGGCACTTACGTGCGATAAAAGATACAGGAAACACATTGGTGGCTTCGTTAGATAAGTTCGATTGTGTAGGAAAAATTGACAGCTACTTCCCCGATTCGGATTTTTTTACCGAGTATGAACGTTTTGACCGCCATATTGATAAACTAAAACGCAAAGGCGAAAAGATTGATTATGTAAGTATTTGTACACCCAACTATTTACACGATTCGCACATCCGTTTTGCGTTACGCCAGGGTGCCGAAGCCATTTGCGAAAAACCGGTGGTTTTAAATCCGTGGAATATTGACGCTTTGCAGGAGATAGAAAAAGAAACCGGGAAAAAGGTGAATAATATTTTGCAGTTGAGACTTCATCCCTCTATCATTGCGTTAAAACAAAAAATTGAACAAGCACCCAAAGATAAAGTCTTTGATGTTGACCTGACCTATATCACCTCGCGCGGGAACTGGTATTTTATTTCGTGGAAAGGAGATTTGGAAAAATCGGGTGGCGTAGCTACCAATATCGGGGTTCATTTTTACGATATGCTTACCTGGATTTTTGGTGATGTGAAAGAAAATATCGTCCATCTTTCCAAAGACCGGAAGGCAGCAGGGTATCTGAAACTGGAAAAAGCCAATGTACGCTGGTTTTTAAGTGTTGATTTTGATGATTTACCGAAAGATATCAAACAAAAAGGACAACGTACTTACCGGTCGATAACGGTTGAAAATGAAGAGATTGAGTTTAGTGGCGGCTTTACCGACTTACATACCCAAACATACCAGCAAATATTAGAAGGCAAAGGGTTTGGACTGGAGGAAACCAAAAAATCGATTGAGACGGTTTTTCAGATTCGTAATGCTGCACCTGTTGGGTTGAAGGGCGATTATCATCCGATATTGAAAAAAATTAAACCATAATTTATTTTATTTACTCACCGCGAAGACGCTAAGATTTATTTTTTGGTTTAATAGTTTATTGGTAAAACTGTAAAATTGTAATTAAATATCTTGATACTTGTATCCTATATCTTTTTTTCACCGCGAGGACGCGAAGACGCTAAGGAATTTGTAAAATAGTGAAATAGTAAATTGGTAAAATGGTTTATTATATCTTTAACTTTTCCAAAGTTTTGAACTATGGAAAAGTTTAACCAGGGTTCTGTCGTTTCTTTTCAAAAACCTCCAGGTCTTTAATATTTTTGCCATCGATGACAAAACGAACCGCGGTTTGATGTTTGTGTAATCCGGATTTTCCCGCAGCACCGGGATTGATATGTAATAACTCATTCTTTTTATCGTACATCACTTTCAGAATATGCGAATGGCCTGAAATAAATAAATCGACGCCTGTATTCTGAATGATTGTTCGTACTTCTTTTTCATATTTGCCCGGATAACCGCCAATATGTATCATTAAAACATGTACCTGCCCGCACTGAAAAAATTGAATTTTAGGATAAACAATTCGTACCTCCTGCCCGTCTATATTGCCATATACTGCTTTCAACGGTTTTATGCTGTTTAATTTATCGGCCACAGCCAATGAACCAATATCGCCGGCATGCCATATTTCATCGCATGCATCGAAAAAATCCATGATCTTATCATCTAAAAAACCATGGGTATCGGATAATAAACCTATCTTTTTCATCAACAAATTAATTTTCAATGGTTAAATTTGTACAAATCATTGAACACAAATATACATGCATTTATTTTATACGCCCGACTTAACAGATACAATTTATACGCTAAACGAGCAGGAATCGAAGCACTGCATTAAAGTTTTACGGCTAACCACGAATGATATGGTACAGCTCATAGATGGTAAAGGTGGTTTTTATACCGCCAAAATCGTGGAACCGAATCCTAAAAAATGCACGGTTGAAATTATTGAAACGAAAAAGGAATACGAAAAGAGGAACCATCGTCTGCATATTGCCATTGCTCCTACCAAAAATAACGACCGGCTGGAATGGTTTTTAGAAAAGGCTACGGAGATTGGTATCGATGAGATTACGCCTGTTATTTGTGAACATTCGGAACGGAAAGTGATTAAACCCGAACGGCTGGAAAAAATTTTGGTTTCGGCCATGAAACAATCGCTTAAAGCGTATAAACCCCGGCTAAATGAACTGGTTCGTTATTCGGATTTTATAAAGAGACCGTTTGCAGGTGAAAAATTTATTGCCCATTGTGAAGATACGAATAAATCTTTTTTAAAAAACAAATATACTGTTGCCCGGGATGTATTGATTTTAATTGGTCCGGAAGGAGATTTCAGTCCTGTAGAGATTGATGAAGCACGGCAACATGATTTTACGGAAATCAGTTTGGGAAACAGCCGTTTACGAACCGAAACGGCGGGTGTGGTGGCATGTCACACGATAAATTTATTGAATGAAACGAGCCAGGACTCCGATTTATAATTTTTCCCTGCTTGTTTTATGTATTCTGCATTCTATCTCACCGCGAAGACGCGAAGGCGCGAAGTAACTTGTAAACCTGCCATTCGGCAGGCAAGATAGTAAATCTATACATTATTTGTTTGTTAATTTGTAAGATTCCATAGTCATCCATACGTTATTTTATTTTTGACTTACCCAAAAAAATTAATTATCTTAGATATCGCTTTTGTTCCGATTAAATCAACATTAACCCTATTTATTAACCTTGTATGATATGACTAACGGAGCAAAAGCAGGAAAAAATTATCAATCATGTACACTATTTTTACAGAAAAAACACTGCACAGGGGCGAGCGCAGGTTAAAGGTTATTTTCGGGTACAACAAAGACCTTATCCAACGATTAAAGGAGATGGATGATGCCCGATGGAGCCAAACCATGAAATGCTGGCATATTCCGTACAACCAGGATTGTATGGAAGATCTTACCCGGAAGTTTAAACACCTCGCAAATATTGCAGAGAAAAGGAGGTTTCAGAAAAATCACCGGCAAGACCCCCCTCCTATTCCGCAACATGTAAAGGATGCTTTAAATAACTTTTATGTTTACCTGAAAAGTTTAAGGTATACAGAAAACACCATAAAATCGTATACTCATCATATAGAAAGATTTTTGATGTTTTTTGCTGACAAGCCCATCTCCTCGATTGATAATGATGATATTCAGAATTACAATTATGAAATTATGGTGCTTCAAAACAAATCGTTTAATGCACAAAACCAGTTTTTAAGTGCCTTAAAGTTGTTTTTACGTACCGTTGCACATACCGTGATAGATTTTGATGAGATAGAACGAGCCAAAAAATCAAGGAAGTTACCGGAAGTTTTTTCAAAAAAAGAGGTAGAAAAGATTATCCGTAGTCTTACCAACCAGAAACACCGTACACTGCTTTTATTGACTTACGGGTGTGGATTACGTAGAGATGAAGTTTGCCATTTAAAGATACATGATGTGGATTCGGAACGAAACGTTTTACATATCCGTAAGGGAAAAGGGGCCAAACACCGGATTGTTCCGTTATCGGATAAACTTATAGAAACCTTACGTGCCTATTTTAAAGCTTACCGGCCCCAAAAATATTTATTTGAGACCCTGCCCGGGAAAGCTTATCCAGGCGATACCGCGTATAAAGTTTTTAAACGGGCGCTGGAGAAATCGGGCATTCATAAAAAAGTAGGAATCCATGCATTACGGCACAGTTATGCTACGCATTTACTGGAAAATGGTACCGATTTACGTTATATCCAGGAACTTTTGGGACATAAAAGCTCGAAGACCACAGAAATTTATACACATGTAAGCACCCAGGATTTGAGTAACATTGGCAGTCCGTCGGATGATTTGGATATTTAAAGAACGCTATTTGATAAAATAAATTAAAAAAAAATACTACATTTATGATTACATTTACGATAACAAAGCGGACTCCATTTGTCCACATAACATACCCGATTGGAACAAGTCAAGCACAAACAGTCCGTGTATAAACAAGTTATAGGAAATAGCCGGTGCGATAAAATTAGACAACCAGCTTATTTTTAGGGA
>Ga0209936_1001629_pt1 | contig 11647 bp, 7 predicted proteins | sample SalPonR1_A_D1_MG_FD_185694 | JGI IMG/M metagenome (GOLD analysis project Ga0209936, IMG submission 185694) | Salt pond soil microbial communities from South San Francisco under conditions of wetland restoration - Salt Pond MetaG R1_A_D1_MG... ... | reverse complement strand
GGGCCATCCTGGAGGATGGTAGTTGAACTGGGGCCTGAAGTGAAGGGATACGGTGTCTACCCAGGGGGACAGTCGGGAAATCCGGGTTCTGCATCCTACACCCAATTTGTAAGTACCTGGAGAAACGGTGGTCAGTTTGAGCTTCAGTTTTTACGTGAAAAACCTGCGGAAGATAAATTTCCGCTCTTGATAAAGTTCAGGTAAATGGCTGCCATGCCGATTAATACAAAGAAATGCCTTTGATAGCCAAAAACTCTGCGCTCCACTGCGCCCTCAGCGGTTAAAACTTACGGGATCTAACCACTCAAAATGTATAACCGGAATAAGCTTAGCCCGCATTTCTCACAGAGATTTTATTGAATATTTCATAATCTATTGTAAGATAAAAAGTTGGGTCAATATTTGAGTCCTTTAAAAAATAACAGGTTGTTTTCGGCAAACTTTATCCCTCAGCTGCATTGAAGCTAAAATGGCTTGCTCAACGTACCCATGTACGTTTCCGCCACCATTTTACCTTCGCCTTGCTGAGGAAAAAATTTCTTGGTGAGAAATGCGGGCTAAGAAACGCAAACCCAAAAGGCCGTTTATTGCCTAAATCCGATTCCCAGCTTTTGGACAATTTTTTCGGCCAGGCACCACTTGGTAAATGCGGATTGAAACAGGTTCAATCCCACAAAGAGTGTAAATAAATACCAGTACGGGCTGTGAAAATATCCCAGTGCAAGACTGACAGTTACAAATGTGCCGGCTATTGCTCGTATGGTTCGTTCTATTGGTCGCATGTTATGATACGTTTAGGTTTTCAGTAAATGGTTTTTGATTTTCTTTTAAGCCAATCTCGTAAATTAAACTGATCTTGGCACATCCAGCATATAAGCGTGGATCGCATTCTGGACATCCTCACCAGGCGTCATTTTTTCATTGAAGTTTTTTACTTCCTTAAATATCCGGTCAACGCAATTTTCATCCTGAAAAGAGAAAAAAAGCTTGGAATAAATGCCGGCCTTGTCGCCGGAAAACCAGCTAGACAGATCTACATCCTCTTCTTCCACATGAAAACCATGAATATTGGTTTCACTGTAGACAGGGACTTTCTGCCTGTTCAGGATTTTCCTTACTTCATCGTTATATTCCTCTATACTTAAAATAATCAGCAACTTCATTTTTTATCTCCTTCTTAATGCGATCCCCGGTTTTTGGGGATTTACATGTTTTAATTTTTCACTCTTATTCTTCATAAACCGGATCTGTTACTCCTCTTTCGCTTCTATTTTTTTCCTTTCTGTCATATAGTAAATCAGAGGTATCATGATCAGTGTAAGAGCAGTTGAGGCGATGGCTCCGCCCATCAGTGAGATGGCCAGCCCCTGGAAAATGGGATCAAAAAGTATCACGATAGCCGCAATTACAACTGTACCTGCTGTAAGTAAAATTGGCAGTGTACGAACGGCACCGCCCTCAATTACAGCCTGTTTAAAAGGGATCCCGTCTTTCAGTCGCAGGTTGATAAAATCAATCAGAAGCACGGAATTTCGTACCATAATTCCCGCAAGTGCAATCATCCCGATCATCGACGTAGCGGTAAAGAAAGCTCCGAATATCCAGTGTCCGAGCAAGATACCGATCAGTGAAAGCGGAATTGCAATCATCATCACAATCGGTACTTTAAAATCCTGGAACCAGCCGATGATAAGCATATAGATAATCACCAGCACAACGGCAAATGCAATACCGAGATCCCGGAATACCTCGTAGGTAATCTGCCATTCGCCATCCCACTTCAGGGTATAATCTGTTGTCATAAAAGGCTGACCGGCAAATATCTGGTCCAGGCTGTATCCGGGCGGCAGATCAATATTTTCGATTTTTGTCCCTGCATCCAGGATTGCGTAGACAGGGCTTTCGATCGCCCCGGCTACTTCTGCGGTTACATAGGTAACACGTCTATGGTTCTTTCGGTGAATAGATGATTCAAGATTCTGTTCCGTAATTTCGACCAGGGATTCTACCGGGATCATCTCTCCCATTTGCGACCGCACATGTATCCGCGACAACTGATTTACACCCGACCGGTCTTCTTCCGGAATTTGAAGAACAATCGGGATCTCCTCTAATTCATCATTCCGACTGAGTCTTGAAGCTGTATGTCCGCTGACGGCAGCTGCAATCGTATGAGTGATTTGTGCAGGATCTACACCCGACAATCCTGCCTTGCTGTTTCTCACACTCATTTTCAATTCAGTTTGCGGAGCTTCAACCATCCAGTCAACATCCACAACCCCGTCAAGTTCAGAAAATATCGTTTTTACCCGTTCACCAATTCTCTTCTGCTCTTCCATATCGGGTCCATAGATTTCTGCCACAAGTGTAGACAAAACAGGTGGTCCCGGCGGGACTTCAACCACTTTTACATTAGCATTGTACTTATCACCCGCTTTTTGCACAATTGGCCTGATTCGCTTGGCTATGTCATGGCTTTGATCACTCCGTTCCGATTTGTCAAGCAGGTTTACCTGGATATCCGCTACATTGGCACCGCTTCTCAGATCGTAATGGCGAACCAGCCCGTTAAAATTAATTGGTGCATTCACTCCGCTGTAGACCTGGTAATCATAGACTTCTGGCACATCAACAATAGAGAGAGCAATTTCCCTGGCTGCTGCGTTGGTCCGCTCAAGGGTGGTGCCTTCCGGCATATCTATAATTAACTGGACCTCATTCTTGTTGTCGAAAGGCAGCATTTTTACCTCAACAATCCTGAAATAGAAAAGAAGCATAGAGGCGAGCAATAAAACAGTAACTGATATAATAAACACCCATCGCTTTTTCACACTTTCGAGCAGTGGCTGCATGGTTTTATTATAATACCTGTAAATAAGGGTGCTTTCCAACTGATATTCTTCTTTGGATTTTTTCCTCTCTTTTTCAGCTCCGGCCGGCAGCAGTTTAAAACCGAGCCAAGGAACAATAATAAGTGCTACAAAAAGTGAAAAAATCATTGCTACCGAAGCGCCGATCGGCATCGGGCTCATATACGGTCCCATCAGGCCGGACACAAAAGCCATCGGCAGCACCGCGGCGATAACTGTAAATGTAGCCAGTATTGTAGGGTTGCCAACCTCATTAATCGATGCAATGGCTGCCTGTCTGAAGGGTAATTTTCGCATCTGAAAGTGCCTGTGCATATTTTCGGTTATGATGATTGCATCATCAACTACTATACCTGTCACAAACACCAGGGCAAAAAGAGTAATCCGGTTCAGTGTATATCCGAACATGTAGTAGACAAAGAGCGTAAGTGCAAATGTAACCGGCACAGATAGGAAAACGACAAGACCGCCGCGCCAGCCCATTGCTATAACCACAACAATCGTTACGGCTATAACGGCAGCAAGAAGGTGTTCCAAAAGTGAAAGCACTTTTTTTGATGCCGTTTCACCGTAATTGCGTGTAACTGTAATTTCAACGTTTCCGGGTATCAGGGATCCTTTCAGTTTTTCAGTTTTATCCAGAACCTGGGACGCAATATTCATCGCATCGGTTCCTGTCCGTTTCGCGATTGAGATTGTAACTGCCGGGAAGGTCTGGCCCGAAATACCTCCCTTTTCCTTTGAGAGGCCGCTGCCCATACCGTAGGCAACATACGTTAGCGGATCTTCCGCACCATCCGTTACCGTGGCTACCGATTTCAGGTAGATTGGTTCACCGTTTCTGACATCCATCACCAGGTTGGAGACGTCTTCCGACGATTCCAGGAAATCACCGGCCATAACCAGGATTTCGCGGTCGTTCTTCTTCATCGACCCCGGATGCAGGCGGGTATTTGCCGATTCAATTCGCTGTGATATTAGAAACGGATCAAGTTTATACTCTGCCATTTTCTCTTTATCAAGCTCAACCCGAATCTCCCGGGATCTTCCACCATATAACTTTGTCTGGGTAACGTCTTCTATCTGCCTGATCTCAAGCTCATACTCACGAACCATCCTTCGAAGCTCGTAATCATCATAATCATCGCTCCAAAAGGTCAGCGACATGATGGGGACATCATCAATCGACCTTGTTTTTACAAGTGGCATTGTGGCCCCTTCAGGCATCTGGTCCATATGCTTCATGATCTCATTATAGAGCCGAACCAAGCTCCTTTCCACATCTTCACCCACGTAGAACTGTGACGATACCATTGCACGACCGGGCATTGAGGTAGAATAGACATATTCAACACCTGCAATATTCGAGATGATTTTTTCAAGAGGGATTGATATTCTCTTTTCTACTTCCTCCGGCGATGCCCCGGGATAGCCGACGAAAATATCAGCCATCGGTACATCTATCTGTGGTTCCTCCTCCCTGGGTGTCAAAAGCGTTCCGTAGATTCCCACAGCAACAAATGCAGCCATCAGGAGCGGAGTAAGACGTGATTTTATAAAAGGCCGGGCAATTTTTCCCGCAATTCCGTTTTCCATACCAACTTTAACCTGTTAGATTTTTAAATTTTCTTTTCGGTCTTTCAGCTTATTTTTTTAAAATATTTGTACTCTGTCTCTACTGATTATCCGCAACGTACAATCCTTCCCTTAAAGGCTCTTCCCCGGGTATGATATATCTTTCTCCTGCCCTGAGACCTGATAAAATTTCAGTCATATCCGCTTTCTGTTTACCCGTTCTGACCCATCTTAAAAGAATTTGATCACTATCATTGACTGTGTAGAGTCCGGTAAGCTGGCCCTTATGAACAATCGCATTGCTTTTTACGGAAATAAGCGGTTCGGAATCATATTTCAGCATTACACTTGTAAACTGGCCGGCATTCAGCTGTTCCGATATTTCCTGTTGAACCGGTGTTAGCTCTACGTCAAATTGCCTGCTCGCAGCAGAGCCGTTCATGTTCACCGCAAGTACAGTAGCTTCTGCATTCACAATTCCTGCTGACGGAACAGAAAAGAGAGCACTGTCTCCCTCATTGAATCTACTGATATCCTGTTCAGAGACAGTTATACGAATTTTGAACCGGCCGGTCTCATTTAATTGAAGCAGGGGCTGTCCCGGATTGGCCATATCCCCGACATCAGCCAGTTTAGCAGCAATAGTTGCATCAAACGGAGCTTTTAGTTCAGTGTAGTCAAGTAGTTCTTCAATCTCTTTTAAGCTTCCGCGCAGAGCTTCCACACGAGCTTCGGCCATTGAAAGTTCTGTCTTCATATCATCGAACTCCTTTTGGGTGGCACTCTCCTGGTTATAAAGAGCTTCAATTCTGTCAAAATTAATTTTTGCATTGTTAAGAGCTGCATTCGCCTCGTCCATATTTGCGAGTATTCTCTCTTTCTGTCCGGTCAGTTGCTCGCTCCGGATACGCATTAACTGATCGCCTTTTTGAACAGAATCACCAATATCCAGGTCCATTTCGATGATTTCACCCATAATTTTTGTACTCACTTTTGCACTGCGGGTACTGATAACCGAACCTGAATAGGGAATTGACTCCTCAAAGCTGACGAGCCCGGCAACATCCGTTTCAACAGAAACCTGTTCCCTTTCACCCATATCCGGCTCCTCTGAGCCACAGGCCTGGAAGAAAACCAATCCCATTATCGTCATCATTACCAGACCAACACCCGTTTTTTGTTCTATTTTTTTAAGCATAATTTTTATTCTGTTATCCATTCGTTTTCATATATCATTTCAAGCTTTGCCACACTTTCGTAAATATTGTAGAGTGCCTGCAGTCGCTGCATGCGGCTTCTTAGCAGTCCGGCTTCGGCGGCAAGCAGGTCGGATGTTTTCTCCAGCCCCTGCTCATACCGGTCGGACCGTATTCTAAAATCTTCTCCGGATTGCTCAATAGATGCTTTGGCAAGCTGAAGCTGTTTCTGTGCCTGTTGCAGAGTTCGCTCCGCTTTTCTGATTTCAAGCTTCTGCTCCTCCCTCTTTTGTACAAGGGCGGTATTTACCCTGTTTAGTTCCGCTTTCGACTGCATCACTTTCCCGGCTTTTTCAAACCCGCTGAACAGGTTCCAGCGCAGTGTAGCCCCGATTGTATAGTTATCGCCCTGGTTGCCTAAAAGAACATCATCATTCATTTCGTAGGCGCCAAAAGCATTTATACTCGGTAAAAAACTGTACCTGCCAGACTGCAGCTGTTTTTCTGCAGCTGTTTTTTGATATTCAAGGGCACGAATAGCAGAGTTACCGGTAAAAACGCCATTCCTGATATCCATAACGGTAACTTCAGCCGGCTCTGCAAGAGAATCGGCAGGCATAATCCGGACATTTTCCTCCATGCCGAGCAGAAAGTTCAAATTGTCCTGAAGGGTTTCAATATTATCTTCTGCAGACAGCAAGTCACTTTCAATTTCAATCACACGAACTTCTGCTGATAGAAAATCGGCACGGCTGATCATTCCCTGATCAAAAAAGTTTTCAGCATTTCGCCTGTTTTCGCCGGCTGCTTCAAGCGCTGTTTCCAGGGTCTTCACCTGGTCTATAGAGACAATCAGCCTGTAATAGGTTTGCTTTACCCGGTACCGGATCATCTCTTTCGTTGCTCCGGTTGCTTCACCGGCAGCCTTGTACCTGTTTTTTACGGATGATCTCTGCATAATCCTGTCAGGATTAAAAAGCGGCTGACGCACTTCAAACCTGGTACTGAAGTGATCGATCCTGTCAGGGTTATTGAGAATATCCGTGTTAAAGTCTGCCTCAGAAAAAGATTCCTGTTTCAGTTTAAAACTGAATGCATTCACCGGGTCGGTAGTAGTTGTTCCCGATATCTCTGCCGAAATTCCGGGCAGAAACACAGCATTTGTCTGCCGGTACTGCGCTTTTGCAGACTCCTCCTCGAATGAAGAGATTTGAATCCGGTAGTTATTCTCTTCCGCTCGTTCAAGCAGATCAGTAAGTGTAGCCTCCATCGTTTGCTCTGTCTGCTGCGAAAACGATGTAACAGGTTTGGACGTAATCAGAAGTAGGAACGCCGGCAGAATTAAGGCAACTGTTCTGCCGGTTTTAGCAATTCCCGTCTTTTTAAAAAATAAGTTCGCCATATCTTTTTGTGTAAATACACATGGTTGTCAAGTTGTTTTCAAATCTGTTGGTGAGAGTGGGCAGAACCCCGACACACCCCTGTATTATGTGCTGAACGCCCATAATGCTGTCCCCTCTCAAGAGGGGAGAGTGAATCCCCTCTTGAGAGGGGAAATGTGAAGGCAAAAGGGCATAGCCCTGTTTGCCAAACGAGGGGTGTGTTCGCGTTTCGACTCACAAACTCTCAATCGCTTTCTCCAGGCCTGATCGCACTTTTTCAGCAACCTCTCCCAGTTCCCTGTTTTCAACTGCCTGCATAGAAGCCACCGGGTCAACAGCCGATACCTCCACATCACCATTTTCATGCTCTTCCACAATTACATTGCAGGGCAGCATCAATCCGATTTTATCTTCTTTCGATAACGCCTGGTGAGCATACCCGGGATTACACGCACCCAGTATGGTATACTTTTTAAAGTCGGCATCGATCTTTTCTTTCAATGTCTTTTTGATATCGATGGTGGTCAAAACACCAAAACCTTCCTCTTTTAAAGCCGATGTTGCTTTTTCGATTGCTTCGTCAAACGGTACATTAACTTTCTTACTGATGTGATATGTCATAATCTTTATCTTTAGAATTAGTTCGTATTTCTTAAAAGATATCATTTTTGATTTCACTTGTCAATACATGTATTTAATCAAATCTTTTGACAAAAAATATGGGGGCGGAAATAAGAAGAATCAGGAAACTCTTTTATATAACTGTAACTGAAAAAATCATTTCAAATACAGCCTATGTAAGCTTTTAACTGGCATTTATGGCCTGTTCAGAGTTGTTCAATACAGAAATATAATATTGGGGGTTATAAAAAGCTTCCGCTTCATGCAATCAGAATTCATGTTCCCGGCTCCTGAAAAGCTACTTGTATCTACAGGTATTGATATTATATTTTCCTATTGCTATCTTTCTTTTGAAAAAAAATATTTCTGCGAAATTATTAATATGCTGAAAGACGGAACACCTTACCATAAACAGATTAGTGACTGGCTGCGAAAACAGATTGAAAAGAATCGTTTTCTTGCCAATGAAAAACTACCTTCCGAAAGCGAGCTGAGTGAAAAGTTTGACGTAAGCCGGGTAACGGTGCGCAGGGCGTTGCAAACGCTCGAAAATGATCAGATGATTTACCGGTGCCAGGGAATCGGTTCTTTTGTAAATGATCAGCGATCACACCAATCGTTTGCAACTCTGACCGATTTCATGGAAGATATGGCTGGTTCGGGGATGGATGTCTCATCAAAACTGGTTTCATTTACCCAAATTGATGCCGATGAACGCGTTGAAGCTATCCTGAATCTGAAGAGCAGCAAAAAGGTGGTAAGAATTGAAAGAATCAGATTGGGTAATGGCGAACCGGTTGCGTTTGATATCACCTGGATGCCTCTCTTTTACGGGCAGCTTCTGGAGGGACACAGCCTGGAAGAGTCTACCATTTTTCAAATTCTTGAGGATGAGTATGAAATTCCCATTTTGAAAGGGTGCTACAGGATTGATGCTGCTATCAGCGATGAATCTCTATCGGATCACTTAAGCATTGAAACCGGTCTCCTGCTCGTTCTTATCGAACGGATTTCATATACCATCAGCGACAAACCTATCTACTATCAAAAGAGATTTTACCGGAGGGATAAAGTGGCTTTTGAAGTCCGCACGGAGAGAAATCAACCAGTCCCTGGCAGCGGAGAGGGGAAAGAGATCAGTGTAGAGTTCAATACATCCGTCCGTGACAACAGGGATTATACACTGGGACAGTAGGTTATTGATTTTCAGGGGTTCTGCCATTGAACCCGTCTTGTAAGGACGCCCTGCTTATAGAAAAACAAATGCATCAAACCAACACATCCCGAAGCGGAATTTTGCCAATGGCCGTTAATGCTATCGAGGGATGCCGGCTACAAATCCCGGAATTGAATCCACAGGATGGCGGATAGCGTTGATTGAAATTCTGCCCGCACCCATCGGATCCGGATTTATCCCCTTAACAAAATCTTTTCCGATGGATTTCTGTTTTACACCACATCTTCCCCCCGGCTGAAGCCGAGGGCAATGGATCTCTTTTTCACGAAATGACAATTATTGAAAAGGTTCACAAACCTGGATCTTCTATCGAACCCGTCCTGTAAGGACGCCCTGTTTATAGAAAAACAGATGCATCAAGCCAACACATCCCGAGGCGGAATTTTGCCAATGGCCGTTAATGCTATCGAGGGATGCAGGGGAACATTCCGGAATTGAATCCACCTTTGACGGGTGACTCGCAAGTGCAACGCTCCTGGCGCGATCTGAGTCATCCGGTGAAATTATTCATGGTTTTAAAAGAAGTTGGGGTGCTGGCTGCTCAGCACTGAGAACACACCCCTGTCTTATCCGCTATACGCGTCTGAGACTGTCCCCTCTCGAGAGGGGAAATGTTAACCTGAACGCCGTCAGGCGATGAAGGTTAGCGAGGGGTGTGTTCGCGCCACCATCTGTCAACCCTTTCCCGCACATATTTACCAGATAATCCGATAACTTTTAGATTTTGTAATATTATTACCTTCATCCGGTAAATCCGTTATAAGTTGCCTGCTGATTGACTAAATCCCGATCGCAATTCCTGCACCGGCAAAAGCTCCGCCAACCGTGTTTATTCCGGCTTCTGTATAAAAACCGATCCGGAATGTGTTACGAACGTAATAGAATTCAACATCAAAAAAATGATCAAGTCCGAATGACACTGCAAATACCCCTTTTACTCCTCCGTGTATAAAATCGTGCACGCCGGCCGATGGACCCACATACCACCCGTTTATTGACTCTCCAAGATAGAACCGGGTTTTAGCCAAAATGGCATCACTCGCTCTGATATCAGAAATGCCACTTACATCCGGGAAAAACGCATAGTACAAACCGGTAATAATCCTTTCGGATGTTTGATTGGAAAAACCAAGCTCAATCCTGTGAATACCCGCATGAATATCAAAAAAGAGTGGTCCCGGATCATTTTCGGTCTCTACACCTTGTGGTAAATTGGGAACTTGAGAATAAACAGCGGTAAAAGGAATGAGGGTCAGGCTTACGAGCAATAGTACTTTTCTGAATGATTGCACAGGCATTTCAAGATGAAGGTTCCGAAAACATTAATTTGTTTAATTTTATATAAACATTCAATTTTTTATCTTCGGTCTTTTTACGTTGATAAAAATTCTGCCGCATCCATCGGATCCGGATTTATTCCCTTAACAAAATCTTTACCGATGGATTTCTGTTTTACACCACATCTTCCCCCCGGCTGAAGCCGAGGGCAATGGATCTCTTTTTCACGAAATGACAATTATTGAAAAGGTTCACAAACCTGGATCTTCTATCGAACCCGTCCTGTAAGGACGTCCTGTTTATAGAAAAACAGATGCATCAAGCCAACACATCCCGAGGCGGAATTTTGCCAATGGCTGTTAATCCTATCGAGGGATGCCGGCTACAAACCACAGAATTGAATCCGCAGGATGGCGGATAGCGTTGATCGGAATTCTGCCCGCACCCATCGGATCCGGATTTATCCCCTTAACAAAATCTTTTCCGATGGATTCTTTCTTAATCCGCATTCATTTCTATAAACAGGACGTCTCTACGAGACGCGCTTTGTTCACGATTATCATTTATTCATAGTTGCAATGATTGTTTCATCCATCAACATTAAACCAGTTGAATTTCTGGTTTGCACCAAATTCACCCCGGTTGAAGCCGAGGGCAATGGATGTTTTTTTCACGAAATGACATATATTTGCAAGGATTCGTAAATCCTGGATCTGCTGTTGAACCCGTCCTGCATGGGCGGCAGGTTTGTAGTCGTGGATGGAACCCACCCCTCGCTATCCGCTGAACACGGATTAGCGTGTCCCCTCCCGGAGAGGGGAGTTTTTGAACCAGGAACCGATAACCTCACAGACACGCAATATGAGGAAGAATTTGTCCATCACATGCTGAATTTAGGGGGTGGAAGCCGGAAGACCCTACATGTTACGCACCAGACTATGCTGACAGATTTGCTTCAGAAAAGGTTTTCAAAAACTCATAATCTGCTCTTTATCTACCCACCCGTACATACCGTTTTGGAGGCGGACATACGCCCACTCTTCCTGCTCACTGCTTCTTTGGGTGTCGACCGTCATTTCGTAACCTTCGTACACCGAGCTGATGACAGCAGTATCTCTGCCGGGACCCTGGTAAAGAGAGGTCTGTTTTTCAATCATCACCCCGGTTTCGTAGCGATCTTCCACGTATGAAAGATAGGCCGAACTTGAGATAAGCAGAAGAGAGCCAAGCGCCAGGACATATCCTGTTTTCCGGAGCCAGGCACCCCCTCTCTTCACAAACCAGGAGGCAATCACACCGCCTGCAGCTCCATTCAACAGGAGTAAACCGGCAGCCATCAAACCCTGAATCCCGAATGTGTGCAAAAGCCAGTCAAAAAAACGATCCCATGGCAGCTTTGGCAGCACGGACGATCTGCGGCTAAACCGATCTTCGATAAATTCAAGTGCGCCGGAAGCCATCTCTTCCGTATTTTTGTACTCTTTCGAC
>Ga0209936_1001627_pt1 | contig 11653 bp, 4 predicted proteins | sample SalPonR1_A_D1_MG_FD_185694 | JGI IMG/M metagenome (GOLD analysis project Ga0209936, IMG submission 185694) | Salt pond soil microbial communities from South San Francisco under conditions of wetland restoration - Salt Pond MetaG R1_A_D1_MG... ... | reverse complement strand
CACTTGCTCTGCCCTCAAAAAAGTCAATGACATTTTTTCCATCTGTCCGCTCCGGAGTGGCTGTCAAGCCCAATAAATACTGAGGTTCAATATAATCAATAAGCTTTTTATAAGTTGCGGCCTCTGCATGGTGAAACTCATCGATTATCACTATATCAAAGTGCTCAGGTTCGAATGTGAATTCACCCCTGTGAAGGGATTGAATAGAGGCAAAGACGTGATTCCACTCATTAGGCTGAAAGCCATCTACGAGAAGTTCTCCGAAGGCGGACTCTTTCAAAACTTGCCGAAAGGTCTGCAAACTTTGAGTTAGGATTTCTTTACGATGGGCTACAAACAGCAGTGAAGCTTCGCCACCTAATTCTTTAACAACATTTTTGTAATCGAAAGCAGAAATTATCGTTTTTCCTGTGCCTGTTGCGGCTACAACTAAACACTTGTCAACTCCTTTGACAAGACGCTCGAGTTCGAGCTTGTTTAAAATCTTGTCTTGATAAGTCCAGGGTTTGATTTCAAAAAAAGTTTGATCAAAATCAACAGTTGACTCTTGATTCAGAGCCTCGCTGAGTGTTTTACTTTCTTTCTCACTAGCATGATATGTTTTGAACTCTTCACTATTCCAATAGCTCTCAAATGATGCTTCAAATTTTTGGATCAGGTGAGGGGATTCTATATTAGAAATTCGAACATTCCACTCCAGGCCATCTGTTTGTGCGCTGGCAGATAAGTTTGAGGACCCGACGTAGGCAGTAGTATACCCTGTATCTCTAACAAATAGCCACGCCTTAGCATGGAGTCGCGTTCGTCTCGTATCATATGAGACCTTTACTTCTGCACCCATCTTTTGAAGCTCATCAATGGCTTTCTTGTCGCTCGCCCCCATGTACACAGTAGTTATAACGCGAACTTCCACCCCCGCTTTTATGCAGGTTTTAACCTCCTTTTTTAGTAGTCGCAAGCCCGACCATTTAATAAAAGAGCAGATAAAGTCAATTCTATCGGCACTCTTAATTTCTTTCTTAAGCTCAAATCCAATCCTATACTCATCGCGAGCATTCACGAGTAAAGCTGACTGGGATAGAGGAATGCCAGGATGTTCTACTAAAGCGGAACTATGCTTCTCAATTTTACTCCTCTTTATAGCATAAAGAAGAATATCTTCAGTGGCAAAGTCACCTTCATCGAAGTCCTTATTTATGGCCCCTAACTCTTTAATAAATGCATTGCAGAGTTCCAAACCCTTCTCGATACGTTCACTTTCCTTGAAACTATCTAGCGTAATGCGTAGAAACCGTTCCAAATAAATCGCGGCATACGCAGAAAATTCTGATGGATCTACACGCTCTAATTTTTTCTCGAAGGCCTCCTTCTCTAAAAGCTGCTTTTTCTTTTGGGACAATAATTCGTCATACAAGCCTTCGGAGAATTTCATAGTATATTTTTAAATAAAAAATTAACTTGTTTCTGGTGCTTAAGCCCAAACATTGATAGCCCAATAAACACTTAATACCCAAAATACGATTTTTGTCTTGGACTAGATGTGACTCACGATATTTTTAATATAGCCAAAGAGGAGTAAGTCTTTAGACAGAAAAAGTCCAAAAGCATGCAGAAAACGTTCGGAAAAGTTAAAGGGGGTACCCACTTTAAAACAAGAATATTTAAATTATAGACTGTCCAAAGAATCGTAAGTCTTCAGAGGCAGGATTATAATCATACGCATCCACACGGCTCATTGGATGGAAAAAGTCCAAAAGCATACGGAAAACGATCGGAAAATTTAAAGGGGGTACCCCCTTTAAAACAAAAATATTTAAATTATAGACTGTCCAAAGAATCGTAAGTCTTCATATAGGCTGGTGCGAATTGCAAATGTGTATGGCTTTTAGCGTTGAACTTTTTTTTTCTAATTGTCCTTATAAAATCCAAATTCGTCATCTATCAAAATTGCTCTATCCAAATAACTATTAAATTCCTCACAAGATGTTTCAGGTAGTAAACCACAAGAGTAACAAGATGCCAGGTTTAGTCCGCCTAAACCTTGACCCTCTGAATGATAACAAATTGGGTCAGAAGCACAATCTTTTGCCCTTGCCAATGCTGAGTTTAAAATTTTAACGAACCGTTCTGAATTGGCCTGTGATACTAAACCACCAAAACTGCCTTCGGCACCTGCCATTGTATAAATCAAAACACCTTGCATATCATTTTCGTTAATGTAAAGCCTTTCTGAAAGTGAGGTTGCTGGATAGCCAGTCAAAAATTCCAATTCCTTAATTAATATATGGGAAAAGGTATGTATGAATAAAAAAGTGGTCAAGTACTCTAAATTGGTTACCATATTCTTCTTTTCTTCCGAAGGCCTATATGATGAAGTTTCTGCATTGTTTTTTAGAGCTTCGATTCTTTTTTTGAAAGATTCACTTTTTGAAAAAGCATTAAACCAACTACTAATTTTTTCTTTATCAAAGTCTATAAATATTCCTTCTCCAAAGCTCTCAATTCCTGGTAAATACTTTGTATTCTTTCCTTTTGAAGTAGTGTATTTAGCTTTAACCGCGTGTTTGCTTACCGGAATAAAATCATCCATAGTTTTATCTGCAAAAAGGTCTTTATCTATTGGCTCTTGACGGCTATAACCTGTCTGAACTGAGGTAAGTTTAAGTCTAGTGATTTTTAATAATTTCTTTATTCCAAATCTCTCTAATTCATCAGGGTTTACTTTTTCAAAAACAAGGTCTTTGTCATCTGGACTTTCATTCGTTGTTAAGTATTGGTATTCTCTTAGTCTGTAATCAACCTCTTTAATGAACTCCTGATTTTCAGGAAACATTATTTCTTCAATTTGACCAATAGAAAGTTGAAGTTGTTCATTATTGATTTTAGCTTGGATTATTTCAGCTGAAAATTCAGCAATTTCGTGAAGCGTTTTGATTTTATCCTTTATCGCTTTTTTGATTGCAAGGGTTGGCAAATACAGACTGCTGGTTATTAGAGGATAGTAAACGCTATTGCTTGTTCGTATTACAGCTTTAAACATTACTTTCTGCTCTTTGCCTTTAGTATCAAGAACGGGATTTCCATCTCCATCAACTATTATTTTAATTGTGCCGTTATCGTTAAAATCGGGAACTCTCAAACTCATCAAACCACCCAAAGGCTGTTGTTTACTGTTTGTTTTACAATCAGGGTTTTTACATTGTATTCTTACGCCAGTAAAGTCTGGGTTTCTACCGTCTTTAAGGTATCTTAAATCTTGTTTGCTACAACACTTTCCGTTGAAAGTAATTTTTTTTCGTCCATTTTCATCTTTCTCTCTTGATAAATTTGTCCATTTGTGCCAAGGAATATCTTTAATATTTCCATTTGGAGCTATCATAATAAATCTGACTTGCTCTAATAAATAATACCTCCTTTTTTCTTTATTTTTCTTGGCCTTTTGATAACACTTATAACATTTTGGTGGTGTAAAGGAATCATTTATTTTATTCTTTTCTTTGCTATGAAAGACTATTTTCCAACCTTTGTACCATTCATTGATGTGTTTTAAGCTATTGCATTTATTGCAATACATCCATTTAGGGAAATATTTAGCATCAATAATATGGTCTTTCAGCTTTGGTAAAGAAGTGTTATAGAACCCAGAATAATTGGCAGGGACTTTAACTAACTGATTTAAGTATGGAAAATAGAATTTTAATCGCTTAAGCAAACGGTCGTCATTAATGTTCTCATTTTCTTGAACTTCAATTTTTCCTTTTTCAATTAAAAAAAAGTACTTCCATTTGTCAAAGTCCTTTATCATTAAAGCTCCGTCAATTGTTTCAATAATTGAACCAACTCCACCATAAGAACTAATTAATTTGCGTGTCTGTAATTCTGTGTATTTAGCCATTTTTTTTAATGTTTGGTAGCCCAACTTTAATGAACGAATTCGTGTCTATTTCTCTCATTGATTGCATAACAGACCATAAATTGTCCTTATCAATACTTTTTTCTGCTGGTTTTACAAGCAGTCCGATTTCTGTTTTTGTGGCTTCATAATTTTTTAACTCGTGATTTTCAATTTGATCTAACCAATCATCAGACAATTCTTTTAATTTATGCTCAAATAATTGATAAACTTTAGAATCGCCTGAATATCGTTTCTTGATTTCGGTTTTTAAACCATCTAACATTTTTGGTTGAAAATATTGAGCTGAATTATTTGATGCCATACCTGGAACTTTATGCCTTACATAAGTTATCATAATACTTGTGAGCATTTTTTCGAGCGTATTTTCGGTAAATGGCGTTAAACTAACTGGCTCCACACTTTTGTAAAAGGCTTGATGAAACGGGATAAAGTGTTCGAAGTGAGACTTGTCCCTTGCTCTGTTTGCATCCAATAAGTCAATAACCAAACCTTTATATTTTCGACCAACTCTACTCGAAGCCTGAATATATTCTGCAACATTCTTCGGTTGACTATTTATCAGCATTATATTAAATCTTTCAATGTCAATACCTACCGAAATCATATTGGTAGCTAAAACCAAATCAATTATTCCTGATTTTATGTAGGTGTTGCCATTCGTATATTTTTGTATGGTATTTTCGTTAAACGTATTTTCCTCTAAGCGTTTTAACGTTTGTTTGATTTTCGTACTATCTATCCTACTGGTTAATTCCTCATCCCGATTATATAGATATAGATGGTTAAATTTGAAATTTGGATTATCGCCAAACAATTTCTTTTGCAATGCAGATGTAAATGTTGAGATTTCGTCTCCGACTTTATTGTGAATTTTTCCTACGTCTTTTAAGCTGTTGTAATAGGATATAAGTGTCCAATACTTATCAAATATCTCAAAGTCTTTTTCTCCGTTTGAAATCAATGCCTTATAAACCTCTATGCGTGCAACGAACAAATTGGCCATCATTTGCAGTTGTGTATCAATAGATGACTTTCCTGTTGGAATGAAGCCTATATATCGTCTTTTGCTTTTCGTTTTAGATACCTTCGCAAAGAAGCTATCGTCATAACTTAAACCGGAAGGTGGAAAAACATTAACTACTTTATCACTTCCGTATAATGCTTTTATTTGCTCATTTGTATTTCGAGTGGTTGCCGTGGAAGAGATTATCTTTGGTTTTCTGCCATTTTTAGAACAGAGTATTTCTATTACGCTTTCAAAAATACCTGTAATTGTTCCTAATGGACCAGTTAATAAATGTAGTTCGTCTTGAATAATTAAATCAGGTGGTAAATTATCGTTGAGTGAGTTAAAAAAAATGTTTCCCTGTGCTTTCCAAGCCAACATTGCAAATTTATCTACTGTACCAAAAAGTAGGGTAGGTGGTTTATCGTACAGCATTTCATCCACCACTTGAATGGGAAGCTCATTATGGAAATGACATTTTTTGTTTACACATTTTATTTTAAACCCCTTGTTTTGATTGTTTCCTGATAATTTAAAACCAAACGTCCAATTATCCAGTTCGTTCTTTGTTATGAGTTTAGTCCCGCACCAAGAGCAAGAGCTGATTTGAAAAACATTTCTACTTTCCGGATTGCCGTTTTTTTTGTTGCATTCTTCATTAATTTTCTCAACTTTTTCTTCTGCTTCTTTTAATGAATTTGGTGTCGATGACATTCCGACCCACATCCCGATTGTTATCGGCTCCTCTTTCAATTCTTGTTCAAAATACGTCCTTAAAAATTCCAAAGCCACTATTAATCTTGAAGCTCTTTCAAACTGTTGTGCAGTAAGCAATCGCAATGTGTAACGCATTATTACAGAAGTGCCATCGTAACCTGTTTTGTTCATTAATCTACGATAGATTATTGTAAACGCTGCCACTGATAAATATGCCTCCGTTTTTCCGCCACCTGTCGGAAACCAAATCAAGTCAACAACGTTGTTTCTCGCCACTGATTTTAACTCCGTTATGCTGTCGATATTTAGTAGTAGAAAAGCTAATTGAAAAGGTCTGTATTTTGGTCTACCAAACGAAAGCTTATCAAAATTATAATTCTTGAAATAATCAATATTTTCATAGTTAATGTCTGACTTCAAATCATTTAACTCCTTTTCTCTACCTGCAAAATCATTGTCATTTGAGATGATGATTTGAATGAGCATTGCAGAATTTGCCAATTGAAATGCTCTATAGATTTCATCATGTTTTAAAAGGTCGATATTTGATTTTAAACGATTTAGGTTGTAGTCCAAATTTTTAAAGATATGGCCCTCTATTTCTTTATTCGAAGAATTACTCTTCTTTTGGTCAGAAATCCAATTAGCATATAAACTGACAAAAGTGTTTAGCCTTTCTATTACTTTATCCTTGTTCCCATTTGAAAAGTGAGAAAGATTATAAATATCCAAACTTTGGTTGAGTAACTGAAAGTCTTCTGGGTTGTCTTTGAAGTCTTCTACCGAAAAACTGTTCTTGGTATCTTTAACATCATATTGCGGTAAAAACGAAGTTTCTATGCTTTCTGCAGTTTTATCCCAAACTATTGAACAATTATGACCTATTCCATAGCCCAATTCGTCTTTGTACAGGTAGTTCAATACCTCTGCCTCTTTGTCCAAAGGATTGAGTTCAATATAAGATTTGTAAGGCTTCAACTCTGTGCCAGCAACTTTAATTTTTGCCTGGAAAACACACTTTTGGTTTAATAATTCTTTTGCATTTGAAAATTGATTAGATGGGTGTTTATCGGAAGTGTTGGCTAATTGTATTTTTACATAAGTGCAACTTGGGTTCTGCTTTATGTTGTAGGTTTTTACTGTATATGAAACCCTAAGACAATCACTTGTTTTCCTTTTTAAATTACGTTCAAAAATGGTATTGGGCTTGGTGGCATCTTCAACCGAAATCTTCCTATTTTCTACCACATCTTCACGTATCCAAGTTCTACCGATAAGTTTTTCGAAATGATGAAATATTAGTGGAAGCGGGCTGTCTTTGTACCCATCTGATTTTTTAAAGTTATCAAATATTGCATACTCTTCACTTCTTGGTGTTCTACTTTTACCTTTTAATTTTCGTTTTAAAATCATATAACCATCTTCATAGCTTATAATCTTTTTAAACGGAAAAGTGGGATGATTATTAAATTCATCAAAATTTCGTTTTGACACCTGGACTTTAATGTCGTTTTTGATTTGTGAATAAAGTCCGAAACTAAATGCTACATCAAGTTCTTTTTCTTGATTATCGATACAAAAGGTTAACCCAATGTTTGAAGGAAAAAACGTATTCTGAGAAATCTTCACTTCATCATCTTTGCTGTCACCTTTTTTGTTGGCACTGAAGTTTTTGTTTTCGCCCTCTTTTTCCTCCACAGTTTCCTTAGTGAAATTTTCATCATCACTTTCAGTTTCATTTGCTATTTCACTTTCGGCAGTGTCTTTCTTTACTTGCTCAGGAAACAGTACACCCGTATAATACCTTTGCAAGGGATAATCAGATATTATTTCTTCGTTTTTATCTTTATCAGCAACAAAAATATCCGAACCAGGACCCAACAATCCTTTTTCAATTCTTTTTTGAAAGATACCTCTTGCTATGCTGTCGTGATTATTGCTCATAATCCATTGCTTTTATTGTTTTAATCGTTCTTAATTTGGCATTTTGATCAACAAATTGTTGAATTTGTGTGGCGGTAAATTGTTTTAAAAGTTTGCCCTTTGTCTTATTTTGGATATAGTCTGAAATTTCATCGCTAAAATCTCTTCCTAACGCAATCATAAGTCCGTTGTATAAACGCCTACTTTTTAAAATAATGTCGTAATGTTCATTTAATAGATTGGAATTAAGTGTTTTTTTCAGCACAAATAAATCTTTTTTTCTTTGAGGAAACTTAATGTCGCTATTGGGATTAACCCAATTATTTAGGGTAATTTCACTTTTTATTGAAAGTCCGTTTTTCACAAGGATTTGGTGTAATTCCGTTAAAGAATCGAATTGGTCGTAGAATTGCTTGAGTTCTGTTTTCCATAACTTAGCATATTCCTCAACTTTTGTAAATTCTCCATTAACATCAAACGCTAAAGCAACTTGGTAAAGCTCCTCTTTAGATGAATTATCATAAACCCGGATTTTATCTCCGGCTTTCAAGTTCTTAACCTTCTCAAAACGCTCTTTGTCGTTGGTTTTCAGTAATACCAATTTGCTTTCATCCAATTCTAACTGCTCTGTATCGTTTTCAAAGGTCAATTCTCTTATAATATTTGTTGTGAAACCTTCAGAATAATCTGGATTAATTCTTGTGTCATCATCTTGATTGAAAAGTCGGTTTATAAGTTCATCAAAATCTTCTATTTGTTCTGTTTCTTTAAATGAGATGTCAGAGATGATTTTTCTGTCTGGACTTTTTAATTCGGCATAAATTTCTCTTTTTAATTTGTTCACACAATTAGCGAAATGCAGCTCTTCTTGTGGGTAGAGTAAGATATTTATCTTATTGGCATTGTACATCATTGATTTAAAGTGATTATAGCCATAAAAGCCTAAGAATACGATTGTCTTATTTTTTACATCGAGAGTGCTAAATTCTTTGAATGAAATAATATTTTTGATAGTATTCGTTTTTACTTCTTCTTCCCAAATTTCAATGTATTCTTTTGGTGTTACCAAATAATCTATTTTCTTAAAGTCTTTGATTTTTTGAAATTTAAATTGAGTTGTTTTTTTCTTATTTACGAGTGCCGAAAATTTTTCCATTATTTCGTTCCACGCCTTATCATAATCGTACTCTCCAATTTCAGATAATGCAGTTTCCACAATATCTTCTCCCTCTTTTTCAAAGTAAATTTGAACATTGTCAAGTTGCGTAATCAATCTACTTTTGGATGACGGAATTATTATTGGCAGAATGTTTCTTACATATTTGTACAATTCATTCAAGTTTATTTCGAATTCACTTTCAATCCGTTGGATTGTGTCGTCAAAATCCTTTAGTACACTTGAAAACTGGTTGTTTTCAACTAATATCTTGTTAATTGGGTAAGTCGTAAAATAATTAAAGTGGTCTAATTCAGATAAAGTCCACTTCCATTTGTGCAGGTTGGGAATAGAATTGTTTTTTAGTTCTGCACTGCCAATCAAAAGGCAGTTCTCAATTTTACCGTTATTCAAATCTTCGGTGATTTTCAGATAATTGTCTTTGTATTTGTTTTGACCAATGAATGTGATATTGCGCACCGTTTCCTTTTCGTCTAAGATATAGTTTCGTGCGACCTCGTAATCATTGACTATGTATATCATTGGTTCAATTGGAATATTATCCGTTTTTTTTCCGGATTTTGTTATGTATTGGAACGGAAACGCTTTATGTATTTTTTCTCCATTTATTTGATGAGCCTTTAATTCAGTTACAATGCTTTTATCGGTAACAATTATTGATTTGTACTTGAACTGTGAGGGAACTTCTTTATCAATGCCCAATACATAATTTTTGAAAAAACTGCGATATGAACCAAATGTCTTATGAATTCGTTTTGAACTCCCATTTGCGTTGGTCTTTATATATTTTTTTAAGTTGTGAATTGGCACATTAGGGTATTTTGTATTTGTACTATCCTTTTTTATCAAAACAACTTTATCTTTGCTGATTAGCTTAATGATGAATCGGTCTCGCCCTTTTTGCAAAGTGTCTCCTTTATTAAACATAGTTGTATTGTCAATGTAGTTATCTACAAAGTTGTAAAGGGCAAGTGTGAATATAGCAGGAATATAAAATTGTGATTTAGTCTCTTTATCTGGAATAAAAAGAAGCGTATTTTTATTCTTGTTTGAATCTCTAATGGTTTGATATATCAAATAAGAATTTACTGTTTCAAATTTGTCAAATTCTAACTCTTTTATTTTAAAGTGTTTTTTTAGTTTCCTTTCGGAAAATCCAATCAGTATTTCTAAGTATTTTTTTACGTCATTCATTTTCCTTTACGGTTAAGTGTTCGAGCGTTGGCAAGAAAAAGCTATTTTGGTTTTTTTCAGGATTGGCATTGAGCGCTGGCAAAAACCAAATGTGCTGTTTGTGGGGTTCGGGTTTTCATAGCTTGTGGCCAACTTACTTATATACGCCACAAAAGTGCCGTTAATATACATACGCCAATTGGCCATCCGCACCTTCCCTCTAAAATAAAAAGAAATTTTAACTCCCGGACCGGAAAGGGACTCGATTGGGGTGTTTATCGGTTATTGTTTACCGTTTACCGTTGAGAGGTTGAATCGTTTATCGTTTATCGTTTACCGTTCTTCGACCAACGAAGCACAGCGTGCGTAGTTGGTTACTGTTTACTGTTTATCGGTTACTGTTGATTCATTTAATCGTTTAATTGTTTAATTGTTGAGTAATGAGCCGTTGAGGTGTTCTTCGCCCTCCGAAGAACCAACACAGCGCAAATCGGGTGCCGTAGCTGGTAAGACAGTAGGCTTCTGAATATAAGAAGTGGCGACCTGCTAGCGATATTGGATACATTTTTTATTGGAGGGTAATGTTTTTCATATGTTCGATGCTGAATCGATTTTTGATTGAATTCCATTGAAATACTCGACGTAATTAGTTAAGTCAGTATCAATCCAATCAAGTAACTCATATATCTCGTCTTTAATATCATGAGCTTCCGAAAAGTCAATCTTTTGACCATTGAAGCAAATAGGTTCATTATGGTAAATTCGGTTACGAAACTTTCGAATCTTATTTAGCTTTTGGTTAATCACCTTTCTATTTGCACGTGCAGGCTTGAGAGGAAAGGCATGTATTGGTGAACCACCAATTAGTCGATAATGATGGGTGTCAAAAAGACTGGTCCAAAAACCAAATGATTGTTCAGCAATTACCTTACCGGAAGTAACCTCACTACCCTTTTTTTTGATCGTTCTTTCTGCTTTCTGAATGCATTTCTTTAGAAAGAAACGAGATCGTTTTAATGTAGGATCACTCATGAATCCTTTCTTCTCTGATACTATCCAGTTTGAATTAGAAAAATAACTTGAAACGTGATAATTAATTGTATTCCTAAGAAATATTTCAAAGAGATTAACTACGGGATAAAAAGCTTGGGATACCCTAAGATTTACTCTGTATAACTTTTGAGCTCTTGCTCTTGATTCTCCGGTAGCATGAAGAAACCTTTTAAGCCTAGGTTGTGATAAATAGTATTCTAGCTTTGAGTATTCCAATCCTTTTATTTGTTTTTATCAAAAATAATAGTTAGTTTTACTCTGTAATGCTTGATAAAGCCTCTTCTCATTTTTTGAGAACGTAATCAAGTTTAAGATTTTAAGAGCTCTCGTCTTCGGGGGCTCTTTTCTTTTTGCATTGCTTATCAACTTGTTTACATCCCCCACAAAAGTGTAAATCTTTGACACACGTCTGTTGGCTAGCCACCCCTCCCTCTAAAATAAAAAGAAATTTTTTACTCCCGGACCGGAAATGGACTCGATAGGAAGTGTTTATCGTTCTTCGACCAACGAAGCACAGCGTGCGTAGTTGGTTATTGTTTATCGTTTGCCGTTCTTCGACCAACGAAGCACAGCGTGCGTAGTTGTGCTGTCTCATGATATACGTTGACAGCTTTTATGTGAATAACTTTTCATAATTTGAGATAAGATGAAGCATAAAATGTCAAAACAAGAACGTATGCACCGCCGA
>Ga0209936_1001620_pt1 | contig 11688 bp, 11 predicted proteins | sample SalPonR1_A_D1_MG_FD_185694 | JGI IMG/M metagenome (GOLD analysis project Ga0209936, IMG submission 185694) | Salt pond soil microbial communities from South San Francisco under conditions of wetland restoration - Salt Pond MetaG R1_A_D1_MG... ... | reverse complement strand
TACACGGCTGTCTACACAAGAAAGTACTATCGCTTTTGGATACTGACCAATCATTGCTTTTCTACGTTGTGCCGAATGATCACGTTGGGTAAGGTTGTTATTTACAAAATTCTCGTTCCCTTTTTTCAGCCTGCCTATAATTTCCTGCGGTGTCATGTCGGCCTGCTCTTCAGCGGTAAGAATACTCCTTACCACTCCTTCTTCCACCCTTTCATCCTGGGTTTCTTCTTCGGCAGTTTCTGCCTTTTTTTCATCCTGGCAGGAAGTTAAAACAAATGCTGCCAGTAATAACATCAATAATGGTAAGCTTAGCTTTTTCATTTTGTTACTATTTAAAGTTAATATTAGAAAGTTTGATGCAGACTGATTTGTAATTGTCCTTTCTGCCAATTCACCGTGGTTTGTTCCATCCACCCCAGCTGCATTCTCAATTTGTTGTTTAAGGCATAACCAAGACCCATATAGGTACGATTCCGGTCAAAAAATTGTACCTCGCGACCATCTCCAATTTTGCGTTCTCCATTAATAAATATCTCGTTATAAAAGGCGAAGTAAGGAGTTCCTTTTTCTAGCGCGGTTCCTTTGAATGGAATGTTCACAAAGAGATTGTAACGATATCGCGTTCTAAAATCCTGGGTTTCCACCCATCTTTGTTCATATCGCAACCTATGGGTAAGTAAAAGCCTTTTCCATAATGTTTGCCCATATAATGCTTCCTGGTAGATCCTGTTTTCAGAAATTGGTGCATCAATATCGGTTCCGTACTGCCCTGTGGTGATATTTGCATAGCCCAGCGTAAATTTAATACCAGATTCAGATGGAGTATACGTAACCCCTGTTCTTAGTAATAATTGTTCCCTGTCTCCTAATCCGCGCCAGTCACGATATTGATAATCACCTTGCAGGCCCCAGTTAGATTCTTCAAAATTTGTGTTCCAAAAATACATATACCAGGCACCGAGTTGATCTTCGTCTGGTCCCTGGGCACTCACTTGAGGGAAATAGCAGCAACTGAATAATATGAGGAAATAAAATTTTCTCATTTTGTTTAGATTTTTATTGCTTTTATTAAACATAAAAATAGCTCATATTTGACTATTTCTATACTATTTAACAAATAAATAAGAATGATTCTAAACAAGCTGGAAATGGTAATAAAGGAGCACTGTTCTAAGTGTGTTGCAGAGATTAAAAACAGGGTAACGGAGTTAACAAAAAAGTCAGGTGCGTTTAAAGCTTTTAAAATAGAAATCCCAGGGCGTCCCGGGATTTCCACTTTTTCTTTCGATTCACAAGTATAGCCTCAGTTGATTAACCCACTGTTTTTTCCATTACAAAATCGTCCATAACATAGCCATTCCCGATATCCTGAACGATACTATCAACGTTCTCAAAACCCATTTTTTCATAAGCTTTAATAGATTTTGAATTGTTTTTGTTTACGGTCAGTTTTATTTTATTTAGATCCTGTGCTCTGGTCCGGCTCTCAATAAATAAAAGTGCTGCTCTGCCAATACCCTTTCCCCGTTCCGATTTCAGTATATAAAATTTGCTCAAAAATAAAGCACTCTCCTGAATGTTATAGGAAAAATAGCCTACGGGCCTCCCCTGCTTCAGTATAAGGTAATACTTCGCACCGTTTTTAATCTGCTGGCGGATTGCATTTTCCGACTGGTATTTATTTAACATATACTCAACCTGCCCCGAACCAATAATAGGGGTGTAATGTTCCCTCCAGATCGTATCAGCCAGGTCTGCTAGAATTTTGAATTTTTCAGTTGTGGGCAGCATATATTCTTAATGAAACGAGATCGTCATCGTCAACCGCGTCTAAGTCTACCGAAGACGAGCTGGCCGCATTAGCTTTGGGTGTTATTTTGGCCAGTTATCTTTTTTTAATTTGTTTTTGAAAATATTCTTTCCAAAAATTATTTCAAATTGCACCTGTTTAAAATCTTTCCAGCATGTATTATGAACAGAGGTATTCAAGTGCATACATCAACCTTTGTTGAGAACCTGCTTGAGATCCGAATATAGATCGGTATAAAAATCCTTCACTCGTTATTAAAACCCATTGAGGAGTCCCTTCTGAATTGAATTGATCGTAAACTTTATGCTCATTATCCAAATAAATAGGGAAAGGTATTTCATCTTTCGTAAAAATACTTTTTATATCTTTTTCTGTAATCTGATTTTTACCAAAATTTGTATGAATGCCTATTACCTGAAGGTTATTATATTCTTGTTGATATTGGTAGGCCAACGGAATAGCTCTTCCTGTGCAACCTAAACATTGATTATTATAGATTATTATCAATAGAGGCTTTCCTTTGAATTTTTCAATCAAATCAAGCTCATTAAAATCAAAGTCCTGCACTTTAATTGATTTAATAATCGTACTTCTTTTTGAGTTCTCTTTTGCCATTATTTATATCTCTTACTGTTTAAATGACTTCCTTGAAGCTTCAGCATTGAAAGCTAATCAAATTGTCTTTTACGAGAGAACACCTGGAGTAGTTTTTGTTTTTAATTTGTTACGGTCCCGTATATTCGTCAGTTGTGGTAATGAAGATAAGGATTTGTGCGATTTAGTTATTGAATTCCTGGTTTCTGGAATTGCACTTTTAAGATAAAACCAATTATTTGTGATAAGCCGATGTTATTAGGCACAGTTATCTCTAAAAACGTAAGTTCATCTCTGAATTGAATTTTTCTATTAGCTCAGGTAGAGTTACACATTCAATCTTTAAAATACTGCATATCGCCGGAATCTTTTTGAAAACTTTGTTGTCATTCTCGGTACTAGTTTCTTCTGAAACTACAATTGTATCCTCTATCTTTTCTTCTTTAATTAGCTTCTGAGCTTTTAAAATTATCTTAGAATCTGCTGAATTTAGAAATACTTCTTTTCTATTTTGATATTCCACATCTGATAATCGTCTTTTAATAGATTGAACTGAAAACTGATTATCTACTAAATTGAAAAATTTCGGAGAGGGAAAAAGATCAGTTGTTTTAGTGATGTTCTTTTTCTGATTAAAGAAGGAAAGATTTTTTGGAACTATTCTTTGGGCTACGAAGGAACATTCTTGATGAACTTCATTAATTAGAATAATAGAGCCATTCTCGATACCTTTATTAAAAATAGATAAACATTAGAATCAGGGTCGAATGGAATATAATATCGAACCAAAGCTAACCAGGAACTTGTATCAACTATGATTTTCATTGTATATACTGTTCCATTTTCTCTGGTTTAATCTTTAGCTTTTTACAAAATTCATACTCGTTAATTATTCCATCATATAAAGCATTTTGGAGGGTATTAATAAACAGGGGTGAATTAATCGGTTTTGGAACAGAGCCACCTTGTTTGATACCCTGTAATTTTTGTAATTCTTTAAATCTATTTTCTTCAGCAACTTTTTCTTGATAAGTTAATTTTATATCGCTTCTTATCTTATTGTAATCTGAATTAGAAATCTTTTTATCATAGAGTAATCTCGTGTAAAGTGCTAAAGTACTTAGATGAGTTTCTTTTGATATCTCATCAATCAAATTATGATGGTAATCATTAAACATATCGGCCTTTTCAAGACTTTTTATTTGTTTATAGTAATCTCCAACTAAGAAATAGTATGCAAATTCATTACACCAATTTTCTATCTTATTGAGATGATCTTTTGAAATTGATTTATAGTCAACTTCTTCAATTTCTTCTTCATCTAGTAAGAAATGACCCAATTCGTGAATTAAAGTAAAAATTTCTCTTCTAAATGATTTTTGTTGTCTTTTTAAAACAAGCGTATTAGGACTTAAAAAAAAGCCATTAATGTTCGCCTTATCCTTTTTGTTCCAGGTTTCAATAAACTCAAAAACCATAATATTTGAATCCGCAAATAAGTTTATTAGAGCTTTTAGAAAATCTCGTAAGTTTTTATTTTTTACAGTTGGATAAAGATTTTTTCTAACCTCAAATGCGACATCTAACGGATTGTCTTGGACATTGTAAACTTTAAATTTTCTTTCTAAATTAAATTCAGTCAACTTTGATAAAGCCGATACTGAAATTTTCAGTTCTTCAAATTGATTTACAATTTTCTTTGCACCAATATTTAGGTCAGAATTAAAATTATCTTTTCGAAAAAATATACTAGCATCTTTTGTGTGTTTCGGTTCACTCGGATCTAGATAAAAGTTCAAGCCTTTATTGAATACTTTATCAATCTTTTTTAGAGTACTAGCTTTAATTTCTTTAGCATACAAGTCTTCTCTAGTGATAGGATTTTTAAGTCCTTCACTTATAATATTTAATAAATCGTCTAGAGAAAGTCTGAAGAGATCTAGTAAATATTCTATTCTAGATATATTGTGTTCTAGTTTCAAGAATGCTTTTCAATTTTTGTAAAAGTACGAAATTTGCTCACTACTTGGCTCTGCCTGATAATTGTGCCTAACTCACCATATAAGAACTAATATAGCTATTTATCACTTATAGCTATGGGATACCAACAAGTACTCAAGAATAAAAGTATAAGTATTTAATCCTTCTCCTATTCGGCCCCTAAAAAAACCTACAAACATAATTTCCCAAGGGTATCTGATTTTTACTCCGTGATCCCACCTAAAAATTGCAACCAAACCACGCTTCCCCATATTACATTTAAAAACTATTACCGGCCACCCTATAGAAATAAAACTTCATGGCCCAATTAGGGAAAGGGGATCAAGAAAAGGCTTTTGATGCTTTGAAGTATTTTGACCGGTTTTCCTGCAAAAGCAAAAATCATTCTGCCAAAAAAAATTACTTACACTTGTTATTCTTCCCCTAGATGCTAAAAAAAACATGATACTTATATCAGAAAATCAGAGACTTAAAAATTATTATTTAGAATTGATATAAATAATTTGGTTAAATCAAAAGACACGTATATTTTTGCCAAAAAAAACACTATTTGTATTAAGTCTAAATAACAACTAATGAAGACTCCCTTATCAATCTTACTCCTATTTCTATTCACAAATTTAGCTTTGGGCCAAAACGGAACAGTTACCGGAACCGTAAAAGACAACAATCAAACTCCTCTTCTAGGTGTAAATGTTTCTGTTAAAAACAATACTAAAGGTACTCAAACCAATGAAAATGGAACGTTTAAAATTAATAACCTTGAAAATGGAAATTATACACTTTTGCTTTCCTATTTAGGTTTTAAAACAAGAGAGATTGAATTTTCAATTTCAAATAATCAAAAAACTCAATTAAATCACATTATACTTTATGAAGGAAATGAAATTTTGCGTGAAGTGGTTATTGAAGGCGAACGAATCAACAAATTTTCCAGAAAGAAAACGGCCTATGTTTCCAAACTTCCTTTAAAGGACATTGAAAACACACAAGTATATAGTACCGTTACCAACGAAATCTTAAAATCGCAAGTTGTTACAAATTTTGACGATGCGCTAAAAAATGCAACTGGCGTGGAAAAACTTTGGACATCAACTGGTCGTGGAGGTGATGGCGCTGGCTATTATTCGCTTCGTGGTTTTTCCGTGCAACCTCAATTAGTAAACGGTTTACCTGGATTAACAAATGGAACGATAAATCCGGCAAATATAGAACGTATTGAAGTGTTAAAAGGACCTTCGGCTACGTTGTTTGGTAACGCAGTAAGTTCTTATGGCGGACTTATAAATGTGGTTACTAAAAAACCTTATGCGGGAACTGGTGGCGAACTATCGTTTACTTCTGGATCGTATGGTCTTAATCAAATTGTAGGCGATTTTAATACAGCTTTGAGTAAAGAAGATAATTTGTATTTTAGGTTGAATACAGCTTATACCACAGAACAAAGTTTCCAGGATGCTGGTTTTAGAAAATCCTTTTTCATTGCACCATCGCTATCGTATAAAGTGAACAATAGACTATCGTTTTCTTTTTATGGCGAAATTACACAGGCGGAACAAACCAATCCAACTTTTTTATTCTTAAACAGAAGTGCACCAACAGAGGCTTCAAATCTTGATGAATTGGGCTACAATAACGAACTATCGTTTACAAGCAACGATTTAACTTTAAAAAATCCAACTCAGAATTACAGAATTGAAATGGATTATAAATTGTCTGAAACCTGGCAGTCACAAACCTTACTTTCCAAAAGTTCAACATCTACAAAGGGATATTATTCTTACTTATTTGATTTCGGGATTTTAGAAGGTAATACGTTTTCTCGATTTATTAACAAACAAAATGCTAATACACTTACAACCGACATTCAGCAAAACTTTATCGGGGATTTTAAAGTCGGTTCGATAAGAAATAGAATGGTGGTTGGTATAGATTATTTCGACGAAACGCAAACCAATAACAGCACAGGATACGCATTTTATGGAAATATAACGCCAGATGGTGGTTCAAATGGCGATAATCCATTTACACCTGATGTTGAAAATAATGCCTTTCCGCTTTCCACTTCCGGAGTCGATGCCGTGTTAGCATCTCAAGGTGTAAGCGACGTAAAATCTAAATACCACATTTATAGTTTGTATGCATCTGATGTAATCAATTTCACCGATAACTTTTCTGCCATGCTGGGTTTAAGACTGGATCATTTTGATAATGAAGGCAATTTGGCAGATGTTGAGGATGATTTTGACCAAACTACATTATCACCAAAATTTGGATTATTGTATCAACCTATAAAGGACAAACTTTCCATATTTGGAAACTACCAAAATAGCTTTACAAATGTAGCACCTCAATTAGTAGGTAATCCCAATGAAGGCCCGCAAACCTTGAAAACTTTTGACCCTGAACAAGCTAATCAAATTGAGTTTGGTATAAAAACAAACCTTTTTAATAATCGATTAAATACCACGATAAGTTATTATGACATCAAGGTAAAAGACCGAGTAATTACAGACCCTTCCTCACCCTTTAATAGAATTCAAGGTGGTGAAGTGGTAAGCAAAGGTTTTGAAATTGAAATAAATGCCAACCCAATAAATGGTTTAAATATTAGAGCTGGTTATAGTAACAACGATAGTGAAACTACAGAATCTGACAATACAGAAATTCTAAATAGGCGACCCCTTGAGGCGGGCCCGGAAACACTGTATAATTTTTGGGCATCTTATGAATTTGGAAACGGAACTTTAGACGGTTTTGGAGTTGGGTTGGGTTTTAATGGAGCAAGTGAGCGCTTTGCGATAAACTACGAATCGACTGGCGAATTTATTTTACCAAGTTATACCATTGCAAATGCTTCCGTTTTTTACCAAGCTGATAAGTACAGGATAGGCTTAAAGCTTAACAACGCTTTTAACAAAGAATATTACAAAGGTTGGACTACAATAAATCCACAACAACCAAGAGCCTTATTGGCGAACATTTCATATCAGTTTTAATTAGTCAAGTGAAAAAGAGCAAGTGCTTCTAAAAGGCTTGCTCTTTTTAAACATACAGTAATGACCTTCAAAAAATTCATATTTCAGCTTCATAAAATATTAGGCCTTACAACAGGTTTAGTAATTTTTATAGTTGCTATCACTGGTTGCTGTTGGGCTTTTAAAGAAGAGATTGAAAGTCTTTATGATGATTATAAAAAAGTTACACCGCAAAACGAATCTATATTAACCCCAACAAAAGCTAAGGAAATTGCAAAAGAGATATTTCCTAGTAATACAGTTCACGGAACGGTATTTAAGAAAGCAGATGATGCGATTGAAGTGATATTTTATGATGCCGAGCCAGAATTTTATCAAAGCGTTTTCTTAAACCCTTACTCTGGAGAAGTGATTCAAGTAAATAATCATCTTACTGGATTCTTTGCATTTATTTTAAAAGGTCATATGCGCCTCTGGTTACCCAAAGCAATTGGCGAACAGGTTGTAGGAGTATCGATTTTAATTTTCATTTTAATCATCATTTCAGGCTTTATTTTATGGTTGCCTAAAAAACGCAAGAATCTAAAAAAACGCTTAAAATTTGACTGGAAAAAGACCACACGTTGGAAACGTAAAAATTTTGATTTACATACTGTTGTTGGCTTCTATATTTGTTCACTTGCTTTAATATTAGCATTTACAGGTTCAATGATGTCTTACAATTGGTTGAAATATGTAGTATACAAATCAACGGGAGGTGAAAAAGAGGTTAGCTTTATAATTCCTGAAATCCAAAGCGAAATTGGCGAAAGAGATAGTAAAATTCCAATGGATAATTTAATTACAAAGCTATCAAGAGAAAACCCAGGTGCCGAAAGTTTTGAACTGCATTATCCCACAACAGCGGACGAAAGTATTTACGTGGAAGTTTCTAACAGTAAAGGACTTTATTATGATTCCGATTTTAGGTTTTTTGACCAAAACACGCTGGAGGAAATTGAAACACCAAGTATATACGGGAAATACGAAAATGCTAACGTAGCAGACAAAATTCAACGAATGAATTATGACATACACATTGGAGCAATCGGGGGAATTGCAGGTAAAACTATTGTATTCTTGGTTAGTTTGTTAACTGCAAGTTTACCTATAACAGGAGTATTAATGTGGTACGGAAGAAATTACAAAAAGAAAAAGATTTAAATAGAATTAAAATTTATTTCATACAGATGATTTTTTTCACGGGCGGGATGAAACAGAATGGGAAAGATATGATCTATTTATGCTTTTCGAGAACTCTTTTCTGAAGCACTATAGAAATGGATTAGTAAACCGAAAAGTAACATTAACAGGGTAAGACACTCCCAAAAATTTAAGAATTATATTTTACCCTTAATTGATCTAACATTCCCAGAGAAAACTAATTAACTGCAAAGGATCGCACAAGAACCGTACATTTTAAAGAATAAAAAAACCGTAAACATCTAATATACAGACATATTACGGTTTTTTAAGTGGTCCCACCTGGGCTCGAACCAGGGACCCCTTGATTATGAGTCAAGTGCTCTAACCAGCTGAGCTATAGGACCAATTCAAGTATCCTTACAATACCCGAATTTTAGGAGTGCAATATTAGTACATATTTTCAATCTCTGCAAGACTAAATCCAATTTTCCTTCATCACTTTTTATTACGAAGCGGTATTTTAGAATTCTGTCACTTCTCCTGGCATAGTTCTACTAAAACCCCGTGGGAACTTTTAGGATGCATAAAAGCCACCAGCTTATTATCGGCACCCTCTTTAGGTTCAGTATTTATAAGCTTAAATCCTTCGTTTTCCAGTCGGGCTATTTCAGCTTTAATATCATCTACCGCAAAAGCTATATGATGAATCCCCTCGCCCCGTTTTTCAATAAACTTTGCGATAGGACTTTCAGAATTTATAGCCGCTAGTAATTCGATTTTACTTTCTCCTATTTTAAAGAAAGACGTACTTACGCCCTCGCTTTCTACCGTTTCGGTTTTATACTGTTCACTTCCTAAAACGGCCTTATAAGTAGCGTTTGCCGCTTCCAGGTCTTTTACTGCAATCCCGATATGTTCAATTTTCTTCATTTTTCATTTTTTAAGTAGATACAGCAAGTTAAACTTCTAATTTCATATATTCAAAATCGGTAAACTTATATTAATTTAAAAAGAAACCCCAACACCTTTACTCCAGGCAATATTCCGGTTGTTTTTTGAATAAGACCACTTTGGCCTATCGAAAATTTATCGTAAAATTTGAAACGAAGTTTCTGTAAAATTTTAGGCTGTTTGAGCCAACCTAAGTTTTCACACAAGCAGCATCTTTATTGGCGAGTTCCTAAAATTTAGGGAACGAGCATAAAATTTAGATAAAGATTCGTAAGCCTAGATTTTTTTGGCTTGGTTTATCCTGAGTCTAGTCGAAGGGTTTTTCATCAATGGAAAAAATGAACAAGTCAAATATTTAAAAAGAACAAGCTAAAATTAAGACTTGTACGCATAGTTTTTTACATTTAGGAGTATACCAATTTATTATAGTATTTTTGCCTTATGGAAGAGACAAACAGACAAAAGAAAATAGGAGGAGTTTTGCAGCGCGATCTAGCCGATATCCTGCAAAAGAACCTTAAAGATGCCGGGAGAACAGGAGTAATTATTTCGGTCTCTAAAGTAAAAGTAACTACAGATCTTTCTATCGCGAAGGCTTATATCAGTATTTTTCCGCAGAAACACGCGCAGGAAGTTATAGAAGAAATAAACCTTGGGAAGTCTAAGATAAAACACGAAATGGCACAGCGCACTAAACATCAGCTGCGAAAAATGCCGGAAATCAATTATTACCTGGACGATTCTTTGGATTATATAGAAGGTATAGAAAAATCTATTAAAGGAGAAGAAAATCCAATAACCGATCCCGACTTACTGGAGCGCCGGAAAAAATCTTAATTTGAAATTTCCCTTCTACATCGCCAGGCGCTATCTTTTTAGCAAAAGCAGCAATAATGCCATTAATATCATTACCATTATTGCGGCCATTGGCGTATTTGCAGGGGCTTTTTCTTTATTTATAGTACTCTCGGGTTTCGCCGGACTCAAAGATTTTAGCCTTTCTTTTTCCAATAAATTTGATCCCGATCTAAAAATATTGCCGTCAAGTGGAAAAACCTTCCAGTTCCCCGAAAATAAAGCCGGAGCATTAGCTGAAATTGAAGGAATCTCAAGTTTTAGCCGAATTATTGAAGAACGTATTTTCCTGGATTACCGCAATAAAAACCACACGGCGTTTATAAAAGGCGTAGATAAAAATTACCAGCAGGTCACCCAAATAGACAGTGCGATTGCCGGTTCCTGGTTAACCAATAGCGAAGCGCAGGTGGTGGTTGGCAATACCATTTCGAGGAAACTCGGCCTGAGTATTTTTAATTACCAGAACCTGTTAAATGTAATGGTGCCACGCCCCGGAAAAGGTCAAATAACCGGTTTAAACCCAGGACAGGCTTTTAACCAGGAAAAAGTAATTGTTAGCGGAATTTATAGCGTGAACGAAGAACTGGACGATAAATATGTTTTCTCCAATCTTGATTTTGCACGTAATCTTCTGGAATTAGATAAAAACACTTTTACCGGCGTAGAAATTAAAATCACTCCAGAGGCTGATGCCGATGAGGTTACCGCTAAAATCAAGGAACTTTTTGGAGATAAAATTATCGTAAAAAATAGGGCACAACTAAACGAGATGCTCTATAAAATGCTCAATACCGAGAATCTCGCGGTCTATCTTATTTTCACCCTGGTGCTTATCATTGCTCTCTTTAACGTAGCCGGTTCTATAATTATGGTGATCCTGGATAAAAGAGAAAATATCAAAACCCTGTTCAATCTTGGTGCTTCTGAAAGCCAGATCAAACGAATTTTCTTTACCCAGGGAATGCTTATGACGATTATTGGAGGTGCCATAGGCTTATCGGCCGCAATTCTGTTGGTTTACCTGCAACTGCAATTTGACCTGGTAATGATCACGCCTAGCCTGCCTTATCCCGTAGCTATCACCTTAGAAAATATCCTGATCGTAATTTTTACCATAGGAATCCTGGGCCTTATCGCTTCTTTTATAGCGGCGGGAAGTAGTAGAAAAGCCTTGAAGGCGGTTTAAACCCCTCCGGTATTTTAGCCGGCCACGAATACACGAATTTTTTTACTTAAACGCTCCCCTCCTTCCCAGGGAGGGGAATGAATTCAGCGTAGCTGAAGAAAGGGGTGGTTGAACCTCAAAAAAAC